>Ga0335073_10007901_pt1 | contig 14906 bp, 9 predicted proteins | sample Lox_Sample_22_FD_207093 | JGI IMG/M metagenome (GOLD analysis project Ga0335073, IMG submission 207093) | Soil microbial communities from Loxahatchee National Wildlife Refuge, Florida, United States - Lox_Sample_2.2 | ecosystem: Environmental > Terrestrial > Soil > Wetlands | place: USA: Florida... | reverse complement strand
GTTTCCTGGTGATCATACCGCGAGGGTCACACCCGTTCCCATCCCGAACACGGAAGTTAAGCCTCGCCGGGCCGATGATACTGCACGGGCAACTGTGTGGGAACGTAGGTCGTCGCCGGGATTAAAATAGAAAAGGCCTCGATCGTTATGATCGAGGCCTTTTGTTTTTTTGGCCTGGTCTTGGAGGCGCAGCCTTCCATCCCGCCTTTACGCCTTCGTTGATAGGGTTGGGGGCGCAGGCCCCGGTTTCGGCGCCCCAGTGAGAGTTTCCGTGAGTTTCTTCTTCACGTTTTCTTCGATTTCCTTCACTTTTTGGGAGTTCTCCGCGGCGATGTCAAAAATTCCGTAAAGCGTCGTTGCGCCGTCCATGGCAATGCCGCCCCCGCTTTGAACCTTCGAGACCGTGCTGGCTCCCGCTGAAAAATTTGGAGGCGCGACTCCGTAGCCGGCTCCGGTCAATGCCGCGTCGGCGGCAAACGCAATGATGGAATCGAACCAGTCCACCCCTGCGCTTCTTCCGGACTTCAACTTTTCTATGCCTTCGGTTACTTGCGCCTGGACCTTCAATCCCTTTTCGGCGTCCTGATGGGATTTCTGAATCTGTACGCGCCGGCCCATGCTGGCGATGAAGAAGCCCTCGGTCAGCAGCTTATTGATATCGGCCTCGAAGCCCTTCAGCGCGGCCTGTTTTTTCTTCGAGTCCGGATCGGTGGCCAACTGTGTTTCGAGGGTTTGGCTTTTGTCGAGCAAATCGTTGAGCGTTTCAGCCAGTTCATGCGCGAGATAAACGAGATGCGTTAGCTTGCCTTTCCAGAGCTTGTTGTCATCCTCAAGAGTCTTAACGTTGGTGATGTTAATGGGCAACTTCAATACGGCGTTCACCGTGCTCGCCGCCACTTCCCGGGCTACTCCGAGCTGTGGATTCTGTGCGTAGGTTTTCTTCAGCGCCTCGAGACCGCTGATGACGCGTTTTTGCACCCGATCCGTGTCTTGCATGCACTCCCAAAGGGTCTTGCCGCCGTCGACCACGGCGCGATAGGTTCCGATGATCGAAATAGCTAACGTGGCGCCGCCTGTTGCGGCCGCGCCGGCTAATCCTGCTGCCGCGGCTCCAACGCCTGCTGCGCCCTTGACAATCTTGAGGCCAACGGAGAACCGATAGGACTTGTAATCTTTTTTCTGCTGCTCGAGTTGCATCCACCGCCGCTGGATCGCCGCCAACGCATTGGTCTTGGCCTGGTTGATGTCAACTTCAATCTGCTGCAACACGCGCTTGCGTCCATCGGCATACTTGAAGAAGTCGCCTCCGGATGCGCCGCATTCACTATCCAACGCCTGAAGCCGCGGGACGATCTTTGCTAAGGCAGCGACAAAAGCGGCTTGGCAATCGTCCGAAATAGACTGAAGTAACAGCGGATCTTTTTGCAGCAGTTGTTGCGTCTGTGGCTGAGCATCGAGCAGGACCCGAAGTGGATATTCAGGAATGGGAATCCACTTGAGCTGAAGTGCGGGCTTGTAGTTATTTTCAATTGCTTTGGAAAGCCGCCAGTCAAACAGCAAAACCTCAGACATGCACCGCCCCCTTGTTGTCCTGTGTGGCGAGAGACGGATGTCAGACGCCCAATGCAAATTATCACAGGGAGCCAACGAGTCAAGATTGGAGAGAATTCGGAGGATGCGTGTATTTTTCCTACCTGCAAGGTATGATACCGCTTGAGAAGTCCCCAGCAACGCCAAGTCCACCCGGAGCGCCACGCCATGGCTCACCGCTTTACCATCGGTGTCGAAGAAGAATTCCAGATCATTGACCCCGCTACCTGCGCCCTTCGCTCGCACGTCATGCAGCTTGTTTCCGCCGCTTCCCCGGACATCATCGACCAGGTAAAAAACGAAATGCATCAATCCATCGTCGAGACCGGGACTAGAATCTGCGAAAACGTCGGCGAACTCCGCATCGAAATGCACCGGACCCGCGGCGAACTTGTCGCGGCCGCGGAACGCGCCGGGCTGCAAGTCGCCGCCGCCGGCACCCACCCCTTCTCCAGTTGGATTGATCAGGTCATCTCCCCCGGCGAACGCTATGAGCACATCGTCGAGGAACTCCAGCAGCTCGCCCGCTCTCTTTTGATTTTCGGCATGCACGTTCACGTCGCCATGCCCGATAAGCAGACCACCATCGACATGATGAACATGGTCCGCTACTTCCTGCCTCACTTGCTCGCGCTCTCGACGAGCTCTCCGTTTTGGATGGGGCGGAACACCGGCTTGAAATCCTTTCGCACCACTGTTTTCCGCCGCTTCCCGCGCACCGGAATTCCCGAGCAATTCGAATCCTGGAGTGCTTACGAAGACTTCGTGAATTTGTTGATGAAGCTAAACTGCATCGACAATGGAAAAAAGATCTGGTGGGACGTCCGCCCCCATCCCGTCTTCGGCACTCTCGAGTTCCGCATGTTTGACGTCACCACCAAAGTCGAAGAGGCCGTTTCCATCGCCGCTCTCACGCAAGCCATCGTCGTGAAGCTCCATCGCCTCTACGAGCGCAATCAGAGCTACCGCCTCTATCGCCGCGCCTTGATTGAAGAGAATAAGTGGCGCGCCGCTCGCTACGGGATCGAAGGGAAGCTCATCGATTTCGGCAAACAGGCGGAAGTCCCCATGCGCGAGCTCGCTCTCGAACTGCTCGATTTTGTGGATGACGTCTTGGACGACCTCGGCAGCCGCAGTGCCGTTGAATACATTCATAGCATTCTCAAGGATGGCACCAGCGCCGAGCGCCAGTTGCGCGTCTATCAGCAAACCGGCGATCTCAAGGCGGTGGTAAGGCATTTGGTCTCGGAAACGCGCGGCGTCGCCGAGCCCCGGGCTTCCTCGGCGCACGCGATCAATTGAAGCATCTGCGCGACACTTGGTCCCTGGTTCTCCTGTCAGGAGCGGCTTTATGAAAAAAGTTGGCCTTCTCTGTGGGCGTGAGTACAGCTTCCCTCCGGCCTTTATCGTTCGCGTCAATGAGCTTGGCAAAAAAGACGGCGTTGCCGCGGAATTCGTGAAGCTCGGCGGTACGCGCATGGGCGAATCGTCAGGCTATCGCGTAATCGTCGACCGTATTTCGCACGAGGTCGAATACTACCGCGGCTACCTCAAACACGCCCTTCTCCAGGGAACGTACGTCATCAACAACCCGTTTTGGTGGACGGCCGACGACAAGTTTTTCAATTATGCCGTCGCCGCGAAACTGGGCATCGCCATCCCGAAAACCGTTCTCTTGCCGCAAAAGGGATATCCCGGCGACGTGGACATCACTTCCGAATCTCTCCACAACCTCACCTATCCCGTCGACTGGGATGGCCTTCTCGATTATGTCGGCCGCCCCGCCATCCTCAAGCCGTTTTCCGGCGGCGGCTGGAAGCATGTCTACAAAGTCCACAACAAACAAGAGCTCCTCGCCGCTTACGACAAAACTTCGCCGTATTGCATGACGCTTCAGCAATTCATCGATTTCACGCAGTACGTCCGCTGCTTCACCTTTGGCAAATCCGATATTCTTCCCGTTCACTACGACCCGAAAGAACGCAAGTATCTCGTCGATCACAACTATTTGTCCTCGGAGTTGGGCGCCCGCGTCGTGAAAGACGCGCAGACCATCAACCAAGCCCTCGGCTACGAAATGAATACCATCGAATTCGCCGTCCAGGACGGCGTTCCCTACGCTATCGATTTTCTCAATCCCGCTCCTGACTTCGAGCGCGACCGCATCACCGAATTTTATTTCGAGCACGTCGTCGACAAAATGGCCCGTCTCGTCATCGACCGCGCGCTCCACGGCGATACTTCAAATCCTTGGCCCCGCTGGGAAGAGATGCTCGGCATCGGCGCCCCAGCCGGATTCACCGGCTCGCCCAAGAGCATCGCTGCGGGACAATCATCGGCGCCGGGTCCCTCTGCGGGCCCGCCAGGACCCAAGACAACATGACCAGCGCGCCGAGTCCTTCGATGACTCCTCGCAATCCTGCCGAGGATTGGAATGACATTCTGAAGCCCACGCTTCTGCGGCTTCCAGCTCTCCCGGAAGATTTGTTCAAGAAGATGCGCCTGGCCAAACTCACCTTCGGCGAACGTGTTCACTGCCCTTTTCTGCGTCCGTTTTTTCTTTCGCCTCAAGATGAAGAGCGCGTGCGCGAAGTTGCGGAAACCATCGCGGACTTCGGCGAACGCATTGTGACGGCGGCGCTCGAGGACCCCCATCTCTTTGCTCAGCTTCATTTGCGCCCCGAGGAAGAACGTCTGGCGCGTATCCCCGTCGCCTACGGACGCGCCAGCACCGCGTCTCGCCTCGATGCTTTCCTCCTTCCGGATTCGCTGAAGTTCGCCGAATACAACGCAGAATCCCCGGCAGGCTTGGGCTATGCGGAAACACTCGCGGAGATTTTTCGCGAGCTGCCCATGATGGCGAAATTCGCGCAGAGTTATGCGATTCACAGCTACCCGCTCAGTGCGAGGCTTCTCGACGCCCTGATGATGAGTTACGTGGATTGGGGAGGCACGGCCAGCCCTCCGCAAATCGCCATTGTGGATTGGGAAGAAGTCCCTACCTGGAGCGAGTTCGAAATTCTCCAGGCCCGCTTTGAAAGAATGGGCGTTCCCACGGTTATCGCCGATCCGCGCCATCTCCGCTTCGATGGCCAGCGGCTCACCGCCCACGGCAAAAAAATCGATCTCGTCTATCGCCGCGTCCTAATAAACGACATCGTCGCCAAGCCGGCGGAATGCGCCGCCCTCGTGAAAGCGTACGCGGCCAACGCCGTCTGCGTCGCCAACACGTTTCGCTGCAAAATTCCGCACGTAAAAGCATTTTTCGCCGTCCTAACGGACGAGCAAAACGGAGCGCTATTTTCGCACGACGAGCGCGAACTCATTCGCCGCCACATTCCCTGGACGCGTGTGGTGGCGGACGTAAAAACCGCGCATTACGGCCAGACGATTGAGCTGCTCGCCTTCATCGGCAAGGAGCGCGAAAATCTCGTGCTCAAGCCCAGCGACGAATACGGCGGCTCGGGTGTAACTCTCGGCTGGGAAACTAGCGAATCCGAATGGGACTCCGCCATCGGCCGTGCTCTCTCCGCTAAAAACGGCGCCTGGATCGTCCAGGAACGCATTCCCGTTCGCCGCGAAATATTTCCCTACATCGCCCAGGTTGGCAAAGTCGATTACCGCGACATGCTCGTCGATTTCGCGCCGTACCTCTTCCGCGGAAAAGTCGCCGGCTTCCTCACGCGTCTAAGCGCCACCGGCTTGGCCAACGTCACTAGCGGCGGCGGCCAAGTCCCCGCCTTCCGCGTCAGCCCGCGAACAACCTGATTGGAATTGGTGAGATTCCCGTTTCCGCCGCGCATATTTCCAAGATGGTGACCATGGTTCCTAGAGTCCCTTCAAATTTCCGGCCGTTCTTGTAGAATCAACGGATGTACTTTGGCCAGCCCGAACCGCAGTTAATGCCCGGCGCGAGAAACGCCGTCGAGACTTGTCTCAGCGTCCGTCCCGGCGAGCAGGTCGCGCTCATTGCCGACGAAGCGAGCCGCTCCGTCGCCGCCAGCATTGCCGCCGCCATCGAAGACCGCCACGCACAATACACTGGCCTGCTTCTCGAGGATTTTGGTCCACGCCCGATGACCGTGGCGCCATCCACCGTCCTCGAAGCGCTCGAGACCGCCGACGCCGGGGTGATGTGCATGACCCCGCAACCCGGCGAACTTGGCGCGCGCATGGCCATTGTTCGCGTGGTCGAGCGCCGCCAAATCCGGTACGCGCACATGGTCGGCGTCACCCCGGAAATCATGCAGCAAGGCATGCGCGCCGATTACCGCATGGTGGACCGCCTCAGCGACAAGTTGCGCGAACGCATGCTGCGCGCAGAAACGCTCACGGTAAAGACCGAAGCGGGCACTTCTTTCGCCGCGCATTTCGATCGCGGCCTCGATTGGGTTAAAACCAGCGGCCTGATCAGCCCACGCTACTGGTCCAATTTGCCGGCCGGCGAAGTTTTCACGACTCCAGCCACCGTCGATGGCACATTCGTCTGCGACGCCACGGCGGGCGATCATTTCAACGGCAAGTACGGCGACCTGCAAACCACGCCCCTGGTGCTGAAAATCGAAGGCGCGCGGCTGACCGGCGTCGACTGCGCGCGCAAGGATCTCGAAATGGAATTTTGGCAATACTGCCACACCGACGAAAACAGCGACCGCGTGGGCGAACTCGCCTTCGGAACCAACCTCGGCCTATCTTCGATGATCGGCGTCCTTCTGCAAGACGAAAAATTCCCCGGCGTTCACATCGCCTTTGGCGACCCTTACGGAAGCCAAACACATGCCGACTGGAAATCGAAGACGCATGTCGATGTGCTTACGCGCAACTGCGACGTTTGGATCGACGACGATCAAGTGATTTCCAAGGGGCACTACCAGCTCGCCCATCTTGGCCTCGCCTAAACAGCACGCCTCGCAAACGTTCGACCTCCGACCGAACGTCAATCGCATTCTCTCGATCGCGCGGCGAGCGCTCTCCGGTTTTATTTCGTTGGGCTATACGGGCTCACGAATACATACTTCCCCGATCCGACTTCCAGCACGACCGCATCTCCTGCCTGCCGTGGTTGCAAAATATCCGCGCGGCCGGTTAGCGGTTTTCCGCCTTCGCTCGCTTCCTCAAGCCTCGCATTCGGCAAGCGGACTGTCGCTGTCGTATTCGCCGGTACTTCTATGCTCACCGTCAGCTTTCCGTCCGCAATCTCCCAGCCGGAGGCCACGCGCCCGTACATGCTTTCAATGGAAGCGCTGGCGTGCGTCAATCCGCCGCCCGGATGCGGCTGAATCAAAATATGTTTGTAACCTGGCGCGGCGTCATCGATCTGAATTCCCGCCACGACCTGGTACATCCAGTAGCCAATCGCTCCGTAGGCATAGTGGTTGAAGGAATTCATCGACGGACTCTGGAAACTGCCGTCGGGCTTGATGCCGTCCCAGCGTTCCCAAATTGTCGTCGCGCCTTTGGTCACGGGATACAACCACGAGGGATACTGCGTGCGGTTCAACAGCATGTAGGCCTCGTCCAAGTAGCCGTAATCGCTCAGCATGCGGGAAAGGACTGGCGTACCCAGGAACCCCGTCGTGAGATGGCCGAATTTCCTCACGTCCGCCGCCAGTCGCGCGGCGGCTTCGGCCCGCTCCGATTCCGGAAGCAACCCAAAGGCGAGCGCGAGAGCATAAGCGGTTTGCGTATTGGAAGCCAGGCGGCCGTTGGGGGTCACAAATTCTTTCTGGAATGCGCCCGTGATTTTGTCTTCGAGCGCGGAGTATTCCGCGGCGTCTTCTGTTTTGCCAAGCACTTGCGCGGTCTTTGCAAGCAACTCCGTCGAGCGTGCAAAATACGCCGTTTGGATTAAATCCTTGTCCGTGGTCGCGCCGGGATAATCCGAATCGGTTGTGGCGAAGGCCAGCCAATCGCCAAAACTGAAACCGGTATTCCAGAGATAGCTTTGCCCGGCCTGGCGGCGCATGTACTCGACCCAGGCCTTCATGCTCGGATACTGCACTTCCAGGATGCGCTTGTCGCCGAAGGCTTGATAGACCGTCCAGGGCACGACGACCGAAACGTCGGCCCAGCCCGCGGCCGCCGATTCGCCTTTGCGAGTTTTGTGCGACAAAACGTTGGGAATCACGAAAGGCACGGCGCCGTCATCTTCCTGATCGAGAGCGACATCCTTGAGCCACTTCGTGTAAAACCCAGCCGTATCGAAATTAAAAGAGGCCGTCGGCGCAAACACTTCCGCGTCTCCGGTCCAACCGAGCCGCTCGTCGCGCTGAGGGCAATCCGTCGGGACATCCAGAAAATTCCCTTTTTGACCCCAAATAATGTTGTGCTCGAGCTGATTGAGCATGGAACTCGAGCTTTCAAACGTCCCCGTTCTTTCCATCGCCGAATGGACCACGACTCCCGTAAAGTCCTCCGGATTTACCTCTCCCGGCCAGCCGCTCACCGCGACATAGCGGAATCCCTGAAATGTGAAATGCGGCTCGAACGTCTCCGTCCCGCTTCCTTTTGCGGTATAGCGTATCGTTTCTTTCGCGGAGCGCAGATTCGCAGTGTAGAAATTGCCCTCTTTGTCCAACACTTCCGCATGCCGCAACATAACAGTCGTTCCCGCCGGGGCCGTCAGACGAAATCTCATCCAGCCGACCATGTTCTGTCCCATGTCGAGGACGGTGTCGCCCTCAGGCGTGCGAAACACTTTTACCGGCTTGATTTCTTCGGTCTCTTTCACGGGAGGTCCGGCCGGAGCGACGAGTTTCACGGCCGGAGCGTCGATGACCGTCACGCCCTTCCAGTCACCATCGTTGTAACCGACCTCGTTCCAGCCGGAGCGCTCCAGCCGTGCGTCGTACGTCTCGCCGTCATAAATGTCAGACGCGAGGATCGGTCCCGTGGCCGCTTTCCATTGGCCGTCGCTGCCGACGATCTCCTGCGTGCCGTTCGCGTAGGTAATCACCAACTGCGCAAGCAGCGCCAACTTCGTGCCGTAGCTGTTTCTGTTGTGATTCCAGGCCATCCTTCCGCGGAACCATCCGTCCCCCAGCGTCGCGCCGATGCAGTTCTCGCCTGTCTTCAACAAGCTGGTGACATCGTAGGTCTGATACTGGTAACGAAAATCGTAGGACGTCCATCCTGGCGTGAAGTATTGGTCGCCAACACGCTTGCCATTGAGCGACATTTCGTAGAGGCCCATGGCGCTGGCATAGAGGCGAGCGCGCTCGATTTTCTTTTTTACGGAAAATTCTCTGCGCAACATCGGCGAGGGATTTGACTTCGTTTCATCCTCGACAAGGTTTGGCGTAATCCAGATCGCTTTCCAGTCCGCCGGTTCCAGCAGGCCCATTTCCCAGCGCGCCGTCTTGCTCCAATCGGAAAGATGGCCGTGATTATCCGCGACGCGCACCTGCCAGTAATAAATGCGGCCGGTCTCGAGCGCCGATCCTTGGTATTCCACCTGAATGGAAGCGTCCGACTGTTGTTTTCCGCTGTCCCAAACCGTTTTCCCTTTGGCCAGCTGCGCCTCCGACGCGGCGACACGGATTTCATAGCTCGTCTGCATGACTCCTTTTTCGGCGCTGACCAACTCCCAGCTCAACCGAGGTTTTCGCACGTCGATTCCCAAAGGATCGACTTTGTATTCGCAGCGCAGATTCGTAGCGGCCAGAGGCGTTTCCGGTTCCGCAGCGAGCGAACGGGGTGGAGCAACCGCTGCCGCGAAGACAAGCGCAGTCAGCGTCAAGAACTCACAAGCGAAGCGAAGGAACCGGGGTCGAGACATGGGGTGTACCTCCTCCTGTGCGCGGAGCTTAACCACTTTGGCGGCCTCGGACAACTTGATTTGAGCGCCTCCCCCGGTTTTTTTGTAAACACTGATTCTAAAGGTAGTTAAAGTCATTCGTTTCGGCACAGTTTTGCAAGTGTTGCTTCCAAAGGAGATAGCGACGGGTGAGAAATGAAAGATGCGGCGGATGCCGGACGAGAGGATTTTGGTCGGAGAGAGTACACCCCCTATGTTTTGCAAAAGAGTGCGGAATTCGTTGATTAGGAAAGAGTTATCGAAATACTCTTTTTGAAAGAGTGCGCAAGAATATGAAAACGAAGAATTTATTTTTGCCCATTTTTTGCAAAAGAGTGAAAAGAGTGATGGGGCAGAAGTGAGGCGGTCGGGCTTGGGGTCATGCCGAGGCTGGGCTAGTGAGGAGACGGCGATGGGAGGAGGAGATCCGTGGCTGGGTTTGGGATGACTTCGTAAAAGAAGAGGATGGCGCCGGCCAAACATACAAAATGATAGCGGAGTATTGACGATTTGTCAACACATTTCCGAGTTTACTGCATCACTATTCGAATGAGAAGGCTGGGATTCGAACGAGACAGGGAGAAGTTGCTGGATATGAGGGAGTTAGGCGGGGATTGATGGGTTTGATACGGCTGTGGAAAAGTGTGGAAAAGTTAGACGCACCTCTCTAAAGCCGCGGGGTCAAACGTCGGGCAGGGCTCCCATCCGCGTGCGGCACAACCACAGCGCTCGGCCAATTCAGTTGAGAAGAGACGAAGGCAGGTTTTCTATGTTCAAGTTCAGAGGACAGCGAGGATTGGCTGTCTCACTGGATGAGCTGCGTGCGCCGCAGAGTTTTAGAAGAGGCGGGCGACGTATTCGCGCATTTGATGCTTCCAGTAGGGCCAATCGTGGCCGCCTTCGGGGCCCCAATTGTCCAGCGAATGATGGATGCCCTTGCTAGAGAGGATCTCGGAGAGACGATAGGTGGGGCCGCTATTTTCCCAGGGGCCAGTGCCCGTAGTGAGGTGAATGTCGCAGGTGCGGATTTGGTCGTAGAACCAGGGATCATTCATGTTCGAGAGATAGTCGACGGGATTGTTGAAGTAGAAATTGTCGTCATACATGCCGTCCATGAAATTGCGAACGTCATAGACGCCGGACATGGCGAAACAGCGTTTGATGACATCGGGATGCTTGAAGAGCGAGTTGGCCGCATGATAGGCGCCGAAGGAGGCGCCCATGGTGGAAATGGCGATGCCGCGAGTCTGGCAGTTGTCCCAGATGAAGGGAACGACTTCTTCGCGAAGGTAGGAATCGAAAACGACTTGCACGTAACTGCGGTGAAAGGGATGCGCGCCTTTATTGTAGAAGCTCAGTCCGTTGATGGAATTGACGCTGAAAACTTTTATTTTGCCGCCATCGATGAAATCGGCGAGCGCGCCGATCATGCTCTGGCCTTCGAGTTCGGTTTCGTCGCCCGCGCTGGTGGGAAAGCCGAGAATCGGCTGTCCCCAGTGGCCGTGGACGATGACGCCGAGGTCAAGCCCCAAACGGGGAGAATGCCAGCGGTGGTATTCGCGTTTCATGGAGCGATCCTCGCAGTACGCGCGGGGAGAGAAAGTATGCCAGCCCAAGCAGGATGGGGGCAATGGAATTGAACTGGCACTCGGACGCTGGGCTAGGTGTATATTTATATCCACGCGAATTTGCAGGCGGAGACAAATTTCATGGCGATGGCATCCACGATGAACGGGCCGACCCCGGAGCGCATTTTCGCAATGATGAACGCGTTCCAGCAGACCGAGGCATTGAAAACGGGAATCGAGCTGGATGTCTTTTCTTTGATAGCAGCGGGCGCCAATACGCCAGTGCTTCTCGCCGCGAAGGCCGAAGCGTCCGAGCGCGGACTGCGGATTCTCTGCGATTACCTGACGATCGCGGGGCTGCTTGCGAAAGATAACGGACATTATGCGTTGACACAGGAGTCGGCTTTATTTCTCGACCGGCGGTCGCCGGCTTGTCTCGTCTCCGTGACCGGTTTCCTCGGCGCTCGTTGGCATAAGAATAATATAGAGGCTTTGACGGCGGCGGTGCGCAAAGGCGGGACGGCTGGAGGGCAGGGAGACAATAGCAAGCCGCATGACGAAGTGTGGGTGTCGTTCGCGCGATCGATGGCGCCCTTGACGGTGCCCGCGGCAAACTGCATTTCGGAATTGATCGGTGCGGGCGAAGGAAAACCTTGCAAGGTGCTGGACATCGCGGCGGGTCATGGAAATTACGGCATCACGATTGCCAAGAGAAATCCGAACGCGCAGGTCGTTGCGGTGGATTGGCCGTCGGTGCTCGCTGTGGCTCTTGAAAACGCGCAAGCTGCGGGCGTCTCCGACCGCTATACAACGCGGCCCGGAAGCGCGTTTGAAACGGAATTGGGCAGCGGCTATGACGTCGTTCTGCTGACGAATATATTCCACCACTTTGACATGCCAACATGCGAGACGCTGATGCGGCGCGTGTTTGCGGCGCTCAAACCTCGCGGAAGGGCCGTAACGCTCGAATTTGTGCCGAACGAGGACCGTGTGAGCCCGCCGGGAGCAGCGGCCTTCAGCCTAAACATGCTAGTGGGAACCGACGCGGGAGATGCGTACACATTTTCGGAGTATGAAAAGATGTTTGGGAATGCGGGATTCGCGAAGAGTAGCTTGCATCCGGCGCCGGGAATGCCGCAGCAGGTGATTATTTCCGAGAAAACAGTATGAAAAAGAAAAGACCCGTTAAGAAACGAGCAAAGAGGGCTTCGCGCACGCCGCCGGGCAGGGAAGACCGCGATTTGCGCGAGCAACTGGCGTATTTGCTAAAAGGCGGAGGCGCGCACGTCCATTTCATGGACGCTCTGGACGATTTTCCCACGGGGAAATACGGAACCTTCGCGAACGCGCTGCCCCATACAGGCTGGCAGTTGCTCGAACACGTGCGGCTCGCGCAGTGGGATATTCTGGAGTTCAGCAGAAATCCGAAACATGTTTCGCCGAATTTTCCGGACGGCTACTGGCCAAAAACGCCGATGCCTGCCAACGATAAGGCATGGGAAGAAAGCGTGGCGGCGTTCCAGCGCGATTTGCAGGACATGGTGCGGCTGGTGCAAAACCCCCGCACGGACCTTTTCGCCAAAATACCTCATGGGCAGGGACAAACGATTTTGCGGGAAGCGCTGGTCCTTGCGGACCACAATGCTTATCACCTCGGACAACTGGTGGATTTGCGACGCGCGCTTGGCGCGTGGCCGGAAACGTAGCACGACGCGAACCGCGAGAGGGGCGGCGCTTGCATTCAAGTATCGCGATGGCAGTAAGATATTGCGCTAGAGTTGTCGGCGGAAGGTTCGACGACAAAGGCGGTGGGCGGAATGATTCGAGTCGAAAATATATCGAAAACCGTATGGGAAGCTGAGAATAGCCGGCGAGATTTCTTGAAGGGAATGCTGGGCGCAGGCGCGTTTGTGCTGGGCGTTTCCGTGATGCCGAAAAGGCTATGGGCGGCGGCAGGCAGCGGAAGCGAAAGCGGCAGCTCGGGGGATCCCTTTCCGCCGGCGGAAGAAGCGCCGCTGCGCCCGAGCGTCTATTTGGCGATCGACACGGATGGAACGGCGTACATCGTTGCGCACCGCTCGGAGATGGGGAATGGGGTGCGCACATCGTTGCCGCGCATCGTTGCGGATGAATTGGATGCGGATTGGGCGCGCGTGAAAGTCGTGCAAGCGGTCGGCAGCGAAAAATATGGAGACCAGGATACGGATGGCTCGCATTCGGTGGTGAGCTTCTTCGTGCCGCTGCGCGAAGCGGGAGCGACAGCGCGGCTGATGCTGGTGCGCGCGGCTGCGCAAAAGTGGGGCGTGCCGGAAACGGAATGCTCGACGGAATCGCATCATGTACTTCACAAAGCATCCGGGAAAAAGCTTGGATACGGAGAGCTGGCCACGGCTGCTTCGAAACTAGAAGTGCCGAAAAAAGAGGAGTTGAAGCTGAAGCCGCGCAGCGCATGGCGCTACATCGGAAAATCCGCGCCCGGCTACGATTTGAGAGCGATGTGCACGGGGGAAGCCAAGTACGGGCAAGACACACGCATGGACGGAATGCTTTACGCGAGCGTTGCGCATCCGCCGGTAATGGGCAGCACCGTGAAATCGCTGGACGATGCGGCGGCGCTGAAGGTGGACGGCGTGAAGCAGACGGCGACCATCGAGACGTTCAAACCGCCGGTGCTTTTTCAGGCGCTGGGCGGCGTGGCCGTGATTGCCGACAGCACTTGGGCGGCTTTTCAGGGCAAGAAAAAATTGAAGATCGAATGGAACAACAGTGCGCACGAGGTGTTCAACTCGGATCCTTACAAAAAAGAGTTGCAGGAAACAGCGCGAAAGCAGGGAAAAGTAGTGCGTGAACTGGGCGACGTGGACGGGGCATTCGCGAAGGGCGGCAAGATCGTTGAGGCGGAGTACTATGCGCCCCTGCTGGCGCATGCGCCGATGGAGCCTCCCGCGGCGCTGGCGTTTTATCGTGATGGCAAAGTAGAGGCGTGGGCGCCGACGCAAAGCCCGGTGAGCGCGCGAGACGCCATCGCAGCAGCCGTGGCCGCGAAAAAAGAGGATGTGACGGTACACGTGACGCTTTTGGGCGGCGCGTTCGGGCGCAAGTCGTTTCCTGACTTTGCCGTCGAAGCGGCGGTGCTTTCGAAAAAAACAGGCAAGCCGGTCAAAGTGGTCTGGAGCCGCGAAGACGACATCCAATTCGACACGTACCATTCGGTTTCGGCGATGTACATGAAAGCCGCGCTGGGCGAGGATGGAAAACCGACCGCCTGGTTACAACGAACGGTTTTCCCGCCGATCGGGTCGACGTTTGAAGCCGGTACTGTTTATTCGGCTGCCGATGAGCTTGGGCTGGGCTTCAGCGATTTGCCTTACGCGATTCCGAATCAACGTTCAGAAAACGGGCCGGCGACGGCGCACGTCCGCATCGGATGGCTGCGCTCGGTGGCGAATATTTATCACGCGTTTGGGATTCAGTCGTTCACGGATGAATTGGCAAGCGCGGCTGGAAAAGATCCCGTTGAATACGCACTTCTGCTCCTGGGGCCGGACCGCATTATTCCGAAGAACGAGCTGCCGAAGGATTACACGAACTACGGCCAGGATTATGCGGCGTATCCGATTGACACGGCGAGATTCAAGCGCGTGGTCGAGATCGCGGCGGAAAAAGCGGGCTGGGGAAAGAAAAAGCAGGGCAACGGCGCCGGCATGGGAATCGCTTTCCATCGCAGCTTCCTAACGTACGCCGCTTCCGTCGTGCAGATGCACATGGATGACGCGGGGCGCGTAGACGTCGACCGCGTGGATTCGGCGCTGGACGCGGGAACGGTGGTTAATCCGGACATGGTCAGGAATCAGTTCGAAGGCGCGGCCGTGATGGGAACGAGCGTCGCGTTCTATGGATCGATCACTGCGACGAACGGCGCGATCGACCAATCCAATTTTGACACTTACCCG
>Ga0335073_10007899_pt1 | contig 14909 bp, 7 predicted proteins | sample Lox_Sample_22_FD_207093 | JGI IMG/M metagenome (GOLD analysis project Ga0335073, IMG submission 207093) | Soil microbial communities from Loxahatchee National Wildlife Refuge, Florida, United States - Lox_Sample_2.2 | ecosystem: Environmental > Terrestrial > Soil > Wetlands | place: USA: Florida... | reverse complement strand
AAGCCCATGGGCTGGTTATTGAGCAGTGCGGCAGTAAATGCGGCGCGAAAACGGACGGCCAGGAATGCGCTGGCATACGCGATGAGCGCAAAACTCGCCGCATGGGACTCCGGAAAACCATAGAGTGCAAACGAAGAAATGAACTTCACCAGTTGATCCTGAGTCTCCCGTGAAATGCTGTTTGCGGTCATTCCTGCGCGGAGTTTCGTTTCAATCTCGCGCATTCGCTGCTGCGAACGTTTGCTGCCGAGCGCGCGGCGCAATTCTTCCGCTTCACCGCCGCTGAAATTCGCGCAAATCATCGCAAGTTTCAATAGCTGTTCCTGAAATAGCGGCACGCCCAGAGTCCGTTTCAGAACTGGAATGAGTGATTCGTGCGGGTAGGTAACCGCTTCCTTCCCTTGCCGCCGTTTCAGATATGGGCTCGTCATTTCGCCCGTGATCGGCCCGGGACGAATGAGCGCAACCTGCGTGACCAGATCATAAAAACGCGTGGGATTGTTGCGAGGTAACGAGGCCATCTGCGCGCAACTCTCGATCTGGAACATGCCAATCGTGTCGGCCTTGCGGATCGTGTCGTAAACGTCGGGGCAATCCTGCGGAAGATGCGCCAGGTCAACCTCTTCGCCGTAATGATCCCGGATCAGTCCGATGCTGTCTTTCAGCACCGCCATCATTCCCAGGCCGAGCAGATCTACTTTGATAAGGCCGAGATCGGCGCAATCTTCTTTGTCCCATTGCACAACCACTCGACCCGGCATGGTCGCAGGCTCCAATGGCACGACAGAATCGAGTTGGCCCTGGCAAATCACCATGCCGCCCGAATGCTGGCTGAGATGGCGCGGTAAATCCTGCACTCGCTGGCAAAGAGCGAGATACACGGCGATTTGCGGATGATTGAGATCCAGACCGGTGTTTGTGAATTGCCGCTCCATCGTGTCATTCGCATCGCGCCACTCCCATGTGCCGACCACCGCCGATAGTTTTTTTAGGGTGTCTTCATCAAAGCCAAGCACCTTCCCCATCTCGCGCGCCGCCGAACGCCCGCGATAAGTGCAGACATTCGCCGTCATGGCCGCACCGCGCTTGCCATAACGTTCGTAGACATACTGGATGACTTTTTCGCGTTCGTCTCCGCTGGGCAAATCGAGATCGATGTCCGGCCACTCCCCGCGCTCTTCGGAAAGAAAACGCTCAAACAGCAGATCCATGCCGATGGGATCGACGGCCGTGATTCCGAGCGAATAGCACACCGCGCTGTTTGCGGCTGAACCACGGCCTTGGACCAGAATTCCGTTCCGTGCACAGAAGCAAATCAGGTCCCAGACGATCAGGAAATATCCGGCGAGTTTCAGTTTTCCGATCAGCTTCAACTCTTTGTCGAGTTGCATCTGCACTCGCCCGCTGATCGTGCGATAGCGTTCACGTGCACCTTCCCAGGTCCGCTTTCGCAGAAATGAATCCATGCTTTCGCCGTCTGGCACGGGATAGCGAGGAAATTCATAACCAAGTTTTTCTAAAGTGAATTCGAGCCGGGAAGACAACTCAGTTGTATTCGCGATCGCCCCTGGAATATCTGCAAAGAGCCGAGTCATCTCTTCCGCGTCGCGGATGTGCCGGTGACAATTCTTCGAGAGCAGCCTCCCTGCCGTCTCGAGACGTCGCTTGTTTTTGAGGCAGGCAAACACGTCTGCGACCTGGCGATCTTCCGGCGTGGCGTAGCAAACGCCATTGGTGGCTAATAGCGGAAGGTGAACTTCGTGAGCCAGGTCAACCGCTACCTGATTCCGCGATTCCTGGTGGCGATCGGCATGCCGCTGCAGTTCGACATAAACATTGTCTCGACTAAAAACTGAGACTAGTTGAACCAGCAATCGCCGGGCATCTTCTATCCCGCCTTTTCTCAGAACACATGCCAGGGGGCCGTTCTCATCGCCCGTCAAACAGACCAGACCTTCGGCGTGCGCCTGCAACTCAACCAAATCAGACTTCGCAACTTCCTTTTTCTGCGTGCGCAATTTCGCAGTAGTAATGAGGCGGCAAAGATTTTGATAGCCAGTTCGCGAGCGCACCAAAACAGGGAGACAACTGCCATCCGTCAAACTGATTTCTGCCCCGATGTGCGCTTTGATTTTGTGTTTCTGTGCGGCCATGTGAAAGCGTGGCGAACCATACACTCCGTTTTTGTCCAGCAGCGCCATCGCCGGCATTCCGCGGTTGGCACAAACATGCGCCAGAGTTTCCGGCAAGGATGCTCCTTCCAAAAAACTGAAGGCAGAACGCGCATGTAGTTCGACGTATGGCATTGGCGGTCAGTCAAAAATGCCTTCCACAAACCACCGCTTGCTGATTCGATCTCGATAGATGCGGTAGAAGCCAATTCCCGCAGTCGTGTTGAGCGCAACATCCCACTCTTCGCGATCCCACGAGTTGCTCCACCAGTTGCCGGAAGTGCACCACGGACCCGAGGCCGCCAGAACACTCCGGTGTTTCATTGCAAAGCGGACCGACCGCGGAGTCTTTCCATCCAATTCGACCGACGTTTCCAATGCAGGACGGAAGATACGCAGGGCTATGGTTGGGAACGCGACTGTCACGGATTCCACGACCGCAGCGGCGCTTGAAAAAGGATGGACTGCGAACGCGCCAGGCCTGTGGGTATCTACGATCTCTGGCGAGCCCACACAACGAATGCCATCCGCATCGGCATCGCCGACCACTCCGCGAAGTCGAGCCAGAGTAATTTCCAGTTTTTCCGCTTCCGGCGACGACGCGGCAAAAAGATTTCCTTGCGCTGCGCGTGGTTTGACCGGCAGCACTTCTACAGCGACTCTCCTGATCGGCGCGGAAAATGTATTGCGCTCCAGGTCCAGCAGCGACAGCCTGAAAAGCATCCTCGCATCCTGGGTCGCAACCGGCAGCTTCCACCGATGGTGATAGTGTTCGCCATCGTTTCCGTTCCGGCGCTGTGTTACCGCAAGGTCTAAAGTCAATCGCAACTCATTCGTCGCAAGTGCATGCGAAACCAGATGAACACAGACCTGCTGCAACAGCCGATTCAGCACAAACGAAACAGACTCCAATGTCTCGACCGGATCTTCGAACTCGTAACTTTCAATGAATTCCCGCAGCGGAGCGGCCGGCACCAACGTCCTTTGAACTTCTCCGCGGGCCAGCCTTTGCAGATGCAAACCAGATTGGCCGAGCCGCTCGGTCAACGGAATTTCCGGCAACTCGGCAAGCGATCGGAATGTGTAAATTCCCCAACCATGAAGCACGTCGAGCGCCTCCGGCGTGGCTGGTAGCTGATCGACCCGCAAACCGGCCAGGCGCTGTGCTTCGTTCCCGGGTGGAATTACCGTGATGCCGGGAAAGCCGCGTGCCGCGTGCATCGCCGCGTCTGGATTGGATGCGACGGCAATACGAACATGCAGACCGCGCTCGCCTGCAGCCGCAGACAATTTTTTGGCGGCGCTTTCCGGCGGACCAAGAAGTTTCTCCGTTCCTGTGAGATCGAGAATCACGGCGCCCGGGCAGGCAGACTCAATCTTCGGAGAGAACGCAGTCGCGCAATTCATCAAAGCAGCCTGCGCGGCATCTTCTTCCGGCTGCGATTTCTGTCTCATCGCTACGCCGCCGCAGGTTTCTACCTGCAGCTTGGTCATGCCAATTGCAATGCCGAGCCGGCGTGCGGGATCGTTAAGAGCTACAACGCGCGGTAAATTCGATGGACCATCCAGAATAACCACCGGCGATCGCCGCAGGATTTCACGGGCGTCGCCCCGCTCCGGCAGCAAGGCGGCCTGCACTGAAAAATCGGGAACGTAGAGACACGCAAACATAAACTATGCCCATTGCGTTTGCAGAGAACATCCATATTCAGAGTGAACCGGCTTCTTCTCCATGCCGCGCCCGCGCACTACTTCAACCTTCAGGTCAAATCCCGTAAAAAGTTTTCCTAGGGGCAGAGCAGGCTGGGCGTGAACGCGCAGCACGAGTTCCGCACAGCTTGTAGCGTGCGGTTCCTGTTCAATAAAAACCAGCGCCGCCGGCTGCTTCTCGATAACGCGGCTGAAACGAAACCATGTGCTTATAGGAACCCGGCGCACGATCTGTTCCGGTATGCCGCTGATATCCACGGCGATCAGTTCGAAGCCGCCGCTGTTGAGCAAAATGTCGGTGACTTTGAATGCCTGCTCGAGTGGCCTGAGTTTTGCCTTGCTCTTCCCGCAGCGCACCCACAGCAATCTCGAAAATTCCATGCCCGCAGCGTGGCCCGTCTGGGGATCGAAAGCATCACTGGCGTCCACCAGGGCACAGAAACGATCTCGCGTCGTACGCGCCAGCAACGACGTCAATACGGAAGTCTTCCCGGACGAAGCAAGATTGCTGCCGCAGATTTCCGTGAGGGCATGAAGAGGAACCCCGCGCACAGCAACGTCGATCGCCGGGATGCCGGTCGAAATGCCGCCGCGATAGTCGCGGCTATGCACCATGAATGCGGACGGCAATTTCTTCTCGATCGCGGCCCGGAGCAGAGCGACGCTCATAGATATTCGCCTTTTATTCGCCTACAAGAGTTCGTACAATAGCCCCGGGAATGGGCGCTGTCAATCGGCAAACCCCTGAATTGGTCGTAAGGCATTGAGGGGTGGGCAGATATTTTTCTGCAAAATCGCTTTTAAGGGAGACGTTATCGATGGCGGGAACGCATCTTATTCGCAGTCAGAGGTCGCCGCTTCGCAGCGTGTGGAGAGGCCTCCGGGCCACCAGTTCCAGTCGCCGGCAACGCGAAGAAGCGCAGGTCCAATCACAATGCGAACCAGTGTCGCATCAATGAGCACGGCAACCGCCAGCGTAAATCCGAGCATCTTCACTACCAGGAAGCTTCCGAACGTAAACGCCGCGAAGACCACAATCATGATCGCAGCCGCGCTCGTAATCAAGCCCGCAGTTCTAGCCATCCCCTCCGGGATCGCCTCCATTTCGCTCAACCCTCTTCTTCTCTCTTCGAGAACGCGCGCAACCAGGAACACCTCGTAATCCATGCTCAATCCGAAGACGATCGCGAAGGCGACGATCGGCACAATGGGAAATATGCTGGCCGTTGCCTGTGCAACTCCGAAGAAGCGGCAACCGTGTCCATCCTGAAACACAAGAACCAATGCTCCGAAGGCGGCCGCAACCGAAAGCAGGTTCAGAGCAATGGCCTTCACCGCGGCGAAAAGCGATCGGAACCCGCCAAGCAGCGCGATCAGCGTCCCTCCTACCACCAGCGCAATTACCGAAACGAACCGCTCCCGCACAATCGTCTGATAGTCGGCGGTGAGCGCTGGGATGCCTCCAATGCGCAGCACAGCTCCGGGTACTCCCGTCAGAGATGCCGCGCCGGTCTTCCGCAGCTCGCGCACCCAGCTGACCTGATCGTTCAGGGAAACCGACGTCGCGGGTAACACTTCAATCAGCGCGGCCTTCCCGTCGCGACTCAGGAACGCTCGACGCGTATCGCGCGGAAGGTTGAGGAGGCCAGAGCGGTCACTTTCCGCCATGGTGGTCAGGGAAATCACACGGTAGGATCGAGGATCGCTCGCAAGTTGCTTGCTGAAACGGTCAAGTGCATTCCATCCCGCGTCCGTTTGCGCAATAGATTCAGTCGGCAGTTCGAGAACGACGCGCAACGAATACACGATGCCAACCCGATCCATCTTTTCCAGGGTTCGAAGCGCGCGAACCGATTCCGCTGCCGAGGGCAGCCAATCTCCTCGGGGAACGTTGGTATCGAGCCTCGCGGCCTGCGAGGCGAGCAAAACCAGGGGCACGCCAGCCAGAAAAATGGCGAGCCACGGATGCGCGACAACCACCTTCCCCCACCGCCTCCAGCGGTTCTCCGTGCGTGCTGCTCGCTGCGCATCCCAACTTGCAATCAAAGGCACCCCGCCCGCATTGATTCGCGGACCAAGAACTCCCAACAATGCCGGAAGGACCGTATTTGCCAGCAGCAGACTCGTCCCCGCCACCAGAAATCCGGCCACACCGATCGAACGAACTTCGCTGATGGGGACGGTCAACAGGGCTAGAAATCCGATGGCCACAGTCGAGGCCGAAATCAGGAGCGTGCGGCCTGCCTGGCGCGCAGCGACCACCGAAGCCTTGAAGCCGTTCTGCTCGCCTGCAATCGATTCTCGAAAGCGGCTGACCATCAGAAGCGCGTAGTCAATTCCCAGGCCAAGCCCCAGCATCGTCGATAAATTCTGCACCAGGATCGACAGGTGCCAGCGCAGGGCGAGAAATCCTGCAATTGCTAAAGCGGCCGCAATGGCAAGCTGACCAATCGCTACCGGAATCAGGGCCGCGACCAGGCTTCCGAAAGCCACCAGCAGGAGCGCAAGAGTGGCTGGAATCGCCAGTGTTTCGGCGCGTCGCACGTCGTCGGCGCTCGCTTTCCGGATGTCGAAATTCAGCGGCGTCTCTCCCGTCAGTTCCAGCTTTATCCCCGGATAACGGCCGCGCAATTGGTCTGCAAGAGCGTTGTCCAGCTCGTGAAGCTTAGGCACGAGCGACTCCACGGGCCCCTCGCTCGCGGTGAGTCCGACCAAGATAAAAGTTCCGCCGCCCTTGCCCAGAAAAATCGGATCGCGAAAATCCAGATGAGAAACAACTCCAGAGACTCCCGGTTCGTCTTGCAATCTCTTTTCAATTGTCGCTAGAGCTTGCTCGCCCTCCTGCGAATCGGCAGGCGGAAGTCCCTGGATCACCAGCACCACGCGGTCCACGAATGGCGAACGAAAGCGGGTGGCCAGCTCCTCGGGGATCTTTCCCGCTTCGCTGCCTTCGATGCGTGTTGCCGTTTCGAGATGGCGTTCGGCATGAAAGGAAAATGGAAGGAGCGCGAGGGCAGCGGCAAGGACTGCACCGGCCAGCCAGAAGCGGCGCACATGAACGAGATTCATCATTCCGCGCAAAACCGGGTGTTAGGCTGACTCTTCTCCGTTTGTGCTTGTCGCAATTCGAAATCCCGGTAGTCAAAATCCTAGAGGATTAGCGGAAGGGTCAGCAACACGGAATTCGCCCACTACCCAAAATCGTTACCGTTACGCGCGGTTCGCATTCCGCGTGGGTTCGTATTATTTTATTGTCTGGAAGCCACGCACGGTTTCCTGGAGGACTATTGCACAAACTCGCGTTGCTCGGGTTGTTTGCCGTCGCCCTTCAACTTGGTACCGCAGATCCCCGCATCGGCTCCTGGTCGCTCATCTCCGCGCAGTCTTCTTTGGATCCGCCCAATAAACTCTCCATCACCTCTCTGCATGGATCGGTGCACGTGGTGATTTCAGGCGATACCCATCTCGATTTCACGGCCAAGCTGGACGGCCATGAAGCGGCCGTACAAGGCAATCTGGCATTCAATCAGATCGAGTTGCGGAGAATCAACAAGCGTCAAGTCGAAGTCATACAGAAAAAAGATGGAGTCGTAGTGGTGACGATTGGTGACAAGATTTCCAGTGATGGCAGCGAGTTGACCAGCACCACTTCACAAACTGGCCGTCCCGACCGGATTACCGTCTGGAAGCGGACCGGGGGAAAGAAATCTGCCACTGATCTATTCGCCGGTGAGTGGACCGAGGATCTGAGCAAGACCCGCTTGCGGCAAGGGATGGCCCTCAAGATCGAGCCGGATGGACGAGACGGAGTTCGTTTCTCGGGTGACTTCAGCTACAGCGCCCGCTTTGACGGAAAGGAATACAATCTGAAAAACTCCCGCAACGATACCGTAGTGCTCCAGCTTGTCGACGCTCACACGGTCGATTCGATTTACCGGCGAGATGATCAGATCACTCAAAAAGATCGCTGGGTGGTTTCCGCCGACGGAGCCGAGATGACCATGACCACCGCCGGCACGTGGGAGACCGGTCAGCAGGTGAAAGAGACTCTCGTATTTCGGAAACAGTAACTACGGCTGCGCCACATCCGCCGCACCCGCAGCTGCGCCGCTCACCGGCAAATTACCCACGGCGTTGAACTCGCGAATTCCCACCGAAATAATTCCCTTTCGGTGCATGAATTTCAGGATGCCGTTGACCGTTTCTTCGAGAGATGGATCCGGCTTGCCCCATTGGGAAGCATCCCGCGCCGCCTGATAGCAGGAACTGTCGTAGCGCTTGAATTCCATGGCTGAGATGTTGTCCACCGAGTTCACCAGAAAGTCCAGCAGCGGGAAGAGCAGGTCTTCCTTCTTGCATCTCCTGATCAACTCGGGGACGAAGTCGGGAAGGCTGAAGATTTCAAATTGCCGGCCGGTCGCCTTCGTAATGAGGCCGGTAATATCCAGCATGTTCGCGTAATCGTCCCTCACGACGTGATAGTTCTTGTTCTCCGAGCCGGGAGTTGCGGAGATCGCAACAATGTTGTTCGCGGTAATGTCTGCGGGCACGAAACTGACCTGGTTCAGCGCATCGACTCCAATGCCGTGATTCACCATGAACGCCACTAAACGCACGGCGATGTCGAAGTTGTTGCCTCCGCCGCTGACAGAAGGACTCACCAGGGCGGGCCGGAAAATGCGCGTCGTCAGCCCGTGGCGGCGCGCATCCATCACCACTTGCTCCGACACCCACTTGGACTGGCTGTATCCAAAATCGAGAAGTTCCATCTTCTCGTTGAAGTCGGTCTCGTACAGAACCTTTTTCACTGCCCAGCCAAAAATGAAAGTCGTGGACACGTAATTGAAGCTCTTGCGCCGCCCTTCGAACGCCAGCCTCAAGACTTCATTCGTTCCGATCACGTTCGCGTCACGCATCCGGTCGTAGTTGAGCAGGTAGTTCACGGTTGCGCCGTTGTGGAAGACCGTGTCGATTTCATTCGCGAGAAAATCCCACGATTCCCGCGTCAATGCCAGGCCCTTCTGGCCGAGATCTCCGCAAACCGGACTCACGCGAGTCTCGAACATTTCCATCAGGTCCGCCGGGCAATGGCCCATCGATTCCATCGCGGCCCGCAGTCTTTGCTTGCCCTGATGCTCGTCGGAGGCCCTGACCAGAATATGGATATTGGCCCGCGTTTGTTCCAGCAGACTCTTCACCAGGAACGGCCCGATGAAACCGGTACCACCGGTGAGCAGAACATTATTCAGGACCGGCATTTCGGGCGATGCCGCAGCCGCCTTGGGCTCGAAGATGAGTTTTCTATCGTTGCTCATCATCCGCTGCTCCGCCGCGCGCTGTTCTTCACGAAATGCCGCCAGCGACTGCCGTAGCGGGCCCAGCGCTTCTTCGGGAGCGTGCTGCAACTGCTCGGCAAGTCGAAACAGCTCGGCCACGCTCACGCGCTGAATGAGACCGATGTCCACCTGCCTCGCCAGCAGGTCGGCGTCTTTATTCTTCAGGAGTTCTTTGATCTCGTGCATGAACACGACAAGATCCAAGGAATCCAGTCCCGCTTCGATCAGGTTGTATGGTTCCGTTCCAGTCAGGTTGTAGCGGGCTTTCAATACGTCAAAGGGCGACTGGCCTGCCGAGCCTGAGTCTGAGTTTCCACTCTCTTTTTCCCGCGAAAACTCCGATAGAACCGTGAGTTGACCTTGCAGCCACATGTGCTTCGTTTTATGGCGCATGATCTTGCCCGAACTGGTTCTCGGTATCGAGTGGGAGGCGATAAAGGATATCAGCGCCACTTCTACGTTGAGGTAGTTCCGGACGGCAGCTGCAATCTTCAGCGCATCCGGAAGTGCCTTGGGATTTTTCACCTCGGCGACGATTGCAAGAGCCGGCTCGCTGTCTTCATTGATCTGGAACGCGGCAACACAATTGGTCCGGATCAGGCCAGACGCCTTCTCCACCACGGCCTCGATATCCTGGGGGTAATAGTTCTGTCCGCGCAGAATAATCATGTCCTTGATTCGGCCGCAGACGAACAGTTCGCCGTCGTGGAAGAAGCCCATATCGCCGGTCCGAAGGTAGCCGTCGTCGTAGGGACTGTCATCCACCAGCCGCGCGTGAAACAGTTTGAGCGTCAGTTCAGGATTATTCCAGAAGCCCGGGCACTTACTGCCTCCGGCAATCCAAATCTCGCCGATTCGGCCAGGTTCCAGAGCAACGTGCTTCTCGGGATCCACGATCTTTACCGTGAGGCCCGGCAGCGGAGTTCCGCAGCTGACAATCTGCGTGGCCGAGCCGATTTCGGAAACCTCGGTGGTCATGCGGGCTTTGCCCAGCGCGACCGCGTTCTTGTTGACAGAAATAATGTTGCGGCCACGGAGCGAAACCGCCAGCGTGTTCTCCGCCAGCCCGTACGCGACAAAAAAACTTTCCGACTTCAGTCCGTGCGGCTGGAAGGCCTGCAGAAACCGCGTATACGTGTCTGGCTTCACGGGTTCCGCGGCAACCATCAGCAACCGGAGCGAGCTCAGATCGATCGTTTCCAAGCTCTCCTTCGAGAGCCGCCCAGAGCGCAAGCAGTAGTCGTAGGCGAAGTTGGGCGCCGCAGAAGCGCTGGCCTCATACGTCTTGATCGCGTCAAACCACAAGGTCGGGCGCTGAATGAAATCCGTCGGAGCGAAGCCGTAGGTCGAGCCACCGGTGAGCGCGGGATAGAGATAGCACCCAATCAGCCCCATGTCGTGATACTGCGGAAGCCACGAGACCACTACTGGCGCGTTGTGATCGATCACCAGCGGGCAGTTATGCAGAATGTTTTCGTGCGTGACCATCACGCCCTTGGGATCGCGAGTTGATCCCGACGTGTACTGCAGAAACAGAACCTTGGACGCGCCGTTGCTCGAACCGCCATTGAAGTTTTCGTCCGAAACCCTCTCGACGAAGTCTTCGGTAACAATCCAACGGAGACCCGCAACGTAGTCGACGTCGACTCCCGAGGCCGAGACTCCGCTGCGGGCAAGATTTGTCTTCAGAGATTCGAGGTATTCTTTGCTGGTCAGGATGCCGGCCGCCTGGCAGTCCTTCGCGATGTGCACCATCTTGTACAGCGCGCTTTGGAAGCCGCGAGAGCTGGGGGGATAGACAGGCACCGGGATCAACCCGGCGCGCACGCATCCGAAGAACGCGCAAATCATTTCGAGCCCTGGCGGATAGGCGAGCAGCAGGCGGTCCTGCGCCTTGAATCCGTGCTCCTTGCGCAAATGTCCCGCGATCACCCTGGTTCGGTGGAGAAACGACTCGTAGGAGTAGCCTCCAATCGGATCCCCGTTCACGTCAATGTAGGAATAGAGAACTCTGTGCGGGTGCTGATCCCCTAGACTGTCCAGCTTGTCTAAAATCGAAGCCATCATAGATTCGGATCGGTCTCATGGCGGTGGCGCCGCCATTCCTTAGCCTCCTACCTTGAATGAACAAACTCCAGCCAGAAAACAAAACTGCCGCTGCGCCCCGTGTAACCGGGGCGGAGCGACTTCGAAACACGTACGAGCTAAACTGTGGCGGACTGAACCGCCGGAGTTGGCGCTTACTATCCGCGGCAATACATCCGCCGATTGTGCTCCGCTTTTTCGCTGTGCTTCGCGCGTAGCCGGGCCACTGGGTCCTGTTTTCCGACCCCGAAAGAACCCGCTGTACCTCCAAGCTCACCCCGGGCAAGTCTCACCGGAAGCGAGACAAAGAGGTCCTGCGCAAGCTCCGCCGACGATCGGATCTCCCGACTCAAAGCGTCTTTGTTTGGTATATCACTGAGCCGCCTATGCTAGCAGAGATTTTAAGAAGTTGGAACTAGGAACCGAGGTGCGCGAACCATTCCTTGTCTCTGAGAACATGCGCGGTTACGCCCGGGCCCCGCGTGACCCGAAATTCCCTTGATCTTCCCGAAGTTTTCGAGCTAACATCCGATTCAGACGATTGCGCCGGAGGCGGTGTCTGGCCGAAGAGCCCGCGGCTGGCCCAGTCGGCCCTCCACAACCAGCCGGAACACGTCGGGCCGGCCTGACAGCATTGAACCAGTAAGTCTGACACGAGGCGGTTATTAGTCTGAAACCGGAGATTGAGGATCTTGTACCAGCGGAGGACTCGCCACGGATCTTCGTTGGCGGCCCGGAGCATGCCTCTTCATTCCCGAAAGTCTTGCGCCGCCGCCTCGACGACTTCTTCTCCGAAGGACGCATTTCTCCCAAGGCCGACCGCGCCATGTGGACCAAGATCGCCGTGGGACTGGCCGTGCTGGCCGGTAGCTGGATCGCCCTTTACACCCTCAAGCCCGATTCCTGGAAGTTCGTCGGCCTCTACCTTGTAAATGCAATCGCTCAAACCTTCCTTTTGCTGAACATCGCGCACGACAGCAACCACAACGCCATCTCCTCCGTGCGTTCCGTAAACAAAGCCCTGAATTACGTTTTCGATTTTTGTGGAATCAGTTCCTATATGTGGCGGATCCTTCATCACCGAGGCCACCACTCCTGCATCAATCTCACCGGCGAAGACGACGCGCTTACCGGACGCGGCATCCTCCGCTTCACGCCTCACGAACCCCGCGTGCCTCTGCAGCGCTTCCAGCACATCTACGCGCTGTTCCTTTACGCGGTGTTTTCCCTCGATTATGTGTTCGTCAGAGACTTCGAGTGCTTCTTCTTCCCCTCTCACGATTACCTGAGAAACACAAAGCATCCCTTGCGGGAATACGTCATTCTCTTTGCCGGCAAAGGTTTCTATCTCACCTACATGCTGATCCTGCCGGTCGTGTTGCTGAGGAAATCGCCTCTGCTGGTCGGCTTGTCATTCGTGCTCGCTCATCTGATCATCGGCCTGAGCGTGGCTCTCGTTTTTCAGACCACCCACTCCGTCGACAGCACTTACTTTCCCTCGAGCCGCAACGAGTTTGACAATGGCATCTACCACATCTTCGCCACCACGGCCGACTACGCGACCACGAGTCCGCTGGTCGGTTGGCTGACGGGCGGACTCAACCACCACATCGTCCATCATCTCTGCCCGTTTGTATGCCACACTCACTATGCTCCGCTGACTCAGATTGTGAAGGAAACCGCGGAGGAATATGGCATTCCCTATCGCCAACATCCCACAATGACCCGCGCCATCAAACATCATCTGCGTCTGCTGAAGCAGTTGGGAAACCAGGATCAACTTTCGAGTACTTGAACTTATAGCGATGACCAGACCATCCATTCAGCCAGACCGCGCAGAAATTTCCGCAGTTTTTCATCCGCGCCAGCACAGGGATCGTGAGTCGTGAACTTGCCTGAAAACGTGTCCGCCGTCTCCCGAGTTCGCTCCTTCCGCGATTCGCGCGCCATGGCGCACAATCCGGTTGCGGTTCTCTCGAAATACACCGCGCTCCACGGCAGCACCTTCCGCTTCTACTTTGGCGGCGTCAAAGAGGCCATTGTCACCACCGATCCCGTCGTCATTCAGCACGTGCTGAAGACGAATTCCGAGAACTATCACAAGTCCGAAATCCAAAAGAAGCGCATGGGCCATTTTCTCGGCAAGGGTCTTCTCACCACCGAGGGCGAACCCTGGCGCACCCAGCGGCGCCTCATCCAGTCGGGTTTTGAACGCAAGCAACTCGAAGTTCTGTCCTCGATCATGCAGGACTCTCTCGCCGAATCGCTCCGCGATTTCGACCGCCAGGCCCGCTTCGGCCCGGTCGATATCTACCCTCTCATGATGAAGATCACCTTCGCGATGGTGGGCCGATCTCTGTTCGGCGCCCGCCTGAAAGAAGACGACATCGACCTCATCAGCACGGCCATCTCCACCGTCCAGGAATTCATGGTTCGCCAAACCATTCAGCCCTACCTGAATCCCTGGTTTGCCGTCTCGGGCGAACTGCGCAAGCACTGGGAATTGAGAAGCCAGGCCTTCGCGGTTCTGCGCGATTATCTCCAGCGCCGGCGCAAAGAAGCTCCCGGCCATGATCTACTGCAAATCTTGATGGATGCCCGCTACAGCGACGGCCACGGCATGGATGACGAGTTGATCCTCAGCGAGAGCATGCAACTGCTGGTCGCCGGCCATGAAACCTCGTCCAACGCTTTATCGTGGCTTCTCTACCTGCTGAGTTCGCGTCCCGATTGCGTCGAGAGAGTGCGGCAGGAGTTCGATTCCGTGCTGGGCGACAAGCCCCTCAGTTTCTCTGACGTTTCCAAGTTCGAATTTACAACTCAGGTCATAAACGAGGCCCTGCGCCTCTACCCGCCATTTTGGATGGTCGACCGCATGGCTCTCGCCGACGACCGTGCCGGAGATGTCTCCATTCCTCGCGGGTCGACCGTCGTTGTCTTCATTTACGGCACGCATCATTCGCCGAAATACTGGGACGATCCGGAGACTTTCGATCCGGAACGCTTCTCCAAAGCGAATGAGAAACGTCACACACCCTTCGCTCACCTGCCCTTTGGAGCAGGCCCGCGCGGCTGCATCGGCGGCAACTACGCCATGCTGCAGATGCTCATGATTTTGAATGTTTTGCTGAGAAAATACGATTTCTGTCTCGTCCCCGGCCAGAACATCGAACCGCGCCCCATGGTGATCCTGCGGCCCGAGCACGGAATCCGTATGACCTTCACCGAGGCCATCTCACGCCCGGCCAGACTCTCCGACTGTTCCGCCTGAGTTTTTCCCTCAGCGTGCGCCCGGGTTTTGTTCGCAACATTCCCCGCGAGCCTGCACGGAGAACGGAGCCAAGACGAATTACATTCCTAGAAGCCGTGTAAATAGAGGGGTTTCTGTGGTGCCGGGAGGGGGAATCGAACCCCCACAGGGCTTTTGGCCCCTGCGGATTTTAAGTCCGCTGCGTCTGCCAATTTCGCCATCCCGGCTCGCATCTTAAGTAATTGATTATACTGGAATTGCTATTATGCATTCGGTTGTAGCTTAACGAGCCCACTGTGGGAATGTGAAATAAAATGTGAAAGTATTCGAGGTTTTCCCAAGGAATTGAGGCACAGC
>Ga0335073_10007898_pt1 | contig 14913 bp, 12 predicted proteins | sample Lox_Sample_22_FD_207093 | JGI IMG/M metagenome (GOLD analysis project Ga0335073, IMG submission 207093) | Soil microbial communities from Loxahatchee National Wildlife Refuge, Florida, United States - Lox_Sample_2.2 | ecosystem: Environmental > Terrestrial > Soil > Wetlands | place: USA... | reverse complement strand
TACCACGAGCCGCGGCTGGCCCTGGCCGTCCGGGACGCCTACGGGCTGCCCGGCCCGGCCACCGCCGCTCAGCTGACCGAGATCAGCGAGGCCTGGCGGCCGTACCGGACGTGGGTCACCCTGCTGCTGCGGATCCAGCAGGCGATCCCGGCGGCCGGGGAGTTAAGGTGGGGTTAGCACGTGGTTGCGCCTAGGGTTCCGCTGGCCGTCCGTTCTCCGCTGCGACCACAATCAGGGCGGCCGGGGCTGGACCAAGCGGCGCCGCGACCCGGGATCTTCTGGCTTGGCCCGGGGAACACCTGACGGGATAGAAACCCTGAGGGCTCCTGTTCAGCCTGCCTGAGCGGCCGCGCGGCGGCTCGTCCGACGCGCGCGCTCCGGAAGATACCGAGGAGCCTTGTTGGACCCGTCGACCACGCTCTCCCTCACCGTCACCCTGGCCGTGCTGGCCGCCGCCGTCACGCACGCTACCTGGAACGCCATCGCGCACGGCATCAAGGACCAGACCCTCGCCTTCGCGCTGATCGGCGTGGGCGGCATCATGGTGGCGGTCCCGCTGGTCATCGTGGCCGCCCTGCCCCGGTCAGCGAGCTGGCCGTACCTGCTGGGATCGATCGCGATTCACGTGTTCTACAACCTGCTGCTCATGCAGTGCTACCGGCTGGGCGAGTTCAGCCAGGTCTATCCGCTGGCCCGGGGCATCTCCCCGCTGGTGGTGACGATCCTGGCCGCGGTCTTCGTGCACGAGCACCTGGCGTTCTGGCAGATCGCCGGAGTGGTCATCGTCTCGGCCGGGCTGGCCTTCCTGGTCTTCGCGGGCGGCCGGCCGGGGCGGGGGGCGTTCCTGGCCGCGGTGGGTACCGGGCTGACCATCGCGGCCTACACGACGGTGGATGGCGTGGGGGTCCGGCTGTCGGCCAGCCCGGTCGGCTACATCGGCTGGCTGATGGTGCTCGAGAGCCTGTGCGTGCCCCTGTTCGCCGCGGTCCGGCGGCGCGACGTGCTGCTGAAGCAGCCGCCGCGGATCCTGCTGTCCGGCCTGGCGGCCGGGGCGCTGAGCGTGCTCGCCTACGGCCTGGTGCTGTGGGCGCAGACCCGGGGTGCGCTGGCGCCGATCGCGGCCCTGCGCGAGACCAGCGTGATCTTCGGCGCGATCATCGGCACGCTGGTGTTCCGAGAGCCGTTCGGCCGGGCCCGGATCGCGGCCACCGTCCTGGTCGTGGCCGGCATCGTGCTGCTCAACGTCGCTTAGACGGGGCTACCGCAGGATGTTCACGGCGCGGGCGATCACCAGTCCCAGAACGGTGCTGATCACGGCGAGCGTCAGGTTGCCCCCGCGGCTGCCCGGGATGAGAACGCGCGGGCGGTCGTGGCGGCGGCCCTACGCCTGGGTTGGGACCCCGATGCCCATGCGGGCCGCCTCGCGGGCCGCGGCCGTCCGGGACGAAACGCCGACCTTGGCCAGGACCGCCGAGACGTGGTGGTGGACGGTCCGTTCGGAGATGAACAGCCGCTGGGAGATCTCCCGGTCGGGCAGGCCCTCGACCAGCAGGGCCAGGACCTCGCGCTCGCGAGCAGTCAGCCCGCCAGGGGCGGCACGCGTGGCCGCGCGCGGGCCCCTCGGGATGGCCCTCATCCCCAGCGTTCGCATCCGGCGCCGGGCCGCGGCGGCCGTGGCCCAGGCGCCCAGGTCGTCCAGGGCGGCCAGGGCCTGCCGGAGCGTGGGCTCGTCCACGGAGCCGAGCCGCACCAGGGCGGCGTCGTAAGTCCGGCCGAGCCGCTCCCAGGCCGCCGCCGCGGCCTGCTGGTCACCGGCCATTTCCAGCGCATACGGTTCCGGCAGGGTGGACTCCCCGCCGACCGGCTGCCCGAGCCGGGAGAGCCAGATGGCCACGGAGCCGAGGAACCACGGGTCGGTGCGCCCGAACCCGCGGTCGTAGCCCGCTCGTGCCTCTTGTATCGCGAGGTCAGGCTGGCCCGATATCCACCTCAGCTCGGCCCGCGCGGCCCGGACCGCCACGATCCACATCGGCTCATCGTTCCCCTGGGCCAGTTCGAGCGCCTCGTCGAGCAGTTCCCACGCTCCGGCTTCGCCGCGGCGGCCGCGGATGCTGCCCAGTGTCCGGAGCGCGTTCAGCCGGTTGACCGGCGAGATGCCCCGGCGGCCGAGCAGCGCGGCGCTGATATCCGCCGCCTCACCCCACCGGCCCAGCAGTCCGAGCGTGGCCGACCGCCAGCCCTGCAGGCACACGCTGTACACGCCGAGCTCGCGTTCCTCGCAGTAGGCCAGGCCCTCGGCGTAGTAGCGCTCGGCCTCGGTGAACACGTTCTGGCGTGCCGCGGCTTCCTGCAGGTTGGTATAGGCGAGGCCGACTGCCTCCTGCAGGTCCGCGTCCAGCGCGATCCCCAGCGCCTCCGCCAGCGACTCCCGGCCGTCGTCGCCACGTTCCACCAGGGTCATCCCCTGCTGATTCAGGGCGTAGCTCACCAGGCCTGGTTCGTGCAGGAGCTCGCCGAGGGCCCGCGCCTTCCTGAGCAGCTCGAGACCTTCGCCGGTCCGGCCCGCGGCGCCGTAGTACGCGCCAAGCCCGGCGTAGGCCCAGGCCAGCTCGCGGCCCGGTGGCAACGCCGCGAGGATGCGGACCGCCTCCTCCGCGGCCCGGATTTCTTCCTCGCCACGGCACAACCGCCACAACGCGCGCGACAGTAGCCGCAGGTCCTCCCCGACGCTCAGCTCGTCGCCGAGCTGGCGGCGAAGCTCCAGCGCGACGCGCAGCGCACCCTCCGCCTCCTCCCACCGGTCCAGCAGGGCATACTCCCCCGCGACGCCCTCCTGCAGGGCCGCCAGCCCGGGCCGGTCACGGACGTTGGCGAACCGCAGGGCCCGTTCGTACTGGGCCGCGGCCTCGCGATGAGCGCCCAGTGCGGCCGAATGCCGGGCCGCCTCTGGCGCGTGCCGCAGGACCGCCTTCTCATTCCCGGCGCCTTCGGCATGGTGGGCGAGCAAGGCCGGATCGGCGTCGCCGCGTTCTTCCAGCGCCGCCAGCAGGCGGGCGTGCAGTTCGGTCTGCCGATGGGGCGGGATGCCTGCTTCCACGGCCATGCGGACGAGCTCGTGCCGGAACCGCACGCCGCTCTCGTCGGACACCAGGAGCCCAGTCGCCAGGCACTCGTCGACCGATGAGCCTTCCAGGACCGAGGACAGCAGCGGCAGGTCCACGCGCGCGCCGATCACCGCGGCGGCCTCCGCCGCCCGGCGCGCGCCGGGGCTCAAGCGGGCCAGCCGGGCGGCTACCACGTCGCGGATCGTCGGGGGTACCGACGGCCATCCGGCCGTCACGATCTCGTTCACGTAGAACGGGTTGCCGCCGGTGACGCGATGGAGTTCGGCGGTGTCCACGTCCCGGTCCCCGGCCAGCGCCTGCACGGCCTCGGCTGACAGTGGGGGCAGGCGCATCCGCCGGGTGGCGCGCTGCGTGGCCAGGTCGCCCAGGACGATGCGGAGCCGATGATCGTCGGCCAGCTCGTCGTCGCGGTAGGTAGCCAACAGCAGGGCCCTGGTGCGGCCCAGTCGCCGGCCGGCAAAGCTCAGCAGGTCCAGCGTGGCTTCATCGGCCCAGTGGACATCCTCGATCACCGCCACGGTCAGGGAGCCCGGTGAGGCAATGTCGGCCAGGAAGGCGGTGAACAACCGGTCGCGCGCGGCTCCGTCGCGGCACGCGGCGGCGAGTTCGCCGCCCGTCTGGCTGGCGATGTCGAACAAGGGCCCCAGGGGTCGCGGTGTCAGCAGGCCGTCGCAGGCTCCCCACAGCCAGCGGTCCTGCCTGGTCTGGCGCCGGAACGCCTCAAGGAGCACGGTCTTGCCCATCCCCGACTCCCCGGAGACCAGGACCAGCCGGCCGGTTCCGCCCCTCGCGTCACCGGCGTACTCGGCCAGCGCCTCCAGGAAGGGCGCCCGCTCCAGCAACTCCATGTTCGAACCCCCTGGACCTTTGCCACGATTGTCACCTCTGCAGGTGCGAAGCGGCAACATTGGTCGCGGGTCAGCCTCGGAGCTCATCCGCGGCGGCGGCGAACACGGCGGTGTGCGCATCGGCGTCGGCGTCGGTGGTGGCCGGGCACATCAGGGCCATATTGTGGAACGGCGTCATCAGGATGCCGCGGTTGATCATGTACAGGTGCAGGTACTCGTCGAGTTCGGTGTCGGCCGCGGCTTGGGACTGGCCGCCGGTGCGCGGCGGCTCGGGACAGAACCGGTACTCGGCCCGCGCGCCCAGCTGCACGATGGTCCACGGCAGGCGCCGGCTGTCCAGGACCGCCTGCACGCCCGCGGTGAACCGCGTGGCTACCGCGATCATGGCCTCGAAGGCCTGGTCGGTCAGCACCTGGCCGAGGGTGGCCCGCATGCAGGCCAGCGACAGCGCGTTGCCCGCCAGCGTGCCGCCGACGCCGCCGGTGTCCTCGATGTCTGCCGTCCGGTCGGCCAGGATCCGGCCGGCCAGTTCGGCGCTGAGGCCGTAGGCACCGGCCGGGATGCCGCCGGCGATCGACTTGCCGATCGTGACCATGTCCGGCTCCAGGCCCCAAGCGCCGGTGCAGCCGCCGGGCCCGGCGCTGAACGTGTGCGTCTCGTCGTTGATCAGCAAGGTGCCGTGCCGACGGGTTAGCTCGCGGACGGCGTCCAGGTATCCGGGCTCGGGCAGGACGATGCCGATGTTGGTCAGCGCGGGCTCCATCAGTACGGCCGCGACGTCACCGTGGGACAGCTCCCGGTCCAGCGCGGCGGGGTCGTTGAACTCCATCACGCGGGTCGTCTCGCGCGGATCGACCGGTGCGCCCACGTTGCCGACCCGGGACTGCGGCCCTTGCGGTGTCGCCACGATGAACGTCTCGTCGACGCTGCCGTGGTAGCAGTAGCTGAACACGGCGATCTTCGGCCGCCGGGTGAGCTGCCGGGCCAGCCGGATGGCCCAGCGGTTGGCGTCGGTGGCGGTCAGCGTGAAGCTCCAATAGGCCATCGTGAAGCGCCGGGCCAGTTCGGCCGCCACCCACGCCGCATCCTGCGTGGGCAGCATGGTGGTGGCCCCGCCGAGTTCCGCGTACCTGTGCGAGATGGCGGCCTGGACCGCGGCGGGCGAGTGCCCGGCCATCGCGCCCGTATCACCGAGGCAGAAATCGATGAACTCGTGGCCGTCGATGTCGGTGAGCCGGGCACCGGAAGCGGTGGCGTGGTAGAGCGGGAACCCGCCGGACCACATCCGCATCCAGGTCATGGGCACCCCGCCGAGCAGGTGAGTGCCGTCCGCCGCGAACGCGTCCCGCGATCTCGGGAAGCTGGCGCGGTACGCGGCGCGCTCGCGGTCGATCAGTCCTGCGAGCCGGCCGCGGTCGATGGCGACGGTCATGCAGGGAGCCTATGGCTTTTGCCGGACACGAGAAGGTGCCCGGCGGCGCAGGGTTCCGCCGGGCACCGGGGCCGATATCCGATCGACCTGTTCCTACCCAGGGGAACGGCGCGGATACGGATATGGATCGAAACAGGCTGCTTCACGTAAGCATTTCGTCACAATCAGAAACGTTAGTCGTTGAGCTTGCTGTAGTCCCGGGTCAGCCAGTGCTCGGGGGTCATCCGGAACACGATCTGGCCGCCGGTGGGATTGGCCGTCACGTAGAGGTCGCCGCCGTCGGGGCCCAGGTACCGGCGGGCCAGGGCCAGCCGCTCGTCGTGGCTGGCCTCCTCGGTCGTCACCGGGCCCTCGACGGTGACGTACTTATACGGCTGCCGCTCGTCCTGAACGCACAGGCTGAACCGGCCCGCCGCCCGGATGGCCGCCGCCTTGCGGGCGCCGTCCGGGGTGATCACGCTCACCGGCCCGCCGGGCTGATAGGCGTACCAGACCGGAACGGCCAGCGGGCTGCCGCCGTCCGCCGTGGCCACGCTGAGCACCCCGACGTGCACCCCGGCCAGGAACTGCTCCCGCTCCTCACGGGTCATGCTTACCGCCATCGCAATCTCCCATTCCTCGCGCGGTCAGTCGCAGTCTCGCATCTGCCAGACTTCAGCCATGCAGACGGTCGAAGGGAGAGGTTATGGTCGAGCCTTACCAGGCGCTGGGCCTGGTGCCCACCATGCGCGGCATCCGGCACCGTGACGAGATCGGTGTGAACATCGAGCACCTGTCGCACCTGATCAAGGCCGCGTCCTGGCTGTCCAGCCTGGACCTGCCGGTCCGTCTCATCGCCATCCCGGAAGGCGCCCTGCAGGGCTTCAACGACGAGGTCCTCGACCTGGATCACGAGACCTTCGCGCGGGAGTGCGCGATCGACATCCCCGGCCCCGAGACCGACGCGCTCGGCGCGCTGGCCCGCCAGTGGAACGTGTTCCTGATGGCCCAGGCCAAGGCCCGCCATCTGGAGTTCCCGGGCCGGTTCTTCAATGTCGGCTTCGTCCTCAGCCCCGACGGCGAGGTGATCATGCGGCACCACAAGGTGGTCCCGCTGCTGCCGGTCGAGCATTCGGTGACCCCGCACAACGTGTGGGACAGATGGATCGAGCTGTACGGCCGCAACCTGGACGCGTTCTACCCCGTGGCCGACACCGAGATCGGCCGGCTCGGATTCTTGATGGCCAACGAGGGCTCGTACCCGGAGAACGCACGCGGGCTGGCCATGAACGGCGCCGAGGTGGTGTACCGAGGTCCGTACCCGCACCCGCACGGGAGCCTGTTCGACATCCAGAATCGCGCCCGGGCGCTGGACAACAACTTCTACCTGATCGCGTGCAACGTCGGCACGTACTACCTGCACTGCGACTCCGAGGTCCCGATCGACACGTTCGGCGGCAAATCCGCGGTGATCGACTACCGGGGCCAGATCGTCGGGCGGCACGACTACAGCGCCGGCTCGTCGTGGGTGGCCGGGACCGTGGACGTCGAGGCGCTGCGCAAGTTCCGGGCCAGCGCGCAGTGGGACAACTGGATCAAGGACCTGACCACCGAGCAGTACCAGCTCATCTACGAAGACCCGGTCTACCCGAAGAACCTGTACCTGGACCGCGCGCCGTACAACCACGAGGACTACCGGCGCGAGATCATCGACAAGCAGATCGAGCTGATGCACGAGCGCGACATCTGGCGGCGGCCGGGCGAGGGGTGACCGTTCCCTTGTTAAAATGCGAGCTGTACCGCACCGGTAGCGGCCTCCGTCCTAGCGTTCTGCATGCCCAGGAGGCCTGCCATGTCATCCGTCCAGGTGCGCCCGTTCCGCCGCAGCGACCGGGATCAGCTCACCCAGCTCGTCAACGCCCACGCGCAGCCCCGTCGTGCCGGGCATGAGCGTGTCGGTGAACACCGTGCTGGGCTCGCTGGAACGCCAGCCCGGGGAGTTCATCGAGGATCCCTGGGTCGCCGAGCGGGTCACGCTGGCGGCCGGCTTCACCCACACGGGTCACACCGAGATCGTCTACCTGGCCCGGGTGGAAGACCTGCCGCATCCGGACGGCGTCCCGCTCGCCGGACTGTCGGTGGCCCGTTCGGTCGGGATCAACGGCGTCCGCCTGTCCGCCGTGCTCGGCCCGGACGTGATCGGCTACATCGAGGTGGAGACGTTCGATGAGGGCGAGCGGCTGGCCCGGACCGGCGGCTGGGCCGACGTGGGCAACCTGCGCGTGTCCGAACCGTACCGCCGCCGGGGAGTGGGGTCCTGGCTGCTGGGCCAGGCCGCCGACTGGCTGCGGCTGGCTCGCGTCGACCGGCTGCTGGACTATGCCTGGCTCGAGGGGACCGATCGGCGCGAATGGCACGTTCGCCACACCCCTGCTGCCTGTCCTGCACTGGCGTAGCTTGCGGACACTGCATAATTGTCAGCAAGGCGAACCGTGACTGCCCCGGAGTGGACCCATGGCCGACGATCAATACGAGCCGAACCGGGTCCTGGGCATACCGTGGACCAGGGATCCGCGCGCCAGGCGGGTCCAGGAGCCGCAGCGGGTGATGGGTTTCCCGGTTGACTGGTTCAGCGGAGTGGACACCAGCGGGCTTGACTCGCTGGTACATCCGATCCGGGCGTACCGGCGGTGGCTGCGGCGGCGGCGTCTGGGCCCGTACGCGGTCGAGGACGACGAACCCAGACGAGGTCGTTAAGTTACAGGCGGCGGGCGCACCGCCAGATCGGAGCGGTCAGGCAGGTTGGGCCGCCATCGCCCTTGAGGGAGATCTCCGAGCCGTCGTATTCGTGTACCTCGCAGCCGGCCGACTCGAGCGCGGCGCGGGTCCGCGGGTTCCCGGCCACCATAACCACCCGCCGAGGGCTCGATGGCCAGCACGTTGCATCCCATCGTCTCGTACTCGTCAGCATCGACGGTGACCACCCGGATGCCCCGGTCGGCGAGCGTCTCCATGAGTGCCACCGGTGCCAGCGGCGGGTAGACCCCGGCCAGGTCGTCGGCCACCGGTGAGTCCAGGGACATCAGGTGCAGCACGTGCCCGGGGCCCTGGTCGTGCGGGAGGTCGACCGATTCCAGGCTGACGCCTTCGGTCGCGAGGATCTGACCCAGCTGGCGCAGGCCTTCGGCGTTGGTGCGGTAGCTGCGGCCGCCGAGCACGGTGTGCTCGTCCAGCCAGATGAAGTCGCCGCCATCGGCCCGGGCGGCTCCGTCCAGCCGCGCCGCCACCGGAACCCGCGCGGCCGCCAGGGCTACCCCAGGCGCTCCGGTTCGGCGGCGCGGGCCGGCTTGGTCATCTGGAACAGCACCGCGCCGGTCCCGATCACCAGGCCGGGATCCCGCACGTAGGTGGCGTCGACCAGGCCGTCGACGGCGGGCGCGACCTCAACCTGGCAGCCCAGGTCGCTGAGCAGCTGACCGAACCGCTGGTGCTAAATCTACTCGGGCTACTTTCAGGACCCGGACCGCCATCTATGGGAAGTGATCTGGGACCCGGCCCTCGAAGAGAGGGTCATGGCCTCTGCGCGTCAGCTGCCGATGTAGCTCATGACGTGCTTGATGCGGGTGTAGTCCTCGAAGCCGTACATGGACAGGTCCTTGCCGTAGCCGGAGTGCTTGAAGCCGCCGTGCGGCATCTCGGCCACGATCGGGATGTGGGTGTTGATCCATACCGCACCGAAGTCCAGGCGCTTGGCCATCCGCATGGCACGGCCGTGATCCTTGGTCCACACGCTGGAGGCGAGCCCGTACTGGACGCCGTTCGCCCAGGCGACGGCCTCGTCCTCGTCGGAGAAGCGCTGCACGGTGATGACCGGCCCGAAGATCTCGTCCTGGATCATCTCGTCGTCCTGGCGCAGGCCGGCCACGACGGTGGGGGCGTACAGGTAGCCGCGCTCCCCGACCCGGTGCCCGCCCGCGACGACCTGGGCGTGCGACGGCGTGCGCTCGATGAAGCCCTCGACCCGGGCCAGCTGGTTCGAGTTGTTCAGTGGCCCGAAGTACGCGTCGGGCACGTCCAGCCCGCCGGTGACGGTACCCTCCGCCTGCTCGCCCAGCGCGGCGGTCAGGTCCGCGGCGACGCCCGGGCCGGCCAGTACGCGGGTCGCGGCGGTGCAGTCCTGCCCGGCGTTGAAGTAGCCGGCGCCGGCGATCCCCTCGGCCGCGGCCGCCACGTCAGCGTCGTCGAAGACCACGACCGGCGCCTTGCCGCCCAGCTCGAGGTGGACGCGCTTGAGGTCGTCGGCGGCCGCGCGCGCGACCTCCATGCCGGCCCGGACCGAGCCGGTGATCGACACCATGCTGGGGGTCTTGTGCGCGATCAGCTCGCGCCCGGTGTCGCGGTCACCGCAGATGACGTTGAACACGCCCGGCGGCAGGAACTCGGCGGCGATCTCGGCCAGCAGCACCGTCGACATCGGGGTGGTGTCTGACGGCTTGAGCACGACGGTGTTGCCCGCGGCGATGGCCGGCGCGAACTTCCAGACCGCCATCATCATCGGGTAGTTCCACGGCGTTACCTGCGCGCAGACGCCGATGGGCTCGCGCCGGATCATGGAGGTGTGGTCCTTCAGGTACTCACCGGCGCTGCGGCCCTCGAGCACGCGGGCGGCACCGGCGAAGAACCGGATCTGGTCCACCGAGGGCGGGATCTCCTCGGATCTGGTCAGGGCGACCGGCTTGCCGGTGTTACGAGTCTCGGCCTCGACGAGCTCGTCGGCTCGCTGCTCGATCGCGTCGGCGATCCGGAACAGGGCCAGGCTGCGCTCGGAGGGAGTGGTATCCCGCCAGTTCTCGAACGCGGCCGCCGCGGCCTGCATCGCCGCATCCACGTCCTGACGGCCGGAGATCGGCGCGTGCGCGTAGACCTCGCCGGTGCTCGGGTCGATCACGTCGCTGGTGCGGCCCTCGCTGGCGTCGGTGAGCTTGCCGTTCACGAAGTTCTGCAGCGTGCGGTCTGTCATGTCGAGCCTCCATCGAGCGGCACGTTCTCCGCGACCTCAATGACGAGCTTCGCAGAGACGGACTATCTCCACAAGTGAATCAGTTGCTATCTTTAGCTATACCTACGAAATCAGTTGGCCTATAAGCGGATATGGTCCCGATGGGACACCGTGTCCGGGAGCAGGAGGCGACCACATGGCGCACAGCGCGAGGACGCTCCTGAACCAAGGTCCTGGCGGTGTCGTACCCGACGATATCTCCAAGCAGATCATCGAGCAGCTGCAGGAAGACGGCCGGCGGTCCTACGCCGCGATCGGCAAGGCGGTCGGTCTTTCCGAAGCCGCCGTCCGGCAGCGGGTGCAGCGCCTCCAGGACGCCGGCGTCATGCAGATCGTGGCGGTCACCGATCCGCTGACGCTGGGTTTTCACCGGCAGGCCATGATCGCCATCAAGACCGACGGCGATCTGGAGAAGGTGGCCGATCAGCTGGCCGATATGGACGAAATCGACTACGTGGTCATCTCGGCCGGCTCGTTCGACGTCCTGGCCGAGGTCGTCTGCGAGGACGACGACCACCTGCTGGAGATCCTGAGCCGCGTCCGGGCGGTCCCGTGCGTCACCAGCACAGAGACCTTCGTATACCTAAAACTCCGTAAGCAGACCTACTCCTGGGGAACAAGATGACATCCTCCCTCGACGCCATCACCACCGAACAGGAAGCGGCCAAGCGCAATCTGTGGCTGCACTTCACCCGGATGGCCAGCTACGCCGACACCGACGTCCCCGTGATCGTGCGCGGTTCGGGGGCCTATGTCTTCGACCAGCACGGCCGGCGTTACCTGGACGGGCTGTCCGGGCTGTTCGTGAGCCAGGTCGGACACGGCCGGCAGGAGATCGCGGAGGCAGGCGCGCGGCAGGCCGGAGAACTCGCCTACTTCCCGCTGTGGTCGTACGCCCACCCCAAGGCCATCGAGCTGGCCCAGCGGCTGGCCGACCTGGCCCCGGGGGACCTGAACCGGGTGTTCTTCACCACCAGCGGCTCGGAGGCCGTCGAGTCGGCGTGGAAGCTCATCAAGCAGTACTTCAAGCTGATCGGCCAGCCCGAACGGTACAAGGTGATCAGCCGCGATATCGCCTATCACGGGTCGTCCATGGGCGCGCTCGCGATCACCGGCCTGGCCGACATCAAGTACCCGTTCGAGCCGATGACGCCCGGCGGCGTGCGGGTGCCGAACACCAACTTCTACCGGGCACCCGATTTCGTGCGCGATGACCTGGAGGCGTTCGGCATCTGGGCTGCCGACGAGATCGAGCGGGCCATCCTGCGCGAGGGACCGAAGTCGGTCGCCGCGGTCTTCCTGGAGCCCGTGCAGAACTCCGGCGGGTGCTTCCCGCCCCCGCCCGGCTACTTCCAGCGGGTCCGGGAGATCTGCGACCGGTACGGCGTGCTCCTGGTATCGGACGAGGTGATCTGCGCGTTCGGCCGGCTCGGCTACTACTTCGGCGCCGAGCGCTACGGGTACCAGCCGGACATCATCACCTTCGCCAAGGGGGTCACCTCCGGCTATTCGCCGCTCGGCGGCATGCTGGTCAGCGACGCGCTGATGGAACCGTTCAACTCGGGCACCACCACGTTCCTGCACGGCATCACGTTCGCGGGCCACCCCGTCTCCGCCGCGATGGCGCTGGCCAACCTGGACATCTTCGAGAAGGAACACCTGCTGGAGAACGTCCGGGCGAACGAGGCCGCGTTCCGGGCCACCTTGGCGAAGCTCTACGACCTGCCCATCGTCGGGGACATCCGCGGCGCCGGGTACTTCTACGGCATCGAACTGGTCAAGGACAAGGCCACTCGCGAGACGTTCACCGACGAGGAGTCCGAGTGGCTGCTGCGCGGCTTCCTCTCCCCGTCGCTGTTCGACGCCGGGCTGCCCTGCCGCTGCGATGACCGCGGCGACCCGGTCATCCAGCTCGCCCCGCCGCTCATCTGCGGGCCGGAGCACTTCGACGAGATGGAGCAGATCCTCCGCACCGTGCTCACCGAAGCCTGGACCCGCCTCTAGGGCTGGGCGGCGGCCTCCGCGGAGGCCACAGAGTTCACCGGGATGTCTTGCCGCGACATTCCGCGTCGCCACCTGGCGTTTACTCGCCTGCTTTACCTTTCCGTTATGCCGGCCCGCTCAGACGACGCACGATCATCCCGGTCCCCGGTGTCACGCCGCCAGGTTCTCGCGGCGGGCGGAACGGGCCTGCTCGCGGCCACCGCGAGCGCCAGCAGGGCTGCGGCGCGGACCCGGAAGGCCCGCGCGGCCGGTGACGGTACGCCTGAGCAGATCCATCTCACCTGGGGTGAGAATCCGGCGACCAGTGTCGTGATCTCCTGGGCCTCCCCCGAGCCGGCCGCCCGGCCCCGGGCCCGGATCGGGCAGCGGGTCATCCCGGCCGAGCTGCGCCAGTACACCGACGGGATCAGCGGCGAGACGGTGTGGGCCTACCACGCGCGGGTCGGCGGACTGCGGCCCGGCGCCACCTACGCGTACACGGTCACGGCCGACAACGACGACAACGCCGTGGACCCGTTCACCGCTACCTTCCGGACTGCCCCGCACGGCCGGGCCGCGTTCCGCTTCACAAGCTTCGGCGACCTGGCCACGCCGAACACCGCCTGGGTCCTGTCCTACGGTCAGAGCGCCTACGCGGTCGATGCCGTCGAATCCTTCCAGCCCCTGTTCCACCTGCTGAACGGCGACCTGTGCTACGCGGACCTGAACCCCACCGTGCAGCCCGAGGTGTGGCGCGACTTCGGCAACAACAACCAGACCTCGGCGGCCTACCGGCCGTGGATGCCGTGCCTGGGCAACCACGAGGTGGAGTTCGACAACGGAACGCAGGGGTTCACCTCATACCTGGCTCGGTACACGCTGCCGGATAACCACGTGCCCGGTTTCGGCGGGCGCTGGTACAGCTTCCGCATCGGGTCGGTCCTGTTTGTCTCGCTCGACGCCGACGACGTGGTCTATCAGGACGCGGGCGCGTTCGTGACCGGTCCGGGGGCGCTGACCCCGGTGGCCGGCACGGGCCATCCGGCGATCGAGCCCGGCACGTCGTTCTACATCCAGGGTTACTCGGACGGCGCGCAGACCGCCTGGCTGGAGCGGACGCTGGCGGCCGGCCGCGGCGATCCGTCGGTCGACTGGATCATCGTGCAGATGCACCAGTGCGCATGTTCCTCTTCGGCCACCGGGAATGGCTCCGACCTGGGCATCCGCCAGCAATGGCTGCCGCTGTTCGACCGGTACCAGGTGGACCTGGTGCTCAACGGGCACGACCACGACTACGAGCGGTCTTTCCCGGTCCGCGGCGCCGACGCCGACGTCGGCCACGACGCGGCCACCGGCGCCATGGTCAACACCTTGCGGCCGCACCCCGTGGCCACCACCGACAGCGGGGTGTTCGACACCAGCCAGGGCACCGTGCACCTCATCCTGGGCTGCGGCGGCACCGACACCAACCTCGACGATTACGGGCTCGACGCCGCCGCCGGCAGTTCTATCCCGGGGGGGTCACCCCCCCGGACCCCCCCAGGTCAAGCCAAGGTATTCACCCACGCCAACCGCCCGGTGCCGACCGTCACGCCGGACGTCTACACGCGCGACGGGGCCGACGCGGTCGAGGACGCCATCTGGTCGGCCAGGCGCGACACCTCGACCGGCTACGGGATCGCGGTGTTCGACGTCCACCCCGACCCCGAGGACTTCGGCGGCCAGACCAGCATCACCGTCACCCAGTACCACGCCGTAGGCGCGGACCCGGTAAACCCGGCCACCGGCGATAAGGGCGCACCGACCCCGGACTACACCGAGTTCGAGACTTTTACTTTGGTTCGTCCCCGCCGGGGATGATGATGAATGCGTGCGCACAAGCGCCATAACGCGGGGTGCCGCCGTAGCCGCGGTGGCCGCCGCGTTCGCGCTGACCCCGTTGCTGGCCGGCCACGCAACGCCCGCCCCGAGAACCACGGACACCGCGGCGCCCGCCACCGAACAGGTCTCAGCCGTATCAGAAGTAATCGACGCGGCCACGGGAACGGTGACCGATTCGTGCCAAGGATGTACCGTCATCCGGCGTTAGTGGGTACCGGCGGGCGCGCGGGGCTGGTCTCCTGGGACGGCATGGAGTTGGCCGTAGGCAGCGGGTAGTCGATGCCGAAGTCGAGCGTGCCGGCCAGCGAGTCGAGCACGGCCTGCTCGGCGGTGGCGGTCGGGCCGAGCGAGGTCGGGGGCAGCGCCGGGACGCTGGTATCCGGCGGCCTGGACAGCGCGAGCGCCGTGGTCATGTCACCGGTCACGCTGCGGCGCCAAGGCGACAGGTTGGGCACCTCGACGCCGAACCTGGTCTCGACGAAACGCAGCAGCGAGGTGTGGTCGACCGTCTGCGAGCACACGTAGCCGCCCCGGCTGAACGGGGAGACGACCAGGCAGGGAACGCGGAAGCCCAGGCCGACGGGACCGTTGATCCCGCCCGCGGCG
>Ga0335073_10007896_pt1 | contig 14916 bp, 18 predicted proteins | sample Lox_Sample_22_FD_207093 | JGI IMG/M metagenome (GOLD analysis project Ga0335073, IMG submission 207093) | Soil microbial communities from Loxahatchee National Wildlife Refuge, Florida, United States - Lox_Sample_2.2 | ecosystem: Environmental > Terrestrial > Soil > Wetlands | place: USA... | reverse complement strand
GGGCCTGTCCATCCAGGTCGCGTTCATCTCGGTGCTGGCCGCCGGCGGCGCCCGGGTCGCCTCGGGGGCCATCGAGGTGGGCACCCTGGTGGCGTTCCTGCTGTACGTGTTCTACCTCATGTCGCCGATCCAGCAGCTGGTGGCGGCGGCCAGTCAGTACCAGGTCGGAGCCGTGGCGGTGGCGAGAATCCAAGAGGCCGAACTAATGCCGGTCGAGCCTTCCGTCCGCCCCGCGAGCCGGCCTGGGAGCGACGCTCCGGCCGCCGTGGAGTTCGACCAGGTGCGCTTCCGTTACCGGCCCGAACTGCCCGAGGTACACCACGGGGTCAGCTTCTCGATACCGCCCCGCGGGATGACCGCGTTCGTCGGCCCGTCGGGCGCGGGCAAGACCACCGTGTTCTCGCTGCTCGAGCGGTTCTACAAGCCCGACGCCGGGCGGATCCTGCTCGACGGCCGGGACCTGGCGGACTGGCCCGTCGCCGAGCTGCGCGCCGCCATCGGCTACGTGGAGCAGGACGCCCCGGTGCTGTCCGGCAGCCTGCGGGAGAACCTGGTCCTCGGCGCCCCGGAGGCGACGGACGCGGAGATCGGCGAGGTCCTGCGGGTCACCCGGCTGACCGGCCTGGTGGCCCGGCTGCCCGATGGGCTCGAGACGGCGGTCGGGCACCGCGGCACCCGGCTGTCCGGCGGCGAGCGCCAGCGGGTGGCCATCGCGCGGGCGCTGCTGCGCCGCCCGCGGCTGCTCCTGCTGGACGAGGCCACCTCGCAGCTCGACGCGCTCAACGAAGCCGCCCTGCGCGCGACGGTCGCCGAGGCCGCGCTCATGACCACGGTCCTGGTCGTCGCGCACCGGCTGTCCACGGTGACCATGGCCGACCGCATCATCGTCATGGACGCGGGCCGGGTCCAGGCGGAAGGGACCCACGCCGAGCTCGTGGCCAGCGACCCCCTGTACGCCGAGCTGGCCGCCACCCAGTTCCTGGCCAGCGCGGACGCCCCAGCAGCCTGAGCGGCCATCACCCCGGCATGCCACCTCCCGGCGGGTGCCGCAGGTGCTGCTGGGCGCCGACCTGGTAGGCCTCGGCGAGCCACCCGGCGAACTCCCGGTCCACCTCGGCGGGCCCGGTCAGCCGGAACGCGTGCACCACGTTGCGCGGCGAGAACGCGTCGATGCGCAGGAAGCGGGGGCTGTCGATCCGGCGGGCCAGCACGAGGTGGCCGTTGAGCCAGCGGCGGCGGGGCACGAATGCCGCGAAGCTCATCCGCACCTGCAAGGCGATGCGGGTCTTCTCCGGCAGCACCTGGACCGGTCCCAGGGCGGAAACCGAGGCCAGCACGGCGTCGAAGGCGGCTCGGACCTGCGGGCTGGCCCGGGCGAAATGCCGGTCCAGGTCACCCAGGGCCGCGCAGGTGTGGGCCTGGTTCCGGCTGGCGAAGCTCCGCCCGCACTCCGGGCAGGCCCACATGCGGCATCACCTCTCGCGGCCGGTTCTACCGTACTTCGCGGAGGGCGTCCCGGTCCGGTTCGGCGTGCGCGGCCTGGCCGGCCAGCCGTGAGCTGCCGCAGAACGCGGCGGCACCGCACAGCGCGGATTCCGGGCGGATGGGGACGCCGTTGGTGCGCAGCACGTCACGGACATCGAGGATCAGCGGGAACACCTCGCGGTTCCAGTCCTCGCCCTGCTCGTCCCAGGCCCGCTGCTCGGCCTCGACCGCCATCCGGTCCTCGGCGAACACGCGCTCGGTGAAGCGCCTGATGAACGGCCAGGCCAGATGAATGGCCCCCGGGACCGGCGGCTTCTCGATCATGAGCAGGCCGTAGACGTGATTGGTGCGCTGCTCGGCATCCTCCGGCACGTACGCCACCCACAGGGAGAACGCCGGAAGCTCGGCGTTCTCCGGGACGAGCTGGAGGGTCTGATAGGGGTACGCGGTGCTGATGGTGATGACGTCGGGTGACTTGGTGCCGCCGATGCCCTCGGCGGCCAGCAGTCCTGCACCGCGGTTCTTCTTCCCGCCGGCATGGGTGAACAGGTACCGGGCCTCGACGGACTGCGGGCTGATGTCGTATCCGAGCAGCTTGGGCTGGATCTTGCCGAGGATGCCCCGGTGCAGGAACTGGTGGTTCATGTCCAGGAGGTTCTCGTGCATGAACGAGTAGTGGCAGCGGACGGTGCGCGAAAACGCCATGGTCTTGTGCCTGGCGGAAGCGAACTCCGGCAGCTCGGGCAGCGCCGTGGTGTCCGCCTTCTGGGGGTCGCCGGGGAAGACGAACACCAGGCCGTAAGCTTCCCGGACCGGGTAGGCGCGGACGCCGCGCGGCGGCCGGGCGACGCCCTTGGGCAGGTACGGTATCTGCGAGATGCGGCCGTTTCCGCGGTAAGCCCAGGCGTGGTAGCAGCAGCGGAGCACGTCGCCTTCCACGACGCCCATGCTCAGCGGTACCTGGCGGTGGGCGCACCGGTCCTCCAGCGCGTAGACCGCGCCGCTTTCGCCGCGGTACAGCGCGATCCGCTCGCCCGCGAAGGTGGCCGCGAACGCCTTCTTCTTCCGCACGCTCGCGGACACCGCGACCGGATACCAGAAGTCCGGATGGATCCCGACCCGCCGCAGGTCGGCCAGGGCGTCGGCCCGATGATCAAGCGGGCGGTCCTGGCCGTTGGCCGATCCCGCCGCGATGGCCCCATCCTCAGCCGAAAGTGTCTCGGTCATGCATCTCCCCCGGTTCCGGCCGCCCGTTGGCTGCCCTGCCGGAGCAGAGCACAGGCAGGCCCCGCTGATACACGAGATGATGGTGATTCCCGGCCGCCCGCCGGCGGCAGGCCTGGTGCCCGGCTCAGCCCCTGGCCAGTTCCTCGGGCGTCAGGGGCCGCAGCACGTCGAACTCGTTGCCGTCCGGGTCGGCCATGACGACCCATCTGACCTCGCCCTGGCCGACGCTGACCCTGCGGGCGCCAAGTGCTTCCAGCCGGGCGACTTCGGCCGACTGATCGTCGGGCCGCAGGTCCAGATGCAGCCGGTTCTTGACCGTCTTGCCCTCGGGAACCTTCAAGAACAGCAGGTCAGGGGCCACGCCATCCTCGGGGCTTCCCTCCGGCGGCTCCAGGACGACCTCGTCTTCCGCCTCGAAGGTGCGCCGCCAGCCGAGCGCGGATTGCCAGAAGGACGCGATCTTCGCCGGGTCGCTGGCGTCGATGCACAGGCACTGGATGCGTATCCCCATGCTCCGACTCTGATCAGCCGAGGCGGCCTTGTCGAATGATTTCCTCCGCCTGCCCGTTTTGCCCGATTTGCGGGCATTCTGGCGCCGCTGTCGCCCCGGCCGGCTGGGGTCGATGTGGCATCACCCCCGTCCTTCGGGGCCAATGCCACATCGACCCCGTAACGTATCCGGCCGCTGCCGCGGACCCGGCCGGCTGCCGAGCTAGCCCTGCGCCGGCTGGCCGCCGGCGCCTGACGGGAGATCGGCCGGCCGGAGCAGGAACGTGACGGGGACGGCGGCCAGCGCGGTGATCCCGCTGACCCAGAACGCCCACCGGAATCCGGCGGTGAGCGCGGCCGCCGCGACGTGGCCCTGGCCCAGGAGAACACCGGAGTGCGCCGCTGCCACCGTGGAGGCGACCGCGATGCCGATCGCTCCGCCGAGCTGCTGGGACGTGTCGATGAGCCCGGAGGCGACCCCGGCATCCCGCTCGGTGACACCGGCCAGCGCTCCGCTCGATACCGGGATGAACGCCCAGGTCACGGCGCCGGTCAGGAAGAAGGGACCGGCGAGGTCCGCCCAGAAGCGCCCGTGTGCGGGCACCTGGGCCGCCCACAGGATCCCGGCGCCGACCAGGGCCATACCGGCCGCCATGACCAGCTTGGCCGAGGCCCGGGTGACCAGGACCTGGGCCGGCCCGGCGAGCGCCAGCCCGGTGACCGATGTCGCCAGCCAGGCGGCACCGGTCTTCAGGGCGGAGTATCCGAGTACCTGCTGCATGTACAAGGTGCCGATGAAGATGTAGCTGTAGAAGCTGGCCCCGAGCAGGAAGCCGACGGCGTTCGACCCCGCGAGGGTCTTCAGCCGGAACAGGCGCAGCGGGAGCAGCGGGGCTTCGGTCCTCGTCTCGACGAGCAGGAAGCCGGCCAGCATGGCCGCCGACGCCGCCAGCATGGTCAGCGTCCGGACGGCTGTCCACCCGGCGGCGGGTGCCTGCGAGATCGCGTAGACGCCGGCGACGAGGGCGCCGGTCACGGTGACGGCGCCGAGCGGGTCATAGCGCCGGCGCGCGCCGTGCAGCCTGCTTTCCGGCACCACCCGCCGGGCCAGCAGCAGCGCGGCCGCGCCGATGGGAACGTTCAGGTAGAAGACGTATGGCCAGCCCGCGTACCGGGTGAGCGCGCCGCCGGCCAGCAGGCCGATGGTCGCGCCCATGGCGCCGATGCCGCCCCAGGCGCCGAGCGCCTTGTTGCGCTCGGCGCCCTCGCCGAACATGTTCATCACGATGGACAGCGCGGCGGGCAGCACCATCGCGGCGCCCACGCCCTGGATGCCGCGCATGACGATCAGGTAGGTATCGCTGGTGGCCAGGGCACAGGCGAGCGAGGCCGCGGTGAAGACCGCCAGCCCGGCCATGAACAGGCGCCTTCGGCCGAGCAGGTCGGCGGCCCGGCCCCCGAGCAGCAGGAACCCGCCGAAGGTCAGCGCGTAGGCGGTCACCACCCACTGCAGGTCCGACTCGGGAAAGTGGAGCTTGCGGCCGATGGTCGGCAGGGCGACGTTGACGATCGTCAGGTCGACGGCCGTCATGAGATACGTCACCGCGAGCAGCGAGAAGGCCCGCCAGCGGCGCACCCCGCCGGGTATCGCCGCCTGCCCCCGGCTGACGCCGGTCCTGCGGTCGAGTGAGGTCACGTGTGCCTCCGAATTGCTTGCTGATCCGTTTTCACGAATTGAGACACCGGCCGGGCCGGCGATTTGCCGATGAATTCGGGGCGCTGCCGGTGTTGCACCATCAGGAGGCGTTATCGGTGATCCAGGCGATGAGGTGAAAGGACGGTCCCGCCATGACTGAGGCGACCCTGGCCCGGGCCCAGGCCGGCGACGGCGAGGCTTTCCGCGAGCTCATCGAGCCCCACCGCGGCGAACTGCTGGCGCATTGCTACCGGATCCTCGGCTCGGTCCAGGACGCCGAGGACGTGCTTCAGGAGGCTCTGTTGGCCGCATGGCGCTCACTCGGCCGGTTCGACGGCCGCTCGCTGCGGGCGTGGCTGTACCGCATCGCCACCAACCGCTGCCTCAACTACCTCCGCGACGAATCCCGCCGGCCTCGCCCGGCCGGCCCGCCGGCCTCGCCCGGCCGGCCTGCCGGCCGGGGGCTCGGGCTCGGGCTCGGGCCGGACCGGGCCGGTGCGGTCGGACGACCCGTGGTGGCTCGAGCCCTACCCCGATGAGCTGCTCGGCGACGCGGCCCCGGGCCCCGAGGCCCGGTATGACGCACGGGAGTCGATCGCGCTGTCGTTCGTGGCGGGCCTGCAGCACCTGCCTCCTCAGCAGCGGGCGGTCCTGGTGCTCCGGGACGTGCTGGGCTTCCCGGCGGCCGAGGTGGCCGGCATCCTCGGCACGACTCCGGCGTCGGTCAACAGCGCGCTCGTCCGGGCCCGGGCCGGCCTGCGCCCGGACCGGCATCCCCACGACGTGCCGCTGCCGAGATCCGCGGCCGAGGCCGCGGTCGTCGACCGCTTCGTCGACGCGTTCGAGCGCTTCGAGCTTGACCGGCTGGTGGCCCTGCTGACCGAGGACGCCAGGCTCGCGATGCCGCCCGAGCCGGCCGAGTTCCGGGGCGCCCCGGCGATCGCCGGATACCTCCGGGAGCACCTGCGGGGCCAGGAACTCAAGCTCGTGCCCACCCGGGCCAACGGCCAGCCGGCCCTGGTCCTCTACCTCGCCGACCCCTGCGCGCCGCTGTGGCGGGCCAGCAGTTTCGTAGTGCTCACGCTGCGGGGGGACCGGATCTGCACGATCACGCGCTTCGGTGACCGGGGGCTGCTGGCCCGCTTCGGGCTTCCCCGCACGCTGCCCAGGGACTGAACCCGACGAGGCGAGCGTTGGGACCGGCATGCAGACCTGGGAAGCGATCACCTCACGCCGTAACGTACGGTCCTTCGCCGACCGGCCCATCCCGGCCGCGGACCTGGACCAGATCCTCGAGGCGGGCCGCCGGTCCCCGTCCTCGCAGAACTGGCAGCCGTGGGACTTCATCGTCGTCACCGACCGCGAGCGGCTCCGCGAGCTGGCCAAGGTCTGGCGCGGCGCGGGCCATGTGGCCGGCTCGGCGGCCACGATCGTGGTGATCGGCCCCGCGGCCGACAACGAGTTCGGCCGGGCCCAGCTCGACCTGGGCCAGGCCACGATGGCCATGATGCTGGCCGCCGCCGACCTGGGCATCGGCAGCTCCCACGCGGGTGTCGCCGACCTGGGCCTCGCCCGCGAGCTGCTGGGCTTCCCGCAGGACCGTGACTGGGCCCTGCTCATATCGCTCGGCTACCCTGCCGACCGGCCGCTGGCGCCGGTCCGCAACCCCAGGCGGCGGCCGTTCAGCGAGGTGGTGCACCGCGATCGCTGGTAGGGCGCCCGGCGCCTGGGGCACGGCCGGTGCGCCAGCTACGCCGGAGGCCGAAGTGGCTTGGTTACGGTGCCCTTACGCAGCAGGAAAGACCCCGATAAGGGCGGGCGATTGGGCCCCGCCCATCCCCCAACCGGCGGGTTTTTCGCTGTACCATCACCGCCATGAATCCACTGTCGGGTGTTTTCAGCGAAGCGTGGCAGATGTACAAGACGCACGCCAAGCATCTCCTCGCGATCGCATTTGTCATCTACCTGATCGCGGCGGTCATCGCCGCGCTCCTCGCGCTAGCCGGCAACTTCGGGGTCCTGCTCGGGTCCCTGGTGGAGATCGTCGCAGCCTTCGTGCTGCAGGCGACCCTGGTCAAGGCGGTGCAGGACGTGCGCGACGGCCGCGCGGACCTGTCCATCGGCGAGACCGTGTCGGCGGCCACGCCGTACATCGCCCCCGTCGCCGGGGCCTCGATCCTGGCCGGCATCGCCATCACCATCGGGCTGATCCTGCTCATCGTCCCCGGGCTCATCCTGATCACCATCTGGGCGGTGATCGTGCCGGTCATCGTGCTGGAGCAGGCCGGGGTGTTCGCCTCCTTCGGGCGCAGCCAGCAGCTCGTGCGCGGCCACGCCTGGCACGTGTTCGGCACGCTGGTCCTGGCCTGGATCATCCTGCTGGCCGTGAACATCGTGCTCGGCCTGATCTTCTCGGTGCTGCCGCACGTGCTGCGCAGCGGGCTGGCCTCGGTCATCTCGGGCACGCTGGTCGCCCCGTTCGTGGCCCTGATCGTGACGCTGGTCTACTACCGGCTCTCCGGAGGCCCCCCGACGCCGGCGCAGTCGGGCCCGGGCGAGAGCTACGGGGGATACCAGCAGATGTTAGCGACCCGGAATGCACGCGAGCGGCCTGCCTGATGATCGATAACAGGCAGGCCGCAGACGTTTCAGGGCCCGTCCGGGGGGCGGCCGGTCAGGCCCCGGTCTCGCGGGCGACGGCCCGGCCGGCCTGACGGCCGCTGAACAGGCAGCCGCCGAGGAAAGAGCCTTCCAGCGACCGGTACCCGTGCATCCCCCCGCCGCCGAACCCGGCCACCTCACCCGCCGCGTACAGCCCGGGAACCGGGCGCGGATCCCGGCCGTCAGCCAGGCCGAGCACCCGTCCCGACAGGTCGGTCTGCAGGCCGCCCAGCGTCTTGCGGGTCAAGATGCTGAGCCGCACGGCGATCAGCGGCCCCGCCCTGGGGTCGAGGATCTTGTGCGGCGCCGCGGTGCGGGCGAGCCGCTCGCCGCGGGAGCGGCGGGCGTTATGGATCGCCATGACCTGCAGGTCCTTGGTGAACGGGTTGTCGATCTCCCGGTCGCGCGCGACGATCTGCCGCTCCAGGTCGGCCAGCTCGATGAGCGGCTCCGGGGTCAGCTTGTTCATGCCCTCGACCAGCTCGGGCAGCGTCCTGGCCACCACGAAGTCCGGCCCGTTCCGCTTGAACGCCTCCACCGGCGCGGTGGCGCCCGGGCGGGCCCGGGACAGCGTGAGCTTGATGTCCTTGCCGGTCAGGTCGGGGTTCTGCTCCGAGCCGGACAGCGCGAACTCCTTCTCGATGATCTTCTGGGTGAGCACGAACCAGGAGTAGTCAAAGCCGGTAGCCCGGATGGCCGCCAGCGTGCCCAGGGTGTCGAACCCGGGGAAGTGCGGCGCCGGGAACCGCCGGCCCCGCGCGTCGAACCACAGCGCGGACGGCCCGGGCAAGATCCTGATGCCGTGCCCGGCCCAGATCGGGTCCCAGTTCTGGATGCCCTCGGTGTAGTGCCACATCCGGTCACGGTTGACCAGGCGGGCGCCCGCCCGCGTGGCGATGGCCAGCATCCGGCCGTCCACGTGCTCGGGCACCCCGCAGATCATCCGCTCCGGCGCGGGGCCGAGCCGTTCCGGCCAGTGCTCCCGGACCAGGTCGAAGTCGCCGCCGATCCCGCCGGACGTCACGATCACCACCGGGGCGTGCAGCTCGAACTCGCCGGCCGCGACGCGCGAGCTGCGGGTGCCGCGCGCGGCCTGGCTGGGCTCCAGGACCGTCCCGCGCACCCCGTCGACGGCCCCGCCGGTGACGGTGAGCGCGTCCACGCGATGCCGGAACTTCAGCCTGACCAGGCCAGCGGCCGCCGCGTCCCGGACCCGCCGCTCGAACGGCGCGACCACGGCCGGCCCGGTGCCCCAGGTGATGTGGAAGCGCGGCACCGAGTTGCCGTGCCCGTCGGCCAGGTAGCCGCCCCGTTCGGCCCAGCCGACCAGCGGGAACCACCGCACGCCCATCGCGTGCAGCCAGGACCGTTTCTCCCCGGAGGCGAAATCGACGTAGGCCCGTGCCCACCGGTAGGCCCAGTAATCCTCGCCCGCCGGGTCGTCGATGCCGCGGTCGAAGAACGCGCTGCCGAGCCAGTCCTCCAGGCCAGCTCGCGGGAGTCCTTGATGCCCATCCGGTGCTGCTCCGGTGTGCCGACCAGGAACAGCCCGCCGAACGACCAGAACGCCTGCCCGCCCAGGTTCGACTCGGGCTCCTGGTCGAGCAGGAGCACCCGCCGCCCGGCCCGGGCCAGCTCCGCGGTGGCGGTCAGTCCCGCCAGCCCCGCGCCTATCACGATCGCGTCCGCGTCCATCTGGCCATCAAATCAGGCCAGCCGTTCGGGCGAAATAAGACCTCGCCGGCTACGGACCGCATCCGGCCCGCGGCGTCCACGATGACCGCCACCAGGCCGGCGAACCGCGCGTCGGGATCGCCGAAGATCACCGGCCCGGCCTCGACCACCAGCGGGTGGTCGGCCGCGCCGACCCGCTCGGCCCGGTGCTCGAGCGAGTACCTCCCGTCGCCGGCCGCCTGCGCCACCGCCTGCTCCTCGATGCAGAAGCCGATGGTGAAACTGTAGAGCAGCTGGTACGCGCGGACCGCGTCGGCGACGGTGAAACCCTGGCGGGCGAGCCAGGCCAGCCCGGCCTCCTGGGCGCGGAGCAGGGCGGGGTCGGTGAGATAGGTGCCGCTGACCATCTTGGCGCCGTCGCGGCGAGATAGCAGGGCCCGCCGGGTGATGGCGGCGAACGCGGTCATGGCCTGGTCCCACGGCAGGTCCGGCTCGAGCGCGGCCAGGCCGGTGCCGATCTGCCGCCAGATCTCGGTCGCCATCTCGTCGAGCAGGTCCTGCTTGCTGCGGACATGCCAGTACAGCGCCGGCGGCTGCACCCCCAGCCGGGCGGCCACCACCCGGACCGTGAGCCCGTCGAGCCCGGTCTGGTCGAGGGCGTCCAGGGCCGCCGCCACGATCCCCGCCTTGGTCAGTCCGCGCGTCACGGTTGACAGCTTAACGCCGTTAAGGGCACAATGCCGGAGATGCTAATTTAACGCCGTTAAGGAGAGCTGATGAAGGCAGCCGTGCTCCGCGGCCCGGGCGAGGCGCCCGAGTACGCGGACTTCGATGACCCGCAGGTGCCCGAGGGCTACGAGCTGGCCGACGTGGTGGCGGCCGGGATCCACCCGGTGGTCCGCTCCATCGCGCTGGGCCGGCACTACGGCAGCACCGGGACCTGGCCGCTGGTCCCCGGCGTCGACGCGGTGGCCCGGACGGCCGAGGGCACGCTCATATACACCGGTCTCGTCCGGCCCCCGCACGGGACTTTGGCCGAACGAATCGCGTTTCCCGCCTCGATGCAGCTGCCACTCCCGCCTGGGACGGCGCCCGAGCGGGTGGCCGCCGGGATGAATCCGGGCATGTCCTCGTGGCTGCCGCTGCGCCAGCGCCAGCGCGAGACTGGGACGCTGGGCACCGTGCTGGTCCTGGGGGCGACCGGCATGGCTGGCCTGCTCGCGGTGCAGAACGCGCGCGCGCTCGGCGCGAGCCGGGTCATCGCGGCGGGCCGCAACCCCGCCGCCCTGGACCGCGCGGCGGGCTTCGGCGCCACCGCCGTCGCCCTGGCCGGGGACCGCGAGGCGACTGCGGCCGCGCTGGCCGGCGCCCTGGCCGGCGACGCGCCCGGCCTGGTGCTCGACTTCGTGTGGGGACCGCCCGCCGAGGCCGCCTTCGCCGCGCTGGGCCGCCGCGGCCTGGGCGAGGACCACGCCGACATCTCCTACGTCCAGATCGGGGCGCTGGCCGGCCCGGAGGCCGCGGTCCCCTCCACGCTGCTGCGCAGCCGCCGCATCCGGATCTCCGGCAGCGGAGCCGGGTCGTCCTCGGTCACGGCCCTCCGGGCCGAGCTGCCCGCCTACCTGCAGATGATCGCGGACGGCCAGGTAGACGTGCCGCTGCGCACCTTCCCTCTGTCCGCCGTCAGCGACGCCTGGCCCGCCTCATCCGACAGCGGCAACCGCGTAGTGCTCCTGCCGTAGCCCGGTGCTCCTGCCGTGGCGCGCCCGGCCGCCGGCCTACTACGGCAGGATGCGAGGCCACGGTGCCTCACTGGCCTCGGTAATCCCATCGGCACCAGAATCGCTCACCAGTGCGATGATCGTAATCTTATAGTGGAGGATTCGGCCTCAGCGGAGGATTTAGTACCCCAGGGAGTACCAAACGCTCCACGGAGGCCAGAAGCTCCAAGATCTTTTGCGCAGCCGGGCTGGAGCTGGCTACATGACGGCCATCGCGCCTGCTGTGGGATTCTGGTGCCATGACGAACGGCAAGCGTGGTCCGTCCACGGCAGCGTCGCGCCCGTTCGGCGAGCGGGCGGAACGGTCGTTCTTCTGCCGCTCCTGCAAGCGGGCGCATCGCGGATTGTGGGTGCCCGAAGGCTGGTACGTCGTCGAGCGTGCGGCCGGCGGCGGGGCACGGCACCTGCGACTGGGCCTGTACTGCTCGCTGCCGTGCCTGGAGCAGGCGGCAGCCGGTCACCTGGCGGAGGGCGCGGTCGCGCCGGGCGGGAACGCGCCTGGAGGGCGGGCGGACCTGGTGCGCGACAAGGCCAGGATCGTAGAGCGCGCCGAGACGCTGCTGCACCAGGGGATGACGATCAGGGCCGCCGGAGATGCGCTCGAAGTGCCTACCTCGACGCTGCGCCACTGGATCAGGGAAGCAGGCGTCCGTGTGGGACCTGATGGCACGCTGGTCGGCCATGCGCCGGAACCGCCCGGGCCCGAGGCCGGGCCGACATCCGCTCCGAGTGGAAAGACATCCACTCCCGACGCAAAGCAGTCTGCGGATCCGGCCGACCAGGCCGCGCTGGTCGAGCTCAACCATCTCGTCCAGCTCGGTTATCTCACCGATGTCACGTGGTCCTATGAAATCGAAGGTCCGGCGCATGCCCAGGTCTTCCGCGCCATCGCGACTGGCCGGCTGTCAGGCGTGTCCGGGGAACTGACCGGCGTCGGCAGCGCGGGCACCAAGGCCGCGGCCAAGGCCGCTGCCGCCCGCGTCCTGCTCGAGGCCGCGGCGCAGTGAGCCTGGTAACTGCCCGGCCGGGGCAGTGCCACGCTCGGCCAGTTCCGCGTCAATTGCGCGCAGGTGCGCCCTGATCGGCGCCCGCGCCGGGGAGTCCGGCCGGACCAGGGCGAGGCTCACCCGCAGTTCCCGCCGGGCCTGCTCGAGCTCGCTGGTGGTCAGACCCCGGACGTCATGCGGGCGGGTCACGTCAGCCACGGACCAGCCTCGCGTGCAAGGGTGGCGTTGTCGAGTTCGCGGCGCAGCTCGGCGGGGTCGGCGGTGATCAGTGCGTACAGGCCGCTGGTGCTGTGCGGGCGGTGCGCTTCCAGGCGCGGCCCGCCGTAGCCCGGCTTGACGGCGAAGCGCCATTGCGGGTAATCGGCTTCCAGTTCGCCTATCACGACGTGCAGCGGTCGCCGGTCGCAGCGGTTCACGGCGCGATCTCCCGGGGGACGGGTCGGGCCCAGTAGTCCGCGCGGATCAGCTCCCGGAGCGCGTCGGGGGTGGCGGCGGTGAGGATGACGGCGGGGTCATCGCGCCGTTCGGCCTGGTAAAGGTGAACGGCGCCGGGTGCCCGGGTGATCAGGTAGGCGCTGCCCCAGTCCTCGCACAGCATCCCGTAGCTGTCCATTTCCGCGATGTCAGGCATGGTGTCTCCTCCCGGGGCGCGCCCGGAGGTGAAAGGTCCCAAGTCCCCGGGCGCGCATGACAAGCGTCTCCCCGGCGGCGTACCGTGCGCAGTGGGCCACGGGCGGTGGTAAGCACCCCGCCGCGTTCGTAAGTGCCAGGCTTCCGGTGTGAGGGGACGTGAGCAGGTGTCACCGGTACGTGAGCGCGACACGGCGGCGCTGTCGCTGTTCGCCGATGAGATGAAGGCGGCCCGCGAGCAGCGCGGCTGGTCCCAGGCCGACCTAGCCGACCAGATCCCGTACAGCCTTTCGACCATCAGCATGGTCGAGGCGCTGCACCGGGTCCCGACCCGGGACCTGGCCAGGCACCTGGACAAGGCGTTCGGCACCCCGGGCACCTTCGCCCGGCTTGAAGCCAGGCTGCGGGACCTGCCGTTCCCCGCCTCGTTCCGGCCGTTCGCCGCCTACGAGGCCGAAGCCACCGCACTGTACGTGTTCGAGCACAGCCTGGTCCCCGGGCTGCTCCAGACGCCGGAGTACGCCCGCGCGGTGCTGGCCACCAGGCCGAACACCGCCGAGGACGAGATCGACAACCTGGTCGAGGCCCGGCTGGCCCGGCAGGCCATCCTGACCCGCGACGATCCGCCCCCGCCGCTGCTGTGGGCGCTGATCGACGAGGGCGCCCTGCACCGCCCGGTCGCCCCGGCCGACGTCATGCACGACCAGCTCATGTACCTGGCGGAGATGTCGCGGCGGCCGAACATCACCATCCAGGTCGTGCCGTACAGCGCAGGTGGGCATACCGGCCTGCTCGGCGCGTTCACAATCGCTGATCTTGGCAGCTCACCGGGTACCGTGAACGTGGAGGACATAACCGACGGGCGCGTCTTCGAGGACCCCGGCACGGTGTCCCAGGTGACGCTACGCTATAAGTCCCTCCAGAGTGAGGCCCTGCCCAAGGGGGCCTCACGAGAGCTGATTGCGAGAGTGGCTGAGGAACGATGGAAGGGAACAGCGCCGTAACCTGGCGCAAGTCGAGCTACTCGGGGAACAACGGCGGGCAGTGCGTCGAAGTAGGCAACGCCGCCCACCTGATCGCTGTCCGTGACAGCAAGGACCCGGAAGGCCCCCGCCTCGCCCTCGGGCGTGAGACGTGGGAAGCCTTCGCCGCGAAGGTGAAGAAGACTGGCATCCATCAAGCGTGAGCTAGCAGAATGCGCCCCCCGTACGCGCATCGTGCGGCGGGCGCTTTCTGTTTACGTCGGCTGAGGCCTGATCCTCCTTACTGGAACTTGCTGGAATAGACTGGATTCTGCTAGAGTCTCGCCGTGACCGAATCGGTGGAGTCCCTCGAGCGCCGCATCAGCCAGGTCCGGACGGCCGTGCGCGAGGCGGTACTGGCCGGAGACAAGGAACGTGCCAGCGCGCTGCGCCGCGAGCTCAGGCAGGCCGAACAGGACTGGGACGACGCACTCGCCCACGCGCAGCACGAGGAGGCCGGCCGCGAGACACCCGGCCAGGACCGAGGGGGAGCGGTTCTGGCCGGGCCCGCCAGCGCGCAGGGACCACAGGCGCCGCTGCTTCCGCTGCGCGAGCAGGTGCACGAGGCGCTGAGCCTGCTCACCGTCCCGGCCGCGCCCAGGCTCATCGCGACCGTGCACGAGGCGTTCTTTGCGGGCACGTTCCCTTCCGCCCGGCTGACCAGCCTCAAACGCGACGAGGAACGGTCGTTCCGCACCGCGCCCTTCGCCCGGCCGTACTACATCTGCGCCGCGCTGACCGCCGACCTGCTCGCCCCGGCACGTGGCCTGCTCGCCATATCTACCTGGCCGATGGAGCGCCGTGTCATCGGATCGCTGTCCCCGCGCGTCGATTTTCTGACGGGTGCCATCCGGGTCGCCGAAGCCATCGAGCGGCTCTCGGCTCCGGTCCCCGCGGCCCGGCGGCTGCTGTGGCGGTTCGCCGCCAGCATCCCCGGTGCCACGGAAAGCGCAGGGAGCATGCACCCGCATGAGGTCACCCAGGCGGCCCTGGCCGAGCTCGCCGTCCACCAGGCCGCCGACCAGGCCACACGCCAGGCCGCCGGGAGGCGGGCGCGGGAGCAGCTCGACGAGGCCCAGCAACTATTCGGTACCCGGATCCAGCTGGCAACGCAGGCGAGGCAGGCAAGGGGGGAGAGGTGAACGGCACCGAGGCGCGGCTGGCCCGCATCCGCGGCCGCGCGCTGGCCAAGACCCACAACGCCCGAACGATCGCCGCGCTGGCCAGCAACCCCGGCTGTGCCC
>Ga0335073_10007892_pt1 | contig 14918 bp, 14 predicted proteins | sample Lox_Sample_22_FD_207093 | JGI IMG/M metagenome (GOLD analysis project Ga0335073, IMG submission 207093) | Soil microbial communities from Loxahatchee National Wildlife Refuge, Florida, United States - Lox_Sample_2.2 | ecosystem: Environmental > Terrestrial > Soil > Wetlands | place: USA... | reverse complement strand
TTAAACCCCTCCCTCACCACCCCCCCCCCCCACTCCCTCTCCCTTAATATTTATATTTTGTTTTTGGTTTTTTCCCTTCCCCCCCCCCCCCCCCCGGGCCCCACGCCGCAGCGCGTCCGGGTCGCGCCCAGCAGGCGCCGGATGTGGGGGAAGGTCTGAAGTGGATCCTCGCGCAGGTAGCGCAGTTGAACGGTGAAGAACGAGCCGCTCGGGACGTCGACGTAGGCGTATCCGGCCCGGTCCAGGAGGGGGGCCGGCACCGTGGCCATCCCACCGCGGACGCGCATACCCCACAGACTCTGGGGGCCGTCCCGCAGCGTCTGGTCGACGAACTCGACTTGCACTACTGCCCCGGCTAGGCGGGGACGACGGGCTCGCCGCTCGTCAGGTAGGCGCGCTCCACCTCGTCGATGCGGGCGCGAGCCTCCTCGCCCGAGAGCGAGAGTTGGACGCGGCCGCGCCGCATGACGATCGCGCGGTCGGCGTATTGGAGCACCTTGTGAGCGTGCTGTTCGACGATCAGGACGCCGGTGCCGTCCTCCTTGGCCGCCGTGCGCACCGCCTGGAGCAGGCGGTCAACCAGCAGCGGGGCCAGCCCGAGCGAGAGCTCATCGGCGAGGAGGATTCGCGGTCTGCGGGCCAGAGCCCGGGCCAAGCTGAGCATCTGCTGTTCACCGCCCGAGAGCAGGCCGCCCTTCACCGACAGCCGCTTTTCGAGTTCTGGGAAGAGCCGGCAGGCCACCTTCGGGTCCAGTCCGGCGACCCGGAAGTTATCCCGGGTCGAGAGGCCCTTGAAGACCGACCGCTCCTCGGTGACATACGACATCCCGTTGCGGGCCCGGCGGAACAGCGGCGCGGTGGCGGGCTGGCCGTCCAGGCGGACCTCCCCCGAGATCGCCGGAAGCTCGCCGCTCAGAGTCAGCATGGTCGTGGTCTTGCCGGCTCCGTTCGGCCCGAGCAGGCAGGCCACCTCGCCCTCGCGGACCTCGAGGTCGAGGTCGTGCACCACCGGCTGGCCGGCGTAGCCGGCGCACAGCTTGGTCGTTTCGAGCACGGCGGTCACGATTGCACCTCCGTCGCCGGCTTGCGTTCTGCGCCGTCCCGCGGGGCCCCCGCACCGGCGCTCGAGGGCGTGGCGCTCGTTCTCGCCCGGACCGCCTCCTCGGGCTCGCCCAGGTAGGCGGCGATGACCGCCGGGTCGTTGCGAACCTGCTCGGGGGCTCCCTGGGCGATCTTGCGACCGAAGTCGAGGACGACGATCTCGTCGCACACCGACATGACGAAGTTCATGTCGTGCTCGACGAGGAGGATCCCGATCCCCCACTCCGAGGCCAGCCGCCGCACGACGTCGGCGAGCTCGCTGGACTCCACATCGCCCAGGCCGGCCGCCGGCTCGTCGAGGAGCAGGATGCCGGGCTGGGTCGCCACGGCGCGGGCGATCGCCAGCAGTCTGCGCTGACCGTAGGGCAGATCCTCGACCAGCCGCTCGAGATCGTCTTCCAGGCGGAACTCCTTGATCGCGCTGACCACGGCCCCGGGCAGCGGCGGCGCGAAGGGATAGACGAGATCGCGCAGGTAGGACACCGAGTCACGCGGATCGCTCGCGGCGCGCAGGTTGTCGAACACGGTCGAGTCCTCGAACAGCTCCAACGACTGGAACGATCGCCCGAGGCCCGCCCGGGCCCGGCGTTCTGCCGACCACCGGCTGATGTCCCGCCCGTCGAGGCTGAGCGTCCCCGCTGCGGGGCGGGCGAAGCCCGTGACCGCATCGATGAACGTGGTCTTGCCCGCTCCGTTCGGGCCGATCAGTCCGATGATCCTTCCGGGCGGGACGACCAGGGAGACGTCGTCGACGGCGACCGTCCCGCCGTAGCGAACCGTGATGCCGGTGGCCTCGAGCGTCTGGGGTGCCACCCGCTCGATGTCTCCGACCGAAGGTAGCTGCACCCGGGCTCGCTCCCGCGGACGCAGGAAGGGGATGGCGCCGCTCAGCCGGCGGCGGAGCCAGGCGATCTGGGCGATCGACTCCTTGGCGATGCCGTTCTGGTTGAGCAGGACCAGCAGGATGATCGAGACGCCGCCGATCAGGGGGATCCACTTGCCGAGACCCTGGCTGATCGACTCGAGGACCTGCTGATCGAAACCGCCCGGGGTGAGGGTTCCGCCGATGAGCGGCCCGAGCAGGAAGCCGATGCCGCCGACGACGGTGTACCCGACATCGCTGATCGAGTTGAAGTTGGCGAACTCCGAATAGGTCACCGCGGTCGACTGGAAGGCGATGAGCATGCCGCCGAGGGCGGCGATCGACGCCGACAGGCCGAAGGCATAGAGCTTCACACCTCGCACGCTGATCCCGAGCGCCGCGGCCGCCCGCTCGTTGGTGCGTACGGCGATCATCCGCCGTCCGGTGCGCCCCCGCCGGATGTTGCCCACCGCGAGGGTCACGATGACGAGGAGAACCAGTACGAAGTACGCGTATCGCGCCGGGTGCGGCGCGGCGTCGATGTTGAACCCGGCGATCGTCGGCGAATGGATGATCGTCCCGGCCACGCCCCCGGTGAGATTCTGGTTGTCGAACAGAATGACCTCGATGGCGGAGCCGAGCCCCAGGGTGAGAATGGCCAGGTTGATTCCGCGGGTGCGCACGGCGGGGATGGCGAACAGCATCCCCAGAGGGAGCGCGGCCACGACGCCCGCCACGCAGCCCAGCCAGAATGGCCACCCGTCGGCCGCCATCAGGCGTCCGGACACGTAGGCGCCGAACCCGGCGATGGCGTATTGCGCCAGCGAAAGCTGCCCGGCGTAGCCGGTGAGCACGACGATCGAGAGCAGGACCATCGCCACGGCAAAGGTCACGGTGATCGCCTGGATCCAGATTGCCGGCGTGAGCGCGATCAGCACGACGGCGACCGCAACCCCGAACACGAGGCCGCGCCAGTTGGGACGTCCGGATCCGATTGTCGGCAGGCGCTGCAGGAGGTAGTCGCGCAGCGGGAGTGCGCGGCCCCGGATGAGCATCCAGACGACGATGAGCAGCAACGGGAACGAATCGCCGACGCCCGGCTGGTGGATGTAGCGGTCGCCCTCGGCCTGTGCGATGCCCATCACCAAGCCGGTGATGAAGGCGATGGGGAACGATCGAAAGCTCGCCACGAGCGCGGCCGCGGTGGCGGCGAGCACCAGATTGGTGAGAACCTCTGGCTGCAGGGTGATGATCGGCACGATCAGGATCGCCGCGAGGCCGGCCAGACCCGATCCGAGCGCCCAGTTGATCGTGGCGATCCGGTCCGGCGACCAGCCGAGCGAAGCGGCCGAGCGCTGGTTCTCGGCCACGGCGGTGGTCCCGAGGCCAAACTTGGTGAAGCGATAGAGCAGCCACAGGCCCACGGTCAGCGCGAGTCCGATCGCGAGCAGGATGACCCGGTCCGAGGAGAGCGTCACCGACCCGAACAGGTGCCAGATGTGCAGCGGCAGCGCGCTGGGGACGAAGCGGGGATCCGCGTTGTAGCGCAGCACCGCGATCGCCTGGAGCGTGACCATCACCCCGAGGGTGGCGATCACTCGCATGATCGGCGACACGTTGCGCAACGGCCGCATGATGAAGATGTGGACCAAGGCCCCCACCAGCGCTGAGGCAAGTACTCCGAGCACGAGCGCGGGGATGAACGCCCATCCCGCGTTCTGGGTGAGCTCGTACTCCAGATACGCGCCGACCATCCCGATCGCGCCCAGACCGAAGTTCAGGACCCCCGATCCGCGGTAGATGACGATCAGGCCCTGAGAGGCCAGCGAATACAGGGCGCCGACGCCGATCCCAAGGAGCGCGAACTGGATGACTTCCTGCATACCTCAGCCTCCTCCGTGGGACAGCCACTCCCGCCCCGGGGCCCGTCCGGAGCGGGAGGGATGTCCCGTTTGCGGTTACTTGCCTTCTGCGAGGGCGGACACGTCCTCGAAGGAGTTCGTCAGCGGAACGATCTTGCCGTTCTCGACCTTGCTGAAGACGACCGACTTGTTGAAGATGCGGTCATATCCAGCAGGTCCTCCCTCCTTGTTCCATGGCTCGGCGAAGTTGATCGGCGGGATCATGCCCGGCAGGTTCACCTTCGCGGTTTGCGCGGTCGTGTAGAACGTCGCGTTGTTGATCGGCCCCTTCATGGTTTCGACGATCTGCTTGAACGCCTGGTAAGCGACCCAGGTGCCCAGACCGCCGAGGCTGTTGTAGTCCTGCGTCATGTCGGCGTGGTACTGCGACAGCGCCGCCCGGTAGTCGGCCCACTGCGGCAGCGAGATGTCGGGATACATGCCCGCGATCACGTCGCCGTTGGTCGCCGCGGTGAATCCCTTGATGGACACCGCGTCGAGGTTGCCCTGCGGGCCGTACATGCGAGCGTGACTGCCCGACTGCGCGTACGCCGCGTTCCACGCGATGTACGGAGTCTCTGAGACGATCATCAACAGACAGTCAGTCCCGTCCGCGGTCGCCTCTCCCACTTGTGTGCTGTAGTCCTGCGCCGTGGCTGGGAGGCTGACGTATTTGTAGATCTTGGTGTGCAGAGCTGTGGCCGCATTGGTCATCAGCGGCTCGAACGACTCAGCGCCCTGGATGATCACGCCGACCATGTGCTTGCACCCGTCCTGCACCGCTCGCTGGACCATGCCCACCGCATACAGCGGCTGATTGCCCAGCGGGAACGAATACGGGCTCGTGAACTCGTCCGACGACACGGCACAGCAGTTACCGAAGTAAGCCGTGTTACCCGCCGCGAGAATCGGCAGGATCGCGTTGCCGGTGAAGGTGAACGAGCCCAGTACGGCCACGGCATGCGCCGCCACCGCCTGACGTGCGCACGCGGCCGCAGCCGTCGGCGTGCCTTGAGCGTCACAGAATTGCTCGTTGAGCTTGTGACCCGCCACGCCACCGTGCGCATTGATCCAGTCGGCGGCAACGCGCGCGGTTTCCTCGATGTTCTTGTACTGCGGGCCCTGCGTGTGGACGTCTGCGAACGTGTACACCGTCAGAGGCGAGCCCGAGGCCGTGTTCGTGGCGGCGGCGGCGGCGTTCGTGCTCGAGGACGTTGCGCTCGCCGCACTCGAACTGGTCGAGCTGCTTGAGCTCCCGCACGCGGCCAGGGCCAGCGCCGCGATGATCGCGGGGGCTACGAGATACCACCGGGGTCCGCGGCAGCTCGCCCCGATGCTCCTATGTGATGGCACCTGCCAAACCTCCTGATCTGAGCGCGGCGTGCAGCAGCGCCTCGAATAGCGATGGCGGCACGTTAGGCGGGCGTGGACAGGCGCGAGCGGCCTTTCGCATCGACGGCTGGAGAAGTCACGAAGCCGGCGCCGCGTGAACTGCGTCAATCGCCCTCAAGGGCGCGAACCTAACCTCACGCTAACGACGATCTGAGGAGCGTCTTCATGGACAAGGCCGCATTTGCCACGTCGTTCTCCCAGCCGGTCGGTCCGGGATTCGCCTACGCGCCGCCGCCGTATCTGTACCGCGGCGTCGAGGACATCTTCATCGCGTACGAGGCCGACCGGGACAACGTGGAGTCACTGCTCCCGCCCGGGCTCGAACCAGCCGACGAGACCCCCGTGTGCCTGGCCTGGGGTCGGTGGATCCCGTTCTCCAGCTTCGGCCCGTACCACGAGTCATACGTCATGGTCCGCGTCCTGCTGGACGGCGAGACCTACCTCTATCAGCCCTTCATCTTCACCGACAACGAGATCCCGCTCGTGGCCGGGCGCGAGCTGTGGGGGTTCGCCAAGAAGCTGGCCACGATGCATCGGACCTCGGGCGGCGCCGGCACGCCGTTCGGCGAGCAGATGCTGTTCACCACCGAGCGGCCCGTGGGGCAGCGAATCGTGACGATGGCGATCGCCTGCGAGCAGATCGCCGAGCCGGCGCAGCTCGACGACCTCCCCGTGCTGTCGCTGCGGCTCATCCCGCATGCCGAGCAGGGCCGGCCGCCGTCGGTGTGCGAGCTCGTCCGGCTCGACGTCAGCGCTCATCTGCGACGCAGCGCGGACGGCACGCCGATGCTGTTCACCGGCCGCGCGTCGATCACGATGGACGCCCGGTCGATCGTCGATCCCTGGCACCTCCTGGCGCCCACCCGGGTCATCCGGGGGTGGTATGGAGTCTTTGACTTCGACCTACATCACGGAGTGGTGGTCAAGAACTACCTACAGGACACGTCGATCTGGTCGGCCAGCCTGGCCACGCTGGCGTGAGCGCTCCCGGCCCCGCGGGTCGCAGTCGCAGCTAGCGCCGGAGCGAGATCGTCATCTCGCCTTGGCTGGCCGTGACCACGCGGGCCGTGGTGGTCGCGAGCACCTCACGCATCCAGTCAAGGCCCTGAGCGCCGCCGAGCGGGTACACGGGTCGGATCGGGTTGTCGGCGGCGTACATTCGGTCGACGTCCGGGCCGGGGATCAGATACCGCAGCAGAAGCTCTTCGTCGGACAGATGCGCACCGTAGTCCTTGCGGATATCGGCCAGGCTCGGCTGGGCGGGCGGTGTGTCGCGAACCTGTCGGCCGCGCTGGGTCGAGAAGGCACGGTCCAGGAGCTCGGGATCGAGCGCGCCCGGCGGTGGACCGTAGTGACCGGCCAGGTACATGAGGTTCTCGTCGGGGATCACCTTGTAGCGCTCACCCTGCACGACGTTGAGCAGCGCTTGGATGCCCACCAGCTGGGAGAACGGTGTCGCCATGATCGGGTAGCCCATCTCGGCGCGGACCCGCACCGCTTCCTCGAGCACGTGGGGTAGACGCTCCTCCATCCCGTAGGTGGCCAGCTGGTTGCGCAGGGTGCCGGTCATGCCGCCGGGAAACTGCTGCTGGACCGCGGCCACGCTGTACTCGACGGGGGCGCCGATGTGGTGGTTGTTCTCACGGGCAAGTGCCGCGAAGTGCTCGGACACCTCGCTGAGGTGGCTGTCGTCGAGGGTGGCCTCGTGGCCGAGGCGACGCATGTTGTCGATCGCCATGGCGGTCGAGGGCATCGAGGGACCGTTGGCGAGCGAATCGACCGCCGTGTGAAGGATGTGGACGCCCTCCTCCACTGCGGTGATGTGATTCAGCGTTCCCATTCCGGTGCGGTTGTGAAAGTGCGCCTCGAGCGTGGTGTCGGGCGCCGTCTGGCGCATGAGGCGAATCCAGCTGCGGGCCCGCTCGGGATGCAGAACGCCCGCTTCGTCGCCCAGGATGATGGTGGCCGGAACATCGCTGGCCGCGAAGCGCCGCATGAGCTCGGCGTAGTGCTCGTCGGTGTGGACGGGGGAAAGGCTGAAGTTGAGCTGGGGTGAGGGGGTCATTCCCGCATCCCGGGCGATCGCCGCGACCTGGAGCATCTTGTCGACGTTGTGCAGGCAGTCGAAGATCCAGAAGCTGCGGATGCCGTGCTTGGCCAGCGTCCGAACCCAAAGCTCGACGATCGCATCCGGCGTGACCCCCATGCCGACGACGCCGTTGGACCGTGTTCCCGCGCGCAGCGGAGTGCGGGGGAAGGCGGCACGAACCGCGTCGAGCCCCGCCCACGGATCCTCGACGTTGTAGCGGACCTGCACCTCGAAGGGCGAGCTCCCGGTGAGATCGACGACTCGATAGCCGGCCGTGTCGATCCGCTCGGCCACAGGCAGCACGTGGCCGGCGCGGATGCGCATTCCCCACAGGCTCTGCTGGCCGTCGCGCAGCGACTGATCGATGAATTCGATCCGGGCCATCAGGCGGCTACCGCCTTCTCGGTCCAGGCGGGGAGGAACGTTTCCTCGAGCCACCGTGTGTGCGTCCGCCCCGCGCGGACGTCGGCGTGATCGAGCACGTCGAGGACGAATGGCGCCGTGGTCTCGACGCCGGCCACGCGCAGGTCCGCGAGGGCGCCGCGCAGGCGGTCGATCGCCGCCTCCCGGTTCGACCCCGAAGCGATCAGCTTCGCCAGCAGGGAGTCGTAATACGGCGGGACGCTCCACCCTTCGTAGCACGCCGTGTCGATCCGGATGCCCGGGCCCGACGGCGCCTGCCACCGGGTCACGGTTCCAGGCACGGGCATGAAATTCTGCTCCGGGCGTTCGGCGTTGACGCGGGCCTCGATCGCGTGTCCGCTCAGCTCGACCTCAGACTGGCTGAATGACAGCGGGGCACCGCCCGCAATTCGCAGCTGCTCGCGCACGATGTCATGTCCGGTCACCAGCTCGGAAACCGGATGCTCGACCTGGAGCCGGGCATTGATCTCGAGAAAGGCCCAGGTGCCTCTGTCCTGATCGACCAGGAACTCGCAGGTCGCCGCGCCGGTATAGGCAAGCGAGCCGATCAGGGCCACGGCGGCATGCAGGATCTGCTCGCCCACGCCGTCGGGGAGGTCGAACGCGGGAGCTTCCTCGACCACCTTCTGGTAGCGCCGCTGCAGGGTGCAGTCGCGGTGGCCGAGGTGGACGACCTGGCCCACGCCGTCGGCAAGCACCTGGACCTCCACATGCCGTGCCCGGGTCACGAACCGCTCCATGAACAGACGGCCGTCGCCAAACGCCTGCCGTGCTTCAGCCGACGCGGCGATGAATGCGCCGGCCAGCTCGCCCGGCTCGTCCACGCGGCGCATGCCGCGCCCACCGCCGCCGGCCGAGGCCTTGAGCAGCACCGGGAAGCCGAGCCGCTCGGCCGTGTCCTTCGCCTCCTCCACACCCGCCAGGACATCCGAGCCATCGCCGACCGAGATCCCGAGCGCGCGGGCGCTGGCCCGCGCCATCGCCTTGTCGCCGCTGCGGCGCATCGCCTCCGCCGTCGGACCGACGAACGCGATCCCCTCCTCGGCGCAGCGGTCCGGGAGCTCGGGCCGCTCGGAGACGAAGCCGTACCCGGGGTGCAGCGCATCGCAGCCGGCGATGGTGGCGGCGGCGAGCAGCCGCTCGATGTCGAGGTAGCTCTGAGCTGCCGCCGCCGGGCCGATGCAGATCACCCGGTCGACCATCCGTGTGGCCAGGCTGTCCCGATCGGCGTCGGAGACGGCAAGGACGGTCTCGAGACCCTCCTCCCGGCAGGCTCGGGCGATGCGCACGGCGATCTCCCCGCGGTTCGCGATCAGGACCCGGCGCAGCACGGAGGCTCAGCCCTCCGGATCGATGACGATCAGCGTCTGGCCGAACTCCACGGCGGCGCCGTTCTCGGCGAGAATCGCGTCCACGCGCCCGTCGCTCGGGGCCGTGATGTGGTTCATTAGCTTCATCACCTCGACGATGGCCAAGGTGTCCCCGGTCGCCACCCGGCTGCCCACCTGGACGAAGGGAGGGGCGCCCGGGGCGGGTGCGCGCCAGAACAGCCCCACGGAGGGCGCGGTGATCTCGACGCCGTCCGCCACCTGTCCCGTGACCGTGGGCGCGGACCCGGTGGCGGGCGCGGACCCGGTGGCGGGCGCGGGCTCGGACTCGCGAGCCGATGCGCCGTTGCCGCCCTCCGGGACGGCGGTGCTCGGCGGGGACGGCTCAGAGACAGCCGGCGCCGAGCCGGGCAGGCTCCCGCCGGCAACGGACGGATGCGGGAGCGCTTCAGCGCTCGCGTCGGGCCGGCGGGACACGTAGAGGTGGTCGCCGCCGATGGTCACGGTCATCTCCTGCCAGTCGCTCTGCTCGAAGGCTTCGAGCAGAGCCTTCATCACTTCCGCTTCCATCCCGGATCTCCGTGCATTCTCAATTCTGGTGGGCCTGCGCGGACGCGCGACGGCAACCACCTGGCGCAGACATTGTGGCCCTCCCGGGCGGTCCGGCCCCTGCAGAGAGAGAGCCCACGGCTGGAGTTTCTCCCAAGCCAACCCGCGGCGGCGCGCTGCGCGGCGCTCGCGGTGCTCGATGATCGCGCCATGGATCGTCTTCGGGCAAGGCGCCACCGTCGGCGGCTAGGGTGACCACGGTCGATGGCGTGGACGTGGTGGGCTCAGCCGCCGAGGCCGCTGCGCTCACCCGTCCCCCGCTGATCGTCCTGGACTCACTCGAGGCCTGGCTCGACACCACTGGACTCGGGGCGGGGCCGATCGAGCTGGTGTCCCTGCCGGGCGGCCATTCCAACGTCACCATGCTGCTCCGGCGCGACGGCCTGGAGGTCGTGCTGCGACGCCCGCCTCGCCCGCCGCTGCCGCCGGGAGCCCACGACATCCTGCGTGAGGCGCGGCTCCTCCAGGGGCTGCAGTCGACTGCCGTGCCCGTTCCGCGGATCATCGCGACATGCGCCTCCGAGGTGGTCATGGGGGCTCCGTTCGCGATCATGGAGTACGTTCCCGGCGAGGTTCTCGGCGCCGCCCTGCCTCCGCTACTCGACGCACCAGAGGAGCGCCGGCGGGCCGCCGAGGCGTTCATCGATTGCCTCGTGGGGGTGCACAGCGTCGATGTCGCCGCCGCCGGACTCGACTGGCTCGCCCGCCCCGGCGACTACCTGGAGCGTCAGCTTCGCCGCTTCAGCGGCTCCTGGAAGATCAGCCGGACGCGCCGGCTGACCGCCATGAACGAGCTCGAGCACGATCTGCGCGCGAGCAAGCCCCAGCATTCGGTGACGACTCTGATCCACGGTGATGCCAGGCTCGGCAATGCGATCTTCGCCCCCGAGCCGCCGGCTCGAGTGGCGGCGCTGCTCGACTGGGAGATGGCGACGCTTGGCGACCCCCTGGCCGACATCGGCTACCTGGCCGCCGCTTGGACCGACCGCGGACAGCCGGATCCGCCGATGTTCCACCTGTCGCCGCTGACGGCCGCCGAGGGCTTCCCGACGCTCGGTCAGCTGATCGCGTATTACGGCGAGCGCAGCGGACGAGCGGTCGACGATCTGGGGTGGTACACCGCCTTCGCCTACTGGAAGTCGGCGGTGTTCATGGAGGGCAACTACCGTCGCGCGCTCAGCGGCGGCTCGGATGACCCCTTCGCGCTGGGGTTCCGCACCGGCGTCGAGGAGCTGGCGCAGCTGGGCCTCGCGGCGCTCCGGGGCAGGTGAGCCGGCCTTCACCGGAAGGTGAGCAACGCCCGCTCTGAGCCGAGGTGCCCGTGTTCGCCGAAGCTGAGCAGGCGAAGACCGGAGCGCCCGCGGAGGATGGTGCAGACGGCGGTGTTCAGCGTCATCCGGTTGAGCGCGACGAACCCGGTCGGGCGGGCATCGAGCAGCCCGCTGACCAGCGCGGCAATCACTCCTCCGGACGTGACGACGACGGCCGTCTCCCCGGCTCCGAGGTCGCGGGCCACCCCGTCGAGCGCCGCACGGCTGCGAGCCCTGAAGGCGGGCCAGCTCTCCGCGCAGCTCGTGTCCGGACCGGCGGCCACCCACGCTTGCAGCGCACGGTCGAGGACATCTTGAAAGGCCACGTTGCTAAGACCCGGCGGCGCCCCGATATCGGACACCCCGGCCGCGCCCGGGCCGGGACCGTGGCGGGCCAGGACGTCGGCCGAGTCGTACTCGTTCCAGCGCGGGTCGCGCTCGATCGGAGCTCCCCGGGCCCGGAGGCGCGGGCATGCTTGCGCCGTGTCGATCTGCCGGCGCAGGGTGCCCGCGACGAGCCGCGCGGGGCCATGAATTCGCTCGCTCAGGTATTCGTCGAGCCGCGCGGCCTGGGCGTGACCGAGCGTCGACAGCTCGTCATATTGAGCTGCCCCGAATGAGGCCTGAGCGTGGCGAACGAGCAGCACTGTGGGCACGGGACGGCTCACCCTATCCAGTTGACCGCCCGGACGGTCAACTCGTAGACTGCCGTCGTGGCCACCGTTTTCGCGCTCAACGACGAGCAACGGATGCTGCGCGACATGGTCCGTCGGTTCGCCCGCGAGGAGGTGGCGCCGCTGGCTCGGACGATCGATCGGGAAGAGCGCTTCCCGCGGGAGAGCTGGCAGCGGGCCGGGGAGCTCGGACTCCTCGGCATCGCCGCTCCTGAAGCCGACGGCGGTAGCGGGCTCGGACTCGTCGAGCGGGTGATCGTCGCCGAGGAGCTCGCCGCTGTCTGCGTCTCCACGGCCGCGACGATCCTTCACCAGGCCGACCTGGTCGTGCCTCGGCTGGCCCGGCATGGATCACCCGCCCAGCGAGCCGCCTGGCTGCCCGGCCTCTGCGACGGCTCGCTGATCGGCTGTTTGGCCATGACGGAACCCGAGGCGGGTTCTGACGTCATGTCGATGCGCACGACCGCCACCCGGACGGCCGATGGCTGGAGCCTGCGGGGGACGAAGGTGTTCATCACCAGCGCCCCGGTGGCCGACCTCGCGTTCGTCTACGCATGCACGGACGGACCGGGTTCTCGCGAGCTCGGGCTGTTCGTGATCGAGACCGGCCGACCCGGCATCACTAAAGGACGAACCTTCCACAAGATGGGCTGGCGCGGCTCGCCCACGGGCGAGCTCGTCCTCGATGACTGCGAGATTCCGGCCGAGAATCTGATCGGTGCGCCCGGGGAGGGGCGGGCCATCATGTTCGCCGGCCTCAACAGCGAGCGCGTCGTGATGGCGGCTGAATGCGTCGGTCTCGCGCAGGGGGCGCTGGATATCGCCACGGGCTACGCACAGGAACGCCGCCAGTTCGGGCGGCCGATTGCCGACTTCCAGCTCATCCAGGGCAAGCTCGCGATCATGTACACCGAGATCGCAGCCTGTCGAGCCCTGGTCATGCAGTGCGCCGTGAGCGCGGACAGCGAAGGCGAGGCGGGACTGACCCTTCCGTCCGCCGCCTGCAAGCTGTTCGGGGCCGAGATGGCCATGCGCGCCTGCACCGAGGCCGTCCAGATCCTCGGGGGCTACGGATACACTGACGAATTCCCGGTGGAGAGGTTCATGCGCGACGCCAAGCTGATGCAGATCGGGGGCGGCACATCCGAGATCCAGCAGCACATCATCGCGCGCGGACTCCTCCGCGATCAGCGCGTCCGGACTCGATGAGCTCGACTCGCGCGGCCCGGCGCAGCCGCAAGGACGACATCCTGCGGTGCTTCGCGGAACTGGTGGCTGAGCGAGGCTATGACGCCGTCAGCCTGCGCGACATCGCGGCCAAGCTCGAGATGAGCAAGGGCACGATCCTGCATCACTTCGGCACCAAGGAGCGGCTGCTGGAGCAGGTTCACTCCGACTACATGCGACGCCGTCTCAGCGAAGCTCGCCGCATCCTGGACGAACTCGACGCACCGGTTGACCAGGCGCGAGCCTTCGTCTATCAGCTCATGTACGCCCAGGCCGAGGACCCAGCCGCCACGGTCGCCTTCGCGCGCGAGATCGTCCGCTTCGCATCCGAGCCGCTGATGGCAGATGTGCGCGCGATGCGCGACGAGTACAGCGGCATGGTCCGCGACACGATCGCGCGCGGCGTCGAGAGCGGGCAGTTCGCCGCCGTTGACCCCAGCGTCGTCGCCCTCCAGGTGTTCGGGATGTGCAACTGGAGCTGGACCTGGTACCGGCCCCATGGACCGCGCACAGCGGAGGAGATCGCCGAGATCTTCTGCGCGACCCTGTTCGACGGACTCCTCAGCACCCGCAGGACGCGGCGTCGGGCCGGCGTGGCGGAACTGGTCCGCGCGATCATGCAGGAGTCGCCGGATTGACAGCCCCTTGAGCCGCTGACGCGACCGGCCCGAGGGGCTGCTCTGAGAACATCCCGGCGGGGCTCAGCAGTTGCACCCCGAAGCGCTCCTGCATTTCTTCGGCGTCGCGAATCCCGGCTTTCATCTCCGGCGAGTCGAGCGCCCGCTCAAGCACGGTGGCGCTTTCGAACCAGAGTTCGGCCACCCGGTGAAATGGCGACGCTTCACCGTGCAGACCGTCCGAGGTCCGAGTCAGAACCAGACGCTTCAGTCCCGGAATTGCCGCCGCCAGAGGCGCGTGCACGTCAACGTAGTGGCGCTCGAAGGCCTCGACGTCCTGCGGGTGAGTCCAAATTGCGTAGAGCTTGTACATGACCTTGCTTTCCGGGGTTGATTGCTAGGCCATCGTCTGGCCGCCGCTGACGTTCATCGCCTCACCCGTGATGTAGCCACCTTGGGACGAGGCCAGGAAGCCGACGGCGCTGGCCACGTCCTCCGGCGTCTGGAACCGGCGCAGCGGAATCGTCCGCAGGACCCTGCGTTCGTACTGCTCACGGGTGATCCCGGCCCGGGCCGGATAGACATCGAAGATCCCGCCGGGCACATCGAGCAGCGGGGTGAGCACGGTGCCCGGGCAGACGGCGTTGACGGTGATGCCATGCGGCCCGAGTTCGTGCGCCATGACCTGCGTGAGCCCGACGGCGGCGAACTTGGCGGCACAGTAGGCCCCGAGCCACGGCTGCCCGAGCTTGCCAGCCTGCGAGGCGATCGTGATGATGCGACCGCCCTCCCCCTGCTCGATCATCCGGCGCGCGGCCGCCCGCGAGCAGTTGAACACCCCGGTGGCCATCACGTCGAGGTTGACTTTCCAGTCGGCGTCGGTCAGCTCCACCACCGGGCCGAGGCCGATCGCCACGCCCGCGTTGTTGACCATGACGTCGAGGCGGCCGAACCGCTCGACGGCAAACGCGACGAGCCGCTCGGCCTCATCGGAGTTCTGCACGTCGCAGCCGCAGGTGGCCACCGCGCCGATGCCGAGACCGGCCAGCTCCCCGGCCGCGATCGCGAGCTCGTCGCGGCGAGCGCCCTGATAGTCCGGATGACTGCTCATCGGGCGTTCGAGATCCGAGACGACCACCGCGCAGCCGTCGGACAAGAGCTGCCTCGCGATCGCGAGGCCGATCCCGCCCCGGCGTCCGGCGCCGGTGACGATGGCAACCCGTGCGGCTTGTGTCGGGGCTTGCGACATAACTTGACCGACCGGGCGGTCAGCGTAATAGGATGATCCAGCCGCATGGAGTCCCACCCGATCGACGAGTTGGAGATAGGCCAATTCGCGGAATCCGCCAAGACGGTCACCGAGACCGACATAGCGATGTTCTGCG
>Ga0335073_10007890_pt1 | contig 14920 bp, 17 predicted proteins | sample Lox_Sample_22_FD_207093 | JGI IMG/M metagenome (GOLD analysis project Ga0335073, IMG submission 207093) | Soil microbial communities from Loxahatchee National Wildlife Refuge, Florida, United States - Lox_Sample_2.2 | ecosystem: Environmental > Terrestrial > Soil > Wetlands | place: USA... | reverse complement strand
AAGACGGGACTGCGGACCTATTCGGGCGAATTGAGCAGGAGAAGAAGTGCAACAAACGCTGCGTCATGGAGATCATCCTGAGCCTAACCCTGATCGAAGTGCCCCTTTTTCCCGCCACTATTTCAATCTCAGGCAGTAATCCTTCAATTGCTGACAAGTTACTTAAAATGTCTTTTAGTCAATACATCGTTCATTGGAGTTCAGAGGCAATATGGTTTTGGGGGCTTTCGAGAATTCGAAGGGGGCTGGATCACACAGCACCTATAATGTTCTGGTCCATTCTTTTGCGAAATACAAATCGATCCACGTTTGTGCGACTTGGTCCATAGGCTGTCCGTCGCACGGAGACATTTACCCGCGATTGCGCCGCTTAAAAAGGTGGGGCCGCATGGCGGTGGGCGAGATTAACTCGGCAGTCAATCGGCATTGTCCACGACGATCTCGTTCATAAATTCCTGGAGAAGACCGACAGGAACTGCATCTATCCAACACAGTCATGGGCCACGACAGTCTCCCATTGTACATACAGGCGAAGGACCTCCTTTTGCAAAAAGACTCTTTGATCTCACTGGCCTATGCTTCACTTACGATCGCGCTTCTGGTTCTCATCGTCGATTATGCGCGAATGTTGAATCTTCGACGCAAGATGCCACCTGGGCCTTTTCCTCTTCCAATAGTGGGGAACACGTTTTTCCTACCAGACACGAAACCATGGTTCTACTTTGAGAAGCTCTCCCGAAAGTATAACGCCCCGATGATTACGTTTTGGATTGGACGCAATCCGACAGTATGGTTGAACGATGCTTGGGCAGCGAGTGAACTCCTTGATAAACGCGCTGGGATCTACTCTAGTCGACCCCGGATGGTCGTATTCGGCGAGTTAGGAAGTGGGGATTGGAATCTCGTAACGATGAAATACGGCGAACGATGGTACCATCTCACAAAAAGGCAGTGTACTGACGATAGGCGCGTCCATCGAAAAATCACGCATCTCGGAGTCGGCACTCAACAAGTACGTTCATACCGCACAATCCAAAACAACGAATCTAAGCTCATCGCCCTTTCTCTCCTCGACGAACCAACTCGGTTCGAAAAACATTTCGAACGGTACGCTGCATCTGTTGTCTCTATTATCGCATACGGCCGTCGAATCCCAAGTTACCTCGACCCCATCATCACCGAAGTCATTGCGGTTATGCAATTTGCGGCAGAACTCAATGTCCCTGGAAAGACCTTTCCTATGTTAATGGAAACTTTTCCCATCTTGGCCAAGTTCCCCAATTGGATGGCACCGTGGAAACGTGGTCTCGGCGGTCGTCGACGAGGCAAAGATTTCTTTTTTTCCCTCGCGAAAGAGGCGAACGATGAGTCCCCAAACGACAACTTTGCACGACAAATCTTTGATCTCAAAGAGAAGTATGACTTGGATGATCGGGAAATCTCTGCCATTTCGGGAAACCTATTTGGCGCGGGATCAGATACCAGTTCATCGACGCTGGTTACCATGGTGCTTGCATGTGTCATGTTTCCAGATGCCGTCAAAAGGGCACAGAAGGAGATAGATGAAGTGGTTGGACCAGATGGCTCCCCAGATTTTGACGAAACATGCCGTACGTGGAAGCGTTCGTAAAGGAAGTCTTTCGTTGGAGGAGTGTGGCGATAATTGGTGGTCAGCCTCATGCTCCAATTCAAGACGATCACTACAACGGGTGGTTCATTCCCAAGAATACTTGGGTTCAAGGGAATCTATGGTACTCTCTTCGCCAATCTCAGCTTACCTCAGGGCCATACATCGTCATCCTCGCGATTTCCCTGATCCAGATCGATTCTACCCCGATCGATATCTCAAAGAAAACAAGTTGCCGTACCCAAACGAAAAGGGATATCACACCTTTGGTTGGGGACGACGAGGTACCATCTTTTCCATTGTACGCTGAGCTGTAGTGTGTTCTGGGCAAGCCCTTGCCGAACAAGGAACCCACATCACGGTCGCTCTGCTGTTGTGGGGGTTTCACTTTGAAAAGAAAAGAGATGCGCAGGGTAAAGAGATCGATATTGATATATTTGATTATACGAACGGTCTAAACTGGCGACCTCAACCATTTGAATGTGTCATCAGGCCGAGGAGTAAGAAGATATTGGAGGCTATCCGACGGGAAGGTGAGAAAGCTTTGGAGGAACTTCAAGTCTATAACGGGACTACCAGGTGCTTCCCCATTGACATGGTCATGACTGACGGAAGATACCGAATGAGCGAGTTTTACGCTAAAGCTGCAAATGGAGAGAAGGTGGAGTGAATACACATTGAAAGTAAATTATGTTGAATTGCACTGCAACGAACCTCTCCGCGCCCTTGTATCGGGTGATAAATAGATCTGAATCAGTGTTAATTTTAAGACGGGGTACGTCATCAGCTGTCACGTCTGACATCCAGTCCTCGGGATTAATAAAGTCTATAATCTCCAATTGCATTGTCCCCTCCATCTCAAATCTCTGCTTCAATTTCAATAGCAAAGTATACATCTTTGTCAACGTCGCACAGAAATGGATCATACCCTTTGAGCCAAATCCCACGGAGAACCCACCACACGCCAATACTCCAGCCACTCAATCGCAAACTGGATGTGATCCACAGCGCCCTGAAAGTCATTGTCCAGACGAGTTTGCAAGCCGCAAATGTAAAGAACATATGCGCCAAAGATAGGATGAATATCCATCATCAATTGATTTATGAGGTGAGCGAAATGGTCTTTGGAGGTGGGACATGTCATGAAAGAAAGTCGCAACATTCTCAGGCGGAATTGCCAGTATCTGTCGGCGAGCGAAAGGTGGTTCAAAGCCAGGCGCGCTGCGGGAACCGATTTCCCTTCCATTAATTGTATAATGTTCGCCCTGAGATCAAGTCAACTGATGAATGTGCAGGAAGGCACCCGTATGGAAAATAGACTGACCGGTATAGTTTGGAGTCTGGAATCATGTGTGATAGCCCGCTCTTCACCAAGAACTCGAGGAAGACAGTTTTCATGGCGTTGAACGAGTCGAAGGAATTAATAATGTCTGGCAATTCTTTCCATGGAAACGAGTTCAACTGTTCAGGTGGCAAGAACCCTTGAGATGATTGAGTAGGAGTTGATGGACTCAGCAGAGAGGAAAGCTCCAATTCCTTGGCTGCGAAAGCGGAGTCTAGTTCATTCGGCGTACTTGCGATGAAGCCATTTGCGGACGATGGGTCAATTGCGAGACGTCGAGCGCAGCGCTGAGCTGATGAGGGCTTTGACGGAAGTGAATGTCTTCCCTCTCGATGTCGAACTGGAGGCATTCGATGCGCAAGTTGAAAGTGAGTGTGTCTCATTGTCAACCGCGACGTCAAGTGTGAGGGATTTGAGGAGTGTGATATACGATTGGACTTCACATCAAACCTTCAATCAAAGATGCCCATTCTAAATCTATTAATTTTTGAATCACAAATCTGAAAACACTTATTCTTTTCTCGTTTTTCCTCTCAACTCACATACTCTTTACATTTGACGCTCACAATTTGCTCTCCTGGGTATATCAGAGCTGTTAGTCTACCGCCCCTAACGCAATTGGTATCCAGTCCTTTCGTATGTTTCCTAATTTGCAAACCCTGCAGCCCCGTAAGATAGGAATATAAGAAATTGATACCCGACGTGCATCGTGACCGTAAATGATAGTAATAGGATTATCAACGTCTCGTTGCGCTTTGGTCCACAGATGTGCCCATGGCTCTCCCTTGTCGGTGTCTCTTGACGGCTCTCCTTTGTGAATATTACGCATATTCATTATAGTCCACGGATCTGTTCTCAGCATGCGTCTAAAAGAAGAGGATATAACCTTGTTCTTCAAATGGCCGTCCAGGCAGTAAGCCTGCATGTACGGCGACCACATCTTCCCCGTGCACGCTACCGACGTTGAGAATCAGTGGACATTGCAGCATCCAACCCGCAGCTTGACTATCAAATCCCATGGCCAAGACATGTTCCTCCGCGCCGAGGACGAGCTCTTTAGGCAGATCCTCGGGGTTAATATAGGTGTCGAGTCGACTGTCTCCAACCGAGTCGATGTATCCCATCCAATCCAACAGTTCATAGTCGTGATTGCCGATGACACAGGATGCATTCAATTTCATTGCCAGTTTGACAACCTTTTGAGAATGGGGTCCTTTTGACACTAAATCGCCCAAAAAGACGACGTGGTCTAGGATGAGACATTTTCTGACGCGCAGAGATACACCTGTCGATGACTTGTATTTAACTTTGTCCAACAATGAGACCAGCTCATCATATGCTCCATGAACATCGCCAATGAAAATTAACCGTCGTTTCCCATGGTCATGGGCCCTCGATGGTTTCAGCTCTTCCGGCAGGAACGCCATCTGAGTTATGCCCTTGATGTATTTGGCATTGTTGACAGCTTCCTTCGGAGGAGGTCTAGCGAGGCTGAAACGAAGCAGGTAAATGACTCCGTATGTTGAGAAGAGGATGATGAGTAGATAGCGGAAGTAGGGAAACACGGTCATGTCGTCCTGGGCATTGATCGAGGATGGGTGGGAATTGTGGACGATAATTCCCTCGTGGTGGGTTGGTTGGCTGTCATTGACCTCACGTGCCGCCAAATCGGGGACGAGATTTGATTGATCGTCCCGCAACGCCACCAGGAATGTGCCGGTTAAACACCCTACGTTTGGCAGAAATCTTCGCGGCTCACGACCGTTATCTATAATGACCATTTGGCACTGCCAAACACACAATTTCCCGCCAGAAAATATCCCCCCAACTTCGCCGACTTCCTTTTCGACCACCCAACTTGATTCCTCCCTTTAAATGGAGCCATTCTGCGGAGAAAGTACTCAGCTGTGGCGGAAAGTTACTGCGATTGATCAAATTACTTGTCTGTGTTGACTGTGATAAACAAGTTGTCTTTTATCAGCCGGTTGCCTGTGCTTCTCAAAGGTGGGATCTCGCCGCCCCTGGTGACTTCGGGCAAGGAGACTCCGAGACTGGTCACTGTGTTATCTCGCCCGAGGTCTTGCTTGGCCCGAAGTCACTGCGGGAGGGAGGTTCAAGTGAAGAGGATCGAAATGGTGAGAAGACGCTGGATTGGAGACATTACTACATCGTAGCGTGCTCCCCATAAGCCTTGCTAGCAAGTGAGAATAAATTCATTAGCATCATGTATGCAGTTACTAATGCCCAATCAATCTAGCAGAAACGCCCAACTCCGCATCATACACATCAGGTGTCGCCAATAATCAAGCCTCGAAATTCTGGTTGATGGATTTTCGAATAATTTCCAAACCAAGTATGTAATCTGGTGTCAGGGCGGGAGGGATTAGAGCAATAGGAACACCATGATAGAGAAGACATTTTGGTATAACGATGAATGCTAGGCAAGGCGCCGTCGTGTCAATGAAACCCGTTCTGGCAAGAGGCGGATTGAGCGCACCGAACCCTTGAGTCGCATCTCTCTCCAACAAACAAACTCTCATTCGTTCCAATGGATATATTTTTATTCCTAACCACACAACAATCCCTGTCACGGGTGAGAAATGTTTGTTGGCGGCATCCGCAAGAAGACAATCCCAGCTCTCGAGATTTCGCTACTTCGACAGTAAAATTCGGATGGAACACATTGGAGTTCACAATGCGCCGTCCTGGATGACTCTGCAAGTGTGCACGACGGAACGAATTGTCAAGACTTTTTCGATCCGACGGCCCAAGGGAACACTAATGAAGTTAGCAAGAGGTAAATGAGTGGCGTACAGGATCCATATCCAATCTGCAAGGAGTCTCTCACGCCCCCGCTCGAAGCCCAGAGCAACAAATCTTCTGTGAAAGATGCAGCTGTATAGTTATGGCACGCAGACGGCACACTAATACTGACGACAAGCTGATTCGCGACGAGTTCGTATACGATTCGTTTGTTTTCTTCAGAATCTGGCAGACGATCGCTATCAATCAAGTAATCAAACAACAATTCAGACACAAGAGGTTCTGCGATAGTACAATCGATATTTGTGTCCTCGGTGTCGTCGAAGGGTTCAGCCGTGTTTAACAATCGATGGACGATTGCAGTGATTCCTGCGGAGATAGATCGTTGGATTTTACGGGATCTGAGACAGTCCTCTTTGGTCAGCGGGACCTCGATTCGCTCTTCAGTAAGCCGACGAAAGTAGAATTGTGTCATATCTCCCAGCGGTCTGACGTTTCTTCGTTGGCGATCATTGTGGTGAGTGGTAACGTCCAGAAGATCGATGTAAACGGAATGGTAGACTAGAAACAGAGATCTGATTTGTATGTGAATTGAGTTGTAAGTCTTTGTGCTGTTGTAGAGCGAAGGGATCCGATGAGCCTGTTTGAAAAGCTGAGCCGCTTTTCTTTTTGTGCTCTTTTTGTGGAAAGAGTATGCATTCTAGCTAAGAAGAGAGCATGTCTATAAACTATGCCAGCCCTAGCCCTAGTCGCATGAGAGTGATGAAATTTAGAGCGTTGCTTTGACTGAGATGAATGAGATGCTCAGCTCTATCCACAAACAGCAAAAAGTCAAGCAAAAAAAATCCGCTACAGTAACTTCTGGGCAAGTGAAATATATCGCATCCCGGTGACAGAGAAAGAAAAGGATATCCCCAGCATCCACCCCTCCCACACTCAATAGCTAAACTTATACCTGAAATGCAATGTGAAGCAACGACTACAGTGAAACCCAGCAAATCCTTTTCTTTTCCCTCAGCTAACATGCAGAGAGATCGAGATCAAATCGGGTTAAAGTCTTAATCAAAGACGAAACGCCTGTCCAGGCCCCCTCCATCGCAGCGTTACTTGAAACGAAATTGTACATAACTCGAAGAATATTCCAACGACAAGAGATAAGGGGGTTGTGCGTTGAACACAGATTGCGAAAGAAAAAATTATAAAGTGAAGGTCCTTCCATTTTCGGGGCCTCAGAATGCAATGCCCCAGGATCACAGTATATATACATACAGACCAATGCATCGCCAATCATTTTTCATGACTATTCGTACACTTTCCCTTGCTGCCGCATTTCCAAACTAAGCCGTCACCCAAAGTTTAATCCTGTAAACTCATTTTTTCCAATCCGTTATGCGTATCCTGCAAATTCATTACCCTCCGTTCTCGCACTCCTCCAATAGCGATAGGACTTAGCAAGGGACTCGACCCCGGCGATACAGCCCGTCGTTTAATCGCAGTGGCAGCATCAAGTCCATAATCCGCTAAATTGTTAGTCAACGTCGACAAAATTGGATAACAGGGAAATACCTTTGCGTTTCATGCGAGCTAGTTGTGGGACCATGGGAGGTGGCATGATTGTTTGAATAGGAGAGACGGCCATGGTCTCACTTCCACCGACACTGGCTGTGGTGCTGGGTCGTCTGTTTGCGGTGGATTCAGGGATGGAGATGGGAGGGACAGAAAGACCACGTTGACTGGAGGAGGTGGATGTGTCCATTGGATCGATGCTGGGAGAAGAGTCTCGTCTCGAGGAGGGTGGGTTGGGTTGAGTTGAGGATTGGTCGCCTCCCCACCAAGGTTGCGTGTCGATAATCTCATCTTCGGGGTCTAAATCGTATGGAATGGCGTCGAGGGGGGAGTTCATGGGTGAATTGGGAGTATAATCCCGCAGATATCGATACAACATTCCCTCTCTTCTCATTTCTGATTCTGTGGGGGCAGATTCCTCTGCCAATGTCGCAGCGATTCGTCTTAAATCTCGAGGCTATAATGTCAATTCTTATAGCGCAATCAGGAAATACGAAAGGAGACAAAGTTCTATCCCCGTAATTTTCGTTACGTGAAACACTGAGTTTGGTCATGGGAAGGTCTTCTGACCCAATATCACTCATGGACCCTCGCACCGTCGTTGCAGGGACATATTCCGGAGACGAGTGTCTCCCTCCCATCGATTCTTGTTGTCCAGTCAGACTTGTCGTGGAATTCGATCCACCCGTGCCCATCCCCGAACTCCCTGAAGAATGACTTCCCTTGATCCTCTCTGGCCATCGCTTCGAATGAATATACCCCTTCAAACTGCGTGATCGGGAGCGCAGACCCCGATTATCCGTTTCCGCAACTTCAGGCGACTGGTCACGCAAGTCCTCGTCTTCCTCGTCCGACGTTTCACTGTCGGACGCTTCTCGAGGGTTGTAGAATGAAGTATGTGTTTTGGGGGTTTGATGTTCGGGTCGACGGAGGGGGGAGTCGAGCAGGGACATCGAATTGTCTGATAGGGAGGGTGATGAGTCAAAGTAATTGACGACTTGCGATAACGAGGAGGATCGGTTGGCTTTTTTGCCAAGGATTGTGTGGACTAGAGAGGGGAGTTAGAAAGGGTTCGATGAGGGGAGATGGATGGTACGTCCAGACATGGGCGAGAGGGCATGGCTGAGGAAGGGATATGATTTCGGAGTGACGGGTGTGGGTGTTGTTGGCGGTGCAGGCGGGAGCGGGGCAGGAGACTCGGGTCTCGTCATGCGGCGGTGTTCCTGGTACATTTCCTGGTGTCGGTAGAGGGGATAAATTTAATATTCGAATTCGAGTTGTTTTATCCGGGAGGCATCGCTGGACGTTTGTCCTTGACGGAAGCAACTTGTTTATGGTTTGGCAGCCGAGACTGAGGTCACCACGTGGGCTAATCAAAGCAGAACGTTGGCTTGGTCTCAATCAAAACTCTGCGGGCGTCCATTTCGGGAAGTCCGTTTTGGAAATCTGGTCACAACCGCGCAGCAATAAAATCAACCCCACATATAGTTACTGCTTTCCTTTGAGTCGGGGTGATAAACATGATAACAAGTGTTCAGGTTGAATTAATTCCACGTTCAACCATGAGAGACCGTTTCTTGAGGTCATCTTGAAATAGTAATATAGGCGCTGTGCCGAAACGATACCATGCAAACTCCAAGTATCTATCTCAATCCTCTTCTCTCCGTCTCCTCAGCACCTCTTCCCAAACAACCCCCTCCTCCTCCTTCCGTAACCCTCTAATCTCACTATCCACATCAACACCATAATCCTCAATATCCTCCATCCCAAACCACCCATCAAACATCTCCCCACCCTCCCCCACCTCACTCCCCTCCTCACTATCCTCCTCGAACTCTGACTCCCCACTCTCCTCATCCTGTGTATACGGTCTCCGCAGTCTCGACACAGCAGGGTATTTATACGTCCGCGTGGACGACCACGGTAACTCTGCCGTCGGCGGGGGCAGTTCATTGCTGGGGAGAGTTTGCGGTGGTGGCCAGGGTAAGTCTGACTGTTCTAGAACGGTGTAGTCTAGACCGTCGTGGGAGGTGTTATTCCAAGGCCAGAGCCACAGAAGAGGGGAATCGGATCCGAATACGACAAACAGGTTTTCGGAGAGAGTGTTGTTGTAAGGGAACTCTATTTCTGGTGTCCGGTTCTTTTCCACCCATACTTGAACTCGTTGCTTTTCGAGCGCTTCGATGGTGGTGGTGTTCTCGATGACAGAGTGTACTTGGTACCCAAACAGAATGGAGATTAGGAGGAGAGACACAAAAGCAGAGAATGTCGTCAGGATCAGAAACACGAGTTCTTTGGTCGTAGGGCCGTGAAGAGAGGATAAATGTGCAATGAGGTAAATCGAGTAAATTCGTCGCACGAGAAACGTGAGGACGGTAAAGTCGGCGAGAATAGTGTAAAAGAGAAATCGTAGGAAATGAGCATGATTATGTGCGCCAATACAATTCAGCGTCCAAGGGCAATGATGGTCCATTTTCAACACACATCGTCCACAGATACTGCAATGATGAGTCCGTGGTCTACCGGTCAACTCCCACACCCTTCGTCAACTGGAGCGTACGGCTTGAAAACTTTGCAGATTTTACACCACCGTAGACCTGCCTTCCCCGCTGACGTCTCTGTTGGCTCGTACCATTGTGGCACACGGCCTGGGTCTGTGACTACAGACTGGTAGTATGTCAGCCAAACCATGGCTAACAGCAGGTTGAGTGGTAAAAGTCGAACATGCGTGTCGAACGACGGACCGAGCCATGGGAAAATGACAAAGTATTGTGAACAGTAGCCATTGAAGAGTATCAGGAATACCACCTGCACATCAGTCTATGCCTCAAAGAGTGGATGAACAAAGAAGAACAAGAGCTTCCCGAACCCGAGAATGAAGTTTTGGCTCATGGCGCCGCGTATCCCTGATCAGGGGGGAAATTCGAAATCAGCGGAGATCACTCGAAATCGGTCACTCAAAAGAGAAGGACTGGAATTTTATGAACAATGAGGTAGATTTAAGAAATTTTATAAAACGCCTAACGGAAAATATCCAGCTAAATCATTCACCAAAAATTGAGTCAAGATCACTCAACTCATAAAGGCATCGCAAGCGATTCCGCCAAGAACTTCAAAACTAAAACAAATCAATAAGACCTATACATCGTCAGAATCCATTCACAAAAAGCCAGTAGACAGCCGGCCAGGGGGATTGGGGGTAGCGATACCAAAATTCTGCTCCGCTCCAGGAGCCTTCCATAGATCATTATACGGACTGAAAAACGTGACTTGACCACCCGTAGCAGCGAATATACCCTCGAAAGCAGTCACTTGATCCTCATAACTCGCGACCGCAACACCATTTGATCCCCCCGCGGACGGCCATCCCGTCTCCGAGACAACAACGTACAAGTTACATATCGATTCCGCGAGCTGCTGTTGCTGGACGACAAAGGATCCTGCGTCCGCAGAGGAGACGGGGCCGTAATAGGGGTGAATGTTGCAGTGAATGACTTCGGAGACGGCACTGCAGAGTTCGGGGTACGTTTGGAATGTACCGACGGTTTCGGCAGTGGAGACGATGCCGGTGTATCCTGCTGCGCGGAGTTGACTAGTACAGTCTTCGATAAAGGTGACCATATCGGGAGCCGAGATCCAGCCGTTAAACACTGCTTCGTTGCCTATCGATTAGTTAGACGGAACAAGTCTGCAGGGCGGGTGTGGGGGGGTAAGAACCGATGTTGATAACGTCGATACCGTCCCAGTCTCCTTCAGCCCAAGCGATGATGGCTTCTAGATCACTAGTTCCACGAACGGTGCCGGTGGAGTCGAGGTACACGCCCAAAGTGACGCTGAACCCAAGCTCGATAGCCTGGTCTGCGACCGTGGTGAGTTGACTACAGTCTACACTGTACATTCGAATTTGAGGGAATCCGAGCGCCTTAATGGCCACGAGATCGGTGAGAACGGACGCGGCATCCATGCAAGCTCCACTCGAGGGATCATAGCCAGTATAGGTGATGGCGTACATGCCAGAGTATTGTCTCTTCTTGAGATCTTTGTTCGGGAAAGGCTCTTCTCGTTTGACCTTTGATCCGCCCGTGGGGGCTGCACCGTCCGTCGTAGTGTACGTCACGGTGGTCGTAGCGCCCTGATCAACAAAGACCATTTGAGTTGTTTGAACGGTGACGGTTGAAGTCGACGTCGTCGGGTCTGGCGTGTAGGGCACCCACGTGGTAGTTACGATTGTAGTACAGTCACCATCACAGGTATCTGCAGCTTGTCGTTTATGATGTTGATGTCTCATTCCATCTAATAACCCCCCGTAAGTTTCCTTCTGACAAAGAAAAGGGGGGGAGGGGAATGTACGACGATGTGCCTGAGCAACGGCCGAAAGTCCCGCGACAGCCAAGACTAGTCCTCTCACGATTCTCATGATGATTTTACCCCTGATCAACACTGGCTAAATCCTACTCGAAAAACAAGAAACGATCGTCTTGACAATGATATGCCCCTTCGTCCAGATGCAAAAACAAATCAATGAGTGACTGGAAAACAGAAATGAGAGTGAGGTGAGGGAAATGGAGGGGCGGCGGTTTGAGGAAGAAAGGTGTTTCGATATAAAAAGGGAACGTGTGTGTGCAAATACAAATTTCCCCCAAATAATATATTTATGAGGCATTGCAATCTTATTCGTGCGTCCACGGTCCCAGGCCCGGACAGCGCTGGGAGGCTGGAGGTCCAAGCGGCTACCCATCAAACACGGGATGGGCATGGGATAATTAGGAATTTTAGGAGGGGAAATTTAGGGCGACGACGCTTGGGCCCCTCTTAATTTCCCCTTATTGACTCCCCCCCCTAGAAATGACGAGATTGGGGTGCTCATTTGGAGGACGGGTAAAGACAAGCGGACGTTTCAGATTGCGTGAGATCCATAATTTTTGGAATTTTTGTCCCGAACAAATTTGAGTTGCTTGATGGACGGGAAGTCTGTTCGCTCGAGTGTATGTGCGTTCGACGATCCTCTGAGAAGAAGCGGGGAAATCCATAGCTGCGGGCCAGCAGAGGCTCATCAAAGCTAAAGCAATGCCATTTTTTATCGATCTAGAGGACGCGCCCCTCCTAAAAGACAATCGGGAGAAATAGCGCTGTCTGAACAGGTACAATTGCCTGCCGCAAGTTCTCCCGCTTCTTTGTCGCATCGATTCGACAACGCAAATCTCTTCCCAGCTACCATTTTGGGCAAAGTTCTAATAGCGCCCAGCGATGACTCAGCACCAACATTTTGAGTCAACAATTTTCCCTTCCCTTCTCTCTCGTCGTTGACCGCAACACGTTGAATGCCCCCCGCACCTCCCACAGCAGTCCGTCGTCTCCATCGTGGCACAGAAGAAGAAGATGCAACACAGCTAAAACTCGGTATTCCCCACCCATCCCCTACCCGGCCTCCCCTTGAGACGTTGGCGCTGACATGTGTGTTTTGGATACAGGCCATGAATTCAACGATGCCGACACTCTCACCACCTCAGAAGCCAAACTTCTCATCGACGCAGTGTTGACACAACGACCAAAGGACACGGGCGAGGAAATGGCTTTGACAGAGTATGTCCCCCTTCGTGTGAAGGCTCGGGTGGTAACGATATTAGAGTGATGAAGAAGACGCAGGAATATCTTTCTTCGTTTGCGAGATTTAAAACGACGGAAGCGATTCATGCTGTAGAGAGGTATGGAACTGTGGGCCGGTTATGGGATGGAGACTGATGTGTGTTGTAGAGTCCTGCGTAATGATGTGGATTTACATAAATTCGAGGTTGCGCAGCTGGGATCACTGTGTCCCGAAGAAGCGGAAGAAGCGAAAACTCTGATACCGAGGTATCCCTCTCCCTCAGTATCCTTTCAAAGAACAGATTTGACGATATCTAGTCTTGTGTCCAAGAAGACGGACGAGGATTTACAAACTATTCTGGACGAGTTGAGTACTCTGCGGAAGTTTCAATAATACAACCCCTACAAACCGGGATGGATACCCCACAACAACTGTTAAAATGGATCTACTAAAATTGGAAAGCCTTTTTATTTTATTGTTCGAGGAAGTTAACCATTGGTCTCCTTATTGGTGTAGGAAGGGTGATGATTTTGGAGGTCGGTTGCTGTGTAAGTATAGACGAGATGATGAGATGCGGATGCCATCATAATGGCGGGCAGAAGGGTATGAAAGAAGGTAGATTTCAATACGTCTGCCGAAATATATGTTACACTGACTACTGTAATTCCCTCGAATTGTCTACCCACAGCCCCGTCCTCACAGACAACCCACTGTATGACATCTCTTCCAAGTCACTTTTCATGAGCTGGCCATTGTGTCGTCTTCCTTACATTGTATCCGTCAATCAAAAACGTATTTCGTCGAAGTGCGATACAGGATAGCCTCATTATCCGCATTTCTCCGGAGTCACTTCATTTCAACGGGCGTCAAGTCATCTTTCCATTTCCATTCCGCCTTTCCCGGCGCCCATCTTAGAGGCTTTGACTCGGACTTCGGATTCCGGTGCGATAGTGGACATTTTTCCCACAGCTTTGGAGAGCACAAGATGAGGGGAAAACTTCCAACAGTTTCCGCATCCTTTCGACACTGAAATTGATGGAGTTGGTATTGGGTATAGATTCCTGGTCTGCGTCTATGAGTGGGATCGTTGTGTTCGTAGACGGGCTGTAGGAACTTATCGTCTGCCATCCGTGCAGGTATGGGAAATCTTTCCAGCTGCCATGGTCGAGAAGACCATAAGGGGCACTAAGTGTCCCAGGAGAGGGAGCTCCAATATCCAGCGACTTGAGCATATTCTTTGAGTTCTTCTTCCTCTGTCCTCGGGAAACGAAAGGAATGATCGAATCGGTACCGAAATTCTTTGAAAAGCATAGCGTCCTTCCTCAGAAGATTCAGTGTCTCACGTTGCGGATTCCAGTGATCATTGATGTCCTCTCACAATATCGCATTATAGATGGACCGCGAGGAATTCGGTCTTGAAACATCTCCCTCCAAGTAGCATAGATATTCTGCGGAGATCGAAGGGAGCAATGGACTCTAGCGCGATGACGAGTAGTACCCGAGTTCAGTGATAACACCTCTGACGTCGCACCATCGGAATATTCGAACTACGTCTTGAGAGTTCTCCGGGGTCGGTCCGTTGATGGTCGTGTCGGTCCTTTCCAATGAATAGGCTTCGAGGGTGTCCAATAAAGGGTGCATTTCTTTTCGAACGCTACCATGCCATTTTCGGAGTGAGATTCCAATGAAATCCACCAGGTTACGATTTCGCAGATCGAGCGACAGCTATGTGCCAACTTGGAGAGATTGAGGGCACTTGTACTTGTCCCGTCATAGGCATCATTCTCGAATCTTGCATCGGATTAGCAAGAATATTTCTGTCGGGAGAAGGTTGAGTTGCGTCTCATTGATAAAATAAATACCGATGACTACATTTTGATGACTCCTAGGAGAAGTCGCCGTTACTGCGCTGATCGTCGAACGCTCCGAGAATAGGTTCCATCGTTACTGGGATTATATCGTCGTCAGACACAAACGTTAGCAATCTTTTCAAGATTGAAGAGGAAGAGTCTAATTTCAAACTCTAGAATCTAAG
>Ga0335073_10007889_pt1 | contig 14920 bp, 11 predicted proteins | sample Lox_Sample_22_FD_207093 | JGI IMG/M metagenome (GOLD analysis project Ga0335073, IMG submission 207093) | Soil microbial communities from Loxahatchee National Wildlife Refuge, Florida, United States - Lox_Sample_2.2 | ecosystem: Environmental > Terrestrial > Soil > Wetlands | place: USA... | reverse complement strand
ACTGCCCCTTGAGTTTATGGATGGTTTGAGTTATACAACGGTTATCGAGTTTGCGGAGCCGCTCGCCCGTCGGCGTGGCTCAGCTTTGGATCGTTAGGCATCATGCAACGCGCACTTGGATTCATTGGCTTGCTGGGCGTCATTGCCTTCATTATTTTGGATAGGAGCGGGCCGTTCATTATAGGCCATCTCAAAGCATCCGGCACCAGGGAGGGCTACGCTGTTCGGGATGTTCTTTTATTGGAGGGAGGCTTGTGTGTTCTTATGGCGGCTCTTGGAGTTTTATGGATGTTTACACTTCCAAAAGGCCGATATAAGCGATTTCTTGTCGCCATTTATTTCAGTCCGCTTGTGATAGCGGTATGCTTTTTGGCATGGGCGTATCTTGTGGGGCTTTACTGGTCTTTCAGAGTGCGTTAGCGTGCCATGCGAATGATGCCTAACACCGCGTTGGAGCCAATGCGGGGTGTTCCTTCAGTTGAGTTATGATTGGGATTTTTCATCGTTTTGATTGCTGGCGATGCCGGGTTTCCGCCCCGCATGGCTCAGCTTTGGATCGTTAGGCAGCATTGAGCTTTAGGACATTGATTATTTCAATGGCAATATGTGAATTATCAATTAAGGCCTCGAATGCCCGCGCTGGTAAACTGGCCGCATGAATGTGAATGGTTCTACCGTTGTGGCAGCCCTATGCCGTTGGGCCGCTCGAATCGTTGGCATCTTACTGATCTTGTTGGTTCTCTATTACGTCGTTGGTGAGGGAATGCAGAATCCTTTCACCCAGCCAATAATCAGCCAGATTGAGACCTTGGGCGAGCTTCTGATGATGATCGCCCTTCTGGTTGGGTGGCGATGGGAACTGACGGGCGGGATTATGTACCTATTCGGTTGGTGCCTATTGAGCGCACGACCACTATTTTCTCCATTCACGCCGAAATGGTTTTTTATCATGCTTAATCTCCCCGGGCTTTTTTATCTGACCAGCGCGCTCCTGAGACATTATAATAAGACGCATGTAGCCGCCCGTCGGCGTGGCTCGGCTTTGGACCGTTAGTTGCCATTAACCAACAATAAAGATGGGAATTATTAAAAAAATTACTTGGTTCGCTCTTTGCAGCCTAACGCTATGTCTTTTGGACGGCTGCGCGACTCAGGACCACATCAATATGTCGTTCGATCTGAAAAGCGGGCAACCGATAGCCAGCGGACTGCCACATCCAGAGACGTGGGTTTATCTGGGGATGCAAAGAACCTCGGACAACAAGTTGCAGGCGCTGGCCTGGGTAAAACCCGTGGGAATGATTCCACGTTCAATTCAGAGCGGCGCTATGTCAAGCGCTGACTCTGTTCAGGCAGCGGCTTTATTTTTAAAACCTCGGGAGGAATATCCTCATGAATGGTCAGAGTCGTTCGAGTATCAGGACTTACCGCGACCTGCGATGTCACCACAGGCATATCTTGAGGTTTTCAAAGAGCTTCAACTACGTGGCTGCCCCTCCGGAAGTGTCACGCCTATAAGCGTGAGCAGCACCGAGCTACTGCTAGAGGCAAAGTCGGGAGGCTGTCAGCGTTTTGGCGACCAAGATGAGATTGATCGCTTTGTCTTTGGTAAGACCGATACGTTCCATATGACCTACATGGTTAAGACACTTGAGATGACTCCCGAGCAACGTGAGGTTGCCATTAAGGCGGTCGCTATGTGGAATACACAGTGATTTGCGCTACGACCATCAGCCACTGGCCTTACACCGCGCTGGAGCCAACGCCGACTGCCCCTTGAGTTTATGGATGGCTTGAGTTATACAACGATTATCGAGCTTGCGGAGCCGCTCGCCCGTCGGCGTGGCTCGGCTTTGGACCGTTAGGCATCGTGAAGCGCGCACCCAATATGAGCGTTGAGGAGTCAAAGGATAGGTGAAGGGTTTCAAAAATCAGCCGGTAGTGGGGCTAATATTTGACCAGCGCCAGGTCGCTGCGCAGCGGGCCCAGCGCAAACGGGGACTGCTTGTTTCATATGCGTGACTGAAGTCTGGGGCTACAGATTTTCTGAATACGCTCCGGGCGCCGGCAACCGTTGTCAACCCGGAAGAAGATCCGGATAGCAGTTTATTTTACCTTAAGCAAAAGGCAGCCATGTGGAGGCAGAGTGGCCACGAGATTTTCCTGCCGCCCCAGATCTTCGCGCAGCCACAAATCACGGACCTCAGGCCGGGACCGGATTCCGGATTTGCGCAAATTGCGCCAGGGCAAATCAACCTTCACCGGCAGGCTGGTACGATTGAACAATCCGAGGGCGCGTGAACCATCGGCCAACGGTTTCACCCAGATCTCCGCCGGCACACCGGGATTCGCCGCCCGTTGCGCCGGTTTGCCGAGCGGGTCCTGGTCAATCGCGAGTGTCTCCGGGTTCGTCAGGAGAGCGGTCGTCCAGGCATCGTTGTCGGGCAAATTCATGCCCAGCATCAACGGCGACGATGCCAGCGCCCACAATGACATGAGCGTCAGTTGTTCGTCGCGCGTCAATCGGGTCCAGCGACCGGGTCGGACGTCGCAATTGCGCTGGCAGATATGGCCAAACGGGATCATGTCGCCGTCCGGCCAGTGACCGGGGCCGGTGTATTGGGTCCAGCGGGCAAACAAATCGAAATTATGGTTGAGTGAACGCCAGTTATCCCAGAAATCCGGCGATATGCGCCAGAGATTGGCGAACCGGGCGACGTGGGCGGCGTGACTCACCGGTGTCGCGCCCGGTGAAAGGCTCAGCACAATGGAACGGCCCGAATTCTTCAATGCCGTTGACAAAACCTCGATTTCGTCAGCGTCATAAATTTGTCCTCGCTGCAAATTCGCGATGTCGTCGCATTTGATGTAATCCACGCCCCAAGCAGCGTACTGGTTTGCGATACTGGCATACCAGGCCCTGCCGGCGGCGGTCGTGGCGTCCACGCCAAACATGTCCTGGTTCCAGACACAGATGCGATTGGGGTCGCCTTCCGGCAGCACGGCTTGAGCGGCGGTGAATTTGGAGCCGGCAATCGGCAGGTTTTTGGCCACGGCCAGTCGCGGGATGCCGCGCATGATGTGAATGCCGAACTTCAGACCCATGGCGTGGATCCCATCGGCGAGCGGTTTGAAACCGGCCTCATTGGTCGCGGAGGGAAAACGATTGGGCGCCGGGACACAGCGTCCGTACTCATCAATCATAATCCCTTCGGGGCTCTGACCGGGCTGACCGTTGGCGAACCGGTCGTACCACCGAAAATCCACGACCACGGTATCCCAGCCGAAGGGTTGCAGGTGTTGCTTCAGCCATTCGGCATTGGCCAGTACCTCGGATTCGCGGACGGAATCGCCGTAAGCATCGTAGCTGTTCCATCCCATCGGCGGTGTCAGGGCCAGGTTATCGCCGCAGACGATGCTGATTGCCGCTTCGGCAGCGCCCGCAGAATTTTCGGCGCGAACTGCCAATTGATAATCACCGGCTTTTTTCAGCGAACCGGTGATGATTCCGGTGTGGGAATCCAGTTTCAGTCCGGCTGGCAATGACTCTGCCAAAAAGGCGATGGGGTGTTGACCGGTTACGGCCAAAGAAAAGACCAACGGGGTGCCCGGGCGAATGCCGGCCACCCGAGGGCCGTTAAACTGCGGCGCGGCAGCCGGTTGGGCGGCGGCGATGATTTGCTGCTCGCGCGCGGTAAGATTGGTGTCAGGCGAAATAATTTGGGCGGACAAAACACCGGTGGTTGCCGACAAACCAATTCCGGTGAAGGCAAATCGTCTGAACTCCAAAAGCGAGGTTTTAAACCTTCGCCCATTGGACGACACGCGGCGAAATGGGACCCGTATAACTCGTCCTTCCGGAAGCAAGTTTTTCATTTGGGTGGACGCGCAATTTTTCTGGCCGCCCGGTTTTTGAGGATCCGGTCGGCCAGCACGCCGATGAGGACCACTGCGCCCATGACGGCAAAGTTAAGCGAGCTGGGGATGTTCAGCAGGTTTACGAGGTTTTGCAGCACCAGCAACAGGGCGGTACCGATGAGAACGCCGATGACGGAACCTTCGCCACCGCGCAGGCTGCAGCCACCGAGCACTGCCGCCGCGATACCATAGAGTTCATAGAAATTGCCGTGCGTTGAGGGCGAAACCGAATTGGTATAAAAGGCGAACAGGATGCCGGAGGTGCCCGTCAGCAGGCCACCGAGGACATAGCTGCTGGCGATAACGCGCCGGGTATTCACGCCGGAAAAGCGCGTGGCTTCCTCGTTGTGGCCGACGGCCAGGAGATAACGGCCGTAAATGGAACGGTGCAGCACAATCCACATGATTATGGAAATGATGATGAGAATCACGAATGGCATCGGCAGGCCGAGAAAATCGCCGTTGGCCAGGCGCTGGAGGGTGGTGAAACCGGCGGCGTCGCCAAACCCCTTGGTCGTATCGTTGGAAATGAAGCGCGCGATGCCCCGATACAGCAGCAAACCGCAAAGCGTCACAATGAACGGTTGCATATTGAAGCGCGTGATGAGCAGGCCGTGGGCGTAGCCGAGGCACATCGGCACCGCCAGCGCAAACGCCACACCCAGCGGCCAGGGCCAGTGCCAATCCGTCAGGGCCATCACCAGCAACATGCCGTTCAGCGCAATCATTGAGCCGACCGACAAATCAATGCCGCCGGTGATGATAATCATGCCGGCACCGATGCTGAAAATGCCGAACAAGCCGATCAAATTGGCGGTGTTTGACAAGTTGGCCTCGGAAAAGAAGGCGTGGTTTTTCAACCCGGTGACCGCACACAAGAACACCAGGAGGACAAAAATTCCGAATTCCTTTTTGATGACCAGGGTTTTGATAAAGGCCGGTTTGTTCGATTCCGGCGGGGGTTTTTCCGGGGAAGGCGTTCTGCTGGATTCGGGCGTTCGGTTTTGCATGAAGTCAGTTGGTATAGGCCGGTTTCGCAACGGAAATTTTTTTGCCGACGGCGAGCTGCATGACGTTCTGTTCGTTGCAATCAGCGCGGTCGAGCACGCCGGTGATTTCACCCTCGTGCATTACGGCGATGCGGTCGCTGACATTCAAGACCTCCTCCATGTCGCTGCTGATCATCAACAGGACCGCCCCCTGCCCGGCCAATTCGCGCATCAGCCGGTAAATCTCCGCCTTTGCGCCCACATCAATACCGCGGGTTGGTTCATCCAAAATCATCACCCTGGGATTCATGGCAAGCCATTTACCGAGCACGACCTTTTGCTGGTTGCCGCCGCTCAGGTTCAGGACGAGCGATTCGATGCCGGGGGTCCTGACTTTGAGCGAATCCACCTGCCGGCGTGCCACCTCGCGCTCGCGCTTGCGCTGGATGAGGCCGCCGCGCGAAAGCTGGCGCAGGGACGGCAGGCTGACGTTTTCGCGGACCGACATCTCAACGATGAGGCCTTCGCTGCGCCGGTTTTCGGGAATCAGATAAATGCCGTGGTCAATCGCATCCCGCGGCGTATTGATGGAGATGCTTTGGCCATCCAAAATGATTTGCCCCGCCGGCGAACAGTCCAGTCCCACCAACGCCTTTGCCATTTCCGAGCGTCCGGCGCCCACCAGCCCCGCGAAGCCGAGGATTTCCCCGCAGGCGGCGTCGAAGGAAACCGCTCTTTGCGGATACAAGGACGAGGTGACATGGCGCACCTTGAAGAAGCCGGCGGCCTTGCGGCCCTCAGGGGGGACGTAATAATTTTTGATTTCCCGGCCCACCATCAAATTGATGAGCCGGTCGTGTGTGGCTTCATCGTGGGTCAGTTCGCCGGCGTTCCGGCCATCGCGCAGGACGATCACGCGGTCAGCGCACTCGTCAATTTCACCCAGCCGATGGGAGATATAGATGACGCTGACACCCTGTTCGGCGAGTTCGCAGACCAGTTCCAGCAGGCGCCGGGTCTCGGCCAGCGTAAGACTCGAAGTCGGCTCGTCCATGATAATGAGCCGGGCGTTGAGCGAGAGTGCCTTGGCAATTTCCACCATCTGCTGCTGCGCGATGGACAGTTGGTCCAGACGGGTATGAGTGGACACCGACAGGCCCAGCCGCCGGAGCAGAGGCGCGGTGTCATCGTGAATTCTTTTCCGGTCAATCAGGCCCAGCGCGTAGCGCGGCTCGCGGCCGAGGAAAACGTTCGCCGCGACCTCGAGATTGCCGTGAACATTGAGTTCCTGATGAATAAAGGCGATGCCGCGACGCATGGCGTCATTAACATTCTGGATTCTGAGCGGCTGTTCCTCCAGTTTGATTTCGCCGGCATCGGGCTGGTGGACGCCGCCGAGAATTTTCATGAGCGTGGATTTGCCCGCGCCATTCTCACCAACCAGGGCGACGACCTCACCATGGGCAATGTGAAAATCCACGGCGTCCAACGCCACCACGCCGGGAAATCGCTTGGAAATCCCGCGCATCTCGAGCAGCGGCGCGGAAGTCATGTTACTGACCGAGGATCTTCCTCTTGTAGGCCTGGTATTCAGCGACGCTGTCTTTTTTGATATCGCGGGTGGGAATGAAAATGGTGCTGGTGGCCAAAGCCGATTTGTCACCATGCAGGTATTTGTCCATCCGTGTCACGGAATCTTTTCCGAATTCGAACGGGTTTTGAACGACAGTGCCGAAAATGGCCCCGGACGCGATGCCGGCCAACGTATCGTCTTCATCATCGAAACAAACGATCTTCACCTGGCCGATTTTACCCGCGCCGCGAACGGCATTCAGGATTGCCGGGCCATTGTAATTCCACAATCCGACCAGACAGGCGATGTCGGGATATTTCACCAGGGTATCCTCGGCGTTCTTCTGCGCCCGGACGGCATCCGTGTCGTCGGTGCGGATGTCGATAATCTGAATGTTGGAACCCTCCAAAGCCTGCTTGATACCTTCGTAGCGTTCCTTGGCATTTTCCGCGTCGCTGTGTCCGACGAACAGCATGATTTTGCCCCCGTTGGGGAGGCATTCCCTGATCATTTTCCCCGCCTCGACTCCGGCGGCCACGTTGTCGGTGCCAATGTAGGCCACGCGTTTGCTCGCGGGGGCGTCGCTGTCGCAGCAAATCAACAATGTCTGCGACGCCACCTTGTTCAAAAATTCCGTCTGGTTATCCGGGTCGTCCACGCTGACGGCAATACCATCCTCACCTTTGGCAACCAGGTCGTCCAGAATCTGGCGCTGGGCGGCAGAACTGCCGTCCTGCGTGATGCGAAAATCCAGTTCCACGTCGCCGAGTTCCTGTGCCGCCGCCTGGCAGCCGGCGCGGGCGAAGGCCCAGAAATTGGCCGCGTTGTTGCTGACAAAGGCGAGTCTGAGTTTTTTCTGCGGCGCGGGCGCGGCGCCGGAAGGGGCGGTTTCTTTTTGCTTCTTGCTGCAACCGGAAAACATCGTTGCCACGCACAAAGCCAGGGACAGGAGCATTACTTTTTTCATGGACCGGTTTGGTTGATCGTTTTTGAATTTATCCAATGAATATCATTCGGCTGAGAACTTGTAAATCATCGTGCTTTTGTATGTCTGTCCGGGCTTCAACTCGGCCGACGGGAAATTCGGATGGTTTGGCGAATCCGGATAATCCTGCGGTTCCATGGCAAAGGCGCCGCGGTAGCGATAGATCTGGCCGCCCTTGCCTATGAGCGAGCCGTTCAGGAAGTTGCCGGTGTAGAACTGCATCCCCGGCGCGGTGGTGTAAACGGTCAAGACACGGCCGGAAACCGGATCACTGACCCGTGCCGCCAGGCCGAGCTTACCCGACGGATGATTGAGCACCCAGTTGTCGTCGTAGCCGCGAGCAAACACGATTTGTTCGTCATTCGTGTCGTTGATGCGCGCACCGATGGCCGTGGGTGTGCGAAAATCAAAGGGCGTGCCGGCGACCGGCTTTAGTTCGCCGGTCGGAATGAGCGTGCTGTTCACCGGCGTAAATTTGTCGGCGTTGATGTAGACGAGGTAACCCAGCACGTCACCACTGCCGCCCAGATTGAAATAGGAATGATGCGTCAGGTTGCAAACGGTGTCCTTGTCGGTGGTGGCCTTAAAATGCAGGCGCAGGGCGTTGTCTTCCGTGAGGGTGTAGGTCGCGCGGACATCGAGGTTGCCGGGAAAACCCTCCTCGCCGTCCTTGCTCAAATAGCCAAGTTCAAGCCGGGGACCCCGAGGGCCGACATCCGAGCTGATGACTTTCCAAACGCGCTTGTCAAATCCAGCGGGGCCGCCGTGCAAACAATTCGGCCCGTCGTTGGTCGGCACGGTATATTCCTGGTTGTCCAGTGTGAATTTGCCGTTGGCGATGCGGTTGCCGTAACGGCCGATGAGCGCGCCAAAGTACGGGCAGTTTTTCACGTAGGTATCATTCACATAACCGTCCAGATTGTCGAAGCCGAAAACAACATCTCCCAACTTCCCGTTTTTGTCCGGCACTTTGAGCGACTGGACAATGCCGCCGTAGGTCATGATGCGCGCCTCCATTCCCTTGCCGTTGCGCAGGGTGTAAATCTTCACCGGCGTGCCGTCCGGCATCCTGCCGAAGGGTTCTTCTGTGATGGCACTTTTTGAGATTGAACTCGACTTGGGAGTGGACGCGCAGCCGGTCAGGTAAACGGCGCCCATGGCGGCCAGCGTCAATGCAGTTAATCGCAGGATTTTTTTCATAATGGTCGTTCGATCATTTTTGTCCGTAATACGCGTTCGTTCCGTGTTTGCGAAGAAAATGTTTGCCGAGCAACGCGGGTTCCATGGGTTTGGTCTTTGGATTAACGCACAAGGTCTCACTCGCCAGCCGCGCGACAAACTCCAAGACGGCGGCGTTGTGACCGGCGTCCGCCACATCCTTCCCCCAGGTAAACGGGCCATGGCCGGCGACCAGCACGGCCGGATGTTGCATCGGCTCCAGCCGGTTAAAGGTCTCGACGATGACATGACCGGTGTTCGTTTCGTAATCGCTTTTGATTTCGCGCGGCGTCAGAGCGCGCGTGCAGGGAACTTCGCCAAACCAATAATCGGCCTGGGTGGTGCCGTAAGCCGGGATTTTTCTCCGCGCCTGCGCCCACGCTGTTGCGTAAAGACTGTGCGTGTGGACCACGCCGCCGATTTCCGAAAAGGCGCGGTAAAGCACCAGATGGGTAGGCGTGTCCGAACTCGGTTTAAGACTGCCCTCAATCACTTTGCCGGTTTTGAGCGCCACCACTACCATGTCTCCTGGCTTCATCCGGTCATAAGGCACACCGGACGGCTTGATGACGACCAATCCCCGGGCGCGGTCAATGCCGCTGGCATTGCCCCAGGTTTGAATCACCAGCCCCTCCTTCACCAAAGCCAGATTGGCCCGGCAAACGTCTCGCTTTAATTGATTGAGCATGGCCTGTCCGTTCAATACCCAAAAAGCTCACCGTGGCATATCATGTAATTTGACGACACAAACAGTCGGGGTTCCGATTCAAGGCGCGGTTCATCCGCCCATCATCGGCGAAGGCGGTTGCGGATTTCAATCAGTTTCTTCATGACATCGTACAGATTGCCGTTCCGGGCGCGCGTACCGAAGGCGTCGTGCAGCGTCCGGTAGAGCGGATACAGTTCGCGGTAGATTTCATGGGCCCGGGCGTTGGGCTTGTATATTTTGGGCTTCAAGCCGGTCATTTTCTTTTGTGCCGTGGCGTAATCCTTGTGGGCGCCGGCCACCACCGCCCCGGCGATGGCCGCGCCCAGGGCGCAGGTCTGCGCCGAACGCGACACTTTCATCGGCCGGCCCGTCACGTCCGCGTAAATCTGCATCGTGATGGCGCTCTTCTCGGCGATGCCGCCGCAGTTGACCACCTGCCCGATTTTCACGCCGTATTCCTCGAACCGGTTGATGATGGTCAGCGCACCGAACGCCGTCGCCTCGATGAGCGCGCGATACACTTCCACCGCCGTCGTGTAAAGCGTCTGGCCCACGAGCAATCCGGTGAGCCGCTGGTCCACGAGGATGGTGCGGTTGCCGTTGTTCCAATCCAGCGCGAGTAGGCCGCTTTCACCGGGCCGCAACTTGATTGCCTCGGCGTCGAGTGCCTGGTGCGACAATTTTTCGCCGTGGGGCCGGATGTAATTGACCCACCAGTTGAAAATGTCGCCCACGGCCGACTGGCCGGCTTCGAGCCCGTAAAAGCCCGGCAACACGCTGCCGTCCACGATGCCGCACAGGCCGGGCACATCCGCGAGGGACCGGTTATTCGGCGAAATCGCGATGTCGCACGTGCTTGTGCCGATGATTTTGACGAGTGTGCCGGGTTGAACGCCGCAGCCCACCGCGCCGAGATGCGCGTCGAACGCGCCGACGGCGACGGGAATGCCTGCTGGCAATCCCGTTTTCTTCGCCCACGCCGCGGTCAAACCGCCGACCACGCGGTCAATTGAATGAACGCGGCCCGGCAGGCGCGCGCGCAACGCGCCGAGTTTCGAATCCAGTTGCGACAAAAATTCCGCGTCGGGGTAGCCGCCCCACTTTGCGTTCCACATCGCCTTGTGTCCCGCGGCGCAAACACCGGCGATAAATCGGTCCGGCGCGAGCGTGCCGGTGAGTTCGGCGGGAACAAAGTCGGCAAGTTCCCTCCATGAATACGCGGCGTTGAACACTTCCGGCGCGGCGCGCAGGCAGTGCAAAATCTTGCTGAAAAACCATTCGCTGGAATAGACGCCGCCGCACTTGGCAAGGTATTGCGGACGGGTTTTCTCCGCCCGGGCGGTGATTTCCGCCGCCTCGGCCACGCCGGTGTGATCTTTCCAGAGCCAGGCCATGGCCGCCGGGTTTCGGGCGAATCTTTTATCAAAGGCCAGTGGCCGGCCCTGGGCATCCACCGGCAACGGCGTGCTGCCCGTCGTGTCCACACCGATGCCGACGACCTGCCGCGCCTGAAACCCCCGCACGTTTTTGTTGGCGTTGGCCAGGGCCTTTTTGATGGTGATTTCCGCGCCCTTGACATAATCGGCGGGATGTTGCCGCGCGAGGTTGGGGTCGCGTGACAGAATCACGCCCGCGGTCCCGTGCTCATAATTCCAAACCGCCGTGCCGATCTCGCGTCCGTTGGCCGCGTCCACCAGCAGGGCGCGGACCGAATTTGTCCCGTAATCGAGGCCGATGGTGTATTTCATGAATGCCATTTATTTCTAATCGGGCTGACAGGAAAAAATCCAGACTTATTTATCCGTCTTCGTGTCAATCGCGGTTCTTTGTTTCCAGGCAGCCAGCCGGGCCGAATCCTGATTCCACCTGGCTTTGAGGTCGGATTCCTGCTGCTGCCATTCGGTTGGGGAAAGCACGTGCCAATAAACGGTGTAACGCTGATGCTGCACTTCATAAAACGGAACCAGGGTCACGTCTTCGGGACGCGCCAGGTACTTCGTGCGGAATGTCAATGGCCGGCGCGTGGCGCGAATGTGCTTCAGGATGGAATCATCGTCGGCCACAAATACCGGCACCGGAGCCGGCGGCCACTTCACAAATTTCGTTTGATCTTTCGCGTCTGGGTCCGCCGGCATTCCGCTGGCGCCCAGTTCGCCCGCCAGCACAATCGGGCCGTAAAGCACGGCGAGGAGATTGGTCGTTCCCGGCAACGGCTCGGTGCGCAGGCTCATGGGCAGATGGATTTTCACAACGTCACCGTCATGCCATTGACGATCCAGGGTGACATAAGAAGCGGGCTGGCCGCTGACGGTTTGTGCCTGCCCATTGATCGAGATGCCGGGCGGGGATTCCGCCCAGGCCGGCCAGCGGATTTTCAGCGCCAGCTTGACCGGTTGCCGGCACTGGAAGGTCAGCCGCGTTGTGTCTTGATTGGGAAATTTCGTGTCCTGCCGCACCACCAGGCCTTGTTCCGGCCAGGACAACTCCGAGGCGATGAACAGATTCACGTAGAGTGAGCCATCCCCGTGCAGATAAATGGCCTGGCCATAACGCGAGTGATTTTCCATGCCGGTGCCGACGCAGCACCAGAATGAGTTTTCCGGGGTGGAATAGGTTTTGAAGCCGCCGGGCTGCAAAGACATCAGGTAAACGAACATGCCCGTGTCCGGGTCCTGGGAGGCGAGGATATCGTTGTAGAGCGCGCGCTCATAGAAATCCATTTCCGCGGCGGCGGGTGACCATTCGAACAAATGCAGCGTGAGCTTGAGCATGTTGTAAGTGCAACAGGTCTCGCAGGTGGCGGCGTTGAGATGACTGGCCCATTGGTTGGTGGGAAAGAAGCCCTCGTTGTCGCCGCTGCCGCCAATGACATACGAACGGTTCAGAGCAACGCGCTGCCAGTAAAACCGGGCGAGGTCCGCGTAACGAGGTTGGCCCGTTAATTCATAGATTCGGGCCGCGCCGACGATTTTGGGGACCTGGGTGTTGTCATGTTTACCGCTCAAATCGTCCCGGCCCGCCGCCAACGGCGCCAGCACGGCCTGGTCATAAAATTTCTCCGCCAGATCAAGATACCGCTCGTTCTGTGTCAGGCCGTAAAGATTGGCCAGCGCCTCATTCATGCCACCATATTCGCAGATCAGCATTTTTTGCCATTGTTCATCCGAGAGATTCCGGGTGGTGTCATAAACCCAATTGGCGAGGTTGGTGGCCACTGCGAGGGCCTGCGGGTTATCACAGAAACGATAAGCATCAATCAGCCCGGCGAGTTCCTTGTGGATGGTGTACCACGGCGACCAGCCGCCATTGAGATTGAATCCTTCGGCATTGATTTTCCCCTGCGCCACGTCGCCAAAGACCTGTTTGCCATCCGGCATGGCCGCGACATAACCGTTGGCGTTGGCTTTCTGACATTCGGCCAGTTGGGCCACGATATAATTCACGCGATCAAGGAATTGGCGGTCGCCGGTGTCCTGATACGTCCGGGAGCAAGCGGAAAGATAATGCCCCAGGGTGTGGCCGGCGAGCTTGGTGGACTCCCATCCTCCATACTTCGCGGCTTTGGGGGTCAAGCCCGACTCCGACCGAAATCCGCTCAGCAGCCGGTCCGGCTCCAGGCTGAGGAGATATTTCGCGTCCAATCCCATGGCCGACCGGAACGGGCCGTCGAGCAGACGAACGTCCCCGGGAGGAAATTGTTGCGCCGATAAATCAATTGCAGCCCCCCGGCTGCCAGAGGAAAGCCCGACCATGATTGCCCCGGCCAGAAAAATGGAAATTGACTGGATTTTCATAAGCCAATGTTTACACCCGCTCGACAGCAAATGCAGTCGCTGCCTGAACGGTGTTTGTTCCACCCACCGGATCCGGAAGCGCATTTCGTTGCCATCGGAGAATGAAAAATCAACCGGCCCGGATTGTCATGACAAAAGTTATGAAGCCAACCCGTTTCGCAAGCCATAATGGATTTCATTCCAGTTCAACTCTTTCTTGAACTGTCGGAGGACGGTATGGCGATCAATCGTCATCAATTCCACACCGGCCATGCCGGCGAAGTCCTCCAACATTTCCGTCGTCACTGCCTGGCTGAAGCCGGTGTGATGCGCGCCGCCGGCATAAATCCACGCCGTGACGGCGGTGCGAAAATCAGGTTTGGGTATCCACAGGGCGCGCGCCACCGGCAATCGGGGCAGTGGTTTTTCCGGTGGAACCACCTCCACTTCGTTCACCAACAGACGAAACCGGTTTCCCATATCCATCATCGCCGCGTTGAGCCCGGGTCCGGGCGGCGTGTCAAACACCAGCCGCACCGGATCGGCCTTGCCGCCGATCCCCAGCGGATGGACTTCCAACGACGGTTTGTCTTTTGCGATGCTCGGACAGACTTCGAGCATGTGCGCCCCGAGCACTTTGCCGCTCCCGGCGTTCAAATGGTACGTGTAGTCCTCCATGAAGGAGGTGCCGCCCTTCAAGCCCCGGGACATGACTTTCATGGCGCGGACCAATGCGCAGGTTTTCCAATCGCCTTCCGCGCCGAATCCATAACCTTCCGCCATCAAACGCTGGGCGGCCACACCCGGCAACTGCGCCAGCCCGTGCAAATCCTCGAACGTGGTGGTGAATCCCTTGAAACCGCCTTCGCGCAAAAAAGCGCGCAAAGCGATTTCGATCCGGGCGGCTTCGCGCAGGGATTCGTGTCGGGAGCCGTTTTTGCGGAGTTCGGGTGCGACGACATAACTGGCTTTGTATTCTTTGAGCAGCGCCTTGATTTGCCCGTCCGTCGTGGCATCGAGGTGTTTTCCCAAATCCCCGACACCATAGCCGTTGACCGCGAAGCCAAACTTGATTTGGGCGGCGACCTTGTCACCTTCCGTGACCGCCACCTCGCGCATGTTGTCGCCAAAGCGGCAAAATTTTGCCCCCTGCCAGTCGTGCCAGGCGGCAGCGGCCCGGCACCACGCGCCCGCCTGGCTCTGGACCTCGGCGTCATGCCAATGGCCGACAACCACCTTCCGATCCAATCGCATGCGGCTCATGATGAAGCCGTGCTCGCGGTCCCCGTGGGCCGCCTGGTTCAGATTCATAAAATCCATGTCAATGGAAGCCCACGGAAGGTCATGGTTATGCTGGGTATGAAGATGTAGGACCGGCTTGCGCAGTGCTTTCAGGCCGTTGATCCACATCTTGGAGGGGGAAAAGGTATGGCACCAGGTCATCACCCCGATGCAGGGAGACGTTTGATTTGCCTCTTCGCAAAGCGCCAGTACCTCTTCCGGAGATTTGACAACAGGTTTAAAGACCACCTTGACGGGAATCGCCCTGGCATTGTTCAATGCCTTGGAAATTTTCCGGGAATGGGCCGCAACCCGTTTAAGTGTTTCCGCTCCGTAAAGATGCTGGCTGCCGGTTAGAAACCAGATTTCAAGCCGAATCAAATCAGTCATGTACACACCCCGACATCCGGTCATTTAACAAACCACCGCGCGGGGTTCCGGCAAGCAGGGAACACCCGCGCGGCAAACGCACGC
>Ga0335073_10007886_pt1 | contig 14924 bp, 14 predicted proteins | sample Lox_Sample_22_FD_207093 | JGI IMG/M metagenome (GOLD analysis project Ga0335073, IMG submission 207093) | Soil microbial communities from Loxahatchee National Wildlife Refuge, Florida, United States - Lox_Sample_2.2 | ecosystem: Environmental > Terrestrial > Soil > Wetlands | place: USA... | reverse complement strand
ATGGCATCACTCGCGAGCTTCAATTGATCGTCGACCACCAGAAAGTTGGGCGGCTTGAGACCCCCGTGCACCAGATTCCTGCCGTGCAGATACGCCAGCGCATCCAGGGTGGGAGGCAAAAGGTCCCTCACCTCGTCGGTGGTCAGGGGCCGGTGGGGAAGAATCTGCGCGAGATTCTGCTCCGCACGCTCCATCACGACAAATAGAAAGTCGTGGCCCCCGAGCTGGCAGCGGCCTGCATCGATAAGGCGGATCAAGTGGGGATGGGACAGCGTGGCAACCATGCTCCAGTGAGCGAGTTGCGCCTCCGCGAGCACGGGGTTTGCAGGCAGGATCTTGATCGCGGCCGGGCCGACGCCTTGCGCCTCGCATTCGGTGAGGAATACGACGCTGTGACCTGATCGGCCCAGAAAACGGCGCAGCGGATACATGCCATTGACGATCCGGCGCTCCCATTCCTGCATCCAGTCTTCGGCCATCGCCGTCCGAAGATAGCACCAAGAGCGGGCCTTTACTGCTTGCTGCTCGCCCGAATCGCAGGCCGCACTACTCGAGGGCCTGCGCGTTAGTTGCGGCAGAACTCATCGTGCAGCAGACCGATGATGTGGGTCGCAATGCCCGGGGGCAGGGAATAGATGATGCTTTGCGATTCGCGCGCCGTGGACACCACGCCCGCTTCGCGCAGCACGCCGAGGTGCTGCGAGAGGGCCGACTGGCTCAAGCGCACGCGCTCGTTGAGCTGGCCCACGGAGAGCGGGCCGCCGACCAGATTGCACAGAATCATGAGACGCTGCTCATTGGCCAGCGCTTTCAGCAGCGCCGCGGCCTTGGCGGCGTGCGGCCGCATCTCGCGTACGGTGCGCGCCAGCCGCGAGGCTTCCGCGCGGTGATTGCCGGTCTCGGTGTTCAAATCCTCCCCCTCTGCGCGAGCGGCTCCATTCGCTCAGTATATTTAGCTATTGCTAAATGATCAATAACTAATATAAGATGTCGCTACATTAGGAGATACCGATATGTCAATTGATCGAATCGTACTGGCTTTCGCCGGCACCATGACCCTGTTGAGTCTGGCGCTCGCCTATCTCGTGAGCCCGTACTGGCTGCTGCTCGCCGCCTTCGTCGGCCTCAACCTGTTTCAGGCCGCGTTCACCGGCTTCTGCCCGCTCGCCATTCTGTTGAAGAAGCTCGGCATCAAACCCGGTGCGGCCTTCGGCTGACGGGACGGCGCCATGCTCGGCCGGATCGCTTGTGCAGTGGGAATCGGCGCGCTTCTTGTGGGCTGCGGAGGGCCGCGCACTCCGCCCGCGGCGGCGCCCGGCGCGGCGCTGGCCACGGAGGTGCTCGCGCCGCAGCGTACCCCGGTCGAGCGCCGGCTCGATGGAATCATCGAGGCGGTGAATCAAGGGACCGTCGCCGCGCAGACCTCGGGTCGCGTGGCGGCGATTCTCTACGATGTGAATGACTTCGTCCCCGCAGGCGCGGTGATCGTCCGCCTACGCTCCACGGAACAGCACGCGGGCTTGGCGGAGGCCGAGGCCACCCTGGGCGAGGCGACGGCCCGCGAGGCGGAAGCCCAAACACGTTACCAGCGCATTGCCGATATGTACCAGCGCAAGGTCGTTCCCAAGGCGACGCTGGATGAGGCGACCGCAAATCGCGATGCGGCGGCCGCTCGCTTGAGCGCCGCGCGCGCGGCCGTCGAGAGCGCCAAGGAGGGAGTGGCTTACACCGAGATCCGGGCACCCTATGCAGGCGTCGTCACCAAGCGCCTGGTGCAGGTCGGGGAGACGGTGAGCCCAGGCACGCCGCTCATGAGCGGCCTATCGCTGCAGTTCCTGAGGGTCACGGTCGACGTGCCGCAATCGATCGTCGATCAAGTGAGGCGCCTCAAGCAGGCCGTGGTCTACCTCGATGGTCGGCGCATCGAGGCCACCAAGGTCACGATTTTCCCCGAAGCCTCATCGCCCTCGAACACGTTTCGAGCACGCCTCGAGCTGCCGGAGAACGCGACCGATCTCTACCCGGGCATGTTCGTGAAAGTCGGGTTCGTCACCGGCGAGGCGCAGCGCCTGCTGGTCCCCAATCGGGCCATCGTCGAGCGTAGCGAAGTCACCGCCGTCTATACGGTGGATGCCCGTGGGCAGACGGCCATGCGCCAGGTGAGGCTGGGCGATCGTTTTGGTGATCAGAGCGAGGTCCTCGCCGGCCTCGATGCGGGCGATAGGATCGCGCTCGATCCACTGGCCGCGGCGAAGAGCGTCGAGCTCCCCGCCGCGCCTCAATAGGTCTCACGCGCGCATGGATATCGAGCGTAGGATGAAGCGCGAGCGGGCTCGGCGATGAGTACGGGCCCTCGGCGATGAGCACGAATCTCGGTGTGAGCGGCCGCCTCGCGCGGCAATTCCTCGCCAGCCAGCTCACGCCGCTCCTCGCGCTCGCGGCTCTTTTCGCGGGTGTGTTTGCGGTCCTGGTCACCCCGCGTGAGGAGGAGCCGCAGATCGATGTGACCTTCGCGAACATCTTCATCGCTTATCCGGGTGCCTCGGCCGAGCAGGTCGAGAGCCTGGTCGCCTCGCCCATGGAAAAGGTGCTGAGCGAGATCTCCGGAATCGATCACATCTACTCGGCGTCGAGCCCGGGACTCGCGACGCTCGGCGTGCAGTTCAAGGTGGGTGAGCACCGCACCGAAGCCATCGTCCGGCTCTACAACGCCATCTATTCCAATCAGGACTGGCGGCCCGCGAACGCCGGCATCCTGCCGCCGCTCGTCAAGCCCAAGGGCATCGACGACGTGCCGATCGTCACCCTGACACTGTGGACCAAGGACCCGGCCCGCGGCGCTCACGAGCTCGCCCAGGTGGCGCGCTCCATCGAGGGCGAAATTCAGCGCGTGCCGGGGGCGCGCAATGTCTACACGATCGGCAACTCGCCGAGCCTCATTCGTGTGAGGCTGGACCCGCAGCGGCTCGCGGGCTATGGCATCACCATCGAGGATCTCACGCGTGCGCTGATCGCGGCCAACGTGGTGCAGCATGCGGGCCTACTCGAGGGGGACAACCGGGTGACCCCGGTCGATGCGGGGGAATTTCTCGCCAATCGAGATGATGTCGCCGGGCTCGTGGTGGGGGTGCAGCAGGGGAGGCCCGTGTACCTCGAGGAGGTGGCCGAGGTTACGACGCGCCCTGACACTCCCGATTCGTATGTTTGGCTCGGGACCGGTCCGGGCGCCCATCGAGCGGGACTTCCGGACCTTGCGCACGCTCCGGCGGTCACGATCGCCATCTCCAAGAAACCGGGTACCAATGCCATCGAGGTCGCGCGGCACGTGATCGAGCGAGTCGACCAACTCCGCGGCAGTTACATTCCCGCCGGCATCGAAGCGACCGTGACCCGCAACTATGGCGAGACCGCGAACGACAAGGCCGTCAAGCTGATCGAGAAACTCGTATTCGCAACCGCCTCGGTGGTGCTCCTCGTGATGCTCTCGATGGGGCGGCGGGAGGCCCTCGTCGTGGGAGCGGCGGTCACCGTGACGCTGGCTGCGACCTTGTTCGCCTCCTGGGCCTGGGGCTTCACCATCAACCGCGTCTCGCTGTTCGCGCTCATCTTCTCCATCGGGATTCTGGTCGATGACGCGATCGTGATCGTCGAGAACATTCATCGGCATCTTCAGTTCGAAGGCGCGAGCTTGGGCGAGGTCATTCCGAAGGCGGTCGATGAGGTCGGCGGCCCGACGATCCTCGCGACATTCACCGTCATCGCGGCCCTTCTGCCCATGGCCTTTGTCTCCGGGCTCATGGGACCGTACATGAGCCCCATTCCGATCAACGCGAGCATGGGCATGATGCTGTCGCTGGCCGTTGCGCTGATCTTCACGCCGTGGCTGTGCCGAACATTGCTCGGACATCATCGGCCCAGCGCCGTGCCGGAAGCCCAGGCGCAGGCCGGCTGGGTGCAGCGCTTGTTCGAGCGCTGCGTGCGTCCGTTCCTGAGCCCGAGTGGGGGCAGGGGCCGGCGCCACCAGCTCTATTGGGGGATCCTGGGCGCCATCGTTCTCGCGGTCGGGCTGGTGGTGGTGAAGCTGGTCGTGCTCAAGATGCTTCCCTTCGACAACAAGTCGGAGTTCCAGGTCGTCCTCAACATGCCCGAGGGAACCGCCGTCGAGACCACCGCGCGCGCGCTCGAAGACCTCTCGCAGGTCGTGAAGGGGGTGCCCGAGGTCAGCGATTACGAGGTCTACGCGGGCACGGCGGCCCCGATCAATTTCAACGGCTTGGTCCGCCAGTACTACCTGCGCCAGGATCCCCGGCTCGGGGACATCCAGGTGAACTTGGTGGACAAGCGCCACCGCAGCCGCCAGAGCCATGAGATCGCTCTCGCGGTGCGGCCGGCGCTCGCCGCCGTCGGCCGCAGGTACGGTGCCTCGGTCCAGGTGGTCGAGGTGCCGCCGGGTCCGCCCGTGCGGGCACCCATCGTCGCTGAAGTGTACGGGCCGCGCTACGCGGAGCAGCGGCAGCTGGCGAGCGGCCTGCGCAAGTACTTCGACACGACACCGGACATCGTCGACATCGACGACAGCGTCGAGGCGCCCGCCGGCCGCCTCATCGTGGAGGTCGATCGACAGAAAGCCGCTCTTCTCGGCGTGACGCAGGCACAGATCGCGCAAACGTTGAGCACGGGACTCGTGGGGTCGGACGTGACCTTCGTGCATGCGGGGCGCGAGCGCTATCCGATTCCGGTGCGGCTCGAGCTCTCTTCCGCGGACCGCTCCAGCGTCAGCCGGCTTCTCGCGCTGGAGATTCGCTCGGCGGACGGCGCGCATGTGCCGATCTCGGAGCTCGTCCACGTGCGCTCCGCCGCCTGGAACGGCGCCATCTATCACAAGGACTTGCTGCCCGTGGCGTATGTCACGGGTGACATGGCGGGGCGGCTCGACAGCCCGCTCTACGGCATGTTCACGCTGGTCGGCCGCATCGCCCGCGATCCGCCCGGCGGGGAGCCGATCCCGCAACGCTTCATACGCCAGCCGGAAAACCCCAACTCGCTCGCCATCAAGTGGGACGGCGAGTGGCAGATTACCTACGAGACCTTCCGCGACATGGGCATCGCCTACTCGGTGGGCCTCATCCTCATTTACCTGCTGGTCGTGGCTCAGTTCGGCTCCTACGCGCTGCCCCTCATCATCATGGCGCCCATTCCGCTCACCATCATCGGCGTCATGCCGGGGCACGCGCTGTTGCGCGCGCAATTCACGGCCACCTCCATGATCGGCATGATCGCGCTCGCGGGCATCATCGTTCGCAATTCGATTCTGCTGGTCGACTTCATCGATGCCGAGCAACGCGCCGGCCGCACCCTCGAGGATGCCGTGGTTCGCGCCGGCGCCATTCGCGCGAAACCCATCACGCTCACCGCGCTCGCCGCCATCATCGGGGGCACGTTCATCCTGGACGACCCGATTTTCAACGGACTCGCGGTCTCGCTCATCTTCGGCATCCTGGTATCGACCGTGCTCACGCTGCTCGTGATCCCGGTTCTGTACTACGCCTATCTCAAACGAAAGCAGGCGCGCGCCGCGCACTAGGGGGAGTCATGGCTCAGATTGCAATCATGGGTGCTGGGATCGGGGGAGTTCCTTGCGCATACGAGCTGCGCAAGCGACTCGGCAAGGCTCACCGGGTGACGCTGATCGGCTCCTCGCCGTTCTTCGAATTCACACCGTCGAATCCCTGGATCGCGGTCGGCTGGCGCCGATGCGGCCAGACGCGGGTGGCGTTGCGAGGGCCGCTCGAAGACAAGGGGATCGAGTGGATCGATGAGCCCGTCGCCCGCATCGACGCGCCGCGCAACCAGCTGACGCTCACCAGCGGGCGGGGAATTCCCTACGACTATCTGGTCATCACCACCGGCCCGAAGCTCGCATTCGACGAGGTGCCGGGACTCGGGCCCAGTGGATTCACCCAATCGGTCTGCACGCAGGGCCACGCGCAACAGGCATGGGAGGCCTATCAGCGCTTCATCGAAGATCCGGGGCCGATCATCATCGGCGCCGCGGCCGGCGCGAGCTGCTTCGGCCCCGCCTACGAGTTCGCCATGATCATTGATGCGGACCTGCGCAAGCGCAAGATTCGCGATCGCGTGCCCATGAGCTATGTCACCAGTGAGCCCTACATCGGCCACATGGGCCTGGGAGGGGTGGGCGACAGCAAGGGGCTCATGGAATCGGAGCTGCGCCAGCGCCACATCAAGTGGCTCACGAATGCGAAGATCACGGCCGTCACCGCCGGCTCGCTGTCGGCCACCGAGCACGACGAGGAGGGAAAGCCGAAGAAGGACCATCAGATGCCCTTCAAGTACGCGATGGTGCTGCCGGCGTTCAAGGGTGTCGACGCTGTTGCCGGCGTACCCGGCCTGTGCAATCCCCGCGGCTTCGTGTTGATCGATGCACAGCAGCGCTCCAAGGCGTTCTCCAACATCTTCTCGGCGGGCGTCTGTGTGGCGATTCCGCCGGTGGAAACCACCCCGGTACCGACCGGCGCTCCCAAGACCGGTTACATGATCGAATCGATGGTGAGTGCGATCTGCGAGAACATCGTTGCGGAAGTCGCCGGTCGGCCCGCGGCCGCACAGGGCACGTGGAATGCGATCTGCCTCGCGGATTTTGGCGATACGGGCGCCGCCTTCGTGGCCTTGCCCGAGATTCCGCCGCGCAATGTCACCTGGGCCAAGGTGGGCAAGTGGGTCCATCTCGCGAAGGTGGCCTTCGAGAAGTACTTCCTGCGCAAGGTTCGAACGGGGTCGGTCACCCCAGTCTACGAGCGCTACGTTCTCAAGACCCTCGGGATCGTATCGCTGAAGCGGGTCCGCACATGAGAGCGCGCGCGTCTCGCCACGGCGTCCGCTGGGCATGCTTGCTCATCGCCGCAGCCGGTGCGGCGCGCAGCCATGCCGAGACCCTGCAAGAGGCCTGGGTCCAGGCGATGACCCACGACCGCAGCTTGGCGGCTGCATCCGCGGATGCTGCGAGCGCAACCGCGAACGAGCGTGCCGCGCGTGGGGCACGCTGGCCTAGCGTCGATGCGAGCGCAGGCTACAATAGATTGAATGTCTCACCGGCTCTCGATGTCCCCATGCCGAACGGCAGCGCTTTCCAGTCCGGTCCGATCTTCAAGGACAACCAATATGTGTCGGGGAGCGTGCAGATGAAGCTGCCGCTCTATGCTGGCGGCCAGATCAGCGCCGCAATCGAGGCGGCCCACGATGCGGCTGCGGGGGCCGGTGAGATCGAGCAAGCGACCGCGGCGTCACTGCAGCTCGAAGTGGCGGAAAGCTATGTGGCGGTGCTGCGCGCGCGCCGTGCGCTGAAGGCGGCCGCCTCCAGCGTCGGCAGCCTCAGCGCGCATGTGCAGGACGTCGAGCACATGGTCGACAGCGAATCGGTGCCGCGCAGCGACCTGCTTGCGGCACGCGTGGCGCTCGCCAATGCCGAGCAGGCGCGGGTGCGTGCCGCCAACGGCGTCGACATTGCGCTTGCCGCCTACAATCGGCGTCTCGGGCAACCGCTCGACCGCTCTCCGGAGCTCGATGAGCGCCTGCCGGCGGATGCCGACCTCTCCGCTCAGCCCATCGAGTCGCTGATCGCGCACGCGCTCGAGACTCGCGGCGAGCTCAAAGCCGCCGCCGCCCAGGCCGATGCGTTCGCGGCGCAAGCGCGGGTCGAACGCGGAAAGTTGATGCCGCAGGTGGCGTTGACCGGCGGTTACACCCATTTCGACAATCAAATCCTCAATCGGCAGGACTTCTCCTCGGTCGGAGTGGGCGTGACCTGGAGCCTCTTCGACGGTGGCCAGGCGCGCAACCGCTCGGCGGCCCTCAAGAGCGCAAGCCGCGCACAACAGAGTCGGCTCGACGATTTGCGTTCGCAGGTCGCCCTCGAGGTGCGGCAGGACTGGCTCGGCGTGCGCGAAGCCCAAGCGCGTCTCAAGGCGTCGGGGGAAGAGGTGTCGCAGGCAGAGGAGAACCTGCGCATGTCGCGCGAGCTCTATGGCGCCGGGCTGGCGACGAATACCCAGGTGCTGGATGCGGTGACCTTGCAGATCGATGCCGTGAACAATCGCGACAATGCCGTGCTCGATGAGTCGCTCTCCAGGCTCCGGTTGGCCCGGGCGATCGGCGAGCTGCAGTGACCCACTCCCGCGCCAAAGCGCAGCGGCCGGCCATGAGTGCCGATCTGCGGCGCCGCGCGACGATGAGAGACATCGGGGTTCTGTTCGGATTCAAGGTCATCGCCCTGGCGCTCTTGTGGTTCTTGTTCTTCTCCGACTCTCATCGTCCGAGAGCGGACGCGACCGCAGCCGCCCGTGTCCTGGGCGTCGCCGCCGGTGACCCCGGCAATACGCCCTCTGCTCTGGAGACTCTGCGATGATCGACATCGACGTGGTGAATCTGTCCCGCCTTCAATTTGCGCTGACGGCGCTGTACCACTTCTTGTTCGTGCCGCTGACGCTCGGCCTTTCCATGATCCTCGTGATCATGGAAGCGGTCTATGTCATGACGGGTCGCGAGATCTGGCGCAGCATGACGAAGTTCTGGGGGGTGCTGTTCGGCATCAATTTTGCGATGGGCGTGGCGACGGGAATCACCATGGAGTTTCAGTTCGGCACGAACTGGGCCTACTACTCGCACTACGTCGGAGACATCTTCGGCGCGCCGCTCGCCATCGAGGGCTTGATGGCGTTCTTTCTGGAGTCGACCTTCGTGGGGCTGTTCTTCTTCGGCTGGGACCGGCTCTCCAAGATCGCTCATCTCGTGGTCACGGGGCTGGTGGCGCTGGGCTCCAGCCTCTCCGCCTTGTGGATCCTGATTGCCAACGCCTGGATGCAGAACCCGGTCGGGGCACAGTTCAATGACCAGACCTTGCGTATGGAGCTCGTCTCCTTCACGCAGGTGCTCTTGAATCCCGTTGCCCAGGCCAAGTTCGTGCATACGGTCGCCGCAGGCTACGTGGTCGGATCGGTCTTCGTGCTGGCGGTGAGCGCGCTGTATCTGCTCAAAGGTCGCAACGTCGAGGTGGCGAAACGATCGATGGCGGTCGCGGCGAGCTTCGGGCTTGCCTGCGCGCTCTCGGTGGTGGTACTCGGCGACGAATCGGGCTACCTCGCGAGTGAGAATCAGAAGATGAAGGTGGCTGCGATCGAGGCCGAATGGCATACCGAGCCGGCGCCCGCCGGCTTCACCGTCTTCGGCATTCCGGATAGGAACACGCGCACGACGCATGCGGAGCTCAAGGTTCCCTGGGCGCTGGGCCTCATCGCCTCGCGCTCGGTGGATCAGCCGGTTGCCGGAATCTTCGACCTGGTGGAGCAAGCGCGCGTGCGAATCCGCGGCGGGATCGAGGCGCACAAGGCACTCCAGAAGCTACGCGCCGATCCGGCCGATGCCGAGGCCCGAGCGCAGTTCGAGGCCCACCGGGCGGATCTCGGTTACGGGCTGCTCTTGCTCCGCTATGTGAGAGACCCGGCCGAGGCAACCCCCGAGCAGATCGCCGATGCGGCATGGTCGACGGTGCCCGACGTGCCGGTGCTCTTCTGGTGCTTCCGCATCATGGTCGCTCTCGGCTTCTTCTTCATCGCCCTGTTCGCCACGGCTTTTTATCTCTCCTCTCGTCATCGCTTCGAGCAGCACCGAGGCTTCCTGCGCGTTGCGTTCTTAAGCTTGCCGCTGCCTTGGATCGCAGCCGAGCTCGGCTGGATCGTTGCAGAGTACGGGCGCCAACCGTGGGCCATCGACGGTGTGCTGCCCACCTTTCTCGGTGCTTCGCCGACGGCACACGGCAACGTCGTGGCCTCGCTCGTGGGTTTCATCGTCCTGTACTCGACGCTCGCCGTCGTCGAGGTCTATCTCATGGCACGTACCATCCGAAGCGGTCCGGAAGGGCTCGGCTACTGGAGAACGAGACATGCTTGATTACGAAAGCCTTCGGGTGATCTGGTGGCTGCTGCTGGGCGCGTTGCTCATGGGATTCGCCATCACGGACGGCTTCGACCTCGGGGTCGGGATGCTGTTTCGCTTCCTCGGTCGGACCGATGCCGAACGGCGCGCTCTGCTCGCGGCGATCGAGCCCGTGTGGGATGGCAACCAGGTCTGGTTCATCCTCGGCGGGGGGGCCGTGTTCGCCGCCTGGCCGCTGCTGTACGCAGCCTCATTCTCCAATCTATACCTGGCGATGTTCCTGGTTCTGGCCGGGCTCATCCTTCGCCCGGTGGGCTTCGTCTTTCGTGACAAGCTGCCCGATCCGCGCTGGCGCAACGTGTGGGACTGGGCTCTGTTCGCCGGCGGCAGCGTGCCGGCGCTGCTTTTCGGCGTCGCAATCGGCAATCTGTTCCTCGGCGTCGACTTTCACTTCGATACCATGCTTCGCCCGATATTCACGGGCAGCTTCTTCGGCCTCTTGCATCCTTTTTCCTTGCTCGTGGGCTTGGTGAGCCTTGCCATGCTCCTCATGCACGGCGCGACTTACGCAGCACTCAAGCTCGGCGAACCGATGGCGGGGCGCGCGCGCGAGGCCGGCCGGGTGGCCGCGCCGGTGTTCATCGTCCTGTTCATCGTGGCTGGCCTGTGGCTGTCGGCTGGAATCGACGGCCAGACGCTCCTGGGGCACGTCGACACCGTGGCACCCTCGAATCCGCTGCTCAAGCACGTCGCCGTCTCATCGGGCGCGTGGCTCGGCAACTACCATCACGTGCCGGTGCTGTGGGTAATCCCGGCGCTCGCGCTGGCCGGTGCCGCAGCGACCTGGTTGATGCTGGGGGCGGGCCGCCCCGGCATCGGCTTCGTGGCGAGTGCCCTCACGCAGGCGGCGACGATTCTGACGGCGGGAAGTGCGCTGTTCCCCTTCCTCATGCCTTCCTCCACGAACCCGGACCAGGGTCTGACGATCTGGGATGCTTCCAGCAGCGCCAAGACGCTCTTGATCATGCTGGTCGCGGTGATCGTCTTCTTGCCGATCGTGCTCATCTACACCGCGTGGGTCTTTCGCGTGCTCAAGGGAAAGGTCACTCTCGAGGACATGGCGAAGCACGGCGGTTCGTATTAGAGAATCGGAGGCTCATGATGTGGTATTTCAGCTGGATTCTCGGCCTCGGGCTGGCGGTCGCTTTTGGAGTGTTGAATGCGATGTGGTACGAGATTCGCGAAGGCCGCGAATAGCAATGCGGCGCTGGAGCTCGTCTCTCCCGGGCCGCGGGTTGCTGCGCCGCCTCACAGCGAGTTGAGAAATGCGATCAGGTCCTGCTTCTGACGCTCGCTGAGATTCATCTGGAAACGCTGATTGTAGAAATTGACCAGCTCGTGCAGATCGGCCGCGGCACCATTATGAAAATACGGCGCACGTGCCGCGAGCCCGCGCAGGATCGGGCCCTTGCCGCGATTGAAATCACTGCAAAGTCCCGAGATGAGCGCCTTGCCCGGGTCGGTCGTATAGAACGACACCGGCTCGCCGGCGCCGAACGGATTGGCGCAGCCGCTGATCAGGTAGACGGGCACATCGGGCAGCGACAGCTCGGCGAGTGCGGCCGCGATGTTCGGGTCCGATTCGGCGCCGGGGAGCAGCGAGTGGCTGGTGCCGATATCGAGCGGCAACGGCAACGAGTGGTTGCCGACGTTGGGGGCGTCGTGGCACGTGGTGCAGGTGCCGGTGAAGCTGTTCGGCTTGCCCAGCGCCGCGTTGTCATTGAGGCCTCGAACGTTCGAGATATGGACGGGCGCCGTGTTGAAGAGCTGCTCGCCCGCCGCGATCGCGCGGCGTGCCGCAACCTGGTCCTGTTCGCGCGGATCGCTCGCATCGCCGCTCAGATTGAGCCAGGCGGAAAACAGCGTCATGGACGCCGGATTGAACGCGGCACCGCTCGGATCCGCGCCCAGGGAGTCGTTGATCCCCGGGTAGTAGGGCTGAGCCGCCAGGTTGCGTGTCCCGCCGAGCGCACCATCGGCGCGCAGCGACCCCGCCTGCTCATCGCGGATCTGGGCGCTGAACAGGCCCAGCTCGAAGCCGACGATATCGCTGAGCTGCGCGCCGCTCGGCGCCTGGCCGGCCTGCGCGTGTATGGTGACGGCATCGAGCGCTTGCTGGGTGAGGTCCGTCACCAGATTGGCGGCAAAGCTCTGCGCCTGGTTGAGCGCTGCGTGAGTTTCCCGGCCGTCGAACATGATCGTGCTCAGGAAGCCGAGATTGGCGGTCGGGAGCGGTCGCCGATACACGGAGACGATCGTCGGGCCGCCGTCGGGGTCCGGCACCATGGCGCAGCCATAGGGGTCGTAGACGACGGACACCGTGAATTCAGCGTTGGCTGGCAGCGGCAAGAAGATGCGGATGAGCCCATGCTTCAGCAACAGGCTGTGGTCGACAGCCTTTCCCGGCCGAGCGTTCGGGCAGTTTGCGCCGTCGACGGATGCGAACAGCGGATCCTCACCGCTCGTCGCAACGAATCTCGCTCGAGCTCCGGCCGCGCTCAGACCCATCGCCTGGGCCGCGACGTGGCAGGTCGCACAGCTGCGGCCGTTGGTGCCGAGGCTTTGGAAGAATGCCCCTGTGCCATCGACCGGGCCGTTGATATCCAGCGTGCCGATGATCCCGGTCGGGTCGGAATCCCGAGAGGCAACGGCCGGCACGGGGGAGCTTGCCGGCGGGGTTTGGGAGTGTGCAGCTCCGGTGAGCGCGACCAGCGCAGGGACAGTCGCCGCAATCGCCGCGAACAGGGACCGCGGCGTCCGATGCTTGCCGGCAAAGCCCATTTCGGGCGTGGCGGTGTGAACGGTGGATGGATTCATCGTACGCTTCTCCCTCTGCTTCAGCCCCCGATGGAGGGGTGTCGCTAGTTAAAGCGGAATCGGCGCGCCAAATGCGACAAGGTCACTGCAACTTGCCGTGCGATGACAGGCCGGCGCGGGAAAACGCGTGAAGGAGCCGTGTTGTGGCCGCGCAGCTCTTGACATATCGCGATTGACGGCGCGACCCGCGGCGCCGATTGCGCTGCCCGCTCGGCTTGGGCATGCTTTTCGCGAAAAATCGGGAGGCTCGGAATTCCTTACCATGGCGGGCGAAGACTGGGCGCTGCTCGTGCATCAAGCCGATCTCGGAGCATCGGATGCGAAGCAACGTCTGTTCACTGCGCTCTATGCGGAGCTACATCGTCTGGCGGAGCGTCAGCTGCGAGCGAGCTCGGGCGTCTCGATCAGCCCGACCACCCTGTTGCATGAAACCTATCTCAGCCTGGCCCAGGGTCAGGCGGCCTTTCCGGATCGCGTACGTTTTCTGAGCTATGCGGCGCGCGCGATGCGTAGCCTGATCGTGGATTTTGCGCGCGCGCGGCGCGCTCAGAGGCGCGGGGGCGAGTTCTACATCACGAACTTCTCCACGAGTGCCGCGGATCAGGCGAACCCGGTGGACAGCGAGGATCCCGCGCTCGAAACGCTGGCAAGCGCGCTCGACGATCTCGCCGCGCACGACCCCCGGCTCGCCGAAGTGGTCGACCTCAAGTACTTCGGAGGACTGTCGCTTCTGGAGATCGCCGCGCTGCGCGGCGTCTCCGAGCGCACGATACAGCGCGATTGGGACAAGGCGCGCGTGTTTTTGCGCTATAGCTTCGAGAGTGACCGCGATTAGCGCTGCAAGGAGCACGACGATGGTAGTGCGAGTGATGGCGATTGTCTTCCTGGGAGTTCTCATCATGGCTATTCCGGAACAAGCTACCCCCGCCGAGCCTGCCGGGCACATCACCGGCATCGGCGGCGTCTTCTTCAAGGCAAAGGATCCGAAGGCGCTCGCGGCGTGGTATCGCGACGTATTGGGACTACCGCTGGAAGCCTGGGGCGGTGCGGCCCTGCGCTACGACGCGCCCAACCATCCACCGGTGCTCACCTGGAGCGCGTTCCCGGCCTCGACCCACTACTTCGCGCCGTCGACCGGTGAGTTCATGATCAACTACGCGGTGGACGATATGGATGCGTTTCTCGCTCGTCTGCGCGCCAAAGGCGTCGCCATCCTCAAGCGCGAGGACAGTGACCCGAGCGGTCGATTCGCCTGGATTCTCGATCCCGAAGGCAACAAGATCGAGCTCTGGGAGCCGAAGCGTACGACGTCGCCCTGATGGAACGACGTGCGACGGCCGGGGCGCGGGAACCGGGACCCACGGTTCCCCGTCGAATCATGAAGGCGCACCGATCGCTGTTAACCTCGGGGTCACGCCCGATTCATCATGGCCACGGACTCGACACCCTTGAACCGCGTGATTGCGGCAAGTCTGCCGCTCATCCTGGTCGGACTCTGTAGTCTCGCATCGGCCCATTCGGGAGGTGGCGGGGGCGGCGGCAGCGGGCATGGAGGGGGCCATGGGCACGGCTCCCCTCACGGCAACGGCCATCGCGGCGGCGCTGACGCCTTCTCGCGCGGCTATGGCGGCCGGCGCGCCGGTGCCGGCGGCTACGGATGGTATGCGGGGCGCTGGTACGGCGGTACCGGCCGATTGGGATACGGCCTCCTCGTGGCGGCGCTGCCCTGGTACTGCGACATCTATCCCTGGGGCGGCGCGGCATATTATTACGCCGACGACAACTATTATGAGTGGAACAGCGGCGTCGGCGCGTATGAGACCGTGCAACCGCCCGCCGCTCTCCTCGACCAGGCGCAGAGCCAGTCGCCCGCGATGCGCGAGCTGTTCATTTTCCCGGAGGCGGGGCAGTCGAACGAGCAACTCGCGCGCGATCGCGAAGATTGTCGGCGACGGGCGGTGAAGGAAGTCGGCTCCGTGGCGTCCGCCGACGCGACGCCGGCGAGGCATGAAGATTACCTGCAGGCCGAGGGCGCGTGTCTCATGGCTCGCCGCTACAGCGTCGAATAGCGCAACCACCGCACAGGTCCGGCAGCT
>Ga0335073_10007885_pt1 | contig 14924 bp, 16 predicted proteins | sample Lox_Sample_22_FD_207093 | JGI IMG/M metagenome (GOLD analysis project Ga0335073, IMG submission 207093) | Soil microbial communities from Loxahatchee National Wildlife Refuge, Florida, United States - Lox_Sample_2.2 | ecosystem: Environmental > Terrestrial > Soil > Wetlands | place: USA... | reverse complement strand
ACCGCCGTACCAGATTGAGAACGCGACGACCGGAGTTAAAACCGCGATCAGTATCGGAATCGGCGGCTGTCCCGGCGCCCCTTTCAACAGGTTGAGGGCGGACGATGCCACCGCTGTAACAAACCAGGCAGCGATCAGCCCGGCAGTAAGCTTTCCGTAGTTGGTCTTCGTCTCAGTCATCACACATCTCCTGAATTCGTTGCGTCCGGGCTCGCCCGATTCGGAGCCCATTGCCGGTTAATGTTTTTCGCTGGATTGCGCAATAAGGAACCTGAGCGGCATCAGCGGTCCGACGGGAATGTATTGGTAATCCATCAGCCCCTCCTTGGAAAGCGGAAGGCTATCCATGAGAGCTTGGGCATCCTCGACATTCTTGGAGTCAAGCAGAAAGATCACGCCGCGATCGTGCGAATACCATTCGCGGATTCGGCCATCGAGATAGAGCTTTACCGTTTCGCGAACCTCATTCGGGATGATGCTAAAGATCTGTTCGCGAGTAACTCCAGGTTTCGAGGTGAGGATGACGAATACACCGGTTGTGGTTAGGGTGGCGGGCTGCGCTTGAGGATTGCTTGGTGTGGTCATGATGGCTCCTGTCAGTTTGATAACGGTGAATGACTAACGCTTGCAGCATAGGATTACCTGCGTAATCTAATAACGCCCAAAAAATCAACTTCCTCCCCATGCATATCTATCGATGAACGAATCTCGGGCATTGGCCAGCATCTTCTCCTGGGCAGCAGGATCGGCCAAAGTGCGGGCAATAATCAGAACCCCCATCATGCTTGCATAGAGGAGGCTGAATGTTGCGATTCTCTCTTCGGGAGTCTTTCCGTGCACGTATGGTGATAAGCGTTCGCGATATCCCTGCATCAATCGATTGATCTGTCGCCGCACCGCGACAGGCTGCCGGGCAATGTCAGAACCCAGAGTCGACAAGACGCATCCAATCGCCGGCGAGTTCAGATGCTCCTTACTAAGGTAGAGGCGGATCATCGCCTCAAGTTCGTGTCCTTTCTTTGCGCCTCTTGCAGCCCCGGTCATGATGTCACCCATTTCTGAGAATGCCTTCTCCACGGCCTCCAGATAGAGTTGATTGCGGTCCTTGAAGTGCCGATAAAATCCGCCCTTGGTGAAGCCAATCTCCTTCATCACAGAACCGATTCCGTTGCTCTCCGCGCCGTGCTCGCGAAACATCCTCGACGCAACGGAAACAATCTTGGCCTTCGTCTCGGCCTTTTGTTGTGCGGGGTACCTCATATCCCATCAGATTACAGCCGTCATCAAAAGGATCAAAGATTTTTGCATGGGCTGGCGATTTCTCTACCGCAGCCCTTCTTCGGGCACCACCCCCGGAAAACCTGGTCCGCCTCGTCCCGCTGATAAACTTAACTTGTCCCTATGTTTGAGAACCTTTCAGAGAAACTGCAGCGCGCCTTCAAGAATCTCCGCGGCCAGGGCACCGTCACCGAGGAGAACATGCAGGAGGCGCTACGCGAAATCCGCGTCGCCCTGCTCGAAGCCGACGTCAACCTCAACGTCGTTAAAGACCTGATCGAGCACATCCGCGCCAAAGCGCTCGGCCAGGAGGTCCTGACCGCGCTTTCGCCCACCGAGCAGGTGGTCAAGATCGTGCACGACGAACTGGTCGCGCTCCTTGGCAAAGACACCGCGCGCTTCCAATTTGCCTCCCGGCCTCCGACCGTCATCCTCATGGCTGGCCTGCAGGGCTCCGGTAAGACGACCACCTCAGGCAAGCTCGCCGCATGGCTGCAAAAGGGCGGACACCGCCCCATGCTTGTCTCCGTCGACGTCTACCGTCCCGCCGCCCGCGAACAGCTGAAGGTCGTCGCCAACTCTATCAAGGCAAAAATTTACGAGGGCGACGCCAAAGGCGAATCCGCCGGAACACCGCTCGTCGAACGCCTGGCCAAGGAAGCCCGCCGCGAAGCCGTCAATACCGGCTGCGACACCCTCATCGTCGACACCGCCGGGCGCCTCCACATCGATGCGGACCTGATGGACGAGATGGCGAAGCTCAAATCGCTGCTCTCGCCGCAGGAAATCCTCTTCGTCGCCGACGCCATGACCGGCCAGGACGCCGTCAAGTCAGCCGACGAATTCCACAAGCGCCTCGCGCTCACCGGCGTCGTCCTCACCAAGATGGACGGTGACGCCCGCGGCGGCGCCGCGCTCTCCATCCGCCACGTCACCGGACAGCCCATCAAGTTCATCGGCACCGGCGAGCGTCCAGACGCCTTCGAACCTTTCCATCCTGATCGCATCGTCAGCCGCATCCTCGGCATGGGCGACATCATGACCCTGATCGAGCAGGCCGACGAAAAGCTCGATCGTAAGAAGTCCGAAGAGTTCGCCCGCAAGGCCCTCAGCGGCGATGGATTCTCGCTCGAAGACTTCCGCGATCAGCTCCGCCAGATCCGCAAGCTCGGCTCACTTCAGAACATCATCAAGATGCTCCCCTCCGTCGGCCCCTTTCAGGGCATGTCGCAAATGGCTGACCAGGTCGACGAGAAGCAGTTCACTCGCGTGGAAGCGATCATCAACTCCATGACGCCGAAAGAGCGTAACCACCACGAGATCATCTCCGGCAGCCGCCGCAAACGCATCGCGAATGGCTCCGGCACCACCGTGCAGGAAGTCAACCAACTCCTCCGCCAATACGCCCAGATGCGCAAGATGTTCAAGGGCGTCGGCAAAGGTGGAATGCTCCAGCGCCGCGCCATGGGCATGCTCGGCGGCATGAAGGGCATAGGTAGGTAGGGCGCGTGATATATTGTGGTAGGAATTTTTCCTACCAGGGGCTCATGTCATGTCGTCAATCGAGAAAATCAGCGTCGCGCTCCCCTCTGAAATGGTCGTTCAACTCCGCCATGCGGTTGACCGGGGCGAGTATGCATCGAGCAGCGAGATTGTCCGTGAGGCCTTGCGCGACTGGAATAGCAAGCGCAAGTTGCAAGAGCAAGGAATTAAAGAACTGCGCAAACTCTGGCAGCAGGCGTTAGATAACGGAGAAGACGGCGTCTCGGTGGAAGACGTCCTTACCCCTCTTGAGAAGAAATACAAGGCTCTCGCGAAAGTGGCTGCGGCCACCAAATAATGCGCGTTAAATTATCCACCCTCATCAAGGGTGACCTCGCAGCCATTGCAGACTATATTGCCCAGGACAATCCAGAGCGAGCAGTTACATTTATTCAGGAGATTCGTAAGGAATTTGCTCGGATCAGGCGAACTCCACTGCAACACCGGCTCCGGCCGGAAATCGCAGCCGATGTGCGCATTGCAATCGTTGGGCAATACGTGATCCTGTATCGAATAGTAGGAAAAGTTGTAAGGATTGAACGCGTCGTCTACGGAGGGCGAGATCTTCCTCGCCTCCTACAGTAGCTGGGTGTAGTTCACCGCCAACCGAAGCCGCTTTACACTAGAGTTGCACGCACTATGCCCCACCTCCAGGACCAGCTCGACGAGATCACTTCCAACACGCGCAACCTCGTTCAGCCGGAGCGCCTCGCCATCAATGAGCGAGCGGTGGAAGACCTCTTCGCCACCGGCATCGAGGAACGCATCCTGCCAGTAGGCGCAAAAGCGCCCGAATTCACCCTTCGCGATTCCTCCGGGCGCCTCGTCAAGTCCTCCGACCTGCTCGCTCTCGGTCCTCTCATCCTCAACTTCTTCCGCGGGCGTTGGTGCCCATACTGTGTCACCGAACTCGAGGCCTGGCGCGACCTCTACCCCATCGTGCGCGATCGCAAGGCGCTGCTCGTAGCCATCTCACCGCAGACCATCCGGCAAAGTGACTTCATGAAGGGCCAGCATTCCATCCCATACCCATTGCTTTTCGATGAGGAATGCAAAGTCGGCGAGCAGTTCGGACTCGCCTACACGATTCCGGTCTTCCACCAGCAGCATTACCGCAGCGTCCTCGTGAACCTGCCCTTCGTCAATGGCGACCAGAGCTGGAAACTCATCCTGCCGGCAACCTTTGTCATCGACCGCGACGCCACCATCCTCTTCGCCGATGCCCACGCGGACTTTCGCGTCCGCCCTGAGCCAGAAGAAGTTCTGGCCTGCCTGCCCGCGACGATTTCCTCAAACAGCGAACGATGAAGCGCAGCCTCTGGATTGGCCTCCGCCTGCTCATCGCAGGCCTGATCGTCGTCTATCTTGCCGACTGGGCTCTTCTGCGCATTCGAATGACACGCGGAACGGCCTATGGAACCGTCCAGGTCGACAGATACTTATCCACGCCGCTCAAGGGCAATAAAGACGAGTACGACTACCTCGGCAGCACATCCGTCTCCTGCTCGCGTTCCATCTTTCCTCACGGAGCCGCCCCCTGCTGGTGGCGCCAGCGTCACACGAGCATCTGGGAGTAGCGTTACTTCTCCTCGTGATACTCCTGCTCGGTATTGATCTGCCATAGAGGCGCCTTCTCCATTGTTCCCGCGATGATATTGTCCACCGCCGTCATCGCCGTCAGCATGGAGTGGTCCTGGTTGTTGTACTTGTGCATGCCGTTGCGCCCAACCAGAAACAAATTCTCGAACCTGTCCATATACTTCACCAGTTCATCGAACCGGTCATATGTCCCGAAGTAAGCGGGATAGGTCTTCGGCACCCGCACCACATGCGCGTCGAGCACATCCTTCGCCCGCAGAATGCCGATCTTCTCGATTTCGGCGATGGCAAACTTCGCGATCTCCGCATCCGGCATCTTCCATAGCTCATCGCTCTCGTAGCAGAAATACTCCAGCCCGATCCACACCTTTCCCGGATCGGCCACCATGTACGGACTCCAGTTGTTGAAGATCTGCAGCCGCCCCACCAGCACATCGGGTTCCTGTATGTAGATCCAGGTGTCCTTCAGCAGAGATCCGTCCGCCTCCGTCACCGCCAACTTGTCTACCAGCAGCCCTACCGTGATGAAGTCTCGATAGACCAGACCTTCAGCAATCTCCCGAATCTCCGGAGCCACCGGCACGTCCAGACTCCGGATCAGATCGCGCACCGGCATCGTCGAAAAAACATAATCAGCTGCAATCGTCTCTCGTTCGCCCGCAGCGTTTACAGCTTCGACCGACAGAACCCGGTGCCCTTCGACATGCACCTTATCCACGCGCCAGCCCCGCCGGACCTCACCGCCCTTTTCTGTAACCAGCTTGGCGACATATTCCCACAGTTGTCCCGGCCCATATTTTGGATACAGAAACTTCTCGATCAGCGATGTCTCCGTCTTCTTCTGCGAAATGTCGTCCCGTCCCGATCTCCCAAAGGTCTGCCGCAGAAAGTGCGCCACCGCGGTGCGCAGCGACAGCCCTTTGATCCTCTGCGCACCCCACTCGGCGCTGATGTGATCGCAGGGCACGCCCCACACCTTCTCCGTGTACGACTTGAAGAAGGTGAGATAAAGCTCCCGCCCGAAGCGATTGATCAGAAAATCCTCGAGCGTCTTCTCATCTTTGCGCGGAAAGAACTTCGTATGGATGTAGCTGAGCCCGATCTTTAGCGTCCGCAACAGCCCAAGTTGCCCGAGTGTCTTCCCATTCAGAGCCAGGGGATAGTCAAAGAAGCTGCGCAAAAAGTAGATACGGCTCTTGCGCGGCCGCACCAGCATCACCAGGTCCGAATCCTCCATCGCGCCTGTCGATGGAGCAACGCTGCGCTGCCGGTTCTGATAGTGAATCGTGTGCTCGGACGATGCCCCATCCGACGCGACCGGCATCAGCTCGGTCCACCAGTTCATCACCCGATCGGCTTTGGAGAAGAACCGGTGCCCGCCAATATCCATGCGGTTGCCCTTGTATTCGATCGTGCACGAGATTCCGCCAATGCGGTCGCTCGCTTCAAGAACAATCGGGCGAATATTGCTGCGGCGTAGAAACTCGAGCGCGGCCGTAAGCCCGGCCGGACCAGCGCCGATAATGACAGCGGTCTTGGCCTCCGTCACTCGGCAACCTCTGCTGAATCACGATCCCGGTTCAGCAAGACGCACTTTCGGACGCACAAATTAGCCGGCGCCTGGCATACGCCGGTCAGCACATCAATAAATTGCATATAGGACTATCTTCTGGCATAGCAGTGTTTTGGGGCAAGGAGCTTGCAGCGGATTCCCGCCTGTCGCTCCCTCGTCGTCATTGCTGTCTTCGGAACTTTCGCGAGCGCGGTGTGGCCTCAGGCCGTCAGGACAGGCTCCCTCTCCAGAGCCTCATCCGGCGCCACCATCAGGCCGCCGGGAGCCAGCCGGTAGATCTGGTTCCGCCACACAATTTGATTGTTGCCGTAACTCGCCGCCCAGTAGAAAAAGCCAAGCAGGTCGCGCAGAGGATAGAGAAGGGAAGTGCGCAGCAGATGGCGATCGCGAACCACAAACGCGCCGACTAGCGTGGCCAGCAGGGCGCGCGCGCCGATGCTGTACGCCAGCAGCCCCAGCGCCAGGTGATGGTCGCCCATCACCCAGGCCGCAATGCCCGCCAGCAATCCGAACGGCACGCTGAACGTGAGACAGGTGCCCAGATGTCCTTTAGGACGCGAGAAGCGCGTGGACTTCATCCAGCGGATCTGGTGCTTCTGTGAATCGACGAAGCTTGTGTTGAGCACCATGTGATCGATCGCGTGCGTCGACAGCACGACAGTATGGCCATTCCTCGCAATGGCATTGCCCAGCACAAAATCGTCTGCGCAATACGCGCCTAGCGCTCCGAATCCGCCAATCTCGCGCACGCAGCTCCGGCGCACCGCCATCGTCGGCCCCAGCGCGAACTGCATGCCTTCCATCACATCGGCTACAAGTACGCCCGCGCTCATTTCAATCGACATGCCTGCAGCCTCAAGCTTCGACCACAGCCCTCGATCGGCAACACCACGATACAGGCAGGTGACCGCTCCAACCGGCTTCTCTGCGAAGGGTGCAACCACTTCCCGGATGTAATCCCGGGTCACGCGCACGTCGCTGTCGCTCACGATGAAGATATCGTGCGAGGCGGCTTTCTCCATCAACTCGAGGGTGCTCACCTTGGCGTTTACATGCCAGGGCTCGCCTGTAAGCACAAACTTCACCGGAATCTTGGGGTAACGTTCCGCCACCCGCCGGGCAGCCTGTAATCCTGCATCCGTGGAAACGCGTGCCCCGAATATGATTTCGAACTCGGGATAATCCTGCTCGAAAAATGTCTCCAGATGTGCTTCAAGATCTGGCTCCGTCCCATGCAGAGGCTTGAACAGCGATACGGGGGGCAGAAAGCTTGGCTTAACTACGCGCCGTCGCGCAACGAAGCGCCAGAGACCGGCTATAACCAAACCACTGAATGCGGAGGAGCTGAGCAGGCCGAGCAGCCCTATGCCTAGCAGAATCTTGATCATGAATTTCGCGGAATCTGCCACGAGCATATCTTCTAACAGGTAGATTCCTCAACTATTAGAGTAACGCAGGAGACGGAAAGTTGTGCTTTTTAAATCGGGGAACTGTGTTAGTGCTGTCAATCAACGCCGGGGTTTGCCGGAGGGTGGCACCACCACCGGACGGCGCAACGGCACGATCGCTGAACCCTGCTGGAACCCGTGCATCCGGCTGAACATCTCCGTGCGCACATAATCGACAAAGCCCTGCATCTGTCGATTCATCTCTTCCATCCGCTCACGCATCTGCAGAATGATCGCGATGCCCGCAATATTCACGCCCAGATCGCGCGCCAGGTTCAGAATGAACTCCAGCCGCTCCAGGTCTTCATCTGTGTAAAGGCGTGTATTGCCTTCCGTGCGCGACGGCTTGAGCAGCCCCTCCCGCTCATAAAGTCGAAGCGTCTGCGGGTGAATCTCGTACATCTCCGCCACCGCCGAGATCATGTATGCGCCCTTGGATTTGCGTTTCGTCGGCATGAGTCCTCGTCATCGCGCGAAGAGCCGCGCTGTTCCTTCCTGCGTGCGAATCCCTCCGAATCGTACAATCCGGGGAAAGAAACCGAAGAACTGCCCGCCAGTAATTCTGTATGGCACGAATGCCTTCACACAGTAACCGCTCTGGTGCTCGATATCAACCATAATGGCGTCGGCATATCCCTCCTCCGACGCCTTCTGCATCGTCACATTCGACGCGCTCGCTGCCGCCCGCAAACTTCCTCGCTTCGCCCGCTCCGTCAGTTGCTGCAGAAGCAACTCCAGAAGCATCGCCGGGTCCGCCGGCATATCCTGCTGTGCGATCGGCTCCATCTTCACTTCACCTTCATGGTTCATGGCAAAACCGAACGGACCGAACTCGCCATACCTGCGCAGCATCCGCTTCGCATATGACACGCAGGCGTTCAGCACATCATTCGCGTCCTCGCGAACCAGTTCAGTCTCCGCCTGTTCATTCTCAATCTGCTCTCCGTCCGTCATCTGTGTTTCACTTCTTCGCCCGCTGGTAGATGCAGTGTTCGTAGTTACGCCAGAAGACCACCCTGTCCAGCGTCAGTCCGTTCTTTTCAGCCACCCGGCGCGATGCACCGTTCTCCGGCCGGATCATCGATACCACGCGCTCAACCTCGAATCGCCGGAAGGCATAATCCATCACCGCCCTCGCCGCCTCGGTGGCAAATCCCCGACTCCAGCGCTCGCGGTTCACGTGATAGCCGACCTCCAGTTCCGCTCGGTCCTCCACTTCCTGCCAGACCGCGCCGCAATCCCCGATCAGGCTTCCCGTCTGTTTCTCGATCATTCCCAGCAGTCCACTGCCTGCGGGATACCGCTCTATCTGCCGCTCGATCCACTGCCGCACTTCGCTCGCTGTCAGGGGCCGTGGATACCACCGCATTGTCTCTGCGTCTCCGAGCACCGCCCGGAGTGCTGACTCGTCTGCAGGTGTGAGTTGGCGCAGCACCAGCCGCTCCGTCTCGATCAGCATCGGCTTTACACCTTCGCCCAGATCTCCTCGCGCGGATCCTCGGGATTGAGCTTGGCAAACTCGCGCAGGATCTCCTTCGAGCGCTCATCCTGCACCTTCGGCACCACGATCTCCACCGTCACAATCTCGTTGCCGCGCAGACCATCGGTTGCCGCCGAGGGAACGCCGCGCTCGCGCATCCTGAGCTTCTGCCCGCTCTGCGTACCCGGCGGAATCTTCAGCTGCGTGCGCCCATCAATCGTCGGCACATCGATCTTTGCGCCCAGCGCCGCCTCGGCGACTGTCACCGGAATAGTTACATAAATATCGTCACCCTGCCGGGTAAACACCGGATTTGTTCCTGCGCGGATGATCAGATACAGATCCCCCGCGGGGCCGCCGTTGATTCCCGCATTGCCCTTGCCCGCCAGGCGAATCCGCTGTCCGTCGCGCGTCCCCGGCTTGATCCGGAACTCGATCTGTTCAGTGCGCGTGACCGTCGCCGCGCCATGGCACGTGGGACAGACATTCTGTATCTTGCCTGCGCCGCCGCATCGCGGGCACTGGATATTGAACTTCATCCGCCCGCCCATCTGCGTCACTTGCCCCGTCCCATTGCACTCGGGACACGTCTGCGCGCCTCCCGTCGACGCCTTTCCTTTGCACGTCGGGCAAACTTCCTGTCGCTGAATCTGCAGCCGTGTCGTTCCGCCGCGGATCGCCGTCCAGAAGTCAACGTTCACCTGGTACTCGATGTCCGTTCCAGGCTCCGGACCCTGCTGCGCTTTCCCTCCCCGGTTGAAAATTCCCGAGAAGAGGTCGCCAAAGCCGCCCCAGCTCGATCCCGCCGGCTGTCCGGCAGGTCCTGCACCTTGCCCGGCTCCAAAGTTAGAGAAATCGAACCCTTCGAAATCGAACGGCACTTCCTGCCCGCCTGCCGGCCGCGGACCCGCGTAGCCGTACCCGCCGCGCGCCGCCGCCTCCGCGGCTGCTGGATCAATCTGGTCCGAGTAGAAGCCGAACTGGTCGTAAATCTTGCGCTTCTTCTCGTCGCTCAGAATATCGTTGGCTTCGGAGAGCTCCTTGAACTTCTCCTCGGCCTTCTTATCCCCGGGATTCACATCGGGGTGATATTTGCGCGCAAGCTTGCGAAAGGCCTTGCGGATTTCCTCCGGTGTGGCTTTCTTTTTCACGCCGAGAATGGCGTAATAATCTTTGCTTTGCGTTGGTGGCATCTCTTAAATTTCAGTCCTTCTGACAGACCGGGCACCAGTAAACGGTGCGCCCTCCCATATCTGTTCTTTTGATTGTCGCACTGCACACAAAACACGGCTTTCCGTGCCGCCGATACACGTAATGAACCTCGCTGTCTTCCACTGTCCCGCGCCGGTGCGGACGGTCCTTCGCCCGCGTGGTCACAATCCGGCGATCCTCCATGGCCGCCCGCATCAGCGTTCGCGCATCTCGCCAGATAGCCTTCGCCGGCGCCCTTCCAACCTGTTTTCCTGCTCGGAACGGGCTGATTCGCGCCCGGTACAGTAGCTCGGCGCGAAAAATATTGCCAATCCCCGCAATCACCGACTGATCCATCAATAACAGTCCTATCGGCGTATTGCGCTTCTCGATTACTGTCAGCGCGTTCGCCGGATCGGAACCATCCTGTAGCGGATCAGGGCCCAGCCGTGCCAGAAGCGCCTGCCATTTCTCGGCGCTGAAAATCGTCGTATCCGTGCCGCCGCGCAGCTCGATCCAGTCAGCCTTCGTGTAAATCCTCAGCCGCAGCGCGCCTTTCTCTGGAGGGAGCGGCATCCGCCCCTCCCAGAAGTCGCCGTACATTCCCAGATGAATATGCAGGATCAGGTTCCGCCCGAATACGTAACCCAGATGCTTACCCACTGCCTCAACCGATCGCAGCGTCCGTCCATTCAGAACTTCTGCATCCGGGAAGCCGCCATTGGGGGAGTCCACCCGCACGCGCCTGCCGGCAAAGGCTGCCGCATGACGCTTCGCAAACCGGTGGATCTCATTCCCCTCAGGCATACCCTAGCTCCACAGCACTTAGTTCCACACCATCCGTGCTTCCACGGCTTCCATCCGCCAGAAGAGATCCGGTTCCACCTTGCGCATCTTTGCCACAAAGCTCTCCGCCTCTTCGCGCGTGTCAAACACGATCTTGTTGCAAACTTGCCCAGCCCGCAGCTGTTCGCATTTCCAGAGAGTATTCGTCATTTCAGTTCCTTCGATTCTTTAAAATACGAGGGCATTTTGTATCGAGTCGCTCCTCATTTTTGGATCACGCGGTCGCCCGCGTTGTCTTGCTTGCCTCCTGTCGTCTACGTATTTCGCGTCGATATCGCCGCTCAATCGCCCATACGATTAGGAATTTTGAGCGGATTGATAACGTCGGCCATCCCATATTTGCCACCTACCTTATCGGTAAACGAAAGCAGTTGATGTGGGAGAGAGCACCGGTTGTCATATTGCGGGTTGATTCTGCCTCCCTCCTTGTCGTTGTTGCACCCGGAGAAGGTGCCGTCGCCATTGCTGACCAGCCAGTGGCCTCTCCATTGCTCCTTGTTGTAAACGTGTACGATGTAACCGGCTGGCGGGCTCTCGAGCTCATCCTTTCGCGCCAGAGTGAACTCTTCTGTTCCGTCCCAGATACTCCGGACCACCGAGTGATCATTCAATCCAAACACCTCAGTCAGTTGTGTGTCACCGTTCGCCGTCTCGCTATTGCAAAACCAGCTGTAAGATGTGAGGCCGCTTTCAAACAGCCATGACATCACAGCGACATAACAGCAGTTATAGGTTCCCGGAAACGGTTGCAGGTTGCGGCTCATCATCCAAGGTGACACCTGCTTGCCCTTCGATGGAGTCGTCTTAGCCGTGTCGGCCAAAACTTCTATACCACTGCTCCACTTCCAGACTGTGAAGACCTCGATCCCGGCGATGATCTCCGCTTCGGAAAGCTCGCCCCAGTGAGCCAGGCTTCGTGCTTTCCAATCCTGCGGTAGCATATTTTTTTGTACGCGCACGCCGTGGATAAAGGGCCGGTAGGTCATGTCGGACAAGTACATTCTCTGGCAAAGCAGGAGAGAGCGCAGCGCCTGCCGCTGATCGGAAGTCCCTTCCTTCGTATCCAGTGAAAGATCTTCACCGATCTGGCTTTGTTTCGTCGGGCTGACAGTTCCCAGCTTTCTGATCAGGTGTCTGGCAAGCCGCGGCATGCCCTTGCGCGTTAGATACGCTGTAACATCGTCAATCCGCGATTGGCCTGTTTTGCCCATACCTTCCCTCCAGCCTTTTTCACGTCAGAACGGGGTTTCCGTGCAACAGTAGCGAGAATGAAATGATCCTGCCTTCGCGTCATTTCATTTCCCTTAGAACCTGAGGGGCGCCCCGTATCGAGACGCCCCTCATCAAATCGCGGTTTTGCCCGCGCTGTTCTCTTGCGTTCAATTACCGTTTGTCTTCGACGTCCACGTACTCGGCGTCGATCACTCCCTCATCCTTCTTCGCTTCCTCAGTCGTTCCCGAAGCCGCAGTTGCGCCATCGGTCGGAGCGGTGCCCGGGCTGGCTGCATTGGCCTTGTACATCGCCTCTGCAAGCTTGTGCGAAGCCGCGGTCAGTTTCTCCCGCGCCGCGTTCAGATCAGCCACTGAAGGCTGGCCTTCCAGCGTCTTCTTCGCATCGCCCAGCGCCGTTTCCACATCGAGCTTCTCTGCGCCGGAGACCTTGTCGCCGTTCTCCTTGAGCATCTTCTCGATGTTGTAGACCAGGCTGTCGAGCCCGTTCCGTGCCTCGATCTCCTCGCGCTTCGCCTTGTCCTCGGCCGAGTGAGCTTCGGCATCCTTCGCCATCCGCTCGACCTCATCCTTGCTCAGACCCGAAGAGGACGTGATCGTCACCTTCTGGTCCTTGCCCGTGGCGTTGTCCTTCGCCGTCACGTTCAGAATGCCGTTCGCATCGATATCAAACGTCACTTCAATCTGCGGGATGCCGCGTGGAGCCGGCGGAATTCCTCCCAGCTTGAACTTGGCCAGCGTACGGTTCTGGTTCGCCATCGGACGCTCGCCCTGCAGCACGTGAACCTCGACCTCGGTCTGACTATCGGCTGCCGTCGAGAAGGTTTCCGTCTTCTTCGTCGGGATCGTCGTGTTGCGCGGAATCATCGGTGTAGCCACTCCGCCCAGCGTTTCGATCGCCAGAGTCAGCGGCGTCACGTCGAGCAGAAGCAGGTCCTTCACCTCGCCCGCCAACACGCCCGCCTGCACCGCAGCTCCAATCGCGACCACTTCGTCAGGATTCACGCCCTTGTGCGGCTCCTTGCCGAACAGGTCCTTCACCAGCTGCTGAATCCGGGGCATACGCGTCTGACCCCCGACCAGTACCACCTCGTCGATCTTGCTCGCATCCACGCCGGCATCGACCATCGCCTTCTTGCACGGCTCAACTGACCGCTGGATGATGTCCTCAACCAGCTGCTCCAGCTTGGCGCGCGTCAGCTTCTTCACCAGGTGCTTCGGGCCGCTCGCGTCTGCCGTAACGAAGGGCAGGTTGATCTCCGTCTCGACCGCCGTCGAAAGCTCGATCTTGGCGCGCTCGGCGGCATCCTTCAACCGCTGCAGCGCCATCTCGTTGCCCTTCGAGCTCAGGTCCAGACCTTCGTCCTTCTTGAACTCCTCAATCAGCCAGTCCACAATCCTCTGGTCGATGTTGTCACCGCCCAGGTGCGTATCGCCGTTCGTCGACTTCACTTCGATAACGCCTTCGCCTACTTCCAGAATCGAAATATCGAAGGTTCCACCGCCGAAGTCGTAGACAGCAATCGTCTCTTCCTTCTTCTTGTCGAGACCGTAAGCCAGTGCGGCCGCCGTCGGCTCATTCACAATGCGCTTCACATCCAGTCCTGCAATGCGGCCCGCGTCCTTTGTCGCCTGGCGCTGCGCGTCGTTAAAGTACGCCGGAACCGTGATGACGGCTTCAGTAACCGTGCCGCCCAGATAGTCCTCCGCGGCCTTCTTCAGCTTCTGAAGGATCATGGCCGAAATCTCGGGCGGGGTATAAAGCTTGCCCTGCGCCTCAACCGCCACGTGGTCTCCCTGCTGCACAACCTTGTAGGGAACCATCTTCATCTCGTCGTTCACTTCGTCGTAGCGGCGGCCCATGAAGCGCTTGATCGAATAAATCGTGTTCTGGGGATTGGTGATCGCCTGGCGCTTCGCCACCTGGCCCACCAGCCGCTCGCCGCTTTTGGTAAAGCCCACGACCGAAGGAGTTGTCCGCCCGCCTTCCTCGTTGGCGATTACCTTTGGCTCGCCGCCTTCCATCACGGCAACCACCGAATTGGTGGTGCCTAAGTCAATTCCTATAATCTTTGCCATTGGGTGCTCCTGAAAATCTCTGCCTAACTTGCGCTCAACCGCGAGCCTCTCAGGGAGTGTCGCACTTGAGTGACTTATTGTCAATCTATCTGATGATGCTGATTAACGATTGGATGCAGATTCGTCGAGAGATCGCAGCCGCCGCTCCCCGGAGTCGGTTGTCAGGGCTTTACCCGCATCGGACAACCGCTGCAAACGTCTCATTTCATGGCTCATGCGAGCCTTGAGAACGTGGCGGATATTTATCTTGCATCAGCCTATACTGGAGACCGGGCGGTATCCATCATCGATCTGAATAGTGAACGCGCAACCCCGATCCGCCCGACTCGATAAGCAGTCTGAAATGAAGCGATTACGGCGCATCTTTACCTAAGCGTAATAAATTCAGATAGTTACAGTTTCTAGGGATCCCAAAAGCGGGACGACCCGGACCGACATCAATCATGGCCATCACCCCCTTCTCCATCCCGTTCTCTCAACCCGCGGTCGATGACCTGCGTGACCGGCTCGCCCGGACTCGCTGGCCCGACGAGATCCCCGCCTCCGGGTGGGAGTACGGCTTCAACCGCGAGTCCCTTCAGAAAATCTGCGAATACTGGCGAACCCGCTTTGACTGGAAAGCTCAGATTGCCCGAATGTCGCAGTTCAGGCACTTCCG
>Ga0335073_10007884_pt1 | contig 14925 bp, 14 predicted proteins | sample Lox_Sample_22_FD_207093 | JGI IMG/M metagenome (GOLD analysis project Ga0335073, IMG submission 207093) | Soil microbial communities from Loxahatchee National Wildlife Refuge, Florida, United States - Lox_Sample_2.2 | ecosystem: Environmental > Terrestrial > Soil > Wetlands | place: USA... | reverse complement strand
CAGCCACCCGAAGGTTTGCCATAATCCGTGTGACGTGCATGCGGTCCTCCTGCCTGCAACCGATGTGCATCATGATCGTCCGAACGACCGCGGCGTGTGGACCCGCGCACTCCAGTGATGGCTCTTCTTCCGCGGCACACGACGGAAATACCGGGCGCGCCGCGCCACACACTCAGTTCGACATGACCGCGCGCATGGCGGCAGATCGGGATGTTCGCAGCGTAGTTATGCGCGCGCGGGCGCTGAGTAACGCGCTGGCCGCAGGGCTGCGGGCGCCGCAGGTTTTTAGGCCTGGTGCGTATCTGTTGTCTGGCTGGATGCTCCGTGCCGGTGAGTGCGGGCGTCATCGCGCCTGCCGAAGCCGGTCATTGGGGGGTAATCATGGGTACTACGTGGTTCTGGCTGAACTTCCCGCTCGCGCTGTTGTTCGTCGGCTGCTGGGCAGGGATCCCGCTGTGGCTTACGCTCACGCGGTGGAAAGCTGAGGTCGACGCAAAGCACGCCGAAGTCGCGGCGGCAGCCGTCATTATGCCCGTCGCGGCGCAGTCGGCCCCGGCGTGCGCGGAGGAGACCGGCATCCCGGCGTTTGCGGGAGTTGCGTAGCTCGGCTCGCGTCACATGCCAGTTGTCAGACCGGTATTCAGTCGCGCCTGCCGTGGCTCGCTGCGTGTGGCACGTACTGGCACGACGTCGGGTGTCGTTGTCAGGCAGAACGGATCACGACTCCGGATGCCCTGACCGCCAGATGGGAGCACCACCGCTATGCCGCACGCGACCTCGACGCGATCGAGACGAAGTAGCACGCATGAGCCCGTGATCTCCGCTGCGCAGGCGAGCCACTGGCGGCAAGAAAGTAAGTTCAGCCGGCGCGGCTGGTTGACCGTTGGCCGCACCGGCTGAACCCTGGCCGGGCATCCGTTTCTCACCGTCTAGCATCGCGGACGTTATAGGCCGCGGGTGTGCCGTCGAAGCGGCCCGTGCTGCGGCAGCAGCGGCGGAAAGCGCCGTCCTGACCCGCACGGACAGGGGTCGTTGCGGCCGAGCTTCTCGACGAGTTCAGTATCGGTGCCGACGACGCGATCGCCGCGCTTGACGCTGGATTCGCTGGAGGGAACCACCGGCGGCGCTTGCTGGTAGGCTCAAAAGGACGCCTCGGCGTCGCGATCGCGGTACGTGGCCGTCCTCCTTGTCAGGCAACAGACGAGAGGATGGTAGCTAGCACGCCCGCCGTGTGTCGCCAGGTATTTCGACCACCGCAGTGACCGCCTGCGAGGCAATGCGACGTCCGCGGCAGAACAGCGCGTTTCCACACGACCCTCTGACCTGATTGACGGAGGCGGCGACATCACGGCCACCTGCGGTGGATCGCCGAAGGCCAGCGACGGGCCCGCTAGATCCGGCTGGCCCGTGCACCACGCATGTGATATCAATCATGCTCATGAGGCCACTGTCCGTCAAAAAGCTAGACGTGCTGGATAGCTTGACTCAGAAAGACTCACGTCGGGACGCTAACTGGGTAGCTTCGGTCTTTGAAGACGAAGAGTATTAGACCTATGTCTAACTATTTACTCAGCGGTCTATTTACTCAGCGGTCTATTTGCTCTTGCGGGCGTTGCCCTAGCGGCAGTATTTGCCGAAGTTCGGGCAAGTCGAGAAAGCCGGTCCCGAGAAAGCTCTGAGCTAGCTTCATTAAAGCGAGTGGGCAGATGGCTGCCGGTCAGCCGGGGCCCGGTGGGCCGCCCGTTATCCCGGGCGGATGGCTGCCGGCAGGGCCTTGATCTGCTGCCGTCGGCCGTAGGCGATGAGGGAGCACGCGGCGCACAGCGGCAGGGTCATCCAGACTAGGCTGCCGTATGTGGTGTTGTGCAGCACCGTGGCGTTAATGATGGTCGCGCCGGCCATGTCGGCGGCCAGCCCGGCGGCTGCCGGCCCGGCCAGCCAGGGCGTGAGCAGGCCGATCGCTCCGGCCAACTCGGCTGTTCCGACAAAGTAGCGCAGCCACTGGCCTGCTCCGATCAGGCCGAACTCCTGCACTGAAGATGGCCTTCCGGTCAACTTGGGCACGGCAACGGACACGAACAGTACGGCCAGCAGGATCTGCCCAGCCCACAGCGGCAAGCTGGCAGGGCGGCGCGGCCTAGCCTCACGGATTGCCAGCCGCGCTGCCGTCACACGGGCAGCGGGACTTGTCATGGCTGTGTCCTTCCCTGTTTGTCTCATCGGGTCATCGCCCCTTCGATCGGTAATGCTGTTAACTCCGGCACGCCACCCCCACGCTAGGAATCACCCGCCCGGTCAGGCATCGGCCAAGTGGCCTATGCCGCAAGGCATATCCGCTCACCGCCCAACGGCGTGCCATCGGCGGCACGCTCAGCGAGGCGGCCGCTCCCGCCTGGCCGGCGCTGCGGTCGGCCCGCGGCGTGTTCACCTCGCTGCGCGTGACCAGCGGCCGCTGCCGCGACCTCGACGCTCACCTGGCCCGGCTGGACGCCAGCGCCCGGGAGCTGTTCGGCAAGCCGATGCCGCCCGGCCTGCCCGCCGAGCTGGCCGCCTGCCTGGACCGCCGCCCGTCCGGCCGGCTCCGGATCAGCGCCCGGCCCGTGGGCGGGCCAATCCCGGCGACCTTCGAGGTTATGCCGGCCGGCGATACCCCAGCGTCGGTGGCGCTGTGGCCGGTGATCGTCCCCGGCGGGCTTGGCGGCCACAAGTGGCAGGACCGGCGGCTTGTCGATCGGGCTCGTGAGCAGGCGGGTCCTGGCCCGGACGAGCAACTCCTGCTGCTCGACGACCGCGAACAGGTGCTTGAGACCGACCGGGCCAGCCTGTTCACCGTGATCGACGGGGTGCTGCGGACCCCGCCCGCCGACGGGCGGCTGCTGCCGGGGGTCACCCGGGCAGTTGTCATCCGGCTAGCCCGGCATGCCGGGATCCCAGGCGCCGAGGCGCCGGTGAGCCTGGGCGAGCTGAGGCGGGCCAGCGAGGTCTTCGTCACCAACTCGGTCCACGGCCTCGTGGCCATCCGCTCCGTGGGCCCCGGCGGCGAGCCCGATCAGGATCACACCGGGGCGGATACCGTCTGGTCCGGGGTCCGGCCTGTGTCGGCTCGGCTGCGACCGCGCTCGCCCGTCAGCCCTCCGCCTGCCGCCCCGCCTGCGCCCCCGCCACCTTCGCCGTAGCCGCCCGCCCGGCGCTGCCCCGGCGCGACCGGCCGCTGCTTGTCCTCATCGACAGTTACGACTCATTCACCTACAACTTGGCCCACCAGCTGCTGAGCCACGGCGCCGAGGTCGAGGTCATCCGCAACGACGACGTGCCAGCCGATCAGTCGCTGGCTTCGCCCCGGACGGCGTCGTCATCTCTCCCGGCCCCGGAACCCCCGCCGACGCCGGGATCAGCGTCGCCGCCGTCCGCGCCTGCGGCGCTCGCACGCCACTGCTCGGCATCTGCCTGGGCTACCAGGCCATCGCCGTCGCCTCCGGCGCCACCATCACCACCGCGCCCTGGCCGGTCCGCGGCCAGGCATCCCCGATCACCCACGACGGCCGGGGGCTGCTGGCCGGCCTGCCCCAGCCCTTCCCCGCCGCCCGCTGCCACTCGCTGATCGTGGCCGAGGACACCATGCCCCCGGACCTGGCCATCACTGCCCGCGGACCCGGCGGCATCGCCATGGGCCTGCGGCACGGCACCCCGGCGCAGGCCTGCAGTTCCACCCCGAGTCCATCCTCACCGCCGGCGGCCTCATCATCCGCAACTTCCTCCAGTCCATCCGCCTTCCGACCGATCAGCTCACCCTCGAGAATCAGAAGCTGCGGAACTAGATGCAGGTGGGCCGCCTGCCCGGACCGAGTCCGGCCTGTTCATGAGAGCAGGCCCTTGGCCACCGTGGCCAGGGCCGCGAGCCCGGCGATGGCGATGGCGGCGCGGCGTGCGCGTTCACCATTGATCCGTCGCGCGGCCAGATGGCCGGCCAGCAGGCCGCCCAGCACCGCCGCCACCGCGGCGCCCAGCCATGCTACGGGAATCTGGGGGAGGCCCTTGATCGCCAGCGCGGCGGCGCCCTGGGTTGCGTAGCAAAGCTGGCCGGTGGCCGCGAATTCGGGTTGTGACCAGCCAGTCGCGACCGCGTAGACCGTGAGCGCCGGGCCGCCCGCGCCCGCGGCCGCAGCGCTGAACCCCGATACCAGGCCGGCGCAGCCGGTAACGGCCGGTCGCGGCTGGGCGCGCAGGCGGGGGGCGAGCAGGACAGCGGCCAGTCCGAGCGTGGTGATGGCACCCACGACAACCTGAAGCGGGCCAGGAGACAGCACACGGAAAAGGACCGATCCGGGCAGCACCCCGATCAGCCCGGCAAGGATCATGATCCGCGTTCTTGTCGGGTCGACACGCCTGCCCGAAGCGGCGAACACGACTACAGCCACCACGACCGCCAGCAGGTTGGTCAGCGCCACGCCGATGCGCGGGCCGCTGATCAGCGCCAGCGCTGGCGTTGCGACAACCGAGAACCCGATTCCAGCCAGCCTCTGGAAGACTGCTCCGGCGAAGCAGGCGACCACCACCACGCCAATCAACACGAATGACACTGCGCCTGCCAGGCTGCGCTAGAGGCGCCAAGGGCGGTGTTCAGGAAATCAGTGATCACGGGCCGACCGTAGCCGCCGCCAGACCTGCAGATGTGATCCAATTACGAGATACTGGACCAGTGATCAGTGAGGGCTGGCGGGCGCTTGCACCGTCACTCAGCCACGCCCTGGCCGCCGGAATCCGCCACGCCATCCTGGATGGGCAAATCAACAGCACCGACAAGCTGCCGGCCGAACGTCAACTGGCCACGGAGCTTGGCATCAGCCGCGGAACCGTCGCCGCCGCGTTCACCATGCTGCGAGCAGAGGGATGGCTGTCCACCCGGCATGGCAGCGGCAGCACCGCGCGCATCCCCCCCACGCTACGGCTGCGATACGCGCCGCTGTCGGTCGACCAGGCCGGCCCGCTGCTCGACCTTCGCCAGGCCCTGCCCGCCGCTCCCCACGACGCCTACACCACCGCAATTCGCGATGCGCTGGCCCGCGCGCCGCGCCTGCTGCTCGAAGACGGCCAGTCCGGACCCGGCCTGCCTGAACTGCGCGAGCTGATCGCCATCCGTCTTACCGGCCAGGGCCAGCCCACCGTCCCGCAGCAGATCCTCGTCACCGCCGGAGCGCGGGCCGCCATGACCGTGCTGACCGCGCACTTTCGGCCCCGCGCCGCCATCGTCGAATCTCCCACTTATCACGGCATACTCGCGCTCCTCAGGCAGCCTGGCCGCCGGCTCGTACCAGTGACCGTCACACCTCAAGGCTGGGATACCGATCAGCTGGAGACCGCATTCGCCCGCGCCCGTGGCGGTGTCGCGCTGCTGGTGCCCGACTTCCACAACCCCACCGGGGCGCTCATGACAACCCGCGCGAGAACCGATATAGCCGAGCTCGCCGCCAGCACCGGCGTCACCATTATCGCCAGCGAGATCATGCGCGACCTCGACCTGCGTCAGCCCCCGGCCCCGCCGCCGCGCATCCCCGGCGCAATCACCATCGGCTCGCTGAGCAAGACCATCTGGGCCGGCCTGCGGATCGGCTGGATACGCGGGCCTACCTCCCTGATCAGCGAACTGCAGCTCAACCCGCTCTTTTCGGTCTGCGCGCCGCCCCCGATGGAGCAACTCATCGCCTGCACCCTGCTTCCAGGGCTCGACCTGCTGACCCGCCAGCGGGCCAGCGAACTACGCCGACAGCGCGACCACCTCGCCGCCGCCCTCGATGGCAACCCCGCGTGGACCTTCACCTCGCCAGAAGGCGGCCTGTGGCTCTGGCTGCACCTGACCTCCATCACCGGCGACGACCTCGCCGCCCGCGCCACCGCCGTGGGCCTTGCCCTGCTGCCCGGCTCCAGGTTCTCCCCCGAGGGAACACACCGCAGCTGGCTGCGCTTCCCTTTCACCGCCCCGCCGCCCACCCTCGACAAGGCCGCCGCCCTGCTGCGCAAAGCCGCATCCCGATCAGCGCGCCCTCCATCACGACGGTCATGAGCCCAGCGGCGGAAAGCGCAACTCGATGGTAGCCATGGTCACCTACTTCAGCGGGTCGGCCAGCACCGCCTTGGCGCGCTTTGCCGCCGCTCGTCGGCGATAGCGGCGAACTCTTGGAGAACACTGGGGTTGTCCACGGCTGATTCCTGGACGACTTCGGTGAGTTTTCCACCCTAGAGCAAGCGCTTGACCGGACCTCCAGCTTCTTGCCGGTACGGGTGCGAGGTATAGCTGCAGCCTGGATGATCTCGTCGGGCACGTGGCGGGGAGATGCCTTGTAACGGATGTCCGCCCGGATATCGGCACGGAGGCCGGCGTCTAGTTCCTGGTCAGGACAGGTGACGACGAACAACGGCATCCAGTACCCGCCGTTGGCCTCTTCGACGCCGACGGTGAGAGCCTCGGTAATCCCCGGAATCGTCTCGACAGCCGCGTAGATCTCTGCGGTTCCGATCCGGACGCCCTGCCGGACCTTCGGCGATGCCGGTCACCATGAACGTGTGAACCCCGTCAGGCAGGACCAGCCGCGCCCGGCGCCCTTGCCATCGCCGAGCGGCTGGCCCGGTTGCGCGCCCTCCCGGCCGCCGCCCACTTCCCGGCTCCACACCGGTTATAAGACGACGTCTTCCACGCCAGCCCGCAGCACGCTCCGGCCGGGGAGGGCCTCTCCAGTTCCCGCCGCCACCCTCTGAACGTTCCGCGCCCTCTTACGCCGGAGAGTCCCTCGCACCTGCCCTCCAGGATCTTCACCGCTTCCATGGCCTTCGCCGTGAACCGCCCGGCTCGGCTCTCTCTTCGGTGTCTAACGACGCGGCAGGCTTCGCTTCCGCTACGGACCGTTCAGTTGCTTCCCCTTCACAGGGCTTTCGACGCTGGGCTCCGACCCGGCCCGTTTCCAGACCAAGCCGCCAGCCTGCTACTGGGCTCCCTGGCGATTACCCGGACCGGACTTCCGCCGGCAGGCGACGACGAGCTTCTGATCAGGTCATAATCGCTGGACAATCACCTCCATGATCCCTGGACGCACCGGCTGGAGTACTAGCCGGCATTTCCCTGCTTCCTCGACTGTCCCGCTCGCCGCTAATGTGACGTCATTGAAGGAGCAACCACATGGGTGCACCAGTAGCGTTCTTCGAGATCGTCACCTCGTACCCGGAGCGGCCAAGCGCTTCTACAGTGCCTTGTTCGGCTGGCACATCAGCACCGACGCGGCGATGGACGGCTATGCACTGGTCGACCCCGGTGCCGATGACAGTTCGATCGGAGGCGGTATCGGATCCGCCAACGACAATTGGATGCCGGGGCCAAGATCTACATCCGGGTCGAGGATCTAGACGACTGCCTGCGGCAAGCCGAAGATCTTGGTGGCTTGCGGCTGGTCCCGCCAACGGAGTTGCCTGGCGACTTCGGGAAATTCGCTATCTTCGCCGACCCTGACGGCAATCCGGTGGGGCTCTGGGCTTGAGCCGCGGCTATCTCGGCTGAAAGGAAAGTCTTGTAGATCAGAGTGTCCCGGTGGCGCTCGGTATGTGCCTCTTCATCTAGGCATTCGCCCGGCTGCTCTAGTTGCTGTCACGGCCAGTTGATGGCCAGGGCGGCGAGGAACCTGCACCCTCGGCGTCCAGCGGATGCTGTGGTGCCACGACAGGCGCTAATGGCGCTTGACCGATCTCCTGTTCTGGGCAGCGGATGGCCCAGCGTTGTGGAGGCCGCTGAGGTTATCGGCGCGGGTTGCGGTGAGCTGCCGGAGGCGGTTGAGGAACTCGTCAATGACGAGAAGCTGGTCATCGGCATAGGCCTGGAGGAGTTCGCTGGTGGCGCCGACAAGATCGCCGAAAACCTTCTGCCCCTGTGTGATCGCGACCTCGGTGAGTTCCACCACCTGGCGCCGGCGGTCGGCAGGGTCGGGCCGCCGGTGGATGTAGCCGGCCCGCTCGAGGCGGTCCAGGACGGATGTAACCCCACCGGTGGTGAAGCCCAGCATATGCGCCAAGGCCGTAGGGGCTATCGGGCCACTTTGGCTGACCATGTCCAGCGCGCGCATGTCCGTGCGGTTGAGGCCGTACCTGTCCGCGGCCGCCTGGTCGAGCCGGTCGATCTCGAAGCTGAGCGCGCGGAGGCTGTCAGTGACCTGGCCGGGCAGGGGTCGCCGCATAGCTTGCCAATCTAGTAGTCAGCGATGTAAGCTACTTGAGATTCTAGCAGGCTAGCTTTCCGAGAGGAACCCCTCATGCCCATCGGGACAGACACCGTGCTGGGCGCGCTCGCGGCACTGGCGCTGACGTGCACAACAGCCGGAATCGCCGCGGCCCAGGCGCACTCCCAGAACCCGGCACGGCTGACCTTCGTCAGCCACCTGACCGATATTGAGTTCTTTAGCAACACCGGGCCGATCAGAGGATGGCCGACTAGGCCGCTGGTGCCGGGCGACCGCATCATCGGTCAAGATCACATCAAGGAGTACGGCGTCGCAGTCGGGCGCGACAACGAGACGTGCACGATTTCCTTCAACCGCGACGTCCTTTGCCAGGACATCGTCGTTCTCAACGGTCAGGGTGACCTGCAGGCGAGCTGGACCGTTCGGTGGCCCGCCACGGGAAATCGCGGCCCGAGCAGCTTCGACGGCGTTGTCGACGGCGGAACCGGTCGCTTCGCCAATGCGCACGGGACTCTCCATGCTTCCACGCTGCCCAACGGTGAAACTGAGGTCAGCGCTGTACTCAAGTAGCCGCGGGTGATGACGCGGTCACTGACAATGCGACAGTCACTGCGGTACCTGCGTTCTCCTTGGGAGCCGAATCGTCGGCTCCCAAGGAGAACGGCTTGTTAGTGCGGTCGGCGGGCCACGGCCATAGCCGACGCACCGACGAGGTCCGTATCCTCCGCCTATCCATGGACAAGCCGATTATGTGCCGCGGCTGGCCGTCCATGACCGCCACGCGGTACGCCTTCCGGCCGCGGCGGATGCTCAGTGATGTTGGTACAAGCATGGATTCCCCGGATCACCTTGACCAGCTCCTCATTGCACAGTTCCAACGACAGGTCGGGGCGGCCAAGCCAGTCAACATCCACCTGGGCCAAGATCGCGAGCGACCTAGGTACCTGCACGGGACAACTACTCCCCGGCAGCCGCCGCGGAGTCGCAAATCAGCGAGTTGGCCGATGCCTGACCGGTCGCGGCCAGCGCAGGCTATGAGCATGTTGACCACGACCCTGCCTCCCGCAGATAGGAAGAGCAACCGGATCGTCGGCGACCATGCCTCGGCCGCACGCTCCGTTGTGTACCTCACCACATGGACTCTCGAGGGGCCTCGTCGCGCTCCTCGGCTGCCGGCTCCGCGGTAATGGCGGCCTGCGCCGTCACCAGGCTGGCGGCCGGGGCATCGCGGACCACCGCCTGGGACACGTCATGCTCGTCGGCCAGCATCTAAGGGCCTGAGGCATGCCTGCGAGGTGGACGCATCTGCGGGACAACCCGGGCGCGGGTTGCGCTCCGGCGGTCCCGGTGGCATTGCGCGATGTCAGGAAGCTCTACGGGCACGATGAATCTGCTGTCCGCGCGCTGAACGGGGTGAGCGTGGAATTCGGGCGGCACTCGTTCACCGCGGTGATGGGGCCGTCCGGGTCGGGTAAGAGCACGTTGCTGCACTGTGGCGCGGGCCTGGAGCGCCCGACGTCGGGGGCCGTCTGGTTGGCCGGGCAAGACCTCGGCCGCTTGTCCGAGAAGCGACTGACCAAGCTGCGCCGGTCCAACGTGGGATTCGTCTTCCAGGCGTTCAACCTCGTCCCGGCCCTGACCGTATGGGAAAACGTCGTGCTGCCGCTGCGCCTTGCCCGTACCCGTTGGGACAGGCGATGGGCTGAGGAGATCATCCGGCGCGTCGGCCTGCAAGACCGTGCCAACCACCGGCCCGCAGAGCTCTCGGGGGGGCAAGAACAGCGCGTAGCGATCGCCCGCGCCCTGGTCGCCCGGCCGGAGGTCATCTTCTGCGACGAGCCGACCGGTGCGCTCGACAGTGCCACCGCTGCGGATGTCCTGGAGCTGCTGCGCGAGGCGGTGGACACCGGCCGCCAGACCGTCGTCATGGTGACGCATGATCCAATCGCGGCGTCTTACGCCGACCGGGTGGTCTTCCTGGCCGATGGCACGATCGCCGATGATGTCGCCGCGCCCGGTGCCCTTGCCATCGCCGAGCGGCTGGCCCGGTTGCGCGGCCGGGCACAACTTGAGGGACGCGCATGACCAAGGTCGCCTGGCGGATGCTCAGGCAGCATCCCATGCGGGCGGTCGCGACGTTTGCCGCACTGCTGTACGGCGCCGCGGTGCTCACCGCGTGCGGGGTGCTGCTCGCATCCGGGCTGCGCTACCACGGTCCCCAGCACTACGACGGGGCAAGCACGGTCGTCGTAGCTGCGACGGACCTTAGTCTCACGGAGGGCAGCGGTGAGGACCTGTCGGTGAACAGCTACCCGCTGCCCGAGGGAGGACGGGTCAGCGCGGGCCTGGCTGGTCGCATCGCCGTGATACCGGGCGTCCGCCGGGTCGTGCCCGACGTGACAGTGCCGGTGCAAGTCGCGGCTGGGAGCGGCGCGATACTGGGAGCATCCGGGCATCCATGGCCGGCGGCCGCCCTGACTCCGTTCACCCTGCAAGCCGGGACCCCGCCGTCGGCGGATGGTCAGGTGGTGGTGGATACGGCGTTGGCCCGGGCTGCCGGAACCAGGCCTGGGGAGGCGTTGCGGCTGGTCCTGCCTGACGGGGTTCACACGTTCATGGTGACCGGCATCGCCGAAGGTCCGGCAGCTGTACCGGACCCCGTGGTCTTCTTTACCGATGCTCAGGCCATGGCGCTGGCCGGACACCCAGGGACCGCCGGCGTCCTTGGCGTGATCGGTGATCCCGGTGTGCGCGCCGGGCCACTGGCCGCGGCGATCCGTGCGGTCCTGCCCGCTCACGCGTCGGCCGCGCAGGGCGTTTTCCCCAGCGTATTCACGGGAATGGACAAGGGGCTCGCTGAATCCCCGGCAGTGGCAAACGGAAAGCTTTTGATCATCGTGGTCTCGGCCACCTTTGGTGGCTCTGCATTCTTGATCGCCATCCTGGTGATCTCGGGCACCGTCGGCCTGTCGGTCCAGCAGCGGCACCGCGACATTGCCTTGCTGCGTGCGATCGCCGCCACCCGCAGGCAGGTGCGGCGGATGATCCTGATCGAAACACTGCTGATTGCGGTCACGGCCGGGGCCGCGGGCATCTGGGCCGGGCTCCCTTCGGCTAACTGGCTGCGGGCCCAGCTCGTCTCGCAAGGTTTTGTGCCCAGGTCGTTTGCTCTGCACGTCTCCTGGTTGCCGCCCGTTGCGGCGGTGGGCGGGGTGGTGATTGCTGCGGTGACAGCTGCGTGGATCGCTGGCCTGCGCGCCAGCCGGATCCGGCCGGTCGAGGCGCTTGCCGAGGCGGCCGTCGAGCGGCGCGGCAGGCTAGCCGATGTGGTTCGCGCGTCAACAGGGCTCTTCGCGCTTGCTGGCGGGACCACGTTGGCCGAGGTGGCCAGCCACATGACCGCCAGTGCGGCCGCCGGGACGGCGATAGGCCTAGTCACCACCCTGGTCATCGCCGCGGCGCTGCTGGCGCCCTGGCTCACCCGCATCGCCGCGGCCGTCTGCGCCGCCGGCCTTCGCCAGCTCGGAGTCCCTGGACGGCTCGCCGCGGTTAACCTGGCAACCTCCGCCCGTCGGCTAGCTCCGGTCCTCAGCGCCCTGGTGCTGGCCGTCGCCCTCGGCAGCTCCCTGTGGTTCCTGCAGACTTCGATCCAGCACGTCGCCGCGCAGCAAAGCCGCGCCGGGCTGCGCGCCGGCCAGGTGATCACCACGACCGGAGCGGGCCTCCCGCCAGCCGTGACCCAGGCAGCCCGCCACGTACCCGGCGTCGTCGCAGCGGCCGGCATCGTCCGCAGCACCATGTTCGACGCTCAAGGCGACGAGTACACCGCCGAAGGCGTCGATGCCAGCGCCCTGTCAGGCACCCTCGATCTCGGCACGGTCGGCGGTGGTCTGCGCGACCTGCATGGCGACACCGTCGCAGTGGACACCGTCACCGCCAGCGACCTGCACTTGCACGTCGGCAGCAAGTTCCACGGCTGGTTCGGCGACGGCACCCCCGTCACGCTCGGCGTGGTCGCCATTTACGAGCGCGGCCTTGGCTTCGCCAACCTCACCCTCCCCTCCGGCACGTTGCGGCCGCATACGGCAACCGGACTTGACAACCTTGTGCTTGTCGCCGACACCCGCGGATCCAACCACGCCAGCCTCCTCGCCTCTCTGACCCGAGCGGTCCACGGACTAGACCCCGGCGCCACCATCACCTCAGCCGACGGCTATCAAGCCGCGGTGAACGCGGAGATCGCCCAGAGCACCTGGAGTATCCACATCGGCGTGATCGTGCTCGTGGTCTACGCCATCATTGCGGCCCTCAACACTCTCGCCATGGCCGCGCTGGCCCGCAGCGGTGAACTCGCCATCCTCCGCCTGGTCGGCGCAACCCGCGGCCAGCTGTTGCGCATGGTGCGCATTGAACAGGCTGTTCTGCTCGCCCTCGCCCTCGCCGTCGGCTGCGGCATCGCCGCACTGACGCTTGCCCCGATGGTGAGAGGCACGACCGGCAGTGACACCCCATACATCCCCGCTGGCGGGTGGCTCGCCGTTATCGGCGGAACCATCCTGCTCGGCATGATCGGAACACTGCTGCCAATCCTCCGCGCACTCCAGACCCCGCCCATCGAGGCGATGGGACTCCATGAGTAACCTCCACCATCGGCGCAGCCGAAACGACACCCAGCAGCGGCCAAGGCCCCGACAACTGCACCGTCATCCGCTATATGGGCGTCACTGACCCCGGGTAACGTCCGACCGGGCCCAGCGCTGACCTACCGACGGGTCAGGTGGCAGTCGTGGTTTGTCCTGCTGCTGGCGGCTGGCGGATTGTGCGGGTGCGGGATGTCGCCGGTGGCGCACCCGGCGTCAGGATGCGGGCTGGCAGCGTATGTGACACGGCCGTCGCGGCCGGTCCAGTCCTGCGCCGCGTCCCCCGTGCGGACGTGTCGGTCCCCGGCAACCCTTTTGATGTAGTGGCGGATGGCGATGGGCGCTGGTCATTCGTCACGCTGAACAGGTCCGTCGAGGTGTTGTCCAACCGGTCCCTGGCTGCTGCGGCAGGCCATCAGCTAAGGCTGCCAGGAATTCCGCGGGGTGAGCAGCTGACCCATGACGGCCGCTACGTGCTGGTGGCCGAAGGTAGCGGCGCCGCGGTGATCGACGCGGCCCGGGCCGAGAGCGGCACGGCGGGCGCCCTAGTGGGCATGCGCTCCAGCCCGGCTGGGCGGGGAGCTGTCGAGGTGGCGGCATCACTAGATGACCGCTTCGCCTTCGTCACTATTGAGAAGAGCCACTCACTGGCCGTCTTCGACCTGCACAAGGCGCTCACCAGCGGCTTCGGCCCATCCGATTTCGTGGGAACGGTGCCACTCGGCATTGCCCCGGTGGGGCTGGCTGTGTCGCCGGACGGGCACTGGATCTATGCCACCAGCCAGACCGGCAAGCGTGACGGCAGCGTCGGCCAGCGTACAGGCACGCTTACCACGATCGAGCTGCGGCGGCCGAGACCAGGCCAGCCGATGCCGTTGTTGCTGTGGCCTCCGCCGGATGCAGCCCGGTCCGAGTGATCACCTCGCCCGACGGCAAAGTTGTGTGGGTCGCGGCCCGGGGAAGCGACGCCGTGCTCGGCTTTGCCGCTAGCACGCTCCGGACCGATCCTGGTCACGCCCTCGTGGCACAGGTGCAGGTAGGCGAGGCCCCGGTCGGACTGGTACTGGCCGACCTCGGCCGGCGGCTTATCGTGGCGGACTCGAACCGTTTCAGGGCAAAGGGGCGGCATCGAATCTTGCCATAGTGGACGCTGGCGCGGCACTCGCCGGCCGGCCAGCGCCTCTTGGCCTGATCCCGACCGGAAGTTTCCCACGGGAGATGACCGTGATCCCGCACACCCGCACGCTGCTCATAACCGATTACCTCTCTGAGCAGGTTCAAGCGGTCAGCCTTGCCGTCGCGCCCTGACGCACCGGCGGACGCATGTGCTGTGGAGCCACGTCCCCAGGCCCCGAGCCGTCGGCGTGGTGTCGCCCGGCTGCCAGTAAGCACGGCTTCGCTGTTTCTGGTTCTGCCCAGGGGACGTCGGCCCAAAGCAGTCGCCCCCGGAGTCCGCCGCATACCCCCATCTTGGCTGACAAGCCGCGCACCACGAGCAGCCCGCGACCATGCTCGGCGAACGGGTCACTGATCAACCGCGGCCCGCAGGGCGCGCCGCCGTCGGCCACGGCTACCCGCACGACTGCGGCAATCCGGACAATCCCCGCAGCGAAACAGCCGCCCTGCCCGCTCGCGGTGTGCAAGATCGCATTGCTGCCCAGTTCGGTGGCCACGCATTCCACATCTTCGCGAGCCGGGCATTCGGGCAGCAGTCCTGCCAGCCAGCGGCGCAGTGCTCTGAGCTGACGCCGCTCGCCAGGGAATACTCGCCACGACGCGTGCGGTGGAAGTGGCCAGCCGTGGCTTCTGAGCAGCCCCAGCGAGCTTACGAATTCCCCGGTAGCAGGCATTTGCCCGCCTCCTCGGCGAGTATCACATGTCTCGTTCATCTCCTGCCTCTCGTCGCCCGGCTGAGCCGCGGGAGTAGGCCGGGCCGAAGCGCTATGGCGGGTGGGTGGTCAGTACGTTCTCAGAGTGTCGTGGTGTCGGCCTGGCAGGCATCGGTCAGCTGGCCGATGTTGGTTGGTTGCGGGGGTTGTTGGTGGGTGGGGGGTAGCATCCGGTCA
>Ga0335073_10007882_pt1 | contig 14925 bp, 11 predicted proteins | sample Lox_Sample_22_FD_207093 | JGI IMG/M metagenome (GOLD analysis project Ga0335073, IMG submission 207093) | Soil microbial communities from Loxahatchee National Wildlife Refuge, Florida, United States - Lox_Sample_2.2 | ecosystem: Environmental > Terrestrial > Soil > Wetlands | place: USA... | reverse complement strand
CCGGCGGTGCGTCCATGGACCTGGCTGCCCGCTGCCCTGCCTGCGCCACGTTGAGCGCTTCGGTGAAGCGGCCAGCCATGATCAGCAGGTACATGAGATTCGCCGCGGCCCGGACCACATCCTCAACATTGCTGGTACGGCGTGCGAGGGTGAACGACGTGCGCAGCGCCGCCATCCCGGCGTCGGACTCGCCGTGGTACGCCTGGATGACGCCGAGTGTCGCCAGCCCATGAGCATGCTCCGCGACCGCGCCGGTCTGCTGCGCCTCGGCGACCGCCCGCACGGCGATCGGCAGCGCCTCACCAAACTGGCCGAGCAGCATGCGCCAGGTCGCCAGCGCGGCGAGGACCCGTGCGCGCAACGCGGACGGTGGGCCACCGGAAAGCAGCTCCACCGCCTGCTCAGTGGAGTGGACGGCCGCGTTGAGGTCGCCTGCCTCATATCGGTACCGTCCGATGCGCTCCAGCAGCCGGGCCCGGTCAGCTGGGCCTGCCGAGCCCGACTGGCCAAGCGCCCGCTCAGCCCACTCCGTGGCACGATCTGGGTTACCCGCCCAGCTCGCGGCCTGTGCGGCCTCCTCCGTCAGGGCCGGGCCAGACTCAGGCAGCCAGTCCGCCAGCTCGATGACCAGCACGTAGTAACGGACAGCCTCGGGATAGGCGCGCGCCGACACCGCGTTGCGCGCCGCCACGACGGCTGCGGGAGCGGCACGCTCAGAGGAGCCAGCCCGATGCCAGTGCTGAGCCAGGAGTCCGGGATCGGAGTCCGCTCGCTGAGCGAGAGCTTCGGCGAGCCGGCGGTGCAGCTGCCGCCGATCGCCAGGCAGCAGATGGGTGTAAAGCACCTGCCGGATCAGCGCGTGGCCGAAGGCATAACCGTCACCGGTCGTGACCAGCAATCCAGAATCGACGGCCCGGCGCGTCGATGCCAGCAGGCGCCTCTCTGGAAGCGAGACGGTAGCGGCCAGCAGGTCGTGGGACATCCCGCCGTCTGCAACGCAGACCTGCTCGACAACGGCCCTCGCCTGCGCCGTGAGGCCGGCTGCTTTGGCCAGGACGGCGTCGGAGATCGAGGAGGGCAGTGCGTGCGGCCCGGCGTACGCCAGTTCCCTGGCGTACAGCGGGTTGCCTTCGGCGGCGGCGACGACCGCCGCCACCCGCTCCTCGCTGGCGGCCGCGGTCGGCAGCAGCTCGGTGACCAACTCGGCGATCTCGTCGTCAGGCAGCCTCCTCAGCCGCAGCCGGGTCACGCCCGGACGCCGCTCCAGCTCGGCCAGCCACTGCCCGACACGTCCCGCCAGCTCCTCCTCGCGCAGCGTGCCGACCATCATCACCGGCTTGTCGCGCAACCGGACGGCCAGAAAGGCCAGCAGCTCGCGGGAGGATTCATCGGCCCAATGCAGATCCTCCAGCACCAGGACCACCGGTGACCGGGCCGCCAGGCCCGCCAGCAGCTCGAGCACGCGGACAAAGAGACGGTGCCTGGCGGCGAGCATGTTGCTCGCGTCCTCGTCGGCGAGCAGCCATCCCGCCTGGTCGCGCAAGGCGGCCACAAATGGCCCGTACGCGAGCCCTGCGCCTGCCAGCGGCGCCGACTCCCCGACCAGGACCTGCGCCCCTCCAGCGGCCGACGCCGCCTGGGCGCAGAGTTCCTCCACGAGCCTCGTCTTGCCGATGCCGGCCGCCCCAGTAAGCAACAGCAATCGTGAATGGCCCGCCGCCACGTCCGCGTACCCGGCCAGCATCGCCTTCCGCTCGGCGACCCGCCCCACGATGGGCACCGATCCCGCGGCTGGGGCGCCCCCCGGCGCTTCCGCCAGCGGGCTCTTCAGCGGCGGGAACCGGTCGGGCAAGCCCGGCACGACCAGCTGGTAGATATGTTCCGGCGAGGCAAGGTCCTTCAGCCGGTGAAAACCCAGATCCTTGACGGACACCCGGGCTGGCAGCCGCGACGCGACCAGCAGCCTCGTCGCCTCCGACAGCACCACCTGGCCGCCATGGGCGGTTGCCGCGATGCGCGCAGCCCGGTGCACGTCCATCCCCACGTAACCGTCTTCGTGACGGACCGGCTCGCCGGAATGCAGGCCCATCCGCACCCGTACCGTTACCCCGTCCGGCCAGTCGTGCTCGGCCAGCGCCCGCTGCGCCACCACGCAGCAGTCCACCGCGTCTGCCGCCGAGGCGAAGACCACAAAGAAGCTGTCTCCCTCGGTTCCCATCTCGCGGCCACCGTGGCTGGCGAACGCCGCCCGCTGCAGCGCCCGCTCGGCCGACAGCGCCTCACGATAGCGATCGCCGAGCCGGCTCAGCAGCCTCGTCGACCCCTCGATGTCGCTGAACAACATCGTGATCGTCCCGACCGGGAACTCCCCCACGTCCCCGATTATCCGGCTTCATGGCACGGCCTGACGAGAACAAAACAGTCGCCATCCGTTGCCGGCTCGCAGCCGCAGCCGCGGTGCAAGAGCGGCGGCGCACAGACCCGGGATAGGTTCCCGGTCGATCAGGCGCGGTCACGACCGCAGAGACTGGCTCGCAACCTAGCCTGGCCGTATCGGTCACCGGCCGCGGGCGGTATGCGCGCTGAGCTGGGCGCGCAGCCTCCGAGCCTGGCGGGCGGCGCGGCGCAGCCGCCGCTCGGCGCGCTCGGCGCGGCGGGTGGCACGGGCCAGGGCGAGCATCCGCTCGGCGGGACGTTGCTGCTCGGCGTGCGCGAGCCGCTGGTGGTGCACTTCGGTGGCGAGCTGGGTGAACTGATGCATGTGGGTCATCTCCTTCTCCGCGGTGGCGGGCTTGGCGTGCGTTTTCACTGTCACGCGGGGAGGCGGGCGGTCACCATACGTAGCCGGGCACAGGAGAGGCACAGGTTTACGCTTAGCGTCAAGGCCGTGGTTGCGCCTCCCCCGGGCGGGGCTGGCGCCGAGCGGGCGGAGGGGGCGAGGGCCTGTGGTCGATGGGCCGATGACCGGGCAGCCCGGGCTGGGCTTCGGCGGGCTGTTACGGCGGCTGCGCGATGCGGCGGGACTGACCCAGGACGAGCTGGCCGAGGCCGCGGCCGTGAGCCAGCGGGCGATCAGTGACCTGGAACGCGGCGTCAACGCCACCGCCCGCAAGGACACCGCGGCGCTGCTGGCCGGGGCGCTGGGACTGGATGACCCGGCCCGCGAGCTGTTCATAGCGGCCGCGCGGGGCCGCCGGCCGACTGATGAGGCCCTGGCGGCTGTGGGAACGGCCGGGGCGGCGGTGGCCACCAGGACACTGCCACGCGACGTCGCCGTCTTCACGGGCCGTGAGGCCGAGCTCGGCCAGCTGATCGGGCGATCGGCTGAGGCGGCCGACCAGGGCGGGGTGGTGGCTATTTACGCGATCGGCGGGATGGCCGGGATCGGGAAGACCACGTTCGCGGTGCACGCCGCGCACCAGCTGGCCAGCCGGTTCCCGGACGGTCAGTTCTTCTTGCCGCTGCACGCGCACACGCCGGGACAGCGGCCGGTGCACCCGGCGGACGCGCTGGCCAGCTTGCTGCTGACGGCGGGGGTGCCGGCGGCCCAGATCCCGGCGGGCACCGATGCGCGGGCGGCCCGCTGGCGCGACCGCGTCGCCGGCAAGAGGGTCCTGCTGGTGCTGGATGACGCAGCCGGGCACGAGCAGGTCCGGCCGCTGCTGCCGGGCAGCGAGGGAAGCCTGGTCCTGGTTACCAGCCGGCGTCGGCTGGCCGCGCTGGACGACGCCGCCGTGGTCAGCCTGGACACCCTGGCCCCGGGCGAGGCGGCAGCGCTGCTGGCCCGGCTGGCCGGCCGCTCCGACGTGACCGCCGGCGATGCCGCCGTAGGCGGGCTGGCGGCGCTGTGCGGGTATCTGCCGCTGGCGGTGGGGATGACCGGCCGGCAGCTGGCCCATCACCCGTCGTGGAGCGCCGAGGACCTGGCCGCCGACCTGGCCGCGGCCAAAGACCGGCTGGAGCTGATGGCCGCGGAGAACCTGTCGGTCGCGGCCGCGTTCGGCCTGTCCTACCAGGACCTGGACGAGGCCCAGCGGCGGCTGTTCCGGCGGCTGGGCCTGCATCCCGGGCCCAACATCGACGCCTACGCCGCCGCCGCGCTTGATGACACCACCCCGGGCCACGCCCGCCGCAGCCTGGAGGCCCTCTACGACCAGCACCTGATCAGCCAGCCCGCCCGCGGCCGGTACCGGTTCCACGACCTGATCAGGCAGCACGCCCGGACTCTGGCGGCCGCCGACGACCCGGCCGCCCGGGACGCCGCCACCACCCGCCTGCTGGACTACTACCTGCACACCGCCTGGGCTGCCAGCAAGCACATCTCGTACTGGATCGTCGCCGAAGAACCCGCGCCGCCGGGCTGCCCGCCGGGCAACCCGCCGCCGGTCTCCACCTTCGGGCAGGCGGCCGAGTGGCTGGAGGCCGAGCGTGCCAACCTGCACGCGGCCGCCAGCCACGCCGCCGCGACCGCGCAGCCCGCCTATGCGGTGTCGATCCCCGCCGCGATGGCCGGCTTCCTGCAGACGCGGGGCTACTGGGATCAGGGCCTCGTGCTGCACCAAGCGGCCCTGGCCGCCGCCCGCCAGGCGGGCGACCGGGCCGGCCAGGCCCGCGCGCTAAGGCTGCTGAGCCCCATGCAACTCGTGACCGGGAACACCCCAGCAGCCATCGCCAGCGCGACCGAGGCCCTGCAGCTGTACCGCGACCTCGGCGACCGGGCCGACCAGGCAGACGCCCTCATCCAGATCGGCTTCATGCACCACATGGCCGACGACTACCAGGCCGCCGCCGCCGAATTGCGCCAGGCGCTGGAACTATTCCGTGGCCTCGGCCACCGGCGCGGGCAAGGCGACGCTCTCACCTACCTTGGCGAAGTGCACGGCAATACCGGGGATTATCGGTCCGCCGTCGCCTGCCTCCGGCAGGCCCTCGAACTGCACCGTGACAGCGGTCACCGGTGGGGCCTGTCCCGCGCGCTCATGAGCCTGGGTGCCGCGCAGCAACTGGCCGGGGACTACCCAGCCGCAGTCACCACCTTGCAGGAGGCCCTGGATCTGTGCCGTGACCTCGGCGACCGCCTCCAGCAGCCGCAGATTCTCACCGGGCTCGCCGCGGCGCAGCGGCTGGCCGGCGACTACCCGGCCGCCACCACCAGCAGCCGACAGGCAGTCAGCCTGTACCGTGATCTTCACTCTAGCGAGGTGTCCAACGCGCTCAACGAGCTCGGCCTGGTGCAGCAGCTGGCCGGTGACTACAAGGCCGCCGCAGCCAGCCACCGGGAGGCCCTCGACCTTGACCGCCATTCCGGCAGCCGGCTTGGCGAGTCCGAAACGCTGAACTGCCTCGGCGAGCTGTCGTCGCGCACCGCCGATGGCCGCCAGGCCCGCGACTACCACACCCAGGCTCTGGACATCGCCCGTCACCTCGGCACGCCTGCCGTCGAAGCACGGGCCCTGGAGGGCATCGGCGACAGCCACCTTCGCGACGGCAACCCCGCCGAAGCCGGCGGCCCGCTGCACGACGCACTCGCGATCTACCGGCGCATCGCAAGCCCCGGCGCACGCCGCGTCGAGGAAACCCTGCGCCAGCACGGGCTTCCCCCGGCCGCACCACACCCCATCGGGAGCCGGTGAGGAGAACACCAGCTCTCACGAAGCTGTCCGGCGGCCAGGCCTGGCGGGTCCGCGCCGGCGTCGGCGGTCGCGGGTCTTCCGTCTGGCGCGGCCCATACGCAGCCGCACGGCGAGCGCCATGGCGGACAGCAGGAACAGCGCGCCGGTCACGGCGAGCCAGTGCCACAGGAACGGGTCGAGCGACAGTGTTGTCGTGGCGGTGAAGCGCCCCGGCAGCCGGAAGATGAGCGGGAACCAGATGAGCAGTAGCATCCCGGAAAGCGCCGCGGGGACACGCAGGTAGTTGATCCACGGCACGGCCGGCAGCTGCGGCCGGCGGTGCCTGAAGACCGCCATGGCGGAGCGGTCGGCGACGGTGTACATCGGCATCAGGATCAGGTCGTGGCCGATGACCGCGCCGGCGAACCAGACGGGGATGCCGATGGCGTTGTTGGGCAGCAGCTCGGCCGCGGCGTACCCGGCGAGCGCGAAGCAGCCGAGCATGGTGAGCAGATGGAGCGGGCCCGCACCGTACCAGCGCGTGAACCGGCGCGGGTCCAGCCAACGGAGGAACCGGCGCGGGTCCAGCCAACGGAGAAGCCGGCGCGGGTCGGGCCGATGGAAGAGTCCGCGCATGTCAGGCCCGGAAGGTCAGGCTGGCGACCCACTTGGTGTTGTGAACCCCGGGGCTGGCGGGCAGGATCACCCGGGCCGGGTAGCCGTGGTCGGGCGTGAGGTCGGAGCCGTTGACGCGCAGGGCCAGCAGCGAGTCCGGATCCAAGACCTGCCCCTGCGAGAGCACCACCTCGCTGAATGCCCCACCGCGTTCCAGCGACGTGACCAGGGCACTCGAGGGGTGCGCGACACCAGCCAGCCGCGCGAGGTCGCTGAGCCGCACCCCGGTCCAGGCCTGGTTGCCGGTGGACCAGCCCTCAACGCACGCGATCGGCAGGCGGGCGGTGTGCAGCCGCATTCCGAGCAGGTCGGCCCGGCTGAGGGCGGCGGCCGGCTGGCCGTCCTGGCCGTCGCTGCCGAGCGTGAGCCGCCAGGCGTCGCCCGTCTCCGACTTCCTGATCCGTGCGCTCGCCGCGGTCTGATTGACCTGGAAGTCATCGGGGCCGGCGGGATTCGCGCCGTGCGGGGCCAGCAGCGCCGTCCATCGCAGCGGGCCGCCCACGGACTGGCCCACGGACAGCAGGGCGATCAGGGCCGAACCCGCGCCGGCGAAGGCCAGCACACCGCGCCGGGAGATCGTTGGCGCCGCTGGCGCCACGGGAGCCAGCTCCCCGGCTTCGGGCGGCTCGGGGCGCGTTCTGGCCAGGCTGGTACGCAGCTCCCCGATGAAGCTGCGGCTGCGCAGCGCCCTGATCATGGCCGGCAGCTTGAGGGCCACGTGGACGACGAAACCCGCCATGAATACCCAGGCCCCGTAGAAATGCAGCGGGTAGAAGGAGCCGGGGAACTTGTACCACGTCTGGATGTTCAAGATCCCCGTCGCGAACTCGAACACCGCGCCGCCGACGAGCAGAAACAGCGACAGCCGCTCCAGCGCGTGCGCTGGCGAGCGCAGCGGCGGCCACTCGAACAGCTTCGGCAGCACCGACCACAGCTTGAACAGCAGGATCGGCACCAGCACCAGCCCAAGGGTGACGTGCACACCCTGGTTGAGCCGGTAGAGCCAGACCGGATGAGTGGGCCAGGAGAACAGGTAGAAGCCGAGCAGCCCCTTGCCCGGTGTCTCGTCGTTGACCCGGCTCAGGTCCGGGTTGTAAGCGGCGTACGACAGCAGGCCGGTCGCGAACAGCACCGGGATGGACGCCAGCAGCAGCACACCGAAGACCGACGTCAGCCACGGGCCCCGGATGGGGCTGCGCCAGAAGGGCCGGCGGAACGGCCCCGGCGGAGGATCGGAGGGCAGCAGCGATTTCACCGGCGGCCTCCCTCGCCCGCGCCGTCGAGGAGGCGGACGGCGGTGGCGCAGGAATCGCCGCCCCGGGGAAGCCATACGTATTCAGGGCGGACCCTGGCCCCTGCCACCGGGACGAACACGCCGGCCGGGACGCCGGCGAGCAGCGGCTGCGCGCACCGGTGGTAGTACCGGCTGAGCGACGCGGGATTAGCGAACGGCGGCCCGGGGCTGCCGGTGATGATCGCGCTGAACCGGCGTCCGGCCACCGCGCGCGCCGCGCTTCGCCGGAAGCTGTCGATCGCCGCCTGGTCCGAGGCCCGCAGCACGTCGTGCGCCGCGTCCTCCTGCGCGGCCGGCGCCATGCCCGCCATCAAGCTCAGGCCAGGGTCCCCGGGGACCGCGACGGTTCCGCCGATGGCCCGCAGGCCGGCCAGCACCTGCTCGCCCACGCTGCGATCGGCGGGCGTGGGGATCGCCTGGGACGGGCGCAAGCCGGCGAGCAGCACGGCCACCTGGGCCAGGATGAGCACGGCCGGCGCCACCGTCACCCGCCACGACCACGCCGCCCGGCCGCCGGACGCTGTTCCGCGGCCCGCCGCTGCTCCGCGGCCGAGCGCCAGGCCGGCCAGCAGCGCGACGGCGAGATACGCGGGCAGCACGTCGTTGATGGTGCCGTCGCTGTGCACAAGCGCGGCATAGCCCTCGACGGCCAGCGCGGCACACCCGGCCGCCAGCACGCGGGGTACCCGGGGCGCGCCGATCAGGGCGGCGCACGCGGCCAGGCCCACCCCGGTCGCCAGGGCCGTCCAGAACCAGGCGAAACCGCTGCCGGCCAGCGAGTGCTCGCCCATCAGCTCGAAGACGTAGTAGACGTACCAGCCGCCGCTGGCCAGCCCGAGCACGAGCGTGCTGACGCCCAGCACCGTGATCTCGGTGAGCGCGGCGACGCAGGCGAGCCCGCGGCGCGGGCCGGTCAGCAGAGCGGCGACCACCACGACCCCCTCGGCGAGCCCGGTCTGCTTGGTGAGCGCCGCGCCGGCCAGCAGCACCCCGGCGGCGACGGCTCCGGGCGTGCGGCGCATCCACCGGGCGGCGTACAGGCCGCCGATGCTGAGCGCGAGGAAGAGCGAGTCGACCCGGCCGACGTCGAACCACGTGTCCGTGACGGAGTAAGCGGCGGCGAACAGGCCCGCGGCGCCGATCCCGGCAGCGAGACTGCCCGTCTCCCGCTGGACCAGGCGGGCGAGCAGCGCGAAGCAGCACAGCGACGAGACGAGGGAGACCAGCCGGAGCGTCAGGTACGAGACGCCGAGCACCCGGGCCAGGCCGGCCGACACGGCGAAGTACAGCGGCGGGTAGCCGTCGGGAACGTACTGCACGGTCGGCGCGGTGTACAGCGGCCGGCCGGCCAGGATCCGGTGCACCTCGACGAGCGAGTTGCTCTCCAGCCACTCGACGGGGAACGGGTAGCCCAGCCGGCTCAGCGCGACGAACAGGTACGCGGCGATGGCGGCGAGGCCCGCCAGCGCCGTGGCGAGCCGCATGACGCGCGCCGCGGACGACAGCGCGCCGTGCGCCGCGGGGCGCGGCCAGGGCTGGGCGGCCACGGCCGGCGTCGCTGTTTCCGGCGGGCGTGACTCGGTACCGGGCCCGCTGCCAAAGGTCACGCCGTGTATTACAGTCAGCCGCACTGCGGCGCGGCAAGGATATTGCTCCTTACAAACTGGTGATAGCGCGCCGCTTCGCGGTGACCCCGATGCGAACCGTGCCTAGCCTCGGGGCATGCGAGTACTCGTCACCGGCGGCGCCGGCTTCATCGGATCCCACCTTGTCGGAGCGCTCCTGGACGCCGGTCACGAGGTGCGGGTGCTGGACGCCCTGCTGCCGTTTGCCCACCCCGAGGGCGCCCCGCCATTCCCCGGTGGCCAGGGGTTCGAGTTCACCCGCGGTGACGTCCGCGACCCGCAGGCGGTGGAGAAGGCGCTGCGCGGCGTCGGCGCGGTCTGCCATCTCGCGGCGATGGTCGGGCTGGGCACCGACTTCGACGACGCCCCGCTGTACGCGGGGTGCAACGACCTGGGGACCGCCGTCCTGCTGGCCGCGATGGCCCGCACGGGCGTGGCCGGGCTCGCGCTCGCCTCGTCGATGGTCGTCTACGGTGAGGGCGCCTACTCGTGTGCCGAGCACGGGCTGGCCGGGACACCGCCGCCGCGGCGGGCCGCCGACCTCGACGCGGGCAGGTTCGAGCCCGCGTGCGAGCGCTGCGGCGCGCCACTGTCACCCCAGCCGGTGCCCGAGGACGCGCCGCTCGGGCCGCGCAACGTCTACGCCGCCACCAAGCTCGCGCAGGAGAACCTCGCCGCGTCGTGGGCCAGGACGACCGGGGGCCAGGCGGTGGCGCTCCGATATCACAACGTGTACGGCCCGGGGATGCCGCGCGACACGCCCTACGCCGGGGTGGCGTCGTTCTTCCGCTCCGCCCTGGAGGCCGGGCGCGCGCCGCGGGTCTTCGAGGACGGGGCGCAGCGGCGGGACTTCGTCCACGTCCGCGACGTCGCCGGCGCCACCGCCAGCGCGCTGTACGCGGTGACCGGGGCCGGCATTCCCGGCGGCCCGGGAACCCTGCGCGCCTACAACGTGGGCAGCGGCTCCCCGCGCACCGTCGGCCAGCTGGCGTCGGCGCTGGCCGAGGCGTACGGCGGCCCGGCGCCCGTCATCACCGGCGAGTACCGGCTCGGAGACGTCCGGCACATCACCGCGTCCAGCGAGCGCATCCGGCGGGAACTGCGCTGGCGCGCGGCCGTGCCGTTCACCGAAGGGGTCACAGAGTTCGCGGCGGCACCGGCGGGCCGGGTCCCGGCTGCGCACCGGTGACCGCTCAGTGCCGGGCGTCCGGCACCGGAAGTTCAGCGCAGACGGGCAGCCTCATCTCGAAGCGGCACCCGTCCGTGGTGTTCAGGACGCGCACGCTGCCCCGGTGAGCTTCCACGATGCCGCGCACGATGGCGAGGCCGAGCCCGGCGCCGCTGTCGGGTGCGGGGCTGCGCGCGTCGGTGCCGCGCCAGGCCAGGTCGAACACGTGCGGCAGGTCGGCTTCGGGAATGCCGCCGCAGCCGTCGGCCACCGTGAGCAGGGCCGCCTCGCCGTCCGGCCGTGCCTCGACGTACACGCTGCCTTCCGGCGGGGTGTACCGGATGGCGTTGGTGACCAGGTTGGTGAGCGCCCGGGACAGCTCGCGCGGGTCGCCGCGGATGGTCAGCGGCCCGGCCGCCTGGCCGGCCAGCCGCACACCGCGCGCCCTGGCCACCGCTTCCGCGCTGGCGAGCACGTCGCTGACCAGATCGTTCACCGTGATCTCGTCCTGGGACAGCTGCAAGGTACCGGAATGGATGCGGGACACCTCGAACAGGTCGTCCACCATGAACGCCAGGCGCTCGGCTTCGGCCCGTATCTGCTTGTGGTAACGAGGCGGATCGGCGGCCAGGCCGTCCTCCAGGGCCTCGGCCATTGCGCGCAGCCCGGCCAGCGGGGTGCGCAGGTCATGTGACACCCAGGCCACCAGCTGCCGCCGGGACTGCTCAAGCGCCCGCTCCCGCGCCCGGGACCGCGCCAGCTTCGCGCTGGTGTCCGCCAGTTCCCCGGACAGCGCCGCGAACTCCGCGGCCAGCGGCTGCACCGGGGGCCGGAACTGGCCAGCCCCGTCGCCGAGCGACCGCGCGGCCTGCCGCAGCGCCGCGCTGCCGGACTCGACCTGCCGCCCGAGCAGCCAGCTGAAGGCGGACGCCACCAGGCCAGCGATGACGCACACGATCACGACAACGCCGAGGTCGTGCCGCGACAGGAACATCGCCTCTGCGGTCCCGAGTGTGCCCGCCACGATCGCGAGCACCGGCACGATCCCGCTCGCCTGGATGGACAGGCGGAGCGAGGCCCGGCGCAGCAGCCGGATGACACCCATGCCGGCCAGGCCGACGGCGCCGGTACAGCCCGCCGCGATCAGCACGATCTGAATCTGGGCGTTCATGCAGGATCCGCCTCCCAGCGGTAGCCGACTCCCCAGACCGTCTTGAGCTGAGCCGGCGCCGCGGGCTCCTGCTCAACCTTGTCCCGGAGCCGGCGGACGTACACGGTGATCGTTGACAGATCGCCGAAGGACCATCCCCATACCTGCTCGAGCAGCTCGGCGCGGGTGAACGCCCGGCCCGGGTGGTGGACGAAGAAGGCGAGCAGGTCGAACTCCCGCACGGTCAGCTCCAGTTCCCGGCCGTCACGGCGGGCGCGGCGTGCCGCCACGTCGACCTCCAGCGGTCCCGACCGCACCGGCGGCGCGACCCCCGCCGCCGTGTCATTCACCTGGGCCCGGCGCAGGACGGCCTGAATCCGCAGCGTGAGCTCCCGGGGACTGAACGGCTTGGTCACGTAGTCATCGGCGCCGCTCTCGAGGCCGAGGACGCGGTCGCTCTCCTCGCCGAGCGCCGTCAGCATGATCACGGGCAGCGGCCCCGGCGTGTCCTGTTCCTCGCGCAGGCGCCGGCACACTTCCAGGCCGCTGGCGCCGGGGAGCATCAGGTCAAGCACCACCAGATCGGGCCGCCAGCTCGCGGCGATCTCCAGCGCGGCCTGCCCGTCCACCGCGTGCCACGGCTCCAGGCCGGCGTGACGCAGGTAGCCCACGACAACCTCCGCCACCGTCAGGTCGTCTTCGACAACAAGAATGCGTGCGCCCACGACCTGAGTCTAGAAACGCCTGGCGGCTGCCAGAACCGGCCATCACGGCATCGCCGCAGATATTTCCTCAGATTGTCATAATGCGCGGTGCGGTATTTCGCGAAATCACCGGCGGGCCCCGGAGCTTGAGTTCCTTGCTTTGTAAGGCTTTAGCGCCGGTCCCCGCCCGGCGCTGGTAATAACGTCGCACCCATGATCGTTGACGTGATCTTTCCGTGCCTTAATGAGGCCGCGGCGCTGCCGTGGATCCTTGACCGGATGCCCGCCGGCTTCCGCCCGATTGTGGTCGACAACGCCTCAACGGACGGGTCGGGCGAGATCGCGAGGTCTCTCGGCGCGATGGTCGTGCCCGAGCAGATCCGGGGCTTCGGCGCCGCGGCGCACGCCGGCCTGCTGGCGGCCACGGCCGATCTGGTGTGCTTCTGCGACTGCGACGGCAGCCTGGACCCGCGGCAGCTTCCGCTGCTGACCGCGCCGCTGCTGGCCGGCCGGGCCGACCTGGTCCTCGGCCGCCGCACCGCGGCGCAGCGGGACGCCTGGCCGCTGCCGGCGCGCCTGGCCAACTGGGAACTGGCGCGGCGGGTGCGCCGCCGCACCGGACTTGGGGTGCGTGACCTGGGACCGATGCGAGCCGCGGGCCGGGAGGCGCTGCTCGGCCTGAACCTCGCCGACCGCAGGTTCGGCTACCCGCTCGAGATGGTCATGAACGCGGCCGCCGCCGGCTGGCGGGTGTCGGAGGTCGAGGTGACCTATCTGCCCCGCGTCGGGAAATCTAAGGTCACCGGGACCGTGGGCGGCTGCGTGCGCACCGTGCGCGACATGAGCCAGGTCCTGGCCCGGTGATCCCTCACGCCACGACCCTGCTCGTCATCGCGAAGCAGCCGGTGCCGGGACGGGTCAAGACGCGCCTGGTGCCGCCGTGCACGTATGAGCAGGCCGCGGGGCTGGCCGAGGCCGCGCTCGCCGACACCCTGCACTCCGCGGCGATGCTCCCGGCAAGGCGGCGGGTCCTGGTTCTCGACGGCCAGCCGGGCCCGTGGCTGCCCGCGGGGTTCGAGGTCGTGCCGCAGTGCGGCGGCCCGCTCGACGAGCGCCTCGCCGGGGCGTTCGCCACCGCCCACGGCCCGGCGCTGCTGATCGGGATGGACACGCCGCAGGTCACACCCGACTTGCTCGCGGTTGACTGGGAGGCTGCGGACGCATATTTCGGCCCGGCCGCCGACGGCGGGTTCTGGGCGCTCGGCCTGCGCGTGCCGGATCCGGCCCTGCTGCGAGGCGTCCCGATGTCGACCCCGAGCACCGGCGCCGTGCAGCGCGCCCGCCTGCTCGCCGCCGGGCTGCGGGTCGCGGACCTGCCGCAGCTGCGCGACGTGGACACCGCGGCCGATGCCGTGGCCGTGGCCCGCGAGGCACCACGGAGCCGGTTCGCCGCGCGGGCACGGCAGCTCGCCGCGGTCCTGAGCCCGGTGGGCGCGGGCGCCCTTGGCGGCGGCATGCTCGGGACAACGGCATGAGGGCAGGGGCGATCGCCCTGTACGAGGAGGCGCTGCACGGGCAGGCCACGGCGCTGGTGCTGCGGACAGCGGACGGCCGGGCGCTGCCGCTGCACATCTCCCGGTGGTGCGGGACCCCCGATGCCGGCGACGAGGAGCTGCTCAGGCACTGCCGGGGCCCGGTCCTCGACGTGGGCTGCGGTCCCGGGCGGCTCACGGTGGCGCTCTCCGAACGCGGGATCCCGGCGATGGGCGTGGACATCTCGCGAGCCGCGGTGGCCCGGGCGCGCCAAGCCGGGGCATCAGCGCTGCACCGGTCGGTGTTCGATCCGCTGCCCGGGCAGGGCCGGTGGGCCACCGTGCTGCTCGCGGACGGGAACATCGGCATCGGCGGGCAGCCGGCCCGTCTGCTGCACCGCTGCTCGCAGCTGCTGGCACCGGGCGGCCAGGTCCTGATCGAGGCCGAGCCCGGCAACGTCGACGAGCAGCTGACCGCGTGGCTCGAGCATCCCGACGGCCGGCGCGGCCCGGTCTTCGCCTGGGCCCGCATGGGCACGGCCGCCCTGCTGCGCACGGCCGCCGAGGCCGGCCTGCACGTGATGGGCCAATGGCGTCACGCGGACCGCACGTACGTCCGCGCTGCCAGGCAGGTGGCCGCGCGGCGGCACCGGGGTCAGACCTGGATGGCCGACTCGTAGACCGGGGACGTCGCCTGAGGGCCGAACAGGCCGCGCTCGTGCATCCACTGCTGCGATTGCCGGTACATGTCCTTGCTGTACGGGAGGAAGACGATCCGCTCACCCGGGCCGAAGCGGCGCACGTCGACGCGCCCGGCGTACCGGGCGGGGATTTCCCGCTCGTAGTGCACCTTGTAGCGCTCCGGCTCGAGGTCCAGGTCCATCTGGGCGCGCTTGAGCGCGCTGAAATACTTCCGCACGTCCCCGGCATCGGTATCCGCGCCGAACATGAAGCCGGCGATGAAGGTCGTGTCGAGGATCTTGCGGCACCCGAGCTGCTCCAGGATGTAGGACGGCGCCGACCAGGCCGCCGCGGCCGGCACGGTACCGTCCAGCAGCGCGTCCACACGGTCGTAGGGCATGCCGATGAACGCCAGCTTGATCCGGCCCGGATCCAGGAAGGGCTCCAGCGCCTGGATCGTCGAGAAGTGACTGCCCGAGTGGTA
>Ga0335073_10007881_pt1 | contig 14927 bp, 17 predicted proteins | sample Lox_Sample_22_FD_207093 | JGI IMG/M metagenome (GOLD analysis project Ga0335073, IMG submission 207093) | Soil microbial communities from Loxahatchee National Wildlife Refuge, Florida, United States - Lox_Sample_2.2 | ecosystem: Environmental > Terrestrial > Soil > Wetlands | place: USA... | reverse complement strand
TCATTCACATGTGGGAGTAGGTACCATGACTGCAAATGGGGCAATTATACTCCATCAGTCAGATGGTTCGTCAGTTGATTCTAATTGTCCTATTCCGTACGACGAAGAACGAGTTGTTTTCATCAGCGATCTTTTCAATAGCGAGGATGGAGATCTTATTACCATTGCAGATGCAGGGATCTTTATAGGTGGATCGAGTGTACCTCCCAACTCAATTGCACTCTGACTTTAGCGTCTGCTTATCAATGGGAAACAATGGGCTGCTTGTAATCAAACGTTACTTGACTTGTATGGATATGGACAGACTTGTAATACAGCATGTACCTATCCGGAAATTTCTATCGAGCCAGAAAAGACTTATCTCTTCCGTTTTGTCGGCGCAACAATCGACAGTTTTGTGGGAATCGCAATTCAAGATCATAATTTGACAATTGTCCAAGTCGATGGAGGATCTTGGATTGAACCATTCGAAACAAATTATTTACAGGTTCATTCAGGACAACGATATGCCGCTATTGTCAAAGGAAAATCTATTGCTGAACTTGCCGCGTTTGGAAAACCTTATTATGTATCTCCAGGTTTTGAATGAGATTTGATGAGTAGTATGGCTTTGCGATGGACTACCAGAATCCACCTGCTAACGTCACTCGCGGCGGACCCCCTCCAACAACAACAGTCTCTGCAGCGCCAAGTGCTAGTGTAGCTAATGCAGCAGCAGGCCCTGCTCTTCCTTTTGGCGCTCCAGCAGTGGGCGTAGCACCTATTGGTCCTCCATACAGTTACTTCATCGTCTCATACTCTTATCCTGGAGCCCCTCGTATTCCCCAACACATCTTCACTTCCATCCCGCCAACCAATCAATTACCTTCTCTTCCCGAATGGTTTTTAGGACCACTCTATCCACTAACGGTTTCTGACAATTTTGTCCCTATTCATCCTATTCCGCCACCTACACCTGATATACGAATCTATCTCGACACGAAACAAGATACATGGGGTGGTAAAGAACGCGATAACATGAATAATCTGGCCTATTTTCCTAATCCAAGTTATGTCCCCTTGTTAGTGGGTATGTACAATGGTGAGATAACAGTGGATCAAACTACCATCGACCGCGCAGCACAAAATAACGGATTCGATAATATCACTGGATCTATTGTGATCGGACTGAATACGACGATTGAATTTGTTATTGAGAATTTGATTGGGAGTATTGGTATTTCAACACCACATCCTTTTCATATCCATGGAGGAGATTTCTGGGATATGGGGAATGGGCCAGGTGAGTTTACAGATGATGCTTTTCAAGAACATTTGGCTAGCATTACACCTGTTAAAAGAGATACTACTGTTATCATGTCTGATCCTGGGAATGGTACTTTGGGTGATCCTGAAGGTATTTCTTGAGGTTGTGTGAGATCTGATTTTAGGATGGCGGGTTATAAGATGGCAACCGAAGAATCCGGGAGTATGGATGTTTCATTGGTATTGTACAGTATGTTAAGGAGCTAACTTTAGTCATATTGCAGGACATATGATCCTTGGTCTCCAAACTCAAATTGTTGTGGGTACTAATGCGGATTTACCTCCTTTACCGGAAGACTATCAAGGAGCGTATTTATCGTATGGACAGGTTGCTGCGATGGGAGTAATGGGAAATGAAACGGATTATATTCCTTACTTTATTACCCCTTCTTCGCCAGTTCCAACATGGTCGAATGAAAAGAGATGGAGTAAACGGCGGGTTCGTTGAGATTTGGAATACACTTTTACGATTCATGAGCAATTATTCTTTTCTGGAGAGGAAGGTTTTTGGAGGGGACGGCTGTCATGGTAGGCGTGATCGGCGCTTTTTATTTCATAGCCCTTTGTTTCGTGGAGGGGGTGTAAATTACGGATACCTTGTGGTTCCATGAGCAAGTGGATTATTGATTGGTGAAGCGACAATAGTTAATTCCAAAAGTAGTCTTCCGTGCTGTTTCAATGACTTCTCTTCTGTATTACCAGATTGTTCATCTGAAACATCTCAAGTTGGTCAGATCCATGACTTTCGAATGATCCCAATACTTTTATTTAAATAGGCTAAAGATGCTTTTAACTAAGGTTGAACTTTTAGTTCCCATACTCCTTTTTCCAGTGTTGATCTCCCATCTCAAAACCTAAGAATACCTTTCCGTTACCCAAGATTGACAAGTTTAACGTCAACAATTCCCTCCGTCTTTTCAATCTCTTTCAAAACATCTTGTTCAACTCGTCTATCAACTCCCAAAATCATCAATGCTTCTCCCGCTCTACCAACTTTTCCAATAACAGGTGCAACACTCATATAACTTATATTCACCCCTTTAACACCCAATATCCCACCTACCTTGCCAATCATCCCTGGCCTATCGTAATTGTGACAAATCAATAAATGTCCTTCTGGAATGAAAGCCGTGGTAAATCTATCGAGTCTCACAATTTGAGGTATCCCCTCTGACACAAATCCCGAAATCAATTGATCTGATCCTCTTGCTTTGAGCGTGATTAAAGAGGAATAAGTTCCCAGATCTGACGACTCCCGAGAATGATTTTCGCTGACAATGATGCCACGTTCTTTAGCAACCAACGAAGCATTCACAATGTTAACAGTAGACTCCGAGACCGATTTGGTGAGACCACGAATAAGAGCAGCGTAAAGTGGTTTAGTATTAATTTCTGCAATAGCACCTTCAAACACAATTTCAAAATGGTGATGTTGAGTTTGATAATGTTGAATGTATAAATCACCCATTTTCTCGACGAGAGAAACGTACGGTTGTAAACGTTTTAATTCTTCTGGAAGGATGATGGGTGCGTTTACGGCGGAAGAAGGTAATTCGCCGGATAAGATGGAGAGGATTTGTTGACAGACGTCGACGCCTACGAGGACTTGTGCTTCGGCTGTCGAGGCACCGAGATGGGGTGTTGCTACGACGTTGGGATGGGCGATTAAGTGTGTTGCTGAGGAGTTGGGAGAAGGTGGTTCGGAGGTGAATACGTCGATTGCTGCACCGGCGATATGGCCTGATTCAAGGGCTTCGAGAAGAGCTTGCTCTTCGATGATTCCACCGCGAGCGACGTTTAGGACGCGTGCGCCTGGCTGCAATTGAGCTAATTCTTCTGCTCCAATAAGGCCTTTTGTTGAGGCGATAAGAGGCGCATGGACTGAAAGGAAGTGACATCTCGAGAGAACTTCGGACAAAGATGTCAATTCGACGTTGTTCTGTTTTGCGAGTTCCGGAGAAGCATATGGGTCAGTTGCAATGACTTTCATGCCCAACCCAGTAGCACATCTGGCAACATGCATTCCAACTATCATTAACAACGCGTGCACCTGGGGTATACCTTTCCCGAGTCCGATAATACCCAAGATCTTCTTCCTCACTTCAACACCAACAAGTTTACTCCTTTCCCACTTGGCACTCTTCAAACTCGCAGTGGCTTTGGGAATATGTCTCGCCAAAGCCATTAACAAGGCAATCGTATGTTCAGCCGCAGCAGCAATATTCCCCGTCGGCGAATTCACAACAATAATCCCTCTAGCGGTAGCAGCCGCAACATCAATATTATCCACTCCAACCCCCGCTCGAGCAATAACCGCCAACTTTGTCCCGGCATTGATGATTGCAGCAGTCACCTGCGTTTCAGAACGGACGAGGAGAGCACTATAGTCACCGATTATCGAACAGATTTGAGATTCAGAGAGACCCGTTTTGGAGTCTACTTGGAAATGTGGTTTCAAGATGTCGAGACCATCAGCACAGATTTTGTCTGTTGCAAGCACTTTTGGACAAGTCGTTCCGTTTGCAATGACCATTTTTGGTGGAAGGTGCGCGGTGCGAGAGGAGATGTGAGGAGTTGGGTTGGGAAGAGATAAGAAATATGTATGAAGGTTCGGTTAAGGAGTTGAGTCACGATTTGGAGAACAGATGCAGGCAGAACAATCGAACTGAATCCAATTGCAAGGGGAATTAAAGCTGTACGACCGTGTGGTAATCGAGCCGTGCGTGGGGGAATCCCCAGATTCAGGCGCCGATCCGTGTGGGGGCGGACAAATTTACGGTGCGTTTGTGTAGGGATATAATGCCGATTATCTCGCGATAATGGCCGTTAACTCAATAACGGCCATGATCGATAATGGACGCGCGTTTCGTTCGCATAATGGTCAATAGCGATAACGGCCATTAAGTTCCAAGAAAAAGTTTTTGCAGAAGCTATAGTTTCGTCCATTATCTCCGTCCGTTATTGCCAAAACGCACCCCCTAATCCGTCTCTCCATCTCATTGGTTGTCTGACAGACTAGAAGAACCCACCCTGGACACTAAAATGGAACTAAAACCAACGATTGAAGTGACATCCACTAAAATATCTTTGGTTCCATGCCAAAGAGTCCATTAATTATAATTACTAGATTATATAGACGATGCTTTTAAATTATCCTAGATTATAAGATTATACATTAACAAATGCCCGAACAGTTTAGTGACGATAGTTTCAAAACTCACGAAATAAATTGTGATCAATCTCAACATGTTCCTCTGGCGGAGGAGAGGGCCGCTTCACAAATGCATCCATCCTAATAGTTTCTCTTCCCCATCCATCATCCCATCCACCTACTCCACCCCCAGCCCCACCCCCAGCACCACCACTCCCACTTCTCTCACGTCCACCCTCAAATCTTCGTCCAGTCGGGATCCGTGGAACTGAAGGAGGAGTAGCATATTCATCTTCAATTCTGTATTTGTAGCCCAACGGACTTCCTTCTTCTCTTCCAGCAGGTGCCATGAAATCCGGTAAAGAAGTTTTACGAACAGTATAACTGCCGATAAAGGAAGGCTGTTGACTTTCGGAAGAAGCTGCTATCGACGAAGCTGTGACGGAATTGGCATAGCTGCCGGGATCACGAAGCCATAGCGAAGGTTGAGTGGGTCCGGTAGAAATTCCTCTTGGGATAATGAGATCTGCGGGATCGTTGAAGACTAGGAAATTTAGAGCCGTGAACCAAGCGACATGTCGTTCTCTCGTCAGGGTTGTGAATTTTATTGCTTCTGTTGGGGTGAGGACGAGAATGGAACGATTGTGTGAAGGAGATTGATTGAGATGTGAACTTCCTGGAGAGGAAACTAAAGCAGTGTCGTCTTTGATATCTAGAACACCAGTCACGACGCCTATCCGTTAGAATAAGTCTTCTGTGACAAGGTACGTTTCTTGACTTGTGCTCGTTGGAGGAAATTGCTTTGAGAAGGTTGCACGGCCGACCACATTATCATTCTGAAATTAGTAAAAGACGGGAAAGTGAAATACTTTTCATAAGGCTGTAGCCAAACCCATCTTTTATGTCTCACAGTACTCTCTTCATACTCATCATTACCGCCAACATGTCGACTAGGACTCCTCCTCCATCCAAAACTTCCTCTTCTTCTCTTCCTCACATATTTATACATAAATTCTCCCACCATACACCGCGCAATCTCATCAACAACACTCATCTCCTCACTAGTAGGGAAATATGGACTCATCGGACTCGCATTACTTGTCGGACTAATCTCATGTTGTGTAACCATCTGAGGTCTCGCCTTAAGTAATCTCTTCGGTTGTCGTCTAGGTGTACTAAAAGCCTTCTGCGCCAATTCCGGAGGACTCACAGACGGTGTATGAGATCCTCCATGCATCCCATGACGAGGGGCTTCATAAGTATATGCATCTGGAGTAGGCGGGGCACTAGAATGTTGTGAATCCGTCCTTAAATTAATAGCCGATCGGATCTGACGAACAGTTTTCCTAGGAGGACGGGAGAGGAATTCATTTACTTGTCGACGAGTACGTTCTTGATCATCTGCTGAGAATTGGGATTCTTCCTCAGCGACTTGCGAGAGAGTTTCTTCGGGAACAGAGTCACGACGGACAATCGGTAGGACTACTCGGAATTTGGAACTTGATCTTTGGGGGATGGGGAGAGGCGGATATGCTCTGTTTGTGGAATGCAGCATTCCTGTTGGAGTGTGTAGTTGAACTGCTGGTTGAGGACGGGTATGTGTTGAGGGAGGAACAGGTGCGTTACGAGCACTTTGTGACGCCATTTGCCAATTTGGTTGAGGGGGACGTCCTCTACGGAGATCGGTGTGGGAGTGAGATACATTGACTTTACGACCTGCTGCTAGAGCTTGAGTGAATGAGGAATTCGAGGTTTTGCGTTCATGGCTGTTGATTTGTTGAGGACCCATTACTCCAAAGACTATTGAGCCGCGGTTTCCAGGTTCAAAACGTCTTGTTGGACCGACTTTCGCTGTTCCCCCATTCGCAATTGGTTCTTTCCTTGTAGGTCCATCATACGATTTAGTCTTCTCAAGGCGGATAATCGTTTCTTGTTCAATTTCCTTGGAATCGGAGGTAGGTGATTTGAGAGCTGGTTTGAGGACTTTAGAAATGATGAAGGGATCGGTTTGGATGCCGACTATGACCGTCTTAGGTTGTTCGGTTTCCGTCTGGATAGCTTTTTCCTCTTGCCATCTCACTGAATGACTTCCCCTTCGAATTGAATTTTGCGGTCGCAGAATTGGTGATTTGATAGGTGGAGGAGGTGAGGAAAGTTGAGGCGCTGGTTGGAATAATGGAGACACCACGATGGCAGGATCAGTTTGAACTGCTTGGCTGCAAATGTCGACAATCGCGGTCTGTGTGCTCTGAGTAATCTTCTCGATTTCCATTTCGATTTCGATAATAGGGGCATTTGTTAATGGAGGAGTAGGCGAGAGAATTCGAATCGAGGGAACTGTATGAGGGGTATCTGTTTGAACTCCTCGTTCAACAGTTTCCACATCCTCTGTTTCGCGTAGAGATTGCAGAACTTGAGCGACCGACATGCTGGGAATACTGACTGATGACTCGGGACTTGTGGGAGCTGAATATTGACGAGGTACTTCATCTTCTTCCTCTTCCTCAACTTCCTCATCATCTTCCATATCCTCCATCTCAGCGAATAAAGTCTTCACCGGTGATCCAGGAACATGAGACGAATGTTTTCCAGTAGGCGATCTAATATCGTGATCCTCATCCTCATCATCTTCCTCCTCATCATCGGCATCATCATCCGTCTCCCTTCTGGGATGCACACTCATTTCACCAGCACTCACACTTCTCCTCCCCGAAGCCATCGTAGACCTCTCAATCTCAACTTCCATCTTCCCCACCAAATCCTCCAAAACTCTCACCTTCTCAACTTCCCTACCCAATCGTCTTTCTAAATCACCCATCGTCTGTGCACTCACACTACGCAGCTCTTCAACCTCGCTTTTGAATTTATCGCGCTGTTCTTCGGCATGGAAACGTGCTCTGCGTGCAATTTCCAGTTTATTGCGAAGGTCGTAGATTATACTGGTTGTGGTTTCGAGTTCAGAGCGGAGAGTGTGCAGTTCGCTGGTGTGTGTTTGGGTGTTTCTGTCTAATTGGGCGCGCAAGGAACGAATGTCTCGCGAGGAGTTGGAGGCTAGAGTGTCGTGGGTTTCTTGTAAATTGTCATGACTTTCTCGGAGAATGTCTGGATCAGTTAGCATCGCCGTTAAACAACGTCAACACGCAGAGATCGGGAAGACGATTCATGAGAGGGAAGGAGGAGAAGTACCTAGTTCTTCGTTGAGAAGTTTGACATCATTTTCTCGCTTGTCGAGTTTGTTCTTCAACTTGCGAATCTCATTGACCAAGCTATCATGTAAAGTCGGTGTGAAATTGATCCCGCTGACTCGATGACTGACACGTACTGCCCCCTCATCTTCTCCAACCTCGTGATCTCCGCCAGAACGAGCGCCGTTGATGTAACTCCCATAATAATCTCCTGATCTTCGATGCGAATATCCCTCTACAATCGTATCTTCACCCATCTATTTTTTTTTCCGATTCTTGAAGATTGATCTAGTCCAATGTATATGCAAATAAGGAGACTGGCGAAGTTGACCGCCAGGATCGACTGAAGGAAAGATGCGAATTAATGTCAATGTACACTTCAACAGACGTACACCTGAAAAAGGAAAAGTTGTGTGATAAATTCTGGGGACTTGAACGCCTTTCTTTTGAGTGAGAAAGTGTGATACGAAGAGGAGTACTCCGCCCCGCTATGTCCGCTCAGGGGTAGTCTAATTCCACTTGCGAGCACAGGCCACCCACCACTTTCCAACGAGGTCCAAGTCCTCGACAACCTGTGGCAAATTTCCGATGGGATAATTGTCCTCGTATTCTTGGAAGCGGAGACACTGCGGGAAAGAAGGATAATTTCAGCACCGAAGAAGGGGTAGGGTAGATAATAAGGAAAGGACATTTTTGAGAGGCTTGCGAGGCACAACTCGGTATCCGTCACGGCGCGGAAGTTTATTTTATGAAGGATTAAAATTTCGCCTTGGAATTGGAGAGGCGCTTGCGCGAGGTCTGTGCGTACCTGCATGAAGTGTAAAAAAAGTAGAGATTACTGCCCACGAAATTCGCGTTTTAGGGAGGCCGACAACGGGATGGCGGTCGGCTGTTTGGCTTAAGCCTCTTGGACGGCGGGAAAATGTCTTTTTTGTGTGTTTCACGAGACAACGGTTCTTGGAGATAGCGGTAACCGGACGATAGGAGAAAAGTTGAAGCGCCAGCAGGCGTCGAGCGGTAGAAAGGGGTGACAGGTCGCCTCCTCATTTTCCAGAATGAATTAGATGCATTAGACGAGCGTAATTGAATGACGATGGCGATGATGGAGGATTGTCCGGTCGAGATCGGTTGCAGAGAGCGTTAGGAAAAGATCAGCTCCAGCCCCTGACAATCATACTCACCAGCGAATCAGGGGACTTGATTCTGAGGACCAAGGGGCAACTTCGCCGAGTGCACAGGCTCCAGGAGATGCAGCAAATGCTGCAGCACAGACCGACTCGCGTCTTCATGAAGATCCTTATCAATTCAGTGGCACATAATTACCAGAACTCGGAGACAATTTAATGGGAAAAAAGTTTATGCAGTTATTTTGGAGACTTTCGCGATGAACACGCGTTTCAATATGCGTTCCATTTTTGGCTCAAATTAGATAGCTGTGCCGACCGGCGAAGCTCTCGCATCCCACTTCTTAACTCTATTGTACTTGTAATCAATCACTACCAGCTGATATGCACATAACTTGTCAGGTTCCCACTTGAGCCATCCATAGATAAGAGACAGCTAAACGACCCCGTGACGCAAAACCCGTGGATGTAGTATAAGGTTCTGCCTTCTTATTCCGGTTGGTTAATCTGTCGTGCAGTTAGTACCATATTCGTCCTTCCCGCACTGACAACGATATCTACAAACTCATGGACTCTCCGATCCAGGCACGAGTAAGATGGCAGACCGGTATAGGATACAGTGATGATATTACTATTTTCTCTTTGAGACCCCGGTTATACCTGTGTGCTAGCCCATACAGTACTCACAATCTCTGCACTATGCTTTAAAGCAGTCGAGACCCCATTCATGCTATCGTTACCGTGATATAATTGTTACGCAGCACCTCCACCATCGCTGCCCAGTGTCTTCCTTCTCGCAGTTCCTCCCGGTGATCGTTCACCTGGAGCTGGATTAGCTTGATTACCTCCTTGCCATTGACCCGCATTAGGATCTGGGTTTGCTTCTGCTGACCAAGGATTCAACTGATGAGGTGCTACCGTCAGACACCAATACCTAACAACAGGATACCTAGAGCAGGAGGTGCCGCGGAATACACGTTATAACCATAGGGGTTGGGACCGTATCCACCCGCCGGCCCCTGCGCAAATGGGAATTGAAATGGAGGATTGAATGCGACTCCGGGTGCAGGAGGATTCGGGTTCTGAGGTTGCTGATAAGGTTGTTGACCAAATAAATTGGTAGGGTGTACTCCGAAAGGTTGTTGTGGTTGAGGTTGAGGTTGCGGATATCCGGGTGGAAAATAGCCAGCTTGAGGTTGTGGATTCGTTGTAGGAGGAGCAGGAGGTTTCCAGTTCAATCGGTGATGTCCGCAACAAATCTCGAGTTGACGAATTGTATTCGTGGGCCCAGTAATCAAATTATTCCTTTGCAAACCAGCTTCGTTGAACCGATGGATAACGTCGCTTTGATAATAATCCCTTGCCATTCCATCTGGAATAAGGTAATGATCGCCCTGTCCGGCTGCATTGATGAGTCTGATTTTCGCATAATCATAGTGAAATGGATCATTTTGAACTCCTCCCATTACTCCCCCGAAGAATGCATACTCAGTTTTTGTCCCGCCTTCGGTTCGAGGAGTCGATAGATCGGGATTGAAGTCGATTTCGGGTTGTGCCCAGCTTGTAATATAGTCTCCGAGACAATGCAACAAAGTCGCCATGAAAATGATGCGTAATGCATTGAGTTGAGACTCGCTCTGAGTCCCCGTAAACAAGTACAGGAAAAGCTCGTCAATGTAGATGATTTTCTTGTTGTACGCACTGCCACGATCATAATCCCATCGGAAACAGGGATTTGCTGGAGAAACAACGATTTGTAGTTGAGGATCGGAGAGGTATCCGCGGACTTGTGTCAATTCCCATGGTGTCATTGGGAGGCTTTCATCGTAATCGGGGCGGCAATTATGGCGGAAACCGCTGAGGTTGATACCGCCTGGTGCATTGAACTTGTTCCATATAAAATAAACTGCATTGGTGAATTCGTTGCCTTGTTGCAGCTGGACAGGATACTGGCTCCCAATGACCTTACGCAGAATACAGGGATACGGGATTGCAGGATTCATCTCTTCATAAGGCTTGAGGCTCTTGGAGGTTGAGGTTAATGGAGTGTGTTTGGGATGAAAGAAGCTCTAAGGTGAGAGGAGCTAATCTTTGTGTTGTATTAAAGTGCGCTGAATAAGCTTTGAAGTTAACGGAAGGCACTACGTAGTCCTCTGCAGGCTTGCGAATCCTTTTAGATTCCGGAGGTGTCCATATGCTTTTCACTAATATGCTCACATGCCCCATTGGTGGGGGGAGATGGTATGAACCTTATTCTTTCTTGTAGCTATAATCCAGTTTCTGAACCGGGTCAGGAGGTTACGCAAATTGCGCCAGTGGCCGTTTCGCGGAGTCCCGCCTGGTGGCAATATCTTCTGAGGACGTAAAGTCCGGTGTATCCATCAGCTGCTAAAGAATCGAGTTTGAATTGTTCCAGAAGCCATGTAGTCCTGCTAGAACAGACGTAGTGGACGCCGCAAAAGCACGCTATAACAAGTGCATGCAGAACAGTGGTGGGGGAGGCGGAATGCCTTCCCAGGAACTGAGAAAAAGCCAGAATATCCCACATGTGCATCCAAGCTTGCGTGTTCAAGGGATTAAACTTTTTCGATAATCCAACTCAAATCGAGGCCACCCCCCGCCGGACGGAAGTCGATCCCCGATATGTCGCTGCAAGAATGCGTAATGTGACTCGAAGTGGTAATAGACCAGTATTCTTAAAGAATGGTTAGACTCTGGCGTACGTGAGAGTTGATGGAGGTGGTGTGTGCAATTGTGTGTGCCCATGATTTCGACCCCCTGGTTACCAAAACCACGAGTCGTGATAAGCCGACGGTTCAAGCCTCGCCAGGCACACCATTAATTGCAGCTCCTCGAACTGGACTGTCTCAGTCAGATCGATAGAGTCAAATAAGGCTTTAATCTTCTTTCTTCCTTGCCGAAATGAGCTAGAACCTTTCCTTTGATCATGCAAGTTGGCGTCATAGATCCCAGATTGCCAATATGCCATTCTCAATAGTACCAGTAACAGCGGTTTGCCGAACACTTGCACCGTTGAGAGCCGCGGCTAATTCGGCTTATATATTCCGAAATGAAACTGTGTGCCTTCTCATAAATTGAGTTGGGCGGTTTAATACCAAGCCACGAGCGGAACGCGAACCGTGAGCACGGGCCAGGGGAATTCCCTGACTAGTGTAGAATCGCGACTACAGCGCTCGTCTCAATCACGGCATAAACCTTTTTACAAATTAATAGAAAGGGTCAACCTCTTCCTTATTTAAGTCTGAAGACTAATCTCTTTAAGGGACCCGTGTAACAGTCCTATAGTGTAGGTAATTAATGTAGTATATGCATGAACCTGCACATCGGTAACCTTGATGTCATGGGACCGCAATCTTGGGTTAAACTGAGTCGAGGGCAGTCGAGCAAGGAAGTTTGGTCCCGCGGTTTTAAGGGGGACGGATAAACATATAAATTGCCACTGGGAACCCGCTTCAGAGAGTATAAATACTCGCCTTCCCATCTCGAAGGAGTCGCAAGCTTCAAACAATCAAGCCGCTAAGTCTCGTTCGATAATAATGTCCTCTATCTCCATCGCCTACTCTCTCGAGCCTGTCGCTGTTGTCCCTGATCTCAGCGAGACCACGGATGCCGTCTGGTCTGTTCCCGGCCTCGGCATGCCTGACAACAATGTGAGCTGCGCCAACTGCGATCGCGGCAGCATCACCGTCGGCGTTGCTTGTCCCAACTGCGGTTACGTCAATCAGTAGTCTGGAGTCAGATGAAAACTTGCGTTGGATTCAGGAAGTGAAATTTTGGAGGATCTGAGATGGAAAGGAGTGAATCTGGTTTTAAAATGGAATTATTCTATGTATCTCGACAAATATCTGTAATTGAAATGTATCACGGTCATTGAAACTTGTGTATCCTCTTGAATCCATTGTTCGTGATGCATCTTCCATCTCGTCAGATCTGGATCTTCTTGGTGAATATGTTCAATCTCAGGTTCTTGAGAAGGGGACAAGTGAAGATGTTGAGTTTGCAGGACGGTCAGCGCAGGAGTAACTGCCCCCACGAGAGTGGCTTGCATTTCCTCGGACGGGAGCAAAGTGGTACAACGTCCACAAAAGCCACTGTCTGAGTAGCCGCTTATTCACATCAACTTGTCGCGTGCGGAATCGACTTGCCTCAATTAATTCCTCTTCATTCCGACCCGTTATAGGAGTGTACAAACCCTTATTTTATCGTATAAACCTGAATCTGCCCCCACGGTCCCTCGAATTTTAATCATAATATTAATCGGAAATTAATCCAGTTTCGTTTGCAGTTGGTCAGGTGTTCAGGTACTAGAAACAGGTAGCGATGAGGTGACGCAGATAGAGTACTAGTAGCTTTGATCCAAATCCGCAGTGTCGTATCGTTTAGAAACACAGTTTAATCATAAAACACGGGCCGCCACAGATTCGCAATCCCGCGAATATCGAGCGGTCCGCCAGCGCTCTTGTTTCATCCCTCGATTAGCGTACCCTTGAAAGTTTAACGGTGTGAGTCATATGCTCGTATTCTCGGGAGAATGTATAATCTACCCTTCCTTAACCGATCATTCCGTCGTCAGGTCGAGAGATGGCCTTGGAAATAAGGTTCATGGGTCCGTGGGGTAATGCCCCGCGGGCGTTTTGGGTTCCCCTGAATTTCACAAATTTCGAGATGAGATCATAATTCCTTTCTCGGGAATATAGTTTCATAAGTTTAAATAGCTAGTGCTATTATTTAAATGAGTAGGTATACTGATACTACTGAGTTTGCGGCAAAAAAGATTTACAGGGAGTGACGGTCGAACGGATAAAAAGATGCGAACTTTGTGGATTGAACACAAGACCTTCAGATATCGATTCAGACTAGACTCAACTTCAGTCTGACGCTCTCCCAACTGAGCTAAGTCCGCTAGTCAAGATACGAATTCTATTCCGAATTCTTATTGCGACGATCGCTACGTCGGCGGACAGGCCGCCGACGGATCGCGGTCTTAAGGGGTGCGGCTTATTTCCGCGTTGAAGATCCACCTATTCAATCTTCATACGTGTTCACCGGGCTAGATATTCTATATTCTATTTATCCGACGGTGAGTTTCGTTTGTTTTGGCCGAATCTCTCAAGTCTTTTGATGGAATGTATAAAAGGGGTCCTGGATGTGGTTGTTGAATCGTTGATCTACGTCGGCAGTCGAAATTTCTCCACTTCCATTTCTCCTGAATCTTGACGTCAACATCTCGCAGCATCAATCATGAAGCAACGTTCTCTAGGCGGCTCAGCATCTCATATCAAAGTAGGCGAAATTGGTTTTGGTTGCATGGGTATCTTCCCTCCTTCAATTCATCTTGCTTCCTGCGATCCATCTCCCCCTCATCTTCGAGGGGTTGCTGCTATCGAACAAAGTTAACTTGTGCAGGCTTAACTTTCGCCAATCGCAATCTTCCTGATGAACAATGCTTTGCAGCCATGAAAAAAGCCATCGAACTAGGCGCCACATTCTGGAATGCGGGTTCCTTTTATGGTGTCGGTCCTGAAGGAGAACCTTTGAATCTACTTTTAATCGCTCGCTTTTTCGGCAAGTATCCCGAGTTGGCGGATAAAGTGTTTTTGAGTGTTAAATCGGGATTACATATGCCCCATTTTACACCTGATGGGAGTCCTGAGTTTCTTAGAGAGGATGTGGATAGGATTTTGAAGGCTTTGGATGGGAAGAAGAAGTTGGATATGTTTGAATGTGCTAGAGTTGATCCGAATACGTATTTCATTGAACGAGAATGTTGTTGATGGTAGGCCGATTGAGATTACAATTGCAGCATTGTCGCAGCTCGTTAAGGAGGGTAAATTCGATCACATTGGATTGTCCGAGGTCTCTGCTAACACCATTCGACGAGCTTATAAAGTCCATCCTGTTGCAACCGTCGAACTCGAACATTCCATCTGGTACTCCGAAGCTCGTACAAACGGTGTCCTCTCTACTTGCAAGGAATTGGGTATCGCTGTCATCGCGTACTCACCGCTTGGTCGTGGTATCTTAGCTGGAAAATGGAAGACGTTGGATGATGTTCCTGAGATTTTGAAAGCAAGACAACCTCGATATAGTCCGGAGAATTTCGAGAATAATAGGAAGATTGTGGATGTTATTGACGAGGTT
>Ga0335073_10007880_pt1 | contig 14927 bp, 10 predicted proteins | sample Lox_Sample_22_FD_207093 | JGI IMG/M metagenome (GOLD analysis project Ga0335073, IMG submission 207093) | Soil microbial communities from Loxahatchee National Wildlife Refuge, Florida, United States - Lox_Sample_2.2 | ecosystem: Environmental > Terrestrial > Soil > Wetlands | place: USA... | reverse complement strand
GCCTGGTCGGTATGGTCGACCCGCCACGGGACGCGTCCAGGGACGCCGTGGCCAACGCCCACGCCGCCCACATCCAGGTCCGGATGGTGACCGGTGATGACGTGACGACCGGAGCGGCCATCGCCAAACAGGTCGGGATCGCCGGGGAGGCGATCCTCGGCGCCGACTTCGCGGCCATGCCGGAAGCGGAGCGGCTAGCCCGCATCGACAGCATCGGCGTCGTCGGACGGGTCGCTCCCGAGCACAAGGTGCTGCTGGCCGAGACGCTGAAGAAGAAGGGCCACGTGGTGGCCATGACCGGCGACGGCGTCAACGACGCCCCGGCGATCAAGGCCGCCGACATCGGGATCGCGATGGGCTCGGGCACTGAGGTGGCTAAGAACGCCGGCCGGATGATCCTGTCCGACGACAACTTCGCCACGATCGTCTTCGCCGTCGAGCAGGGCCGCAAGATCTACGACAACCTCACCAAGTACATCCGCTTCGTCCTGGTGCTGCTCGTCGTTTTCGTCCTGACCTTCCTGGGAGCGACGCTGTTCAACATCGCCGACGGCGAGCCGTTCAACCCCGCCCAGGTGCTGTGGATCCACTTCATCGTCAACGCGCCGTTCGGCTTCGCCCTCGGCTTCGACCGGGAGAGCCCCGGGCTCATGGCTCGCCGGCCGCGCCCGCGCGGTGAATCGGTGCTGACCAGGGGGGTAGTCCTGACCGTCGGCCTCGCCGGGCTGGCCATCACCATCGGCTTGCTCTCGTTGATCAAGCTCGGCCAGGCCCACTACCACAGCATCCCGATCGGGAACTCGATCGCCTTCACGTCATTCGCGCTGTGCTTGATCGTGGCGGCCCTGGAGTGCCGCAGCGAGACCAGCACGGTCCTGACGACGGCGAGTTTCGACAGCAAGCAGATGAACTGGGCGATGCTCGGCGAGTTCGTCCTCGCGGTGGGCGTCACGCAGCTGGACATGTTCCGGCGCTTGCTCGACACCACCCAGCTCAACCTGCGTCAGTTCGGCTGGGCGCTGCTGCCCGCCATCGCGCTGCTGGCGCTGTGGGAACTCGGCAAGCTCATCGCCCGCCGGTCAGCGGCCCAGCATCAGCCCCAGCCCGCAGACGCCCTGTACGCCGCCCAAATGCCCGCTCAGCAGGGTTCTGTGCGCTGAGTCACCCGCTCCAGGCATACACCACCGAGGTCCGCAGCACCACGTCGGCGACGGACCGGTTGGCCCGGCTCACCGCCACCCAGAAGATCCCGATGGGGAACACGACGCACAGGGCCGCACGGAGGGCGGCGCCGTAGACGCGCATCGGCTCGCCCTGGTAGTTCACCACCCGCAGGCCCAGCAGGAGATCACCCAGCGTCCGGCCGTTCATGGCCCACGAGGCCCACAGGTAACAGAACAGCACCACGCCGCCAGCGGTCAGCAGCCACGTCCTGTCCGGGGCGGGAAAGTGGAACTTGCCCGGATCCCACAGAAAGGCGATCATGCTCACGGCCAGGTAGCCAACCGCGACGACACCGATGACGACCGCCAGGTCGACCGCGCTGGCCAGCAGCCGGCTGACCAGCCCGGCCCGCTGTCCCTGATAGCCGCGGGCATCTGGCGGCACCGCCGTCATGTGCAGCGGCGGCTGGCTCCCGTCGCTGAGTCCCCTCGTCGCGCTGCTCATGGGCTGGCCGGCCGCGCGGCCTCAGGAAAGGCTTCAGGAGGGGTCTCGGGAGGGGCCTCATGAGAGGCCTCCGGAGCCGCTGTCCGCCGGGCACGGCGGCGCAGCAGCATCGCGTCCACCGCCCGGCTCACTCGCTCGTCCGCGCTGATGCTCTGCATGCGGACGTCATGGACGGCATCGGTCATGATCGAGCCGGTGGAGGACTGGATGATGGCCGGCAGATCGAGTTCCTCGACGAGGTACCGCGTCAGGGCATCCGGGTCTACCCGGTCAAGGATCGCGATCACGTCGATCCGCTGCGCGATGGCGTCCACGTCGATCTTCGCGGCCACGGCGTTGATGTCCACCCGCTCGGCCACCACGGCGGTCAGGTCCAGCTGGTCCAGCAGCGCGTTGGCGAGGCCGGGCACGCGGGTGAGGATGAGCCGGGCCACGGCCCCGGTCAGCGCCTCCCGGTCCTGGCGGCCCCGCGCCGCCGTCTGGTGCAGCCACGGCCGCGGCCCTGCCTGCCAGGTACGGCCGGCGAGCGGTGCGGCGGACTGTGCGGCCGAGGTCAGCGGTGAGGTGACCGAGTCGAGCAGCGGCCGTCCGCGACGGACCACGGACCTGGCGAAGTCGACGCCGGCGCCGCCGATCCCGATCGCGAGGTCCGCCGCCGCGAGCGCGTTATCCGCCGCCTGCTGGGCACGCGCCCGTGGTGTCGATGTCTGCTGTGCGCTGGGCTGCGCCCCAGGCCAGGGCCGGGGACTCTCCGGAAACTCCTGCATCTTTCCATCGTTCACCTCGCCGGGCGCAACGCCTCACCCGTCGCGGGGGAGGCATGGGCCGGCGGACCGAGCGAGGATCGCCGCATGCTCGCCGGCGACGCCGGCCACGGTGTGGCGTACCCGGCGACGGTGCCAACGGGGGGTGACCCATGACCGATGCGACCAGGGCGGACAGCGATGTGCCCGTTCCAGGGAAAGCCGCAGAAGAAGCCCCACAGGGAAACACGCTCAGCCAGGACGAGCGGGCGGAGCTAGAGACGCTGCGTCACGAGGTGACGACACTGCGCGGCGGCCAGCCCCCGGGCGACCAGCCCCCGACGAAGCATCGCCGCGGTCGCTGGCGGGCCCCGGTATCCGCCGTCCTGATCGTGCTCGGCTGCATCCTCGCCCCGATCTCCGTGCTGGGGATATGGACCGCCAACCAGATATCGAACACCGACAGGTACGTGGCCACGGTGTCGCCGCTGATCCAGGACCCGGCGATCCAGGGCGCGGCCACCGACAAGATCACCACCGCGATCATGAACGAGATCAACGTGCAGGCGCTGGCCAGCCAGACCGCGACGCAGCTGAACCAGCGCGGACTGCCGCGGGCCGCCACCTTGCTGCAGAACTTCTCCGGGCAGATCACGGGCGCAGTCCAGGGGTTCGTGCACAGCACCGTCGCGCGGATCATCACCAGCCCGGCGATGAACAATGTCTGGATACAGGCGAACCGGACGGCCCACGCGGCACTTGTCGCGGCGCTGTCCGGCAACAACAACGGCGCCCTCACGCAAAGCAACGGCCAGGTCGTGCTCAACCTGCAGCCCTTCATCAAGGTCGCGCAGCAGGACCTGGCCAACCGAGGACTGACGTTCCTCGAGAAACTGCCCACCCCCAACGCGACGTTCCCGCTGTTCCCGTCCAGGGACCTGGTCAAGGCGCAGACCGCCTACCGGCTCGTCAACGACCTCAAGATCGTGCTGCCGATCCTCTGCCTGCTGCTGATCGCGGCCGGCGTGTACGTGGCCCGCAGTCACCGGCGGGCGCTGATCGGCGCGGGGCTGGGATTCGCCGCGTCCATGTTCGTGCTCGCGGCGACCCTGCTGATCGTCCGCAACGCGTACCTGAACGCGATACCTAACAACACCCTGCCAAGCGACGCCGCGGCCGCCGCGTTCGACATCATGGTCCGCTTCATCCGGCTGGCCCTGCGCGCGCTGCTGCTGGTGGGCCTGGTGGTGGCGGCCGCCGCCTTCCTGGCCGGGCCGTCCGCGTCCGCGGTCCGGATCCGCTCGTGGTTCGCCGCGGGATTCAACTGGCTCAGGCACCGCGGCGAAAACCTCGGCGTGTCCAGCGGCCCGGTCGGCGACTGGACGTACGCGCGCCGGCGCGGACTGCGGATCGGCGTCGTGGCGCTCGTGTGCCTGATCTTCGTCTTCCTTGGCCAGCCGACCGTGGCCGTCGTGATCACGCTCGCCGTCGTGCTGCTCGTCCTGCTCGGGCTGATCGAGCTGATCGGGCGTCCGCCCGCGCCGTCGGTCTCCGGGGCGCCGCCCGGCCCGCCGGCGCCGCCCGGTCCGCCGGCGCCGCGCAGTCCGGAGCCGCAGGCGCACTGACCCTTGTGACAGACCCTGGTGACAACAGGCAGTAGCTCCCGGGAGGAGAGGCGATGGCCCGCGCAACGCCTCTTACGGTCCGCGGCCCGGAACCGCGGCCGCGCGATGCCGGCGCGCCGATCGCAGGCAAGTTCCATCCTCCTGACCCGCGCAGGCAATGGGTGCCGCGCCAGCGCCTGATCGAGCACCTGGCGGCAGGCGACCCGAAGCTGGCCCTGGTGCACGCGCCCGCGGGGTTCGGCAAGACGATCGCCGTGGCGCAGTGGCGGGCCGCTGAGATGGAGGACCGGGCCTTTGCCTGGCTCTCGCTCGATCCGAGTGACGACGACCCGGTCAGCCTCTGGTCGCACATCGTCTTCTCGCTCCAGCAGGCCTGCCCGCGTCTTGGCGGGGAAAGCCTGCTGGCGCCACTGCGAGCGCGGCTTCCCGACATTTCCGGGCGGCTGGTGCCCAGTCTCGTCAACGCGCTGGCCAGACTGCGCGAACGAGTGGTACTCGTCCTGGACGACTTCCACCTGATCAGGTCGCGGCGCTGTCACGAGCAGATCGATTCGCTGCTGGCCACCCTGCTGCCTCCCGCGCGGGTGGTCATCATCAGCAGGACGGTGCCGCCGCTTCAGGTCGCCCGGCTGCGGGCCGCCGGAGAGCTGACGGAGATCGGCGTGCGCGAGCTCCGCTTCACGCCCGAGGAGGCCGCGGGCCTGATCGGCGCCGTCGCAGGCAGCCCGCTCGGCCAGCGCGACCTGGCGGACCTGCTCGATGGCACGGAGGGGTGGCCGGCCGCCGTGTACCTGGCGGCGTTGTCCCTCAGGACCCAGCCCGATCCGGGTGAGTTCGTCCGCAAGTTCACCCACGGCAACCGGTACGTCGCGGACTATCTCCTTGAGGAGGTCATCAGCCGCCAGCCAGAACGCGTCGTGCGGTTCCTCACCGACACCGCGATCCTCAACCGGTTCACCGCGACGCTGTGCGACGCGGTGACGGCGCGGAAAGGCGCGACGGGGATCATCGAGGTGCTCGAGCGGGAGAACCTGTTCATCGTCGCGCTGGACGAGAGCCGGCGATGGTTCCGGTACCACCACCTGTTCGCCCAGGCGCTGCGCGCCCGGCTCACGTCCAGCGAGCCGGCGCTCGCTCCGCTGCTGCACCGGCGCGCGAGCGAGTGGTTCCGCGCCCAGGGATTCCCTGACGAAGCGATCGGCCACGCCCTCGCCGCGGGCGATACCGCATCGGCCGCGGAGATCATGGCCGATCACTGGTACCCATACGTCAACTCCGGCCGCGTGGAAACCATCAGCGGCTGGCTGAAGGCCCTCGGCGATCACGCCATCACTAGCGACCCGCTCGCCGCGCACGTCGCCGCCTGGGCCGCGGCCCTAACCGGCCAGCCAGGCACGGTCCAGCGGCTCCTTCCTGTCATCGACGCCGGCGGGGACCGCGGGCCGCTTCCCGACGGCATGCGCTCGCTGCGGTCCTCGGCGGCGCTGCTGCGGGCCACGTTCGGATTCGACGGCATCCGCGTCATGCGGGAATCGGCGGCCACCGCGGTCGAGCTGGAAGGCGACCCGGCGTCTCCCTGGCACGCGCTCGCGCTGACCGGTCTCGGTTTCAGCCTGTACCTGTCCGGTGAGCCCGGGTCGGCGGAAGCGCTGCGGCGGGCAGTGCTGAGCGGCGTCACCGATCCGGCCGTACAGCTGACCGCCACGTCCGTCGCGGCTCTGGTGGCCTTCGCGGAGGGCCGGCTGGCAGAGGGCAGCGCGCTGGCGGACGCGGCCCTGCGCATCGCCGACGGCAGTGTCGGGAACACGCCGCAGGCCAGCCTCGCCTACCTGGCCGTCGCCGTCGGGTGGGCCGAACAGGGCCGGCTCGAGGAAGCCCGCCGCGAGCTGCTGCGAGCCCTCCAGACGCGACGCCACTGGCTGGGGATGAGTCCCTGGCCGACGATGGAGATCATGTTCAGGCTCGCGGCCGTGCTGCACGGCCTGGGAGACGAGGCAGGGGCGGCGACGCTCGCCACCGAGATCGACGACGCCCTCACCTCGCTGCCGGACGGGGCCGGGGCCCAGCGAGCCCGGCTGGAGCTTCTTCGCCAACGGCTCAGCGCCGCCCCGGACATCGAGCCGATGGGCGGCGGGGAGATACACGGCCTCACCAGCCGCGAAATGACCGTCCTGCGCATGCTCAGGGGGACGATGTCGACCGCGGAGATCGCGCAGCAACTGGAGCTGTCCTCGAACACGGTCAAGACCCATACCCGGGCGATCTACCGGAAGCTCGCGGTGTCCACCCGCCCGGCCGCCGTGACCAGGGCCCGCGAACTCGGCCTCCTGTTACGGCGGCCTGTTACTGCGGCCTGAGGCCTGCCTGGCCGGAAGCGCCGGCCCGGCCGTCGTGCTGGGCGTTCGCCACCTCAGCGGCTGCCTGGCGGCTGGCGCGCCGGAGCAGGAAGGCGCCGATGATCTCCACCGCGCCCATGATGGCGAACCAGACCCCCACGAGAGCCGCGAGGACCGTGACCGACGAGACCGGCGAGGCGGCGACGACGACGCCGGCGACGAGGCTGACGGCCCCGAAGAATATCCACCAGCCATGGCCGCGGACCGTCCGCGCCGAGAGGCCGGACAGCAGCCACACCAGGCCCTGGACGATCCAGGCGATGCCGATGAACAGCCCGATGATGGCGGTCGTCAGGTCGATGTGCCGTATCAGCACCACTCCGAGCACGATCAGCAGCAGCCCCACGGCGCCGAGCCAGCCGCGGTGCTCCTCACTCCGGTCGAACACGCGGACCAGGTGGACGATCCCGGAGATGATGAACAGGATGCCGAGCAGGACCGCGATGACGCCCAGTGAGCCAGATGGGTGGAAGGCGACGATGATGCCAAGCACGAGCGTCGCCACGCCGATCAGCAGCGTCGCCCGCCACGAGCTGGCAACGAGCTCTTGCTGCCATGCCTGCGGCTCGGGCTCGTCGGGAGACTCTTCTGCTTCCATAACCCGAAATCCTCGTGCCGCGACCCGACCACGGCATCCCCCGCCACGGGTGCCCTGATTTTTCATTCAGAACGTACGCGTGGCGCCTCTTCCGGGCACGGCTAGCCAGGGCAGGCCTCATGCACCCAGGACCCGCCCGCGCGCCTGCGGACATCCTGACGCGCGGTCATCGGCTGATCACAGCGCCCGCAGCGTTCCCCGGCCGCGTGCGCGGAGTTGCTGTCCCACCCCGCGGGGGCGGGGTCAGGAAGGACAAGCCCGATCGGGCCGGAGCCGGTCACCGGGAGCCCGGCGCCGCCAGGGCAGAAATGATCCAGGTGCACCTGCCGGACCCGTTCGCCGATCGACGTCACCCTCCCGCGCTCACCCATCCCGGTAAGCCCTCAGCGCGGCTCCACGTCGCTGTCGAGCAGCCTCGTAGAGGACTACCGTTGCCGCGCCGGCAGCGTTGAGCGAACTCGCCGCCCCGGTGATAGGGATACGCACTACGGCGTCGCAGGCCTGCCGCCAGGCCGCGCTAAGCCCGGTCGTCTCGTTCCCGATGACGATCACGGTCGGCCTGGCGAGGTCTGCATCCGCGATATCCGCGTCGCCCTTTTCGTCCGTTCCGACGATCGCCGCGGACCGCGTTCGCGCCCAGCTGATCACGTCAGCGTGACTGTCAGCCCGCACCACCGGGACGGCGAACAACGACCCGGTGGACGCCCTGACCGACTTCGGGTCGTACGGGTCGGCGGCATGCCCGGTCACGATCAGCCCGTGCGCGCCGAACGCGTCGGCCGCGCGGATCACTGTTCCGACGTTCCCCGGGCTTGCTGGCCGGTCGAACACGACAGCCAGCAAGTCTGGACCAGGCGTGATGCGAGAGAAGTCGTCGGGCGGGATCGCCCCGACGGCCACCATCTCAGGCACGCCATCGTCTTTCTCTCCGAGTTCTCGCAGCAGTTGCGGTGCCATGGCAACTCGTTGCGCTCCCGAGGCCGCCAGCATGTCTTGCGCCCACCGGGACAGCGGCCGGCTTATGTCGTAGATCATGACGTCGACCGGCCAGCCACGCTCGACCGCGAGCGTGATGGGACGGACGCCCTGGACGATGAACTCCCGTGCCCGCTGCCGCTTCACCCGATTGGCCAGCAGCGCCTGCCACTGCTGAAACGCCGCGTTCCGCGAGGTGACGCGAAGCGCCGACGCCGCCGCTGCCATGACGCGAGCCTACGCCAGCGCCATGGCGATGGCGTGCAGGGCCAGGCCAACGCCGGCCCCGACCACCGTGCCGTTGATGCGGATGAACTGCAGGTCGCGGCCGAGCAGCAGCTCCAGCTGGGTGGCCGTCTGGGTGGCGTCCCAGCGCTCGATGGTGCCCGTGACGAGACCGGCGAGCTCGTCGTGGAACTGGTCGGCGAGCGCCCTGGTTCCCGACTCGATCATCCGGTCGAGGCTCTCCTGGAGCCGCTGGTCCGAGCCGAGGCGACGGCCGGCCGCCGTCAGCGCGCCGGCCATCCGGTGGCGCAGCTCGGACTCCGGGTCGGCAGCCTGGATGCGCATGGTCTCCTTAGCGTTCTTCCACAGCGCCGACGACCAGTCCCGCAGTCCCGTGCTGCCCAGCACCTCGCGCTTGATGCGCTCGCCGCGCTCGCGCAACTCGGGCGACGTCTCGAGGCGATCGGGGAGCGCGGCGATCCACTCATCGAAGTTCCGCCTGGTCTCGTCGTCAGGATCGGCGGCCATCGCCGCCAGCCGCTCGCGCAGCCGGGTGTAGATCCGGTCATAGACCCGCCGGTACACCAGGTCGGGCACCCAGCGGGGCGCCTCGATCTCGAACCGGTCGCGGAGCTCCTCGTAATGCTCCTCGAGGTAGCGGTCGATGCCGGACAGGATGCCGTTGAACAGCTCGGCGTGGTGCCCTTCCGCGATGAGGGCTCGCACCAGCCGTCCGGCCAGCGGCGCCACGTCGAGGGAGTCCACGGCACGGGTCAGCTCGCCGGTGAGGATGCGCTGGGCGTCCTCGTCGCGCAGCGCGTCGGCCGCCGTGACCACCAGGTCCGCGGCGTGCCCCGCGAACCGCTCGGCGTTGGTCTCGTCGGCCAGCCAGGCGGCGAGCCGGGGGACGACCTTGGCGGCGCGAAGCCGCTCGGTGAGCACGTCGGCGTTCAGGAAGTTCTCCTGGACGAACTGGCCGAGCGTGGCCGCGAACCGGTCCTTGCGCTCGACGATCACCGCGGTGTGCGGAATGGGTATCCCCAGCGGGTGGCGGAACAGCGCGGTCACCGCGAACCAGTCCGCGACACCGCCGACCATGGCCGCCTCGGCGCCCGCCTGCACGTAGCCGGCGAACGTCCCGTGCAGGCGGGCCGCGGTCACCCCGATGAACAGGGCCGTCACCGCTATCAGCAGCGCGGTGGCCCGGCGGCGCGCGGCGGCCAGGCGGCGCGCGCGCAGCTCGACCGACTCCCGCTCCAGCCGGGATACCGGCGCGGCGGCGGTCCGCGCGCTTGCCGGTGATTCGGGGGAAGAGGTTGTCACGGGCACACCTCACGGTACCTGGGCACACGGGACCGCTTGAGTCGGCCAGGCGGCGCGATCACCCGCCCAGGGCCGGCGAGGAATCCTCCTCGCCCCACTTGGCCATCCAGGCCTGGTTCTGGACGGAGATCACCTCTTCGCTGGCGCTGACCAGCTCGGCGTCCGACAGCGGGCGCCCGTCGGGGGCGGTGCGCCGTTCCAGGAGGCGGCGCAGCTCGCTGGCCGTGCGGTTGTACTCGATCCACAGGAACTCATAGCGCTGCGAGGCGACGTACGCCGTCACCGCCCCGCCGGCGGTGGTGGCGACCGCCGCCCAGGCGGCCACGCTCGGCGCGACCGCCGCCACCGCGGCCAGGCCCGCGGCGACCAGGGCCAGCGCTATCTGGACGACCTTCAGCTGCCTGATGCGATCCTCGAGTTCCTTCGCGTTCTTGTCGTAGTAGTCCCGCAGCTGGGAGTCGCGGACCCGGTATTCCAGGTAGCTCTGCAGGTCGTGCACCGGGGGCAGCGGCCGTGCCGCCGGCTGGATCCCCCTGCTGTACGCCGACAGGTTGGCAGCCTCCTGCTCCAGCCGCTGGATCTCGGCCTCCAGCCGGGTTTCCCTGTCGGCGCCCGCGTACGGGTCCGTTCCGGACAGGAAGGTGTACACCTCGGTCTTGATCGCCTCGGACACCGAACGGGCCCGGGTCCAGCGCCGCACCTGCTCGGGGTTCGTCAGGCCGCGCAGCAGGCCAACCACGGCCAGCGCGAGCGCGGCCGTTATGCCGAGCGCGAGCGACGCCGCGAAGCTCGTGCCCTTGAGCTGACTCCCGGCCAGCGCCAGCGCGGCGGCCGCGACGGTGAGAACCAGTTGCGCGGTGCGCGCCCGGCTCGGGCCGGCCTTCAGCTTGTTCGCGGTCTGCGACCACACGCTCTGCCGTTGCCACGCCCACTCCGTGACAGGCATCACTGGTGCTGGCATAACGCATAGCGTCGCACAGTCGGCCCCCGACTACCGCCTGGACAGGTCAACACCCGGCCGTCCAGAGGTCGACGACGAGCGGCGCCTCCGTGAGCCGCGCGATGTCCGCTGGCTCGAAGCCGGGCGCGCACTCGCGCAGCACGAGTCCCCGGCCATCGCGCTCGATGACCGCGAGGTCGGTGACGATGAGATCGACGCAGTCGGTCCCGGTGACGTCGTACTGGCACGCGTTGACGATCTTCGGCTGGCCGGAACGCTCGCAGTGCCACATGGCGATGATGAGCCTGCCGGGCTTGACGAGCAGGTCCATCGCGCCGCCGATGGCGCCGCCGCCCATCTGGGGCGTCGTCCAGTTCGCGAAAGAACCTCGTCGGTCGACCTGGAAGGCGCCGAGGACGACCGCGGTGAGCCGGCCGGAACGGGCTATCTCGAACGCCTCAGTCGAGTCGAAGACGGCCGCGCCAGGACGGAGCGAGACCGGCTCCGCGCCGGCGTTGTAATAGTCGGGGTCGGCGTCTTCGGGGTCGAGGCGCGTTCCGTAGCCGAGGACGCCGTTCTCGGCGTGCAGGACGACGTCCCGGCCATCGAGGTGGTCGGAAACCATGGTCGGCAGGCCGACGCCGAGGTTCACGTAGCTGCCCTCCGGCAGCAGGCCGGCGATGCGCTCGGCCAGCTGCGCCGCGGTCCGGCCCGGCCGCCCGAGATACGTGCGTGCCTCCGCCGCTTCGCGAGCGACCCGCCACAGCGGCTCCGCCTGCTTCGCGCGCCGGACGACCCGGTCCACGAAGATGCCCGGCAGGTCCACCTCGCCAGGCGCGAGCTCGCCGACCTCGACGAGCTCGTCGACCTCGACGATGACGACCCTCGCGCCCTTCGCGAAGCTCGGCCCGAAGTTCTGGCTCGTGCCGCGGAACGAGACGTTGCCCGCGCGGTCCGCCTTGCGGGCGTAGACGAGGGCGTAGTCGAGGTGCAGCGGGGACTCCAGGACGTAGGTCTGCCCGCCGAACTCGCGGCGCTCCTTGCCGTCGGTGATGACGGTGTCCTGGCCGACTGGACTGTAGAACGCCGCTATCCCCGCCGCGACGGCGCGGAGCCGCTCGACGAGGACGCCCTGCGGCACGAGCTCGACGTCGAGCGGAACCGGGCTGAGCGCCGCGGCGGCGCCCGCGACACCGCCCGCCCGGGCAGAGAAGGAGGCGATGAGCCGGCTCGCCTGGCCGGCCTGCACGAGCGAGACGGGGTGCGCGGGATCCCGGCCGAGGGAGTTGCAGACGATCGTGAGGTCGCGCGGTTCCCGCGCGCGTACCGCCGCGATGAGCTCGATCGGGAACCCGTGGATGACGCCGAACCCGGCGATCCCGATGGTGCTCCCCGAGCCGATATCAGCTACGGCCTCAGCGGCGTTAGCGGCAACCTTGTCCATCACGCTCTCCTCGATCCGATCTTCTGGCAGCTACGCGCTGCCGTCCAGAGCTTCCATTGAGGACTCAGTGCCGCGAAGATCGTTGTGGGAAGCCTCATCGAGGAGGGCATCGGAATGACTGGTCCGCTGGCAGGCCTGCGGGTGGCCGACTTCGGCCAGTACGTGGCCGGGCCGCTGGCGGCCGTGCTGCTCGCCGACCAGGGTGCCGACGTCATCCACGTCGACCCGCCCGGCGGCCCGCGCCTGGCCGGCGTCGCGGACGCGTTCCTCAACCGGGGCAAGCGCCGGGCGATCCTGGACCTGAAGCGGCCTGGCGACCTCGCCGCCGCGCGCCGCCTCGCGGCCGCCGCCGACGTCGTGATCGAAAACTTCCGGCCTGGGGTGCTGACCAGGCTCGGGCTCGACCTCGACGCGGTCCGGCGGGAGTGCCCCGCCCTCATCACGTGCTCGCTGCCCGGCTTCGCCGCCGACGACCCGCGCGCCGGCCTGCGCGGCTATGAGGGCGTCATCGCCGCCGCGACGGCCAACTGCAGGCCGCGGCCCGGCGAGGAGCCGGCGGGCTGGGACTGGGAGCGGCCCGCGTACTCGGCCCTGCCGCTGGCCTCGAGCTTCGCCGCGTACCTGGCCGCCGTGAGCATCGTGATGGCGCTGATCGCGCGGCGGCGCACCGGGCGTGGCCAGCGGGTCGAGGTGCCGCTGTTCGACGCGATGTTCACCCTCATCGGGCACAGCGGCGCCTACGTGAACGAGCGCGGGCTGCGCCCGGCGCGGCCCATTCACGGGCGCGGGGCGGGCGCGTTCCGCTGCCGGGACGGCCGGTACGTGCAGTTCGACACCTCGAGCGCCCGTCATCTGTCCTGGTTCGCCCGCGCCGCCGGCCTGCTCGGGCGCCTCGATCCCGAGCTCCTCGACCTCGCGAGCAACGCGCGCCCGGAGGTGAACGAGCGCCTGCACGCCGCGCTGCGGGCGGAGTTCCTGACCCGCACGGCAGCGGAATGGGAGGAGATCGGCAACGCGGCGGGCGCCGCCATCGGGTTCGTCAGGACACCCGCCGAGTGGATCGGCACCGAGCACGCCCGGCGGACGCACGCGGTCGCCCGCGTGACCGACCCCGAGCTCGGCGCCGTCTGGTGCGCGGGACTGCCTGTCGCGCTGAGCGAGTTCCCTGACCCGCCGGTGCGCCCGCGCCGCCCGGCCGGGACGGACACCGCGGCCGTCCTCGCCGAGCTCGACAACGAGGCGCCCCGCCGCGCTGCCGGCCCCGAGACCGCCGGCTCCGAGCCAGCAATGGCCCAGCCGCTCAGCGGGATCCGCGTGCTGGACCTGGGCCTGGCGCTCGCGGGACCGACGTGCGGCCGGATCCTCGCCGAGTTCGGCGCGAGCGTCCTCAAGGTCGGCAGTCCCGCGGCCGGCGTCGGCGGCTACCTCAACAGGGGCAAGGAGTCGCTGCTCCTCGACCTCGGCACGCTGGCCGGCCAGGAGGTGTACTGGCGGCTGGTGGACCACGCCGACGTCGTGCTCGAGAACTTCTCGCCAGGCACCGCCGGGCGGCTGGCGATCGGCTACGACGAGGTCCTGGCGCGCCGGCCGGACGTCGTCTACACCTCGATCAGCTGCTACGGCCTCGGCGGCCCCTGGACCCCGTGGCGCGGCTGGGAGCGCCAGGGCCAGGCGGTGACCGGGATCATGGAGCGCACCGAGCTGCCCTCGGTACTCGGCCCGTACAACATCGTCGACATCGGCACCGGCATCCTCGGCGCGTTCGCGACGGCGCTCGCGCTCTACCGCCGGCAGGCGACCGGCCGCGGCCAGCTCGCCAGCACCTCGCTTGCCCAGGCCGCCACGTACCACCAGGCGTTGTTCATGTTCGACTTCCCCGGCTACCGGCCGGCCGAGCCGCGCGGCTACTTCGCCCTCGGCCAGAGCCCGCTGCAGCGCTACTACCGGGCCGCCGACCGGTGGTTCTTCCTCGCCGCCAGGCTCGAGGACATCCCCGCGCTGGCGGCGGTGACGCGTCGGCCGGAGGCCCTGGAGGAGACGGCTCTCGAGGCGGCGCTCGAAGCCGCGTTCGCGACGGACACCGCGCAGGCCGTGGTCGCCCGGCTGGCAGACGCCGGCGTCGCCGCGCACGTCGTCGTGCCGGTCGCCGAGCTGATGACCGACGCGGTGGTCCGCGCTCGCGGGCTGAGCGTGACTCAGGAGGTGGCGGGCGTCGGGAGCTGCACGATGCCGGGCGTTTCGCCGCGGCTGTCCGACACCCCGGCGCTGGCCGGCCATCCGCCGCGCCGGCCGGGGGAGGACGCCAGGCAGGTTCTCGCCTCGGTCGGCCTGGCCGACCGGCTCGACGAGCTAGAACGCGGCTGGGTGGTCCGGGCTACCGACCTGCCCTCGGCCTGGCCGTGAGACCAGCAGAAAAGAAAAGATAGGAGCACCGTGCACCGCAGCGAGACAAGGTTCCTGACCACGCACACCGGCAGCCTGATCCGCCCGGCCGCGCTGATGAATGCGCCGGCGGCGGACGCTGACGCCGAGACCCGGGCCGGCTACGAGCACGCGCTGACCGACGCGGTCGCCGACGTGGTAGCCAGGCAGTGGGACGTCGGGCTCGACGTGGTCAACGACGGCGAGTTCGGCAAGTCGAGCTGGTCGGGGTACGCGCTGGAGCGGATCAGCGGCTTCGAGATCCGCCAGGATGAGCTCAAGCCGCTGGACTGGCTCGGCAGGGACCGGGACCGCTTCAGGGACTTCTTCACGGACAACCCGGACATGCCGACCGCGCTCACCGGTGCTCCCACGCAGGTCTGCGTCGGGCCGGTCGAGTACACCGGCCACGACTTCATCGCCCGCGACCTGGCCAACCTGAAGGCGGCGACGGCCGGTCACCCCGACCGTGAGGTCTTCTGCACGAGCGTCGCGCCGGCGAGCACGGCGTACAACGGCGTGAACGAGTACTACAAGACCGAGGAAGAGTACGTCTACGCGATCGCCGA
>Ga0335073_10007879_pt1 | contig 14927 bp, 9 predicted proteins | sample Lox_Sample_22_FD_207093 | JGI IMG/M metagenome (GOLD analysis project Ga0335073, IMG submission 207093) | Soil microbial communities from Loxahatchee National Wildlife Refuge, Florida, United States - Lox_Sample_2.2 | ecosystem: Environmental > Terrestrial > Soil > Wetlands | place: USA: Florida... | reverse complement strand
CACGCGGTGCGCCTGGATGTGGTCGGGATGGCCGTAGCACCCGTCGGCGTCGTAGGTCACGATCGCGTCGGGTGAGACCTCGGCGATCACCTTGGCGAGCGCCGCGGCCGCCTCGCCGGAGTCCGCCCGCCAGAAGCAGCGCGGGTCGTCGTTATCGGGCAGGCCCATCATCCCCGAGTCGCGGTACCGCCCCGCGCCGCCGAGGAACCGGTGATCGGTGACGCCGAGCGCCGCGCACGCGCGGTCAAGCTCGGTGGCCCGGTGCTGGCCGAGCTCGTCGGGCAGCAGGTGGCGCAGGTCGGGCGGGATGACCTCGCCCATCTCGCCGAGCGTGCAGGTGACCAGCGTGACGCGCGCCCCCTCGGCGGCGTACCGCGCCATCGTGGCGCCGGTGAAGATCGACTCGTCGTCCGGGTGCGCGTGCACGAGCAGCAGGCTGCGTTCCACACGGCAAGGGTACTGAAGGCCCCGGGCGATAGGGTCGGTCGCATGACGGAGAGCTTTCCCAGGCAGCAGGCGCGGACACGCCGGTTCACGCTCGGGGCACCGCGGGCGTTCCAGGTATCGCCGGACGGCGAGCGGGTCATCTACCTGCGGTCGCAGGCCGGCGACGACACGGTCACCTGCCTGTGGGAGGCCGACGCCGCCACCGGCGCGGAGCGGCTGGTCGCCGACCCGCGGGCGCTCGGCGCGGACGAGGAGAACCTGCCGCCAGCGGAACGGGCGCGGCGGGAACGAGTCAGGGAAACCGCCGCCGGTATCGTGGCCTACGCGACCGACAGCGCCGCCCAACTGGCCGTCTTCGCCCTGTCCGGTCAGGTGTACGCGGTCGCGCTTGGCGACGCAGGCGCGACGCCCAGGCTGCTGCCCGCCAAGGCGCCGGCGCTCGACCCGCGGCTCAACCCGGCGGGGACCGCCGTCGCCTACGTGCACGACGGCGCGCTGCGCGTCATCAGCCTCGCCACCGGGGACGACACGCTGGTCGCGCAGGCCGACGGCGTGACGTTCGGCCTCGCCGAGTTCGTCGCCGCCGAGGAGATGGGCCGCTCCCGCGGCTACTGGTGGTCGCCCGACGGCGGCCGGCTGGCCATCGCGCGTGTCGATGAGTCCGCCGTGCCCCGCTGGCACATCGCCGACCCGGCCAACCCGGGCAAGGCCACGGTGGAGGTCGCCTACCCGGCCGCGGGCACCGCGAACGCGGACGTTTCCCTGCTGCTCGCCACGCTGGCCGGTAACGGGGAGCTGGCCGGGTACGCGAAGCTGGCCGAGGTGACCTGCTGGGACAGGGCGGCGTTCCCTTACCTGGTCAACGTGGCGTGGGACGACGACCTGCTGATCGTGGTGCAGAGCCGCGACCAGCGGACCATGCGGCTGCTCAGCGCGCTCAGCGGCGAGGTGCTGCGCGAGGACACCGACCCGCACTGGACGGACATCGTCGCGGGCGTGCCCGCACAGCTGCGCGGCGGCGACATCGTGTGGACCGGGATCAGCGACGGCACGCGGGGCCTCGTCGTCGCGCCTGCGGGCAAGCTGGCGGCGGCCGCGCCGGTCACACCGCCCGGCCTGCAGGTGCAGGCGGTGCTCGGCACCGACGGCGACGACGTGCTGTTCGCCGCGTCGGCCGAGTCCACCGAGCGCGGCGTGTGGCGCTACGGCCCAGGCGGGCTCGCCGCGGTCGCCACCGCGCCGGGTGTGCACGGCGCCGAGGCGGCCGGCGGCACGACCGTGCTCGCCAGCCGGACACTGGACAGCAGCGGGCCCGCGTTCCGCATCGCGCGCGGGGGCGCGGTCACCGCGGGCATCGCCTCGCTCGCGCAGGACCCGAACCTGCCGCACCCGGCCCCGCGGTTCATCGAGGCCGGCCCGTCAGGCATCCGCACCGCCGTGCTCTTCCCGTCCTGGCACGAGCGCGGCAACCCCCTGCCGGTGCTCGTGGACCCGTACGGCGGTCCAGGCGCGCAGCGCGTGCTCAAGGCGGCCGGCCTGTTCCTCCCCTCGCAATGGCTCGCCGAGCAGGGGTTCGCGGTCGTCGTGGCGGACGGCCGCGGCACGCCGGGGCGCGGACCCGCCTGGGACCGTACGATCGCCGGGGACTTCGCCACCGGGGTACTCGACGACCAGGTGACGGCACTGGCCGCGGCGGCCGAGCGGTTCACCGACCTGGACACCACCCGGGTCGCCATCCGCGGCTGGTCGTTCGGCGGCTACCTGTCGGCGCTCGCGGTGCTGCGCCGCCCCGACGTGTTCCACGCGGCGGTCGCGGGCGCGCCGGTCACCGACTGGCGGCTGTACGACACCCACTACACCGAGCGCTACCTGGGCGACCCGGCCGCCAACGCCGCCGCCTACGAGCTGAGCTCCCTCATCGACGACCCCGAACGGGCGGTGCTGACTCAGGTCCGCCCGCTGTTGATCATCCACGGTCTTGCCGACGACAACGTCTTCGTCGCGCACTCGCTGCGGCTGTCGTCCGCGCTGCTGGCGGCCGGCTACCCGCACTCGGTACTGCCGCTCTCCGGTGTGACCCACATGACGCCGCAGGAGACCGTCGCGGAAAACCTGCTGCTGCTCCAGGTCGCGTTCCTGAAGCAAGCGCTCGGGATGGACTGAGGCTCAGTGCCGAGGGCGGGCGGAGCATGCCTTCGTTCTGAATCCTGGGTGTGAGCCTGCTCACCTAGGGCGGCCCGGACGCAGGTGGAAACGGGGAGTGTATCCAGGCTCACACCCTGGAAGGGCACCCTGATGCGGCATGCTGAGACTAACTGGAATAAGTTCGTGGGCATCGCATGCGCGCCCCGCCCCCCTACCTCCCCTGGGCTGCCTGGCCGCGCGTCGCGGTCACGATCACGCACGAGGCACAGCGAGGACGCTGGATGACACAACTTTCGCAGGCGCCGGCCAGGACGCGGGCGCAGATCAAGGAGCGGACGCTCCGCACGGACCCCTGGTGGAACCGCGGGCGCGTCGTCGCGTCCCTGCTGACCATCTGGGTGGTCTACGCGACCGTCCGCGTGTTCACCGGGCACTGGTACTACGTGCCCCAGTACCACTACCTGACGCCGTTCTACTCCCCCTGCGTGAGCGGCGAGTGCGTGCCGGATTCCGCGGCACTCGGGCGCTGGATCCCGGCGGTACCGCCGATCATCCCCTACGCGTTCGTCTCGCTGCCGTTCGTACTCGGGTTCCGGCTTTCCTGCTATTACTACCGCGGCGCCTACTACCGCGCGTTCTGGCGGTCGCCCGCCGCGTGCGCGGTGCGCGAGCCGCACGCCGCGTACTCGGGCGAGACCAAGGTGCCGCTGATCATCCAGAACATCCACCGGTACTTCTTCTACGCGGCGTTCCTGATCGCGATCTTGCTCACCTACGACGTGGTGCAGGCGTTCCGCGGTACTAACGGGTCGTTCGGCATCGGGCTCGGGTCGATCATCATGCTGGTCAACGTGGTGGCGGTGTGGGGGTACTCGTTCTCGTGCCACTCGTGCAGGCACATCACAGGCGGGCGGCTCAAGCACTTCTCCAAGCACCCGGTGCGCTACTGGACCTGGACGCAGATCTCGAAGCTGAACAAGCACCACATGGCCTTCGCGTGGATCTCGCTGACCACGCTGATGCTCACCGACCTTTACATCATGCTGGTCGCGAGTGGCGCTTTCAGCGACCCGCGGCTCTTCAACTAGGCCTTCTCGGTCTTTCGAAACGGGCGAACTTAGTTATGGCTACTAACGACACCGATATCGAGCGCCTCTCCTACGACGTCGTAGTGATCGGCGCGGGCGGCTCAGGGCTGCGGGCGGCGATCGAGGCGCGGGCGCGGGGCCTTCGGACCGCCATCATCTCCAAGTCGCTATTCGGCAAGGCGCACACGGTCATGGCCGAGGGCGGTGCCGCCGCGGCCATGGGGAACGTCAACCCCAAGGACAACTGGCAGGTCCACTTCCGCGACACGATGCGCGGCGGGAAGTTCCTGAACAACCCGCGGATGGCGGAACTGCACGCCAAGGAGGCACCGGACCGGGTCTGGGAGCTCGAGGCGTGGGGCGCGCTGTTCGACAGGACGCCGGACGGCAAGATCTCGCAGCGCAACTTCGGCGGGCACGAGTACCCGCGGCTCGCGCATGTCGGCGACCGCACCGGGCTTGAGATGATCAGGACACTGCAGCAGCGGGTCGTCGCGCTGCAACAGGCCGACTCGGTCGAGTTCGGCGACCCGGAGGCACGGATCCGGGTGTTCGCGGAGACGACGATCACTCGTCTTCTGAAGTCGCCTTCCGGCGCTATCGCGGGGGCCTTCGGTTACATCCGTGACACCGGGCGCTTCGTGCTGTTCGAGGCGCCAGCGGTGATCTTGGCCACCGGCGGCATCGGGCGGACCTTCAAGGTCACGTCCAACTCCTGGGAGTACAGCGGCGACGGGCACGCGCTTGCGCTGCTCGCCGGGGCCTCGCTGATGAACATGGAGTTCGTGCAGTTCCATCCGACCGGCATGATCTGGCCGGTATCGGTGAAGGGCATCCTGGTCACCGAGTCGGTCCGCGGTGACGGCGGGATACTCAAGAACTCCGAAGGTCGTCGCTTTATGTTCGACTACGTCCCCGACGTCTTCCGCGCGCAGTACGCGGAGACCGAGGAGGAGGCGGACCGCTGGTACACCGACCCGGACAACAACCGGCGGCCACCAGAGCTCCTCCCACGCGACGAAGTCGCGCGGTCGATCAACAACGAGGTCAAGGAGGGCCGCGGCACTCCGCACGGCGGCGTTTACCTGGACATCGCCTCCCGGCGGTCCGCCGAGTACATCCTCACCAGGCTGCCGTCCATGTACCACCAGTTCAAGGAGCTGGCGGACGTGGACATCACCAAGGAAGCGATGGAGATCGGGCCCACCTGTCACTACGTGATGGGCGGTGTTGAAGTGGATCCCGATACCGCCGCGGCGTCCGTTCCCGGGCTCTTCGCCGTCGGCGAGGTGTCCGGCGGCATGCACGGGTCCAACAGGCTCGGCGGCAACTCGCTGTCCGACCTGCTGGTGTTCGGCAAGCGGGCGGGCGACGGCGCGGCGGACTACCTGTCTTCTCTTGGCGAGTCCCGGCCCGCGGTTGTTTCCGGCGACGTGGACGCGGCGCTCTCCGAGGCGCTTGAGCCGTTCTCCCGTGCCGACGGCGAGTCGCCGTACGCGGTGCACGCCGAGCTGCAGCAGACGATGAACGACCTGGTCGGCATCATCCGGCGCGAGCAGGAGGTGCGCGACGCGCTCGCCGCGCTTGAGAAGTTCAAGGAGCGGGCTGCGAACCTCTCGGTGCCAGGCGAGCGGGCCTACAACCCGGGCTGGCACTACGCGCAGGACCTGCGCAACATGCTGCTCGTCGCCGAGTGCGTGGCGATGGCCGCGCTTGAGCGCGAGGAGTCGCGCGGCGGCCACACCCGCGAGGACCACCCGGAGATGTCACCGGAGTGGCGGAAGGTCAACCTGATCCTGACGCTGAACGGCGACAAGGTCGAGATGGTCCACCAGCCGATCCCGGCGCTGCGCCAGGACCTGCTCGACCTGTTCGAGATCTCGGAGCTCAAGAAGTACATGACCAAGGACGAACTGGCCGGGCACCGTCAGGCGGCCGCGCTGGAAGAGGGGCACTGATGAGCTACCTGTCTAAGCTCCGGGTCTGGCGCGGCGACGCGGGCTCCGGCTCGCTGCAGGACTACACGGTCGAGGTCAACGAGGGCGAGGTCGTCCTCGACGTGCTGCACAGGCTGCAGGCCACGCAGGCGTCCGACCTGGCACTGCGGTGGAACTGCAAGGCCGGCAAGTGCGGCTCGTGCTCGATGGAGATCAACGGCATGCCGCGGCTCGGCTGCATGACCCGGATGAACACGTTCCCCGAGGACGAGGTCTTGACGATCACGCCCATGCGGACGTTCCCGGTCATCCGCGACCTGGTCACGGACGTGTCGTTCAACTACGCGAAGGCGCGGGAGATCCCCTCGTTCACGCCGGACCCGTCGATCAAGCCGGGCGAGTTCCGCATGCGGCAGGAGGACGTGAACCGGTCGCAGGAGTTCCGCAAGTGCATTGAGTGCTACCTGTGCCAGAACACCTGTCACGTGATCCGTGACCATACGGATAACGAGGGTGCTTTCAGCGGTCCCCGCTTCCTGATGCGCGTGGCGGAGCTCGAGATGCACCCGGCGGACGAGGCCGACCGGCGCGACATCGCGCAGGACGACTTCGGCCTCGGCTACTGCAACATCACCAAGTGCTGCACCGAGGTCTGCCCCGAGCACATCAAGATCACCGACAACGCGATCATCCCGATGAAGGAGCGCGTCGCCGGGCGGAGGTACGACCCGCTGGTCTGGCTCGGCTCGAAGATCTCTCGGCGGCCTGCCGCCAATGGAACGCCGGCGGTGCCCGGCAAGCGGTAGGCGGCTTGGCCGGCTTCGCCGGCTTCGCCAGCTTCGCCAGCCAGGTGCATGATCATGAAGGGTTAGTGGCGTGATAGCGCCACTAACCCTTCATAAAATCGAAAACCTTCACGGACGGTTTCGGCGTCTCACCAGGTGCCTCAGCCGGGTATGGGACCGCCTGCCCGACAGGGTACGTGCCCGCGACGACCGCCATGGCAGCGGGCGGAGCGCGGGCAGGTCGCCGGTCGGCTGGTAGTAGTCAAGGTCGGCGGTGGCGATCCCCGGCAGGTGGCCCTCGTTGTCGTACTGCCAGAACGTCCAGCGCCGCCAGGTGGACGGCACGGCGGGCCTGGTGCCGCCGAACGCGGCCAGCCACAGCGGGTCCCGGCGGAACCGGCTCGTGCTGCCGGTGCACTCCCGCCACCAGTCCGTCGCCGTGTAGATGACCGGCCATTTCCTGGTCAGTGCCCTGGCCTGGCCGACGAAGCCGGCGATCCAGCCGATCATCTCCCTGCGGCTGACACCGTAGCAGTCGGCGCCCGCGTCGTAGGGGTCGTTCTCCACGTCGAGTACCAGTGGCAACTGGGTGGGCCTGCGCAGGCTGCCCGTGACGCGGACGGCGTAGCGGGCGGTCGGCGCCCCGCCGGCCCTGGCCGGGTTGGCGAACACGTACGGCATGACCGCGAGTCCCGCCGCGGCGGCCGAGCGGACGTCGGAGCGGTAGTACGGGTTACGGTAGTAGGTGCCCTCTGAGGCCTTGACCGCGACGAAGCTGATGCCGTGCCTGGCGAGCAGCCGCCAGTCGATCGGCCCCCGTCCGTGCTGGTAGGACGAGATGTCCAGCCCGCGCACGTGCCACCAGCCGTGCCTTGCGGCCGCCAGGCCGGGCGCCGCGTGCGCGCCGGGTGCCGTGGCGAGCGATATCACTAGTGCCGCGCCGCCGACGGTCGTCACTCGGAGCATGATTACTCTCCGCAACATACTCATGCACGGAAAGTAATCAATGCAGGTGAGGGGCGTCAAGAGGCAAAATCGGATCTGTTGCGTGGCTCGTGAGGCTGCGCACCGCTGGTTTCCGCCATCCTCACTGGCAGATCAGCGATTACGAACTCTTTAATGAAGGGTTTTAGCGTTGTGAAGGGTTTATGGCGCTATTACGCTATAAACCCTTCATGATCATGGTTTTGTGGTGCTCCGGATCCGGCTACTGCTGCTCGCGGGCGACCCGGCCGCGGATCCGGCCGCGCTCCTTGGCGTCGAGTATCGTCTTGCGCAGCCGGACGGCCGTGGGGGTCACCTCGCAGCACTCGTCCTCGGCGCAGAACTCGAGCGCCTGCTCCAGGGACAGGATGCGCGGCGGGACGAGCCGCTCCAGTTCCTCGGCGGTGGAGGACCGGATGTTGGTGACCTTCTTCTCCTTGGTGATGTTCACGTCCATGTCGTCGGCGCGCGAGTTCTCGCCGACGATCATCCCCTCGTACACCTCGGTGACCGGGGAGACGAACAGCGAGCCGCGCTCCTGCAGGTTGAACATCGCGTAGCTGTTGGAGGCGCCGGAGCGGTCGGCGACCAGCGAGCCGGTGGCGCGGCCGCGGATCTCGCCGGCCCACGGCTCGTAGCCCTCGAAGACGTGGTGCGCGATCCCGGTGCCGCGGGTCTCGGTGAGGAACTGGGTACGGAACCCGATCAGGCCGCGGGACGGGACGAGGAACGCCAGGCGTATCCAGCCGGTCCCGTGATTGGTCATCGTCTCCATCCGGCCGCGGCGCACCGAGACGAGCTGGGTGACCGCCCCCAGGTACTCCTCGGGGACGTCGATGGACAGCCGCTCGAACGGCTCGTGCAGCTTGCCGTTGATCTCCCTGGTGACGGCGGACGGGCGGCCGACGGTCAGCTCGTAGCCTTCCCGCCGCATGGTCTCCACCAGGATCGCCAGCGCGAGCTCGCCGCGGCCGCGGACCTCCCAGGTGTCCGGGCGCTCCGTGGGCAGTACCTGGAGGCTCACGTTGCCGATGAGCTCACGGTCGAGCCGGTCCTTGACCAGCCGCGCGGTGACCTTGGTGCCCCGCTCGCGGCCCGCGAGCGGCGAGGTGTTGGTGCCGAGCGTCATCGAGATGGCCGGCTCGTCCACGGTGATCAGCGGCAGCGGGCGCGGGTCGTTGGGATCGGCGAGGGTGTCGCCGATCATGATGTCCGCGATGCCCGCGATCGCGGCGATGTCGCCGGGGCCCGCCTCGTCGGCCTGCTTGCGCTCGAGCGCCTCGGTGAGGAACAGCTCGCTGACCTTCACCCGCTCGGTGGTGCCGTCGTGCTTGATCCAGGCGACCTGCTGGCCGCGCTTGATCGTGCCGTTGTGGATACGGCACAGCGCGATCCTGCCCAGGTAGGAGCTGGCGTCCAGGTTGGTGACGTGCGCCTGCAGCGGGGCGGTGGGGTCGTAGACCGGGGCGGGGACGGCGCTCCTGATCACGTCGAACAGCGGCTCGAGGTTCGCGCTGTCCGGCATCTGGCCGTCCTCCGGCCGGTTCAGGCTGGCCCGGCCAGCCCTGGCGGCGGCGTAGACGATCGGGAACTCGATCTGGTCCTCGTTCGCGTCCAGGTCAATGAACAGCTCGTAGCAGGCGTCGACTACCTCGGCGATGCGCGCGTCGGGGCGGTCCACCTTGTTGATGACCAGGATGACAGGGAGGTCCGCCTCAAGCGCCTTGCGTAGCACGAACCTGGTCTGCGGCAGCGGTCCCTCCGAGGCGTCGACGAGCAGCACCACGCCGTCCACCATGGAAAGGCCGCGCTCGACCTCGCCGCCGAAGTCCGCGTGCCCCGGCGTGTCGATGATGTTGACCGTCAGGCCGCCGTGCTTGACCGCGGTGTTCTTCGCGAGGATCGTGATGCCCTTCTCGCGCTCCAGGTCGTTCGAGTCCATGACCCGCTCAGCGACGTGGGCGTGCGCGCCGAACGCGTTAGACTGCCACAGCATCGCGTCGACCAGCGTGGTCTTGCCGTGGTCGACGTGCGCCACGATGGCGACGTTGCGCAGGTCGTCGCGGGTCGCGAGCGGCATCGCGGGCGTCATGATGGTCTCCTGCTGTGCGGGCATGCGTGAGTCTCGCTCATTCGGCATCGGCATTGCAGCCACCGGCGATTGCGCCGGCGATCTCGCCGGTGGTCCGGCGTGTCCGTGGCTGGGCCGCGAATCGCGGCACTTACTAGTGTATTGCGGCCCTGGCGGCACCTTGACCCCGGCCCGTTCCTGCTGTTCACGGCCTGGGTAAGACGGCTTACCTGGACTAAGCAGCGAGGGGCGCCAAGGATACGGCGAACGACCGATAGCGGAGTGGGGGGTCCTTAGCCCGACCCTGTAAGTACGGGGAAACCAGGGCGGTTTCCGCGGAACAGGGAGGACCCGATGAACGGGAACCTGTGGTACGAGATAGCCAGGCAGCGGGACGCGGACAGGCAGCGGGACGCGCGACAGGCCAGCGAGGTGCGCCAGGCGCGGGCCGCCGACCGCGCGCGGCGCCGCAGGGACAAGGCGCAGGAGGCGGCCGTCGCGGCGGTGATACCTGACTACGCGCACGAGATGTTCGCCGAGCTGGGCAACGAGCACGGCCGTCACACGCCGACGAGCCGGTAGCCCGGCGCGCGCCAAACAGCGCGGATGTCAACGATGTCAAGCGCAGAGAAATATCCGGCGAATTCCGGCCCGGCCACTTACGGCCGGGCCGGAATGTCGTACCCCGGTGAGATGCTTGACATCGTGATGAGCAGACGCGGGGCCAGCCCGGTCCTTGTCGGACGGGCAGCCGAGATGGCCGCACTGGAAGCCGCGCTCGGCGCGGTCCGCCAGGGCGAGCCAGCCGCCGTGCTCATCGGCGGCGAGGCCGGCATGGGCAAGACACGGCTGATCGCCGAGTTCACCACGGCCGCGCGCGGCGCCGGGGTCCGGGTACTGACCGGGGCGTGCCTGGAACTGGGCGCCGACGGGCTGCCGTTCAGCCCGTTCACCGCGATGCTGCGAGACCTCGTCCGCGAGGTCGGCGCCACGGAGATCGCCCGCCGGCTGTCGGGCAGCGGGCGGGCCGCCAGGGAGCTCACCAGGCTGCTGCCCGAGCTGTCCGCCGGCCGTACTCCCGCTATGCCGAACGAGGGCGGTGCTGCCGCCGTCGACGACGCCGACGCCTACCCCGGCGGGGTGATGACCGCGGGCGAGGCGCGGGCGCATCTCTTCGAGGGCTTCCTCACCCTGCTTGAGCGGCTCGCGGAGCAGGGGCCGCTCACCTTGATCATCGAGGACGCGCACTGGGCGGACCACTCAAGCCGTGACCTGCTCGCCTTCCTCATCGGCTACCAGCGGGCGGTGCCCAACCTGCTGATCATCGTGACGTTCCGCTCCGACGAGCTGCACCGCACCCATCCGCTGCGGCCGCTGCTCGCCGAGCTCGCTCGGATCGACTGGGTGGACAGGACCGAGCTGCCACCGCTCACCCGCGGGCAGGCCGAGGAGCTCGCGGCGGTCGTACTTGGCCGGGCGCCGGACCGCGGCCTCGCCGACGCCATCTTCGAGCGCGCCCAGGGCAACCCGCTGTTCACCGAGGAGCTGCTCGCCTGCTCGGACGGTCCCGACGGCTGCGACATGGTGCCCGACTCGCTCGCCGACCTGCTGCTGCAGGCCGTGCGACGGCTGCCAGATGACACCCAGGAGGTGCTGCGCGTCGCGAGCGCGGGCAGCGGCGTGACGAGCGACGCGCTGCTCGCCCAGGTCACCGGGCTCGACGCGGGCAAGCTCATCGCCGCGATCCGGCCGGCCGTGGCGGCGAACGTCCTGGTGACGACCGGGGACGGGTACTCGTTCAGGCACGCGCTCATCCAGGAGGCCGTGCACGCGGACCTGCTGCCCGGCGAGCACGCCGCCGTGCACACCCGGTTCGCTGAAACAATCGACGTTAACCCGTCGCTTGTTTCCGAGGGCCGGGCGGACATCGAGCTTGCGCACCACTCGTACTCGGCGCACAACACGACGGGCGCGCTCGCGGCGGCGTGGCGGGCGTCGGTGCAGGCGTCCAACGCGGTCGCGCACGCGGAGCGGCTGATGCTGCTCGACCGCGTACTCGAACTGTGGGAGCAGGTGCCGGACGCCGCGGCGCGGATCGGCGCCGACCGCGTGCGAGTGCTCGAGGAGGCGGCGGACGCGGCGCGGGACGCCGGGAATCAGCAGCGCGGCCTCGCGCTGGCCGAGCTCGCGCTCGCCGAGCTCGACGAGAGCGCCGAGCCGGTCCGGTTCGCGCTGCTGCTGCGGCGGCGGTTCACGCTACAGAAGGAACTTGGCCTGAGCCCTTCCGAGGCCGACCTGCACCGGGCGCTGGCGCTCGTGCCCGAGGCCGTCTCGCCTCCGGCCAGGACCGAGCTGCTGATCTCCGCCGCGCACTGCGGCATCGACAACGACGGGCCGCAGTACCGCGCCTGGGCGCTCGACGCGCTGCGGCTCGCGCGCGAGCTCGGCAACATCGACGCGGAGGCGGAGGCGCTGTCCAACCTGGCGATGCTGGAGGCCGGGCGGAGCCAGGTCGCGGCCAGCGACAGCGAGGCCTTCCGGCTGCTGATGCAGGCGCGCGAGCTCACCAAGCAGGCCTGGGCGTACCACCCCATCATCAAGCTGGTGATCATCGAGACGCACCTGCTGTGCGGCGCGGGCGAGTTCGAGCGCGCCGCGCGGGCGGCGCGGCGCGGCATCGCCGACGCCGAGCGGCACGGCCTCGCCAGGACCGGCGGCGCGTTCCTCGCGATCAACCTGGCGGAGCCGCTGCTGCACCTCGGGCGCTGGACCGAGGCGGCGGAGGTGGCCGGGCGCGCGCTCGACCTCGCGCCGCCGCCGCGCACCCGGGTGGGCCTGTGGGTACTTGACGGCGTGATCGCGCTCGCCAGGGGCGACATCGCCACGGCGGCCAGGCGGGCCGGCGCGTCCCGGCTGGTGCTCGCCGCCGGCGGCTACGACGAGCAGCATCACCTGCCGCTCGCCGAGCTCGACATCGCCGTGGCGCTGGCCGCCGATGGGCCCGCCGCGGCCGTTGCCGCGGCCGCGGAGACGCTACGGCAGTACGACCTGTCGGCGGCCAGCCCACGGTACGCGTGGCCGCTGCTGGCGACCGCGGCCACGGCGGCCGTACAGGCACCGGGCGAGGAAGCCGCCGCGCTGCTCGACAAGCTGCGGATGCTCGCGGAGAAGCTGGACGTCCGCGGCCCGGTACAGCGCGCGTGGCAGTTGTCGTTCGCGGCGCTCGATCCGGGCACCATCGACGACACCGGGGATGCCGGGGATGCCAGCCGGCTCCGCGCCGCGGACGCGGCCGTCGCCGCGTGGGAAGCGGTCGGCCAGCCGTACCAGGCGGCCGTGGCGCTGGCCCATGCCGCCCGGGTCGCCCTGGCGGAGCGGCCAAGGTCCTCCGGGATTACCGCGCGCGAGGCGGCGGCCCGGCTGCGCCGCGCGGCGCCGATCGCCCAGCGGCTCGGCGCCTCCCCGCTCGCCGCGCAGCTCGCCGAGCTCGGCCACCGGGCCGGCGCCGACGGTGACGCCGATGAGCCCGGCCTCACCGCGCGGGAACGAGAGGTCCTGCGCCTCGTCGCGGCCGGGCAGTCGAACAGGGAGATCGCCGCCGCCCTGGTCATCTCGCCCAAGACGGCGAGCGTGCACGTGTCGAACATCCTCGGCAAGCTTGGCGCCGCTACCCGCACGGAGGCCGCCGTCAAGGCACACCAGCTGCTGCTGCTCTAGGGTGCCCGTTGCTCCGGGAGTGTGCGCCAGCCGTACAAACGGCTCGCTAGACTACCCACATCGTTGCGATGGCTAATCGTTGGGGGCTTGGGTGAAACTGTTCGACACGGCTTCTAGGACAGTTGTGTCCCTTGACTCGTTCGGGGAACACATTGGGATGTACTTTTGCGGGCCGACCGTGTATGCGCGCGCCCACGCAGGCAACGCGCGCCCGTTCGTGCTCGGCATGTGGCTATCGCGCTGGCTGCGCTCCTCTGGCCGGACGGTGACCTTCGTGCACAACATCACCGATATCAATGACAAGATCTATCTCGCCGCTCCGAACGCGAGCGCGGGTCTCGCTGATGCTGCGACCCAGTGGTATCTGGATGATGTCTCGGCTTTGGGTCTCGGCCTTCCCGATTACACGCCCCGCGTGACAGATTATGTTCCCGAGATCATCGAATTCATTGAGAGCCTGGTTGCCCAAGGATCTGCCTACCCGGCCGGCTCCGACGTCTACTTCCGGGTCTCGAGCGACACGAGCTACGGCTGCCTCTCCAGGCAGCGCGTTTTCGAGTCGGAAGACCGGCAGCCCAACCCACTCAAGGAAGACCCTCACGATTTTGCGCTGTGGAAGGGCCAAAAGGAGGGCGAGGACACGTCCTGGGACTCGCCGTGGGGCCGGGGGCGGCCAGGCTGGCACATCGAATGCTCGGTGATGGCCGAGGCATTGCTGGGTAAGACCTTCGAGATTCACGGTGGCGGTCTTGACCTTGTGTTCCCCCATCACGAGAACGAGCTCGCTCAGTCGCGGGCGCTTGGCCGGCCCTTTGCGCGGGTCTGGGTCCACAACGGGATGCTCCAGTTCACCGGCGAGAAGATGTCCAAGTCAGAGGGAAACGTCACGACCATCCGTGAGGTTCTCGACACGTGGGGCGCCGAAGCGTTCTTGCTCTTCTTGATGACGGGCCATTGGCGTCGGCCGATCGAATTTTCTGTCGATACGATGTCGCAGGCCGTAGCGCGGGCACAGACGTTCCGTAACGCGTTCACGCTGGAGGAGGCAGCCTTCGACGAGAGCCAGTGGAGCGAGTTCCATGCCGCGCTCGACGATGACTTCGACACCCCGCGAGCACTGGCGATCATGCACCGATGGGCCTCCGAGCGGCAGTTGCAGCACCTTCGCCGGGCGTTGGAGATCTTCGGTCTGGCGTCGCTCGCGCACCGCAGCGACGTGCCCGCCGACGTGCTCGCCTTGAGTAGGCAGCGCGACACCGCACGACGCGAGCGAGACTTCGCCCTGGCCGACAAGATCCGCAAGGATATCGAGTCAGCCGGGTGGGAGGTCCGCGACGAGCCGGGCGGGCCTTCGCTAGTGGTGCCCCGCTAACCGGAGCTGGCCGGTCAGGGCGCGATCGAGGTCATCGCGCAAGGCCGCACCAATGGGGCGTAATTGTACAGCACGCGAAGAGCGAGGCACCGTGGGGCTGGGATGCACGTCATCGGGCAACCGCGGCTACGATCGTTCAGGATTCGTATGGGCTCTTCGAGACTGGACTGGTGCGCAACGTTATGAGCGATCTCAAGTCAATCGCCGTATCCGGCGAGGATCTCCTCATGGACCCGGCCTGGGACGCGCTCGTTGCTACGGCGGGGAATGTTTTTCAGACAAGTCATTTCCTGCTTTCATGGTGGCGCGACACGATATCAAGCCGACCAGGCTCAGAATTGCTGGGCGTGAGGATCATGGATGGCTCGGCGGTTATTGGCG
>Ga0335073_10007878_pt1 | contig 14927 bp, 15 predicted proteins | sample Lox_Sample_22_FD_207093 | JGI IMG/M metagenome (GOLD analysis project Ga0335073, IMG submission 207093) | Soil microbial communities from Loxahatchee National Wildlife Refuge, Florida, United States - Lox_Sample_2.2 | ecosystem: Environmental > Terrestrial > Soil > Wetlands | place: USA... | reverse complement strand
CACTTCAGAGGGGAGCGGGATGCAGGCGGATTCGATCGCCATCAGCAGCACGATCCCGAGATAGCCCAGGCCCGAAATGGTGGCGATGACGAAGGCGGCGATCAGCGTGACGAGATGCTCGAGCATGGGCTCAGCGCCGGCTCATCGCGGACGGCGGCCGAAGAAACCCACGCCCTGCATCCGCATCACCACCTCGCCCTGCTGATTGAGCAGCTCGCCAAGGCTCTTGATCGTGCCGCGATCCGCCCGGCTCTCAGACGGGATGAGATCGAGGATGGTGAGCCGCCCGGTCAGCGTGTCCTCGGGCCGCACCGGCTTCAGCCACTCGATGCGGTCGACACCGGGCGAGCCCATGCTGTGGGCGACGGTGCTGATGAAGCCGTCGCAGAGGAGCCGCATATACAGGGAGGCGGTGTGCCAGCCGCTGGCGACAAGACCACCGAAGACGCTGCTCTTCGCCGCTTGAGGATCGGTGTGGAAGGGTTGCGGGTCGAACTGCCGGGCGAAGGCGATGATCTCCGCCTCGCTGACCCGGCGGCTGCCGAGCGGCAACACCTCGCCGATGCGGAAATCCTCGAAATAGCGCCCCGCCATGCCGCATCCCTTGCCGCTGCCGCGCGCGGGTGTAGCCGAGAGCGGCCCGGCGGCGCAAGCGCGCGGCGCGCGACATTGACCCCCTGCGATGCGCAGTTATAGTGGCGGCCGCGCTGGCCCCTGTGGCGGAATGGTAGACGCGGCAGACTCAAAATCGTATTTTGCTCGTTCAAAATGTCATTTTATCGCGCAATATCAATAAGTTGAGCAAAATCAAAAACTTACACAAAGCATACACAAATCTTGCAGATTCGGCCAAAAGCGCGTATGCCTACGCGTATGGCCCTGACCTACAGCCTCATCGGCGGCAAGCTCCACGTTTATAAGCGTGAGAACAGCCCCTTTTGGCAGTGCTCGACCTATCTCGCCGGCCGCAACCACCGCAACACCACCAAGGAAGGCGACCTCGAGCGCGCCAAGGCCAGAGCCGAGGAGTGGTACCTCACCCTCCAGCTCAAGCACCGCGCCGGCGAGCTCAAAGGCGGCAAGACCTTCCAGGAGGCAGCCGACCAGTTCGTCCGCGAGTACGAGGCGCTCACCCAGGGCGAGCGTAACCCCCGTTACGTGAAACAGCAGGGCGAGCGCCTCCGCCGGCACCTCCTCCCCTTCTTCGGCGAGATGGTCGTCGCCGACATCACGCCCGGCACCGTGCAGGAGTACCGCATTCATCGAGCGATCTCCCGCAAGGACCCCAAGACCGGCGAGCCGCTGCGCCCCGCGCGCAGCACGCTACATCATGAGATCGTGACGCTGCGTCACGTCCTCAAAACCGCCCAGCGACACGGCTGGGTCAAGTTCATCCCCGACCTCTCCGCCCCCTACAAGACATCGGGCAAAATCCAGCATCGCGCTTGGTTCTCCCCCGAGGAGTACAAGGAGCTTTACGCCGCCACGCGCGAAAGAGCAGCTGACCCGCCCGACCGCCGCTATCGCTGGCACTACGAGCAGCTACACGACTTCGTGCTGTTCATGGTCAACACCGGCTTGCGGCCGGACGAGGCCGCGCGCCTCGAGTTCCGCGATGTCGAGATCGTCAAGGATCAGGGGTCAGGCGAGACCATTCTCGAGATCAGCGTGCGCGGCAAGCGCGGCGTCGGCTACTGCAAGAGCATGCCGGCCGCCGTGACCTATTTCGAACGCTTGCGCGATCGCAAGCGCACCGATCCGCCAGGCCTAGCCGGCGATACCGAGGCGATCGAGGAAGCCAAGGCTGACGCGTCTGCCGGCGCCGCCAAGACGCTTCGCAAGCCGGCACCCACAGATCGCCTCTTCCCGCTCACGCATCGAGAGATCTTCAATACCGTGCTCGATGAGCTCGGCCTCAAGCGGGACCGCGAAGGCCGGGCCCGCACCGCCTATAGCCTCAGGCATACCTATATCTGCCTTCGCCTCATGGAAGGCGCCGACATCTATCAGATTGCGAAGAACTGCCGCACCAGCGTCGAGATGATCGAGAAATTCTACGCCGCGCACATCAAGAACATGATCGATGCTGCGGCGGTCAACGTCAGACGCGAGCGGGCGAACGTCCGCCCCACTAAGCGCAAAGCGAACGCGAAGCGCAAAAACCCGCCCAAACAGGGCGGGCGGTTCGGGAACCCGAAGTTGCCACACTGACTATTGGCGAACGCCACTGATGACGCTATAGGTGTGTCACGGTGCCGGTGTGGCGGAACTGGTAGACGCGACGGACTCAGACAACTTGAGTGCCCCGGCGGAAACGCCAGGTGCAGAACTGCTCAAAGTCGGGGAAGGCTTCACTGCTAATCCCGAGCCAAGCCCGAGCGATCGGGAAGGTGTAGAGACTGGACGGGCAGCACCTAAGGCGGCGTGAGCCGCGATGGTGAAGGGACAGTCCAGACCACGAACCCGCAAGGGGCGGCGAAAGCCGAAGTGGGATGAAAATCCGTTTCCCGCAAGGGAGTGGGGGTTCAAGTCCCTTCACCGGCACCAAATTATGCCCGTCGATATCGAGGCACCGCAGCAGTCCGCCCTGGCACGAGGAACCGTAGGCTAAGCCAATGCGGGCTTAGGACCTACATCGCACCTAGGAGCAAATGCGGTGCCGATCGCAGAGATCACCACAGCCTTTCAGCAGCGAACGCTTGAAATCGATTGTGTCGAGATGGTGCTGACTCAAAGCGCGTCGGCAAACCCTATTGTACATAAGGGTAAGGGATATATTCGCCAGGACACGAACGATGTTCTAACCTTCAAAATCTATGCGACGGAAACGCGCAATCTGACTCCGTTCGACAGTTTCAAATCGAGCCTCGGTGCCACGGCAGGGCAGCTTTTCTCGCCTTCTGACTTCTTTGATCTCTCGGCAACATCCAACGAGGGTACGGTGTGGCATGCGGAGCGCATCATCCCTCGGTACAACTGGACAGTCGGCCATGATCCGATTGTCCTTGGAAATATTGGTCTTCTTTACATCGCCCAATCCCTCGCAGAATCCCGCCACTTTGTTCAGATTCATTTCTTTGATCATGTCGACTTGCCTCATACGTTAGCGACTAAGTCCGAGATTGACGGCCACGTTACCGTCAACCGCGATACGTCGAAATTTGTGGCAGTGGGTGCCGATTTCGTCGTCCGCACCCGCAACGGTGCTGTCGTTGTAGAGGCGACGTCCGACAATGCGATGAATGGCGAGATTCACACCCGCATTCAGGAAGCGTTGGCGTTTCTCACGGCCAAGCCGCTCAGCTGGCGCGTTCTGATCCGCCGTGACGGACACAACCAGCGCATCGAACTGTCGTCCGCCACGCCGAAATCGCCTACGACCCGGTTAGATCCACCAGTCAGTCCCGGGTACCAAGGCTTCCTCGAGCACGGGTGGAGGTTGTTTTCGCTCTACCTCGACTACATCATCAAGGTCACTCCGCATCCTTATTGGAACCATTGCAGCTATCATCTACACAATGCCTGCGAAGCCAGTGCTAACTCGATCGATGCCTGGGCGGTAGGTGTCAGCGTCGCCCTGGAGGGGATCGCCACCTTGATCAATGTCGAGAGGACCGACAAAGAGAGGGATACGGTCGCTAAGCTTCGGTGCTGGGTCCTAAAGCAACTCGCCTCTCATGAGGAATTTTTACATCTCCAAAAACGCCTGAGCGGTCTGCTCGGTATGCTAGACAATGACCGTGTCCAAGATAGGTTGGCGCCATTGGTCGCGAGTGGGCATGTCCGCGACGAGCATCTTAGAGCGTGGTCCAGGTTGAGGAACCGGCATGTTCATCCTAAGGTGATCGATCTAAGAAACGCGGCAAACAGAGACTTTCAAGAGCTCTTCGACCTCATCAACAAGACAACCGTGCTGATGTATCACGTTGTCTTTTATTTGATCGGCTATGAGGGACCGTACACAGACTATGGGACCCACCGTTATCCTCCCGGAAACTATCCGACAGTCAGCGGCCCTTCCGATGCCAAAAGCACTAGTGAATAGTCCCCCCAGCTATGTGATTTGGACTTAACCGTGACCGCATGGCGATGGGAAATATTTGAGGAGCTCGTCAACGCAGCGCCGTCTACGGTGACCAATCCCGGCCCACTGCGTCAGCCAATAGAAAGCCTGTCAATCCGGCGCGGCGAGGAAGGCGAGCTGGTTCTCACGACTACGTCTCGTAACGCAGGCAACAGCGCAGCGACACAGCATCCACCCGGGACTGTCCGGCGCGCCGATGAGTTTATCTCATTTTCCAACCCAATCGGATTCAATGGCTTAGCTCACGGTGTCGTGCCGAGGAGCTGGTCTCAAACGTATGACGTAAAGGTCGGCTCCGACATCACGACGGAAGAATCATCTCTTTACTCGCTTGAACTGCTGTCTCAGCAGAGTCGCCCGATAGAGTACACGATCGAATGGATCGAAAATTTCCAAGCCGATAGCTTTCTTTGGTTTGGGCAACTCTCGGATAAAACCACCCATCTCGAGACAATGACCCTAGGCAGCGGAGCCGCCGCCATTACTCTAACGGCTACGATTTCAGAAGGCGGCGGTAGCAACCAGAATGTCTATCTGAGAGTAGGAGGGACAGAACTCTACCTCGGTACGGCGCGTTCGGACACGCCGCAAGGTCTTGTGAAGCCTGGCTTCATTCTCTATAGGGGCGCCCCTGATGAAGGCACTAGAGAGAAGATCAGGCATTGCCTTTCTTTCGCCTTAGGCAATTACCTCGTCAATCTCGGTTCGACCACCCTGGACGCGGCATACCAACCTGTCTCGATCACAGCAGTAAGTGCGAACCGGATCAGCGACAGGATATTTAAGCTACCGCCGCTGCCACCAGCTCCGCTCGAAACGCGGTACCAGCGCGAGGTTGACGCCGTCGTTCTGTCGCGGATCGTCAACTCGATATACGCGGCCTCTGATGAACTGGGCCTGAGGTCTCTAAGCTGGGCATATTGGCACGCCCTATGCGCGCCTGTTCACATTGCTGCGGCACATTTCGGCGCCGCTATCGAAGCGCTGCAAGACACCTTTGTAAAGGCACATCCAGAGAAGTTTCCCACAAGGCTCATACCGGATGACACCGAATGGCGCGCCCTTCAAAAGCGGCTCACGGAAGCGGTCAGATCGTCGGCGTTAGAGCCCGAAGTCCAGACTATTTTTGAGAACAAGGTAGCTGGCCTTAATAGCGTACCGATCAGTAAGCTGTCGGAGCAGGTCTTCACTCATCTCGGTATCCCGCTCGGAGAGCTAGAACGAACTGCTTGGAGAGCGCGGCACGTTGCTGCCCACGGAGGTTCGTCAAGTGGCGATCCGATTAAAACGATCAAGGATACGAAGCTGCTCAAAGGCATCTTAGATCGCCTCGTGCTCAAGATTGCCAACGCGGGCGACGTATATCGAGACTATTACACTGTCGGTCACCCAATCAGGAAACTCAACGAGCCGATGTCTTAGCCTGGCCAAACCAAAATCAACCGTCCGGCTCCTTCATCGGCCATGGTTTCCCGCTCCCAATATCTGGATGCCGAGGTTCCGTCGGAGGCCTACCGAAATGTTCACGCCGGGCCTCGATGGCCATGAGAATTCGATAAGCAAGTTTAGCTTGAGGTCCTTTCGTATAGGTTAGCCCAAACAGGGACTTCCTCAAATCGGTTAAGTCGTCGGGGTGCTGCTCGTAGCTGCTCGAGCCTTCGATAGGGACGCGTTTCACGGCAAGATCGCTCGCGCCTCTCACAAGCGCATCCCCCAAAGGTCCCGAATGGCTAGCGGGGACGCCTACTAACTCACAAAGTTCCGACGGAGTGACGATGAGGCGCACAACCTCGACCATCAGCGGCGTTGGGCGAACATCCTTGCCCTTCAGTATGTCGAGATAGTCCGATTTGACCTTTGGGTGCTTCACAAACATTTCCGCGATGACCTTTGGTCCCTCAAAAGAATGGAATCCCTTGAAAAAACTCCCTGTGTCCCGCATGAGCAGCTCGAGCAGATAAGCGGCACCCGCTTCATCACCGTGCCGCAACAGCGCCTGTTGCCAGTCATGATCCGCAATAAATTCCGGGATGAGTTTGCTGAGCTCGATCAGCGCCACAGTTGCCTTGTTTGATGGTGAAAAACCAATCGCTCGCGCTACCTCTCGCAGTTGACGCAAGTTTCTATACTCGGCGGGCAGCCGCTCGACACAACCCAAAACGGCTACCGGATCGTCGCTAGTGCCAAGCAATTCAAGCCATCGGCGCACGGTCCACCATTCATTGGGATTCTGCCACTTCCCGTCAAAATACCGCTTCTGAGCGCTTTCGTATCCAGCTCCGATCCACTCGGGAGGCACGACCACCCCAAAGACGAGCATCGCAGCTAGAAGATCGTGCCGGCCTTCCGCCGGCGCCTTCTCAGCCGCGCGGAGAATCGCGCCGGCGTCGCTTCCGAAGTCCATCTGCACAGCCGCTATCGCGAATTTTGCCGCCGATGCAATGTCCTCGGGCTTATTCGTTGCGAGTAGTTCGTCGATGCGCTTGAGGACGGCGGCCGCGACGGGATCTTTCTTCTTCGCAGGAGCTGCTCTTGACAGCACAATCTGCTCAAAAGCCGGCCCCATTCTAAAACCCCTATCCTGCGGCTTGGACGAGCCGAAGCGTATAAGCTCGAAGGCCGCGCTTTCACCGAAGGTCGCGTCGTTCAACAGCGACAGCAAGACCTTCTTCGTATCCTCGCCGCCAAATTTTGTGAGTGCATTCCGATAGAGCATGTAGTAGCCGGTGCTATCGCGGCCGCTATCAGTTCTCTTTTTCGTTCTTTGCCACTCTTCGCGTTCTGCCCTGTCCGCCTCTGCCTCGTTAAGCTCATAGTTAAGCGCTGTCACGAATGACGGCAGCAGATCTGGACATGCCACCTTACCCAGTGCCGTCGCATAATGCGCCGGATAACGCCGACGCGTCGTTCCAGGCTTCTCGAAAAAATGTGCCCATCCCTTTAGCTTCTCGACCAATCTCGCTTTGACGTCAGCTGCGACAGGTAGATCGTCCTCGTCACGCGTCTTCGTCTTCAGTCGAAACAGCACCTCAGAAAGATCATTCACCTGTACGGCGCTCGTCACCTCGCGCGCGAGCAGCGCCTCGATCACCTCAAGCGCCGATACCGAACAAATCGCGTCGATTAGATTCGACCTGTCCTGATACACGGTGGTCGTGTCTCTTCTTTCAGGCTTCTCGATCTCGGCGTTCAATGCGTCAAGCTCATCGAATAGCGTAGTCACAGACCTTCTCGTCAACGTTTTTGCAATTTGGCTTTCACGCCTACTCGTCTTGGTCTGCTTTTGGAATGCGCTGAATAGCGTATCCTCGGCCTCCCGCTCCGGTTTAAGATAGTCCGCAGCATATGGTGGCAGCTCGCGACCGGCCGTCAAAGCCTCTATTGCGATGCTCTGGAATTCGTTCGGGTATTTTTCTGCCGCATAAGAGATGGCGCCATGAGCAACATGATAGTCCTTGAACGTGGTCGTAAGGACGAGTTCCGCAAACTCCGCTCGGTTTACCGCAACGCCGCCGTCCGCGAGCTCCCGAAGGGCTTGGTACCGCTCGGCACCGGCGAGCTTTTCCGCCTTGCCAAGCTTGGCTTTGGTAACTCGCTCGCGAATGTTACCTCTCGCAAGGCCAAGGGGAAGGTTGGCAAAAATCGCCTCACATAGTTCCGGCGGAATCTTTCCTACGAATTCATCGGCCTCCTTACTGGCGCCCTCGCATTCAAGGTGGTCAAGAACCGCCGCAACGACTTGCGGTAGCTTTGTTTCGTGAGCGAGCGCGATGCCAAACTCTAAACCTTCTTCTCCTCCATATATGCACATGTCCCACACGATAGATCGGATAAAGTCGGCATTTAAGGTCCCGATGCGCTTGAGCCCATCCGGCCCCAGTGACGAGGGAACCAACCAACCCCGCGTCAACCCGGTAAGAGAGTCGTATCGTTTCTGATCCTTGATGGCGTGCCAGATTTGGTCGCCCAACTCAGGTCGCCCCGATCTGCCCATGAAACGGATCGACTGATCCCCATTGGATCCCTCTAGGCCTCGGAGTTTTTCGTGGATTGCGCCTCCTATCGCAGCCCACACGTCATTTGGGCTGCGCCGTATCATGTCCGCCGCAAGCATCATATCCACGTCGAAAGCCTTGAGTATCACTGTCCCCAATGCGTCACGGTGCGCTTTGTCGCCCTTACCGAGCCGCTCACATGCAAAGAACACGACCTCATCGGAATCCGAGCGATTGATGAATTCGATCAATCGTTTGCCCGCGTCACCCGACATGTCTCTTTGAGCACTGAGCATGGTAGCTTCAAGCCAAGACGACGCAAACCATTCGAGGATTTGCTGATGTTGGAAACCGAAGACGCGTTCCGTTCCTGTGTTTGGCAAGACCACTAGAAGGTGAAGAGCAACTAGCGCTTCCAACGCATCATGTACGCTCGGACGTGACTTTTCGTCGATCATCCTCGCCGCGACAAGCTCGTCGCTTACAGCGCCGACAAGCGGGGCAGCATCCGTCTCTTTGAGAGAACCCGTGCCTTGTTGGGCCATTGCCGTAGCGAGGCGACACAGATAGGAATGTTGATTGTTATGAAAGACCTTATACAGTTCGTCACGATGTTGCGGGTGCTCGTCATGCGCCCGCATAAGCTCACTCAACAGTTCCTCTTTGGTGTCCGGCAGCTTTCCGTCTTGGCCAATAGCGGCCAATGCATTCAGATAAAATGGGTTGCGTATGATGCTCCGCAACCCGTCCTTGCGTCGCGCCGCCATAAGCAACGCTTCCGCGATCTTAGGATCGCGATTGCGCAATATCGCGAGCTGCTGTTCGAAGCTAAGGGGCCTTAGAATACACCTCCTGGCTTCGGGAATTGACAATGGGGACAACAGGCGGGTCGTGACCAAGAGACCACAAGCAGGATAGTCGCGACGCAGCCGCCTGAATTCCGCTTGCAGCCAGGCCCTTTCGTCGAATGATCTTTCATTCCACCCGTCGCAAAGAAATGTGAAATGACCTGCCAGGGCCAAGCCGTTAAGCGTGTCTGCCCCTATCTCGCCCAATCTCGCGCGCTCGAATATCTGTTTCGCGAATGGAGACTTCGTATCTAGCTGCTCAGCTAATGGCACGATTAACGGTGCTGAATCTTGCGATAGTTGTGCCAGAAGCGTTGCGATCTGGAGAAGGCTCGTTGTCTTGCCCGCACTGGCTCCGCCAACAGCACAACGCCATCGCCCGCCAGCAGCGCCTTAGCTACGTCATCTTGTGACGAAGGCCTCGATTCTTTTTCCGTGATTTCTTCAATCGTCAACTGGATGGGGTTATTGACACCGTGCTGTCGCACAAACTGCGCAATCTCTTCGCTAACCCGACCATGAGCCTTAGTAAGTGCCTCGGGTGTCACCTTGCCTTCAAGCCGGTCCATAAGGCGAACCATGCGCGGTGACTGATCGGGATAGAACTCCTCAATAACACCCGGATGAGATGCAATGAGCGATTGCAGATCCTCCCAAAAAAGAACCTGCACCCCAAACCTTCCTTCGTGCTCCCGTTGGGCCGAGCGTTCACGCGCGTACTCTTCGATCTTCGCGTCTTTGGCCGATGTCGCGGCGAGGGTCCAGTGCTCGAGTGGCGGACTGAAACCTTCAGCTTTTGCGATTTCGGCATCGAACTCAGCCTTGGTAACCACCGAGCCTAAATTCGTATCTTTGTCCTTGCATTGGATGCCGTGAATGCCCTTGGTGTAGATCGGTCTCCCGGAGATATCCGTCCCGTGCTGCTCCTGGCCGACGCGACCGTTCTTCGTAGCCGTGGGATCGCCCCACACTCGCTTAAAAAGCGCGAGGCAAAGATCCTCGAACTCCTGCCACGCTTTCGGCGGCCGTATCTGCTTGGCGTTAAAATTCATAATCTCCCCAGCGGGGATCGCTCTGCTGTATGAAGTCCCGAGGATCGAAATTTGATCGCGAGCCTTATACCACGTCTTGTGGTCTATGAGTACGCCTATGCTGGCGCGGCCGCGCCAGCACTCGACGGGTATTCGCAGATTAAGGGACCGAAGGAACGCAGCTGACGGCGAGGCCGCAGACTTCGCGGCGATGGTCGCCGTTCAATCCGGCGCGTGGGAGCATTTACAAATCCGTCCTGCCCCGCGCGGCAGCGACACCGCTGCCGTACCAGCAATGCGCGTTGGTCTGTGGATCGAATGATGACCAAGGTCTAGTCATGCAGAGATCGGGGTGCTCGTCACGAAACGGCGCGCCGCAACAGGCAAAATATCGACACCCGCGCAGCGGCAGCCGATCGGTCGGTTCGAATATGTCACCACGAACATGAGTTGCCATAAAGGTCAGAAATCCCTGTAGCGTACCGAGCCCTTCCTCCGCTTGATTGGCGTCGAGACCGGCTTCGAACTCGCCGAACCAGAAGACCGGGGTTCTCTCATCGTCAGCGTTAGCAACTTCCTTCTGAAGGAGGGGGCATGGCGGGGATGTCTGAAGCAACTTCGACAGCTGGTCAGGATTTATGGTCGGTAGGAAAGCGTCGAGGTCGAAGAACGGCTCGCTCTGGCGTTTAACCAGGTAGAACCGGAAGTTTCTATTGAAAAGCTCAGCCCCCACAGAAATTTTGCCTCGACCGGCAAAGCAACCGATCACTGTCGGGAGGTCGTGCGTGAGCACCGCATCGATCGCGCCATTGCGCTTGGAGCGATCCGCTTCCTCTATTTTGGCGACAATATCTTTGATTGTGACTTCCGATGCGCCGGCAAGCTGGGTCGCAATCTCAAGGAACCGCTGCGCGGGTGCCGCGGAGCAAAGCGCCAGCAGACTAACTCTGATGAAGATTTCGGTCGGAAATTCTTGTCCAGACATGTGCCTTAGCACCTTACGAGCGAGCCTATAGGGGAACGCCGGTACGTCATCCAATGGCCCCGGTACACCTGCAGGGCCACCAGCCACCACGCGGTCCACCTCTAGGGCGAGCCCCTCGAGGAGAGCTATCATGCCGAACCGAACGACAGTCTCTTCGGGCCCGTCGACGAGTCCGATTTTCAGTTCTACGTCAGGGACGTTCAGCGGATCTCCCGGTAGGTCAATATTTAACGCGCGTTGCTCCACTGCGACCATTCGCAAGCGATTGTCGGCGACGCCAGCGAACATGGGCTCGGCGGGGCGAATATCGCCATTTAAACTTCGTTGCCAAAGTCTTAGCTGGCGTAACTCCCTGCGCTGCGCTTCGCTGAGAACATCGGACCCGCGGCTCTTTCCGTCGAGGCCGACAGTGTGTGTGAAGAGACGAGCGAGTCGAACCCAGGTAAGGAAATCAACGAATCCCGATACCGTCGAGAAGTTGTGGAGATAGTGCAAGTACTCATGGACGAACACCGCAAGGTGGTTGTAATTTGCGTCATCCTGGAAATGGCCGTCGCTACGGAACAGCTGCACCCAATCCGAGATTGTGATGAAAGCTTGATTGGTCGCATACGAACCGTACTCTGCGCTGCGGAGGTGTTGCGAGAGAAGCATTCTCATATTCTCGAATTGAACCGCCTGGACTTATCTCCCGCTAAAGCGGTCTTCGTGTCAATCACGAGTTTGCGTTCCATCATCGAAGCATGCTCGCGTGCACCTGTTCTTTTGGCGAGCGACGTCGCTATGTCGGTGTGAGTTTTGATCGTGCCAGCACCCGACGGATGTTCCGCATGTTGGTGAGAGCGACAGGGCGCTCGGGAGAGTCTTCGGGCAGCTGCGCCAGGTGAGTTGCGATCCGGTGATGCAGAGCGAAGAGCTCGGCGCGCGTGAGACGGAACAATTCCGCCAAGGTGTATTCTCGCATTTTGATCTCCTTCGTTTTCGACCGCACACATCGCGGCCTTCTGGCGAAGGCCCCGGTGCCGAAGGAGGCGGGCTGCATCGCTTGCGACCGGAACGAAGAGGAGGAGTGCGAAGCACTTGCGGCTGATACGCCGACGCGAGGCGTTCAGTGGCCGCAAGAAGGCAGCTTGGGTGTCGAGAAACTTGAGGAAGGAGATGCGAGTGCGATCGATGGAAGGGATTGATGAGATCTCTTGCACGGGCGCGTCCCCCGCTTTCGCGAGGGGATCGGGCTCTACTTACCTCGCGCTGCTCGGCTCCCCGAGCCCCTGCCTCGCTGAAGCTACGCAGGGTCTCGGCCATCCGGTGACGATCCCCTCGCGCGGGACCGTGTGGCGCTCAGTAGCGCACTGACTTTCCTTGAGCCTTGAGCTGAAGGCTAAGGGGGGCCATCTCTCGCGCGGCTACGCGCCGCCGATGAGTGCTCGCCCGATGGAGGAGAGGCTAGCCCACGGCACGAATGGGTATAGCCAGACGGCAACTACAACGGCCGCTACCACGCCATTGAGCACGATAACCCAGCGCGAGGCGCATTCAGATCTCGTGCCCGTCGGACAGCCGAAGCGTTCCGCCGCTCGGTTTCCGAACAAATAAAGATTGAGCCCTGCGAAGAATGAGACTCCGAGAATCGCCGTGACGGCTGTTGCTACAGCAACGACACTTAGGCATACGATCGGATCAACAATATCGATGAACACGGCGGTGAGAGCAGAGATAACTCCGATCCAAGTCGGGACCAAACCTGAAGCTTCTGCCGCCCCAATCGCGATCCCGGTCATGGTCTCGGCGAGGGCACTCCTCTGCGCATCGAAGTCCTGTTGGCTCAGTCCCGGCGCAATGTGCTGCGGCGCAAGGTCGAAGCTTTGCTGAAACACAACCGATCGCGACACGGGGCTCCACTTCTCCGCCACCATTGCCAAGATGGGAGGAGTACACCCCAAAATGCACGTCTTGAGGTCCATCGCGTTGAGCTCCCCTCCTACTGTCAGGGCACAACGAGCGTGACCGAGTTGCCCGATGTTGGGGTGTGCCACGGGTTCCATCCAGGCGCACCGTTGTTGCGCCATCTTGCTTGCGAGCACCGTGCCGTTTCGTTGCCTGATCCCTGGTTGCGAGGACGGAGCAGAGGCTCGTTGATTGGCGAGGGTGATGGAGGCGGGTTGCCGTGAACCGGGATCGCTTGCAATGGCTTCGTCCAGGTTGCACCACTCGCAAACACGAGCAGGCGAGCAGTCAATGCGCCGACCGCCTCCATATCGACTGGCACCATGGAAAGATTGGTGACCTCCAGGACGTGCGTTGCGCCTTGGTGCCCTACTGGCATAGAGGGCCTTCCCTGTGAGTCAGGAACCGTGCCGGTCACCTTGACATCGATGTCCAAGGGCCCGAAGGAAAACATTTATTTCCCCCGAAGACAGTTTCCCTGGGGGAATGTAACCACGCAAATGTGGTCTTGACTACGAGTTTACGCGACTGCCGCTTCGGCTAGGTCGCTTTTCAGCGCCTGCAGTGCGCTTCTGATCTGTCCTGCGCGGTAGTCTTCCAGTCCCGGACGACGCGGGAAGGCTGCGGAAGAAGCCGTCTTTGCGACGAGCGTTTCGATTTCCGAGAGGAGCAGTTCCAAGTCGTCCCGGTTGAGATACACACCCATCGACTCCTGAGCGCTATCCTCTGGCTCGTCCAGGACAGCCCAGGTAATGAGCGTCGGGGCGGCCTCATTCACTGTCTTCGGGTCGCGTCTCGGAGCGGGAGTGCATTCGAACCGCACGAATCGTACATCCCCGCCAAATTTCTCGAGTGGTGGCTGGTCCCACGCCTCCGCTGTTCCACGCTCTGTCGGGGTCAGAATTCTCGTGCGATAATAGGGCAGACCGTTGGAGCACAAGGTCTTCGCCGCCGCGACAAAAAACTCGCGCAGCTGAGTCGCGTCCACCAAGCCTTTCCACACGACCGAGACTGCGCCATGCTTGAGCTCAGGCATGTAACATGCCAACGGCGGTCCAAACTCGCTGTACCGCAGCCACGCGCCCGCCGGCGTAGTGATCAGTCTTCCCAACATGGCTCTGCCTGGATGCGCTAAAACCTGTAGGCAAAAGCTAGAACGCCCGTACCCCACATTCAAGTTCCCCCCGGACGCAGATCCGCCCAACATATAGGCGCAGCGTTAAGATTATGTCAATACGTAGAAATCCCGATGCTAGCGGGGTGCCGCTTGGTAGCGGCGCTTGTGCCTGCGCACCACCCCTGGAGCAGCCCGCAGCTTTTGCCGCTGTGCGGTACCGCGATGTCGTCGTTGTCGGCCGGGCGGCCCCGTGCGCACTGAGGCGACGGCCCGCGTGTTACCAGCAGCTGGCGAATGGCGCACAGGTCGGCCAGGGACGTATAGCGCGCGGCCGAGAATTCCGGCAGCGTTTCGAGAGTGCCTTCGATCCGGGCTGTCTTGCGTTTGAATAGCGGCTCGCCATCATGGCAAGCGTTGCCGCTCTCTCTAGAGCGAACTTTTGCCATCCGGAAAGTCGATTTCCTGATCGCTCGGTCCGCTGAATTCTGGTGACGGACAAGTCCTGAGCATGAGATTAAGGAAGCGGCAAGAGCCGGAGTGGAGTGGAGGTTTGTACCGCGGTACTCTGTTGCGACGCATAGTTCACGAGCGTGCTGAGGATCGCAAGAGTCGGACGCGTGTAATTCACCCGCGGCGACTTCGGATCGATAGCCGGAACTGTGCCGTCACTTTGGAGATTGAAGAGTACCGCAGAGGCCCCTAGCTCCCCCGTATCGGACGCAACCGAATTATCCGCTTGTATCTCTATGCGAACTGGCTCGGATGTTTTCTCAGTCCGTCTCAAAATCGCACCTAGATAATAAAATATCTCAGCAACAGATCGCCAATACACATGAACGAATGCCTCGGATCTTGTCGCGAATTTGCCTTCAGGAGAGGGAGACAGAACGATCTCGTCAGCTCGGCACGCATCGCCATAG
>Ga0335073_10007877_pt1 | contig 14928 bp, 13 predicted proteins | sample Lox_Sample_22_FD_207093 | JGI IMG/M metagenome (GOLD analysis project Ga0335073, IMG submission 207093) | Soil microbial communities from Loxahatchee National Wildlife Refuge, Florida, United States - Lox_Sample_2.2 | ecosystem: Environmental > Terrestrial > Soil > Wetlands | place: USA... | reverse complement strand
CGGTGTGCGCGCCGTCATCGCCGAAAGTTTCGAGCGCATCCATCGCTCGAATTTAGTCGGCATGGGCGTGCTGCCGCTACAATTTCTGGACGGCCAGAATCGGGAATCGCTGGGCCTGACCGGATCAGAAACCTACACCATTGAAGGCATCGGCAAACGGCGCGTGCGCGTCACCGCCGACGGCAAACACTTCGAAGCGATCGCGCGAATCGATACCCCGGTCGAGGCCGAGTATTTCCGGGCAGGCGGCATTCTGCCGTATGTCCTGGAGCAGATCGTCGGCTAGCGCCAAATTGCCAGAAATCAGCGTACCTAGGCCGCTTTGCTCGCGCGCGCGCCTTGGTGTTGTTACGAGTGGCGTAAGCCGCCAGGCTTGCGCTCGGCGTGTCCCGATATCGGCCGCGCGCAGCACAAGCCTGGCGGCTTATGGCACTCCGCGCACCAATACCTACTGTCCGAGCTGAACGTCCGCGCGCAGATCCTGCCAGTCCGGCAAAACTACGCTGCGGCTCATTTTTTCGATCGGACTGGTCATCTCTTTCGATTCAAATGGACCAAGTCCCGGCGCGCGGAAGGAAAAACGGCACAACGGCGGTTGTCCCGCCCGGGCGTCCGCCGTGTGCAGCGTGACGTAAACCGTCATATCGGATAACTGTGCGCTCGAATGATTCACCACCAGGTAATGAATCTCCGATTTTTTGTTGTAATCCACCAGGAAGCGGAAGCCGGTGACCTCGACAAGATCGGTGAGCGAGTGCACCGGCGTCGGCGCCGGAGAAGGCGCCGCAACCGGCGGCGTGTTGGGGGCGGCGGAAGCTTTCGCCTCCGCGGCCGGCCGGTCGAGCGGCTGGAAATAAAGCAGCAGCGCGCCGCCCACCACCGGAATCCCGAGCATCAGTGCCGCGCTCAGCAGCCATCCCCGCACCCGGGATCGCGAGTGGTCCACGCGCCGGGCCACGCCGACTACGCCGGCGTTTTTGAGGGATTCCAGATTCGGCGGCAGCGCCGGACCCGGCAGCGTGATGCGCGGTCCGGAATCGGGCATCAGGATGGCGCGCGGCGGCGGCGCGGGGCGCATGCTCTGGCCGGCCGCCTCGATGTAATCCTGAAGCGGCGCCAGCTTCAGCCAACTTCCCGACGGCAGCCGTTCGCCGACCAACGGATCGGATGCGGCCAGTTGCCTCATCGGCGGCGGCGTGCGATGCTCCACCGGCTGCGGCTCGGGTTCGAGCGCGGGGGCGGCAACGGGCGTCAGCGGCGGGACGGCTGTGGCGGCAGCCAGCGGCGCCGGCGCCAACGCCGGAACCTCCGGCGGAGCAAGCAACGCAATGGCCCGCGTTACCGGGAAAAATGTCGTGATCGAAATTTGCGGCGAAATGCGGGGTTGCTCGGGTGCGGCGAAAACCGGCGGCGGCTCGGCGACGGCAACCGCCGTCAATACCGGCTCCGGTTCCGGGGCACGTTCGGGTTGGCGCGCCGGCGCGGCCTGCGCGGAGCGGATATGCTCGGCCAGCGTCAGGAGAGGGTCGACCGCGGACTCGGCGTGCGCCCCCGGGAACGTTTCCAGAACCGCCAGCGCCTGCCGCGCCTTCGGATCGCAGGCGGGACATTCCTTCACCGAGGGTGGAATCTCACGGCCGCATTCCGGGCAGATCCAGTGGAACATAGTACCAATTTAATGGGATTTTGTTTTTTTTCCGTTCGGGGACAAACCCTACCCGCCATACCTAGGCACCTTAAGACGGATAAAGATTCGATCTCAGCCGGACCCTAGCAGGGTGCTCAATAATGGGATAGACTACTTCGTCCCGGCCTGTAAGTTATTCATGCCGCGCGCGGCCATGGCCTGCTGGAGGGGTTAACGGGTCCACGTGGCGGCTTGCGCCGGGCTAATCTGGCCGGCCGGGCCGCGGGCTGGCGGGTTTTCATGCCGACGCTAAGAGGCGGCGCCTTTCTTCTGCTTCCAGCGAATCAAAACATAAATCGCCACGGCAACTCCCAGGGCCAGCGAAAAATATAACAAATATTTCTCGACAATTTCGGAAATTGACCTCCAATTTTCTCCTAAATAGTATCCGAGCGACAGAAACGTGGTCACCCACAGCAGCCCGCCGGGCCAGGCGTAGGCCGCGAAGGAGGAAAATTTGAGCTTCGACGCGCCCGCCACCAGGGCCGTAAAATGGCGCAGTCCGGCGATGAAATAGCCCGCGAACAGCGCCCAATGGCCGATGCGGTCGAACCATTGATGCACCCGCTCCAGACGCTCATCGGTGAGGTGCAGATATTTGCCGAAGCGGTGCACCGCGCCCAATCCGAGGGTCCGCCCGATGGTGTAGCTCAAGGTGATGCCGCACCAGCTTCCCGCCAGCGCCGAACTCCAGGCCAGCGCCGGGTGCATGCGGCCCTTGAACACCAGATATCCGCAGAAAACCAGCAGCGTCTCGTCGGGCACCGGCAACCCCACCACGCCCAGCGTCAGCAGCAGAAAAATGACCGGATAGCCATACGTGGTGATCCACTCGAAGACGGATTCCATGGAGGAATCATAAAGGATTGCTCAGCGGCGATTCAGACGGCCTATTTTTCCCCGGAGGCCAGCCGCGACGGGACCGCGAAAAATTCCAGGAATTTGCGCTTCCCTTCCTTTTGCGAGGAGTCACGGCGCTCCACCAGGTCCGCGGCAAATTGGGTGAACAGTTTCCCGAGCTCCGAATCCTGCTCGAGAAAGGTCCCGGCAGTCATGGCGCGATTCACTCCGAAATAGTCGTTGGGAAAGGCGTGGGCGACGGGAACACCCAGGATCTCTTCCACCTGGGCCTTATTGAACACCGCTTTCTTGCCGGCGCGGTTCAAAATCACGGCGACGCGCGTGTCCAGCTCGAAATTCTTCAGATAATGTATTTTTTCGCGCGCCAGGTGCAGGGACGGGATCTCCGGCGTGCACACCAGCAGAATGCGCTTGGCATCCTGCATGATCTCGATCGAGTACCGCTCCAGGTTCCCGGAAAGGTCGAAGCACAGCGCCTGGTAATTGCGGCGCAGAAACTCCATTAATGCCCGGATCTGTGCGCCTTCAATGCGCAGGCTGGGATTGACCTGGCCGGCGTGCAGCACGTCCAGGCCGCCGAAGGAGGTCACCAGTTGCGGCCACAGGTGCTCATCGATGCGCAGCGAATTCTCTACCGCGTCCAGCACCGAGTATTCGTTTTGCAGCTTCAGCATGAAGCGCATCATGCCGCTGTTGAGGTCGAAGTCGGCGAGCAGCACATGCATGTTGGTGCGCCGCGCCAGCGCTCCGGAGATGTTCAGGGCGATGGTCGAGGTTCCCACGCCGGCCTTGGATGGCAGAAACGCGAAAATCTGGCTGGTCGATTCGAGCACCGGCGGTTTGCGCTCCACCAAAGCTCGCACCGTCTTGAGGGCATCGATGAGAGTCTGACGCTCGAACGGCTGGGCCAGAAATTCCCGCACGCCGGCGCGCATGGTTTCGCGCAGCAGCTTCGGATCCACTTCCGAATGCACCGCGACGATCTGAATCCCGTCGGCCTCGGACTCCAGGAAACGAACCACCTCCTGAGCCTTGTCAAGCGTTTGGAAGCTCAGGAAAACGACTTCCGGAGCATGGGCGCGCAGCGTTCGAATCAGGTCGATAGCGTTTGGATAACGCTGCAACGAACGCCCCACCGAAACCTCTCCGGTCGCTTCGAGTGCGCTCTGTAAACGAGCAGCCAGCTCCTGGTCGGGGCAAATGATAATGCTGCGAAGCATCTCTCTCCTTTTCCAGCCTAGGGGTATTATCGACCGCAGACAATGCCTGTGCTGCCTGAGTTTAAGTTGGGATTGATCCTAGCCCGGCGGAGTTTTTGCTTATACCCGCCTACGGTGTATGTGGTAGGGGCGCGCTTATGCGCAGGCGGCCATCGCGATAGCTTCGGAGGAGGCGGCGCGGTAGGATTCGGCGAAATGGGCGTGCATGCGCGCGCAAGCCGGATGCGGATGAATCTGCACGAAGAGCTGTCCGATCATTTTGCCTCGCAATCCCTGGCAGCACTGGGCCAGTTGCGCCGCCGACTCCCGGGTGCAGGCTTCGCACGTCAGGCCGGTCTCGAAACAGAGTTGCGGGTAATTGTTGTGCATGCGCGAATTCAAATTATGCCTGCCAGTTCAATGATTAACAAAGAGATTTGAGGCGGGTTCGGCTCCGCTCCTTTGCGGGTATCCGGCCACCCCCGTAATGTCCCCCGTACTACCCGCCAACCACTGGCATGAAACCTGCATTAAAAAAGCATCGACGGACTCAAACAGGCGTCCCATGATGCAGATGCGACTCTGGTGGATGGTGCTTCTCCCGGCGTTCGCCCTGGCCGCGACCCCGGAATTTCGGGTTGAACAGTTCCCGGTTCCGGGCGGATCGGAGTTGATAACCGTTTTCGGCAGGGTTCCGGAGGCGAAGAACGCCGGCGAAGTTCCCTTGCTGAGCGTTCTGCGCGACAATCTCGGCGATCGTTTGGATGATCGGGGCGACGAAAGTGCCCGCCTTCGTTACGTTTGGGTGTTGACGTCGATGTCGCCGGGCCTGCTCCAGCGCGCGGCCGGCGCTCTTCCCTTCTTCTATTGGCGCGCCGATATCGCCCGCGACCCGGATAAACGGCCGGCGCCGGTGATCGATCTTGGCTCGCCGGAGCGGCCGGTTTGGCATTCCATCGCCGGGTCGCTAACGCAAGTTTTGGCGCTCGATCCCGACGGCGCGCTGGTCCGCAGTTCGACACGAAGTTATCGAAACAATCTGGAGGATCAGCATCGTGTACGTCTGCTCGAGGGACTGGCAATTATTTCCGAGTTGCGGGACGATCCGAACGTAAAAGCGCTGTTGAGCGAGCCCGAGTTGCTGGAGATCGAGACGCGGCTGAACCTGGGCGCCGAGATGCTCGGTGGATTGCTGAGCCAGCAGAAAATCCCGGCGGCGTATATGAAAGAACGCACGCGGACCGAAGAAATGCGCGGCCACAACTGGGAACTGCTGCGGCAGCAGGCGGAAGCCGATGGGCTCTATTTCGAGCCTTTCGGAATGGGCGGTTCGAGCACTCATGCTTTGCTGTGGATCGCGGCCAGCGATGTGAAGCTGAAGCACAAATTCGACGGCCAGTTCCTGGGGATCTCCGATCCGTATCTAGATCCGCGGCTTTTAAACTGGAGGGGATACCGCCAGGTCCGCGACGGGCAGGAAATGATCCCGCTGGGCCTTTATGCGCTCGAATATCCCAAAGTTCCGCTATTGCTGGTTGATTTTCGCGATACGCACGCTCCCAAGCGTCGCGAAATGATTCGGCACGCGATCACCGACACGGTGAACGGTGTGTTTGGGATTTCGAAATTCACCAACTGGCCGTATCTGACCGGTTCGATGGTCTTTAATTTCGTGCGCGTGCGTCACGGCGCCACCAATGACCGCTCGGCGCGTCTCAAGGCGTACGCCGAAGTGCGTGAATGGCTGGCCCTGGACGATTCGATTGATCCCGGCCTGCGGGCGCTGTTGCAGAAGCGCCTGGAAATTATGGGCGTCAATCCGATGGAAGAAAGCGTGATCCATGAAGCCGCGATCGCGCGGCGCCAGTATGACGCGCTGCTCCGCTACGCGATGGATCCTCGCGGATTGCCCCGGCGCATCGAGCATGATCGCAACGCCGAACTGACGGCCTATCGACACGGTGTCGGAGCGCGCATCGGCTTCCGCGTGGCGACAGTGGCGAGCGTGGGAATTTATTCGCACCACGAAAAGGAAAGCGGCGCGGGGCTCGAAGCAGCGCTCGATCGCGATCGCCGCGTCGCCAGCGAGACGCGATTTTTAGAAATGGTGGCGCGCTCCGGGCCGCAAGCCGAGATCGTCTGGAATATGGACGACGTTCGCCGCGCGGTGGATGAAATCGCGCAGTTGGGAATCCCGCAGAGGTCGGCGAAGCTGGTGGCGCAGATCATGCAGGAGACGCACGATGAAGAAACACGCGCGATCTGCATGCGGGCGCTGCAGTCGATGGACCTGGGTTCGATGGCCGGCGGATTTCAGGAATGACCCGCGTGTTTGATCGCGCGCGCACTCCTGCGCGGCATGCCGCCTCTCCTCGCGAAAACTTCGCGGCTCGGCGGGGCATCGGCGCCAGCGCGTGCGCCACATTTTTACGAGCGTCACGCTGCTTCTTTTTGGCACTTCTGCTTGGTCTGACCGCGCACGCTGAGGTCAACCGCGTCGTCATTATCAAAGTCGACGGCCTGCCCGATCGGCTGGTGGAACAGTACGTCAACGAAAACGCCGACGGGCCGCATGAAGGCCACAGCGTGCTGCCGTGGATCACACACGTCTTCAAGAATAACGGCGTGTGGATGGAAAATTTCTACGTGCGCGGGCTGAGCCTTTCTTCGCCGTCGTGGTCCGAATTGGATACCGGGCATCACCTCGAAATCCGCGGCAACGCCGAATACGACCGCTATACGCTGCGGGTCTACGATTACATGAATTTTTTCCCGTTTTACCTCGGCTACGCGCGGGACCGCATGGCCGATATGCCGGGCGTCGCGCTGCTCGACGAGAATCATGTTCCGCTGCTGATCGACCGTTTTCCGCGAAATGAACGTTATCAGAGTTTTCAGCTTTATCAACGCGGCGTGCGCTGGAGGACGCTGGAAGGCAGCCTGAAGGAAACGTTTCGCAAACCGGCGCGCGACCTGCTGGACGAATGGATCACGGGTTTCGGCGTCGAAAGCTCGCTCAACCAGGAAACCGAGCGGGAACTGATCCAGAAACTCGCCGATCCGAACGTCCATTACCTCGATTACTTCACCGGCGATTACGATCACACCGCGCATCTGACCAATGATCCTGTCGCGCAACGCAATGTGATCGAGCACATCGACGCGCTGGTGGGCCGCATCTGGACCGCGATTGAAACCAGCCCGCTCGCCTCCACCACTCTGCTGGTGATGGTTTCCGATCACGGCATGAACACGTCGGAAAAGATCTACAGCCAGGGCTACAACCTGATCGACTGGTTCAACAGCGCCGAAGGCGGCGGCCACCACGTATTAACCAATCGCCACCCGCTTGAGGAGTTCAAACTGAAAGGTCTCGATCCGTTTGTCTCCGAAGTGATCTCGCCCAGTTCGCAATCCTTTTATCTCGCGGGACAATCGCGTGAATATCCGACCGCGGTAATGGACCTGGATGGCAACGAACGCGCGTCCATCAGCCTGCGCAACAATTCGCTGAACGTGATCCATATTCTGCTGGATCAATTGACTCGCAAAAAACCCACCGGGCGTCTGCGCGCGGCCGAGATTAACGCGCTGTTTGACACGCTCGATCGCGTTCGCCCGCGGTGGATACGCAATGTGGACGAGCTCCGCGGCGAGTTGCGGCAACTGCGCACGCGCATCGCGCAGCAGGAAGCGCTGGTTGCAGCCCAGCCCAAAAAATGGACCATCGAGCAGCGCGACGCCGGCATCCAGGAGCAGGGCTTCCGCAACATCCAGCGTCTCGACCAGATGCGCAAAGAAGAGAGCGGCTACAGCGATTACGTCAGCACGATGACCCATCTTTTATCGCTCGATCCGGCCGATTTCGATCCCGGGAAATTCAATATTCGCGATTTGATTCCGGAGCGGTCTCTCGGCGACGCCAATTCGCTGGGCGATTTACAACGCTACGTCGTTGGTCCGTCGGCCGAAGGCATGGTGGCCGGCGCTAATGACACGCTGGATATGGAGCGTAGTTTCCGCCACATCGACTATTTTTCGGCGCTGAGTGCGATTCACGTGCGCAACAACGTGCAGCCCGGCGTCGCGCCGCGGCCGGTGGATTTTATCGCCGTACCGTTAAAGAATGCGGTGTGGCTGTGGCGCTCGCCGGAGCGGCAGGCGCTGATCGAAACGCGAACCAGCCCGTCAGGGGAGACCGAGTTGCGCTACGTTCCGATCGCCAATCTGCGCCAGGACGATTCCGGCGAATTGCATTACGACCGCGCGGCGTGGGCCGCGGGATTTCCCCTCGATTATTACGAAGACCCCGATCTGAACGCGCCGCGCACCTGGCTGAATGACTGGCACAACGAGCGGGAGTGGCTGAATGCCGTGCATCGCACCCGGTATTCGCTGGGGATTATCAGTATTGTTGAAGCGCTGCTGATTCATCCGGTGGCCGATCCGTATCTGGAGCGGATGCGCGAGCTGCGCCGCGTGGACCTGATCGTTTTCGCCAACGATCACTGGAATTTCAACGTGCGCGGCTTCAATCCCGGCGGCAATCATGGATCGTTTCTGCGCGTTTCGACCCATGCCACACTGCTGTTTGCCGGCGGCGACGGGACTGGGATTCCGCGCGGCCTGCGGGTCGCCGCGCCGTATGACAGCCTGAGTTTCGCGCCGACGATTCTCGCCCTGATGGGACGGCGGGATCCGACACTCCCCGGTCCGCTGATCCGCGAGCTGGTCAGCGCCCCATAACCGCGATCTTTGTTTGAAACAAAATCGTTCGCTGATGATCTAACATCCGTGGACCGCGAAAACGAACCGGAGCTTCTCGTAATCGACTCCGCGGCCACCCCTTCCCCCCGCAACGACGACGCGCAGCGGCAACGTATCCTCGCACGGCACCTGGCTGCGGTCGCCGAGCATCTGCGGCACCTTTCGGATCTCGAAAAGTTCGTGAGCCATAACGGTTAAGTGCCCGCTTTCGCGAGTCTGCCATAACACCGCGAGTCTGATTTTACGTCACTTCTATGGAATGCACCCGGCGTCCTACGCGGAGTGGATTGCGCTGATCGAGCGTTACCGCCGCGCGGTCAAGGCTTACAGCGAAACCGTGCGCGTGCTGGCCAGCATGGAAGATCCTGATTACGAACCGGCGCAGCGGCGCGTCGAAGAAGCGCATCGGGTGTGCGAAAGCCTGCGCGCGGAGCTGCTGACGTATCAGGAGAAACATGCAGTCAAGCCGGCAGACAGATAGTTCGTGTCCGCAAATGCGCGGCCATAACGGGCGCGCGGGCTGAGAGCCTGACACTGCCGCAAGGTGCTCTACGAATTTGGGTTATTTCGTTTGAAACCGCCGGTCCAGCCCCTGCCAGCACTCATAATAATCGTGCTGCAATTCGCCGGCATCCAGGGCGAAACGCGTGGGACGCAAAATGTATCGCGTTTCAAACATGAAGGCCATGGTTTCATCGATCTTCTGCGGGGCCAGATTGGCCTGGGTTGCGCGCTCATGCGTCGCCGCGTCGGGACCGTGGGCGCTCCAGGAATTGTGCAGGCTCGCTCCGCCGGGCAGAAATCCTTCGGCTTTAGCATCGTAGACGCCGTAAATCAGACCCATGAATTCGGTCATCGCATTGCGATGGAACCACGGCGGACGAAACGTATGCTCGGCCACCAGCCAGCGCGGGGGAAACACCACGAAATCGACGTTGGCGATGCCATGCGTGTCGGAGGGCGACGTCAGCACGGTAAATATGGACGGATCGGGATGGTCGAAGCTGATGGAACCGATCGCCATGAAGTTTTTCAAGGCGTATTTGTACGGCGCCAGATTGCCGTGCCAGGCGACCACGTCGAGCGGCGAAGCGAGCGTCTCCAGCGCCCACAGATTTCCGCCGAATTTGGCCACGATCTGCTGCGGATTGCGATCGTCCTCAAAGGCCGCAACGGGCGCGGCGAAATCGCGCGGATTGGCAAGACCGTTCGCCCCAATCGGCCCCAATTCCGGCAGGCGAAACATTGGCCCGTAATTTTCGCAGATGTAGCCGCGGGCGGCGCCATCGGACAATTCGGCGCGAAAACGCAGGCCGCGAGGGATCACCGCGATCTCGCCCGGGGAAACGTCCAGAATGCCGAGCTCGGTCGCCAGGCGCAGAGCGCCCTGCTGCGGCACGATCATCATTTCGCCGTCGGCGTTGTAAAAAACCCGGCCGGACATAGAACGGTTGGCGGCGTAAATGTGCGCGGCCATGCCGGCCTGCATGCTGGCGTCGCCGTTGCCGCCGATGGTGATCAAGCCTTCGAGAAAATCGGTGGGTTCCGTGGGAATCGGAAACGGATTCCAGCGGAGCTGGGTCGGCGGCGGATCGGCTTCATTGAAGGGCGTGCTGCGCAGCAGGCGGTTATCGATACGCTGGAAGGGCCGGTTATGGGCGGCCGAAGGCCGAATGCGATATACCCAGGTCCGCCGGTTTTCAGCGCGCGGCATGGTGAAGGAAGTGCCGGAAAGCTGTTCCGCGTACAACCCGCGGGGGACATGCTGCGGGCTGTTCTGGCCTTCCACTAAAACGCCGGCGATCGCTTCGGAAACGAAATGGTTCCCAAAACCGGGCTGATATTTGACGCCGGTGGTTGCGCTCTGGCCAACGGGGGCGGATGCGAGTGTCGTCATGGTAATCCCGTCGTATCACAAAAACGGGTTGGCTCGCAGGCGCGGCTTAAACTCGGGAAGTGGCGTAAGCCGCCAGGCTTGCGTCGTCGCGGGGTGATTTTCTGACCGTCAGCGGCACAAGCCTGGCGGGATATGCGATAGGCGGCGCTTGAAATCTGCGTCGATCTTAACCCCCGCCATGACTGGCGGGGCTGTAAGCGCGCGTGCCAGGGCGACGGGGCGCGCGCGCGGATTAAACTCAATCATGGCGAGTTGGAATCCGCGGCTGTATCAGAAATTCTCCGACCTGCGTAATCGCCCCTGCCGCGATCTGGCGGCGCGTATCGCCGTGGCCGCGCCGCACCGCGTGGTGGATCTGGGCTGCGGACCCGGCAATCTAGGCGATATCGCGGCGCAGTGCTGGCCGCAGGCGTCGCTCACCGGCATCGACAGCTCACCCGCGATGCTCGAAACGGCGCGCCAGGCGCATCCGGAATATGAGTGGCGGCTGGGCGACATCGCCGAATGGGCCGGGTGCGAAGAGCGCGGCGACATCGTGTTTTCCAATTCCGCGCTGCAATGGGTGCCCGGTCACGATACGCTGCTTCCGAAATTGCTGGGGCACGTGAATCCCGCGGGCGCGCTGGCCGTGCAGATGCCGGGAACGTATCGCGCGGCGCAGCATCAGATTCTGCGCGACATGGCCGCTTCGCCCGAGTGGCGCCGCTGGTTTCCCGAGGGCCGCACGCGCGAATGGCACACCCACGATCTCGATTTTTACTACGAAACGCTGGCGCCGCTCGCCGCGCGTCTGGATTTGTGGGCTACCGAATATTTTCAGGTGGTGCCGAGTCTGGAATCGATCGTCGAGTTTTATAAAAGCACCGGATTGCGGCCGTTTCTGGGTCCGATTGAAGACGCCGCGGCGCGCCAGCGATTTTTGGCGGAATATCTGGAAAAATTGCGCCCGGTTTTTCAGGCGTCGTCCAAGGGCGAGGTGTTTTTTCCGATGCGGCGGATTTTTATTATTGCGTACCGGTGATTTTCCAGGCGGATTACGAATCCGCCGCAGGTCTGCCCCACATCTGCAACACATTAATTAGACGTCGCAAATTTCCAGCGCCTGATGCAAGCTTTTCAACGCATCACGGCCCGGCGCGGCCGAATATTCGTGCGCGATATATCCCGTGAATCCTAAATCCGCGATGGTTTTCGCGATAAACCGGTAATTTAATTCCTGGGTATCGTCGATTTCGTGACGCCCGGGATTGCCGCCGGTGTGAAAATGCGCGATCCACTGGAAATTCTCGCGGATGGTCCGGCAAATGTCGCCTTCCATGATCTGCATGTGATAGATGTCGTACAGCAGTTTCACGCGCGGCGAGTTGACGCGCCGCATCACCTCCACTCCCCAGGCGCTGTGGTCGCACATGTAATCCTTGTGGTTCACTTTGCTGTTGAGCAGCTCCATGCAGATGGTGACGCCTTGGTCTTCGGCGTGCGCCTTCACGCGATTCAAAAACGCGACGCAATTGTCGGCGCCTTCCGCGTCGGCCATGCCGCGGCGATTGCCGGAAAAGGTGATCACGTTGGGCGCGCCCGCCGCCGCGCACTGATCGATCGCAGCGCCGATGGATTTTTCGAGCGGCGCGTGATTTTCCTTGCGGTTGAGCGCGTCGGGAATGGTGCCGCCGGCGCCGGGCGGATACATGGTCGGAATCAGGCCGTATTTTTTCAGCGTGGGCCAGTTTTCCGGGCCGATCAGATCGTAGCCCTGGCAGCCAAGCCGCGCGGCTTCGCGGCAGGTTTCCTCAAACGTCATCGAGCGATTGAAGACGCCGCGCGTCACGCATTGCTTCAAGCGGCCGTGCCGGGCGACCGCGCCCGATTGCGCCGCCGCCGCGACCGGCAAGGTCCCCAGAAAAACACGGCGATTCATATCGCCAGCATAGCTCGTCGGGGTAACCCAGTCACGCGTACGACGCATTTTTTATCTGCGGCTGCTGGTTCGACTTAGTGGGGCTCGCAGGCGGCGGCTGGCGGCCGCGGCGGGCTAGAATTGCGGCGCATGGATACCGCAGCCATTTCGCAAATCCTTCAATCCTGGCACGGCGTTCCCAAAGAAACGCATCGTGAGTATTTTCGCGTGTGGCAGCGGGTGGCCGTCGAGCTCGAAAAAGCGCTGCGCCGCTGGATTCCCGAGCGATACTTTCAGGATCTCAACCGTTTCGAAGACCGCGCCGCGGCGTATCCGATGATTATTTACGCCGCCAGCCGTCCCTGCTACGGACGGCCGAAAACCGAGTTCACCTACGACGTGGCCGATCCGGCGACGCTGTCCATGACGCTGCGGTCCATCGGCAACCCGACGCGAAAAGTGCTGGCGGCGATAGAAGCGCGGCTGCGCGAGGCCGGCCGTCCCGATCTGGCCATCCGTTACGCGCCGGTCTGGCATCAGGATATTTTCCGCGACGTTCAGAAGAAGCCGAAAATGCTGATGGAGCTGCTGGCCCACGAAGCGCGGCTGGTGGACGCGGTGATTCATCTGGGCACGACCCGCAAAATCGCGAGATTCGAACGCGCGACGACGCTGGCGCTGTGGTCGGTGGCGGGGCAGGATATGCGCGAACTGGTGATTCGCGCGCTGGAGCTGACGACGGACGTTCTCGAAAGTTGCCAACGGCAACAATCGGCGTCGCAGTGTTAAACGACGCACTCCGCCATAACGGGTGGGGCTTTCAGAGGGGGGTTATTGTGGTGTGTCAGCGGAGCAAGATCGAAAGAGCGTTATACTCGAACCTCAGGAGATCCCGATGCTACGCCTGATTCTCGCCGCCGCGCTCGCGGCCGCCGCTTTCGCCGGCAATGAACCGAATTCGCAGCCGAATCCTTATGAGACCGTCAAGGGGTGGTTTCACCTGCCGGAAGGACGCACCATGGGATCGACCAGCTCGGTAGCGATCGATTCCAAGGGACATATTTGGATCGCCGACCGGTGCGGCAAAAATTCCTGTGCAGGCTCCGACCTGAACCCGGTTTTCGAATTCGACGAATCGGGGAAAATGCTGAAAAATTTCGGCGCGGGGATGTTCATTTTTCCGCACGGCATGTTCATCGACAAGCAGGACAACATTTATATTGCCGATGAGCTGGCGCACATCATGGTGAAGCTTTCACCGGAAGGAAAAGTGCTGCTGACGATCGGCCAAAAGGGCGTCGCGAGCGATGCGGACGACGGTTTGGATCAGCCGACGTCGGTCGCGGTTGCGGGCAACGGCGATATTTTCATTTCCGAGGGGCACAATGAGCGGCGCGGGCAAGGCCCGGCGGATATTCGCAAATATTCAAAAGACGGCAAGCTGATCAAGCGCTGGGGCGAGCACGGCTCGGGGCCGGGTCAACTGGAAATGCCGCACAGCCTCACGTTCGATACGGCGGGCCGCCTGTTGGTTGCCGACCGCATGAACAACCGCGTCGAGATTTTCGATCAGGACGGAAATTTTATCGCCGCCTGGACCCAGTTCAGCCGTCCCAGCGGCGTTTTCGTCGACCGTCACGATGTTCTTTACGTCACCGATTCGGAATCGCAGAGCGTGAAGCCCGATCCGAACGCGGCGCGCGGGCGGGGCCGCGGCCGCGGCGGAATGAATTCCGATTACGGCTGGAATCCCGGATGGAAGCGCGGAGTTCGCATCGGCAGCGCGAAAACCGGGGAAGTGGTCGCCTTCATTCCCGACCCGCAAGGCGAGGATTTAACGGTGCGTCATCCGGCGACGACCGGCGCGGAGGGGCTGACGGTGGACCGGCACGGCAACATTTACGCGGCCGAGGTCGGGCCGAAAGATGTAAAGAGGTACGTGAAAAAATAACCGGAGTGGCGTAAGCCGGCGGGCTTGCGCTTTTTTTCCCGGCTTGATTCCAGAGCGCGAAACAGCCCAAGCCTGGCGGCTCAGGCCACTTTTTTTCGAGAGTCCTGACCTCCGCCGCGCACTACTACATTGGTGACCTTTACCGTCCCAGTGTGGCTTGCGCCGATTGATCACGCGATCGTGTGGGCGCTCGCGCCGCTGGCCATCGCCATCCTGATCAGCGGGCTGGACGATCTGGTGATCGACTTCGCCTGGGCCGCGGCGTGGCTGCATCGCAAGCTGCGCCCGCGCGCCAGTTTGTTTCCGCCCGGTCCATTGCAACTCGATTCGGCGCCGCGCCTGCGGATCGCGATTTTTTTGCCGCTGTGGCAGGAACACGACGTGATCGCGCGGATGCTGGAACACAATCTGGCGTCGATTCGTTATCCCGATTATCACGTTTTCGCAGGCGCGTACCCCAACGACGATCGCACCCAGACCGCGGTGCGCCGAGCCGCGGAAAAATTTTCGAACATTCATCTGGTGTTGTGCCCGCACGATGGGCCGACATCGAAGGCCGATTGCCTCAACTGGATTTTCCAGCACGCCGGGCTTTATGAAGAGTGTCAACAGACGCGGTTCGACGTGATTGTGACGCACGACGCGGAAGACATCGTTCATCCCGACGAG
>Ga0335073_10007876_pt1 | contig 14928 bp, 23 predicted proteins | sample Lox_Sample_22_FD_207093 | JGI IMG/M metagenome (GOLD analysis project Ga0335073, IMG submission 207093) | Soil microbial communities from Loxahatchee National Wildlife Refuge, Florida, United States - Lox_Sample_2.2 | ecosystem: Environmental > Terrestrial > Soil > Wetlands | place: USA... | reverse complement strand
GGGCTGACGCTCGCGTTCGGCGACTTCGGACTGAAGGCCGTCGAGACCGCGCGCGTCGATGCGCGTGCGCTCGAGGCTGCCCGTATCGCGCTGACGCGTCATATCAAGCGCGGCGGCCGCGTATGGATTCGCGTGTTTCCCGACAAGCCCTTCACCAAGAAGCCGGCTGAAACCCGCATGGGCAAAGGCAAGGGCTCGCCCGAAGGATGGACGGCGGTGGTGAGGCCGGGACGAATTCTGTTCGAGATGGAAGGCGTCGACAAGGCGACAGCGACCGAAGCGATGCGGCTTGCGGCGCATAAGCTGCCGATCAAGACCATCTTCATCGAACGCGAGGTAGGGGCCTTTGGAGCTTAGCGAACTCAGACAGATGTCGGCGGCCGATCTTCGCGTCAAGGAACGCGAGACGCGCGAGGAACTGTTCCGCTTGAGATTGAAACTACGAACGAATCAGCTCGAAAGCCGCGTCGGCTATCAGACTGCGCGCAAGGAGCTGGCGCGTATCATGACCTTGATTGGTGAGAAGAACCGCGCCGAGAAGGCCGCGGACAAGAAGGCAGGCTGATGCGGGATCGAATCAAACGGCGCGAGGGCACGGTGGTCTCCGCCAAGATGACCAAGACGGTGGTGGTCCAGGTCGATCGCCTGGTCGAGCATCCGCTTTACGGCAAGCGGCTCAAGCAGCGCCGCCGCCTGATGGCGCATGACGAGAAGGCCGAGTGCCGCGAAGGCGACCGCGTCGTGATCATCGAATCGCGTCCGCTGTCGAAGAATAAACGTTGGCGCGTGAGCAAAGTGCTCGCCCGCCGGGCAGGGTGACGGGCGATGATTCAGACCCAGACAGTGCTCGACGTAGCCGACAATTCGGGCGCGCGCAAAGTGATGTGTATCAAGGTGCTCGGTGGATCGCGCCGGCGCTACGCGACGGTGGGCGACATTATCGTGGTCGCCGTCAAAGAAGCGATCCCCAATGCCAAGGTCAAGAAGGGCGACGTGTCGCGCGCGGTTATCGTGCGCACTGCCAAAGAGATCAGCCGCGGCGACGGCAGCTATATCCGCTTCGACGGCAACTCCGCCGTGCTGCTGGACAAGGATCACGAGCCGATCGGCACGCGTATCTTTGGCCCCGTCGCTCGCGAACTCCGCGCCAAGCGCTTTCTCAAGATCATCTCGCTGGCGCCAGAGGTACTGTGATGGCGGCAAGGACGGGAAATAAGGCGAAGTTCAAGATTCGCAAGAACGACCTGGTGATGGTTGTTGCCGGGCGCGAGCGCGGCAAAACCGGCAAGGTGATGCGCGTGCTGCCCGAGAGGGGTCGCGTCGTCGTCGAACGGCTCAACATCGTCAAGCGGCACAGCAAGCCCAAGGGCGCGACCAGCCCCGGCGGTATCGTGGAGAAGGAAGCGGCGATCGACATTTCCAATGTCATGATCATGTGCGACCGCTGCAACGCTCCGGTGCGGATCGGAATCAAGGGAACCGGCGACGACAAGACGCGAATCTGCCGCCGCTGCGGAGAAACATTAGGTAACGAGTAATGGCCGAGAAAACCGAACAGCCCAATAAGCCTCCCAGGGGCGAGAAGGGCGACAAGGCTAAGCGCAAAGAGCAGAAGGGCGCGCAGGCCGCAGCACCGGCTGCCGAGCCCGCTCCCGAAGCTCCGCCCGAGCCCAGGCTGCCGCCGCGATTGCGCGACCGCTTCGAGCAGGAGCTTGCGCCCGCGCTGATGCGCGAGCTCAAGATCGAGAACAAGATGCGGGTGCCGCGTCTTGAGAAGATCACGATCAACATGGCGCTCAACGAGGCGCGCGACAACGTGAAGATCCTCGACGCCGCCGTCGAAGAGCTGCGCCAGATCACCGGGCAGAAGCCGGTGCTGACGCGCGCGCGCAAGGCGATATCGAACTTCAAGCTGCGCCAGGGCATGCCGATCGGCGTGATGGTCACGCTACGGCGCGAGCGGATGTGGGAATTCTACGACCGCCTCGTCAATATCGCGCTGCCGCGTGTGCGTGACTTCCGCGGCGTGAGCGACAAGGCGTTCGACGGCCGCGGTAATTACTCGCTCGGCCTGCGCGAGCATACGATTTTCCCCGAGCTCAACCTCGACAAGGTCGAGAAGGTGAAGGGACTTACGATTTCGATAACTACCAGTGCGCACAGCGATTTCGAGGGACAGACTCTGCTGCGCGTGCTTGGGATGCCGTTCCGTGGTGTGACGGCGGAGAACCGGGCCGCGGCCCAGGGATAATCGCATGGCGAAGACGTGTCTTCGGGTCAAGGCGGCCCGTAAGCCCAAGTTCAAATCGCGGGGCTACAATCGTTGTCCGCTGTGCGGCCGCGCGCGCGCATACTTCCGGCGCTTCAAGATGTGCCGGCTGTGCCTGCGCAAGAACGCACTCAGCGGCAAACTGCCCGGCGTCATAAAGGCGAGCTGGTAAAGAGACCGAATATGTCGCAGACCGATCCGATCGCAGAACTGCTTACGCGAATCCGCAACGCGATGCGCGCGCGGTACAACGAACTGACGCTGCCGCATTCGCGCCTGCGCGAGGCGATTTGCCGCGTGCTCGAGACCGAAGGCTTCCTCGACGGCGTCGAGGTGGGCGGTGAGATACCCAAGCGTCAGCTCATGCTGAAGCTGCGCTACTCGGCGGCGCGCGAGCCGGTTATCAAAGGCATCCAGCGCGTCAGCCGCCCCAGCATGCGCCGCTACGCGGGCGCCGAGGATATCGGCAAATCAACCGGCGCGATGGGCGTGCAAATCGTGTCGACTCCGCTCGGCGTGATGACGGGGCGCGAGGCGCGCAGGAAAAAAGTCGGCGGCGAAATCCTCTGCAGGGTTTGGTAACACGATGTCACGCATAGGTAAATTGCCCATCACCCTCGACAAGACCGTCAAGGCGAATCTCGCCGGTGGTGTGATCAAGGTCGAAGGCCCAAAGGGCAAACTCGAAATGAAGGTGCCGGCCGGCTACGACGTGCAGATCAATGACGGCGAGATAACCGTCAAGCGGCCGGGCGATAGCAACGAGCAGCGCTCGGTCCACGGGCTTACGCGCAAGCTTATCGCCAACATGGTCGAAGGCGTAGGCAAAGGCTTCACGCGCGTGCTCGAGATCAACGGCGTCGGCTATCGCGCCGAGGTGAAAGGCACCAATATCAACCTGACGCTCGGCTATTCGCATCCGATCGTTTACCAGTTGCCACCGAGCGTGACGGCCAAGGTCGATAGACAGGTTGTTATCACGCTCGAGAGCGCGGACCGGCAGGTTCTGGGTTCGGTAGCATCCGAGATTCGTGGATTGCGGCCGCCGGAGCCGTACAAGGGCAAGGGAATCAAATACGCGACTGAAACGATTCGCCGCAAGGCCGGTAAGGCGGCGGCGGGCGGCGGCGCGTCGTAAGGCATTAGGACCATGGCTTTCAATCGAGTTGAGAAACGCAAGGCGCGCCAGTATCGCGTGCGTCGTACAACGCGCGGCACGGACACGCAGCCGCGGCTGTCGGTCTTTCGCTCGCTGCATCATATTTATGCGCAGGTGATCTCCGACGAAAGCGGGCGCACGATCGTGGCAGCTTCGACCATGACTCCTGCGCTCAGCGGCGATCTCAAGAGCAAGCGCAGCGTCGAGGCCGCCAAAGCGGTCGGCAAGGCGATCGCCGCGCGATGCATCGAGTCGGGAATCAAGAGCGTGGTCTTCGATCGCAACGGTTTTCTTTATCATGGACGCGTCAAGGCGCTGGCCGACGCGGCGCGCGAGGCGGGGTTACAGTTTTGAACGCACGACGATTGGAAAGAGCGGGTTCGACGGCGCAGCGGATCGATCCGCAGGGCCTCGAGATCAAGGAAAAGGTCGTTCATATCAACCGGGTGGCCAAGGTCGTCAAGGGCGGCCGGCGTTTCAGCTTCAGCGCGCTGGTCGTGGCGGGCGATCAGAACGGTCTCGTAGGATTCGGCCTGGGTAAGGCCAACGAAGTGCCTGAGGCGATTCGCAAGGGCGTCGATCGCGCCAAGAAGAGCCTTATCCGCGTGCCGCTTATCGAAGGCACGATTCCTCACGAAGTCGTCGGCCGCTTCGGCGCGGGGCGCGTCGTTTTGCGTCCGGCTTCGGAAGGAACCGGGGTTATCGCGGCGGGTGGCGTGCGTGCGGTCGTCGAGCTGGCCGGTATCCGCAATATCCTGACCAAGCGGCTCGGCTCGTCTAATCCTCACAATCTCGTCAAGGCGACGCTCGAGGCGTTGACGGAGCTGCGCTCGCGCTCGGATATCACGGGACTGCGCAAGCGTCCGACCGAGCCGTCGGCGGCTGCCTGACGCGGGAGCTTTGAGCATGTCCGATAAAATCCGCCTGAAGCTTGTTCATAGCCCGATCGGCACCACTCAGCGGGTGCGCGAGACGGTCCGCGGCCTCGGCCTCCGCAAAATCGGCAGCGAGAGTGAGCTCAAGCGCACCCCCGCGGTCGAAGGGATGGTCAAGCGGCTGAAGCACCTGGTGATCGAACTCAAGGACTGAAATGAATCTCAGAGATCTCAAACCTTCTCCCGGATCGACTCAGCGCAAGACGCGCCTCGGTCGCGGGATCGGCTCGGGCCTCGGCAAGACTTCAGGCCGCGGTCATAAGGGCAAGGGCTCGCGCGCCGGAGGCAATACGCCGCCGGGATACGAAGGCGGTCAGATGCCGTTGCAGCGGCGCCTGCCCAAGCGCGGCTTCCGCCGGCTGCTGAAGAACGCGGCGCGGCGCGATGAGTACGCTGTCATCAATGTCGATCGTCTCGGCGATTTCGACGAGGGCGCGACTGTCGATGCGGCGGCGCTCGCCGCGCGCGGTCTTGTGCCCACCGGCCGCAAGGTTAAGATTTTAGGAGACGGGGAACTCAAGAAGAAGCTGACCGTGCGCGCCGATGCGTTCTCGAAGGGCGCGCGCGAGAAAATCGCCAATGCAGGCGGCAGTGTCGAAGAGGTAGCGCAGAGCAGCAATGCTTGAAGGTTTCGGCAGCGCCTCGCGCATCCCGGAATTGCGCCGCAGGCTGTTGTTCACAGCCTTTATGCTGGCCGTGTATCGACTCGGCGTGGCAGTGCCGACGCCTGGAATCGACGGGCAGGCGCTCGCCTCGTTCTTCGAGCAGGCCAAGGGCACGTTGTTTGGCTGGGCCAACCTGTTCTCGGGCGGCGCGCTCGAGCGCTTCTCGGTCTTCGCCCTCGGCATCATGCCGTACATCTCGGTCGCGATCATTCTCGACCTGTTGAAGGTCGCGTCGCCGTATATCGACGAGCTGTATAAAGAAGGCGAAGCGGGCCGGCGCAAGATCACTCAATACACGCGCTATGGCACTGTCGGTCTCGCGATCGTGCAGGGCGGCATGATCGCCTACTCGCTGCAGAAGCTGCCCGCACCGGGCGGCGGCTCGATCGTGCTCAATCCCGGTCCCGCGTTCATCATCATGACCGTGCTGACCGTCACGGCGGGCACGATGTTCGTGATGTGGATCGGCGAGCAGATCACCGAGCGCGGTATCGGCAATGGAATCTCGCTGATCATCATGGCGGGCATTATCGCCCGCCTGCCGAGCGCGATCGGCACGACGACCGACTACGTGCGCAACGGTGAAATGAGCCTCTTCGTGCTCATCATCATCCTGACGATCGCGGCGGCGGTCATCGCGGGAATCGTCTATATCGAGACGGCGCAGCGCCGGATTCCGATCCAGTATGCGCGCCGCGTGCAGGGACGCCGCGTGTACGGCGGCCAGAGCTCGCATCTGCCGCTCAAGATTAATACATCGGGAGTTATTCCGCCGATCTTCGCATCCTCGATTCTGATTTTTCCGGCGACGATCGCGCAGTTCATCCCGAGGTTTAAAGATATCGCGACGGCGTACCTGACTCCGGGCAGCCTCGTTTATAGCAGTCTCTACGTCATCCTGATTTTCTTCTTCTGCTATTTTTATACGGCGGTGACGTTCAACCCTGTCGATGTCGCCGACAATCTGCGCAAGTACGGCGGCTTCATCCCGGGTATCCGACCGGGGCGTTTCACGGCCGAGTATATCGACAAGGTGCTGTCGCGGATTACGCTCGGCGGTGCGGTCTATGTTAGTCTGGTTTGCATCCTGCCGACGTTGCTGATTGCTCGATTCAACGTTCCGTTCGTCTTCGGCGGAACAGCGCTCCTGATCGTGGTTGGAGTCGCGCTCGATACCGTTGCGCAAATCGAAACGCATCTGCTGACGCGCAACTACGAGGGTTTCATGAAACGCGGGCGCGTCAAATCAAGGCGGGGTGCGTAACGCGTGCGGCTGGTGCTGCTCGGCCCGCCGGGGGCCGGCAAAGGTACCCAGGCGAGAATTCTGCGGGAGAAGTTCGAGATCCCGCAAATCGCGAGCGGCGATCTCCTGCGTGCGGCGGTCAAGGAAAAGACTCCGCTCGGCCGGGAGGCGCAAGGTTTTATGGACCGCGGTCAGCTCGTGCCGGACGAGCTGGTGTTGAAAATGATCGCGGAACGGATCGCGCAGGAAGATGCGCGAATCGGATTCATCCTCGACGGCTTCCCGCGCAGCGTGGCGCAGGCTGAAGCGCTGGCGAAGATGCTGGGCGCGTCCGGAGTGGCGCTCGATAAGGTTATTGCAGTCGACGTTCCCGATGAGGAACTCGTCAAGCGAATTTCAGGACGGCGCACCTGCACGAAGTGCGGTGCGATGTATCACGTCGCATTCGAGCCACCCAAAGAGGCGGGCCTGTGCGACAAGTGCGGCGGTGAACTCTATCAGCGCGAGGACGACGCCGAGGAAACTGTGCGCGAGCGGCTCAAGGTTTATGCCGCCACGACCCGGCCGCTCATCGAATACTATGGGCGGATTGGGATTCTCGCGCAGATCGATGGTGTAGGTAAGCCCGAAGACGTCGAGCGTCGTTTGCTCGCCGGCTTGAATTGAAGAGAACAATGATCACGCTCAAAACGCCGGCCGAAATCGCCGTGATGCGCAAGGCGAGCCAAATCGTGGCCGAGATCCTTGCGGAACTCGCGGCCAAGGTGCGTCCTGGCGTGACCACCGGCGAGCTCGACGCTTTGGCCGAAGAGCTGACGCTCAAGAAAGGCGCGCGGCCGGCATTCAAGGGCTATAAGCCGGGCGATGTCGTTTATCCGAAGACGCTGTGCGTGTCGGTCAACGAGGAAATCGTCCACGGTATCCCGAGCGGCCGCAAACTCAGGGAAGGCGAAATCGTCAGTCTCGATTTCGGTGTCGTGTACCAGGGATTCTACGGCGATTCGGCGCGCACCGTTCCCGTCGGCGAAATCTCCGAGAAGGCCAAGCGCCTGCTCAAAGTCACACGCGAAGCGCTCTATGCCGGAATCGCGCAGGCCAAGGCAGGCAATCGCATCAGCGATATCGGGCGCGCGGTGCAGGAAGTCGCGGAGGGCGCCGGATTCTCAGTTGTGACGGAGTTCGCCGGGCACGGTATCGGGCGGCGGCTTCATGAGGAGCCGCAGGTTCCTAACTACTTCCGCCCCGGGATGCCGAATCCGCGGCTGCGCGAAGGGATGGCGCTGGCGATCGAACCGATGGTTAATGAGGGCAGCCCCGATTTGGAGATCCTCAGCGATGGGTGGACTGCGGTAACGGCGGACGGTAAACTATCTGCCCACTTTGAACATTCCATCGCGATCACCGACAACGGGCCGGAAATTCTAAGCGAGCTCGGTAATGTCTAAAGGCGACGCGATCGAAGTCCAGGGGACGGTTCACGAAGCATTGCCCAACGCGGTGTTTCGGGTGACGCTCGACAATGGGCACAAGGTGTTGGCCCATATCTCGGGCAAGATGCGGATGCATTACATAAAGATTCTGCCCGGCGACAAGGTCACCGTCGAGTTGTCGCCTTACGATTTAACCCGCGGGCGTATCACCTATCGGATGCGCTAGCGAAGAGTTGATGAAATGAAGGTCCGAGCTTCCGTTAAAAAGATTTGCAAGAACTGCAAGGTGGTGCGCCGCCAGGGCGTGATTCGAATCCTCTGTTCGAACCCGCGTCATAAGCAGCGCCAGGGCTAAGAAGGTCACGAGTTATGGCACGTATAGCCGGTGTCGAGCTGCCCAAGAACAAGCGGATGGAAATTGCGCTGACCTATATCTATGGGATCGGCCGCGCCTCCGCGATCAAGATTTTGAGCGCTGCCAACGTCGATCTGACCCGCAAGACCGACGATCTCAGCGCCGATGAGCAAGTGCGGATCCGCCAGATCATCGACCAGGATTTCGAGGTCGAAGGCGATTTGCGCCGCGACGTGCAGCAGTCGATTAAGCGCCTGATGGATCTCGGATGCTACCGCGGCATCCGCCATCGCCGCGGACTTCCGGTGCGCGGCCAGCGCACCCATACCAACGCCCGCACCCGCAAGGGACCGCGCAAGATCGTCGCAGGCAAGAAGCAGGCACCGCCTAAGGGCTAATTACCAAACCGCGCAGGGCCTGATTGCCGCGTGTGATTGAGAGAACGAAGGAACGATGGCTGACGAGAAAGAAACCAAGGAAGAGGCGAAGGCCCCCCCGCCTGCTGCCGGTCAGGAAAAAGCCGCAGCCGCAACAGGAGCTGCCGCCGCACCCGCGCCGCGCCGCCGCAAGGTGCGCAGAATGGTGCCCGAGGGCGTCGCGCATATCCATGCGACGTTCAACAACACGATCGTGACGATCACTGATCCGCAGGGAACGGTCGTATCGTGGGCTAGCGCCGGGTCTGTCGGCTTCAAGGGATCGCGCAAGGGTACGCCGTTTGCCGCGCAGATGGCGGCTGAGGCGGCGGCGCGCAAGACCCAGGAATTTGGGATGCGCGCGGTTATCGCATACGTGAAGGGTCCCGGCGGCGGCCGTGAATCGGCGGTTCGTGCGCTGCAAGCCGCGGGACTCGGAGTGATTTCGATTAAAGACGTGACGCCGATTCCGCATAACGGATGCCGACCGCCCAAGCGGCGCCGCGTCTGATCCAGGGGATATAGCAAGTGGCCAGGAATCTTGGTCCGGTATGCCGGCTGTGCCGGCGCGAGGGACTTAAGCTCTTCTTAAAGGGAGAGCGATGCTACAGCGACAAGTGTGCGATCGAGCGGCGTAACTATCCGCCCGGAGCGCACGGCCAGGCGCGCACGCGCTTTTCCGAATTCGCAATCCGGTTGCGCGAGAAACAGAAAGTCAAGCGCATCTACGGCCTGCAGGAAAAGCAGTTCGAAGCCTACTTCGAAGAGGCCAACCGCCTGCCTGGCAACACCGGCGAGAGCTTGCTGGTACTGCTCGAGCGGCGGCTTGACAACGTGATTTATCGGCTCGGCTTCGCGAGCTCGCTGGCGCAGGCGCGCCAGCTCGTGCGCCACGGTCATTATCAGGTGAACGCCAAGAAGGTCACCATACCTTCGTATCTGGTCGCCGTTGGTGACGTCGTGAGTATCACCGAGAGCAGCCGCACCAAGAAGGTGATTGCCGAGGCGATCGAGATGGCGCAGCGGCGCGGAGTGCCGCCATGGATCGCGCTCGAACGTGAACAGTTCCGCGGTTCGCTCAGAACGCTGCCGACGCGCGGCGACCTGACGATGCCGATAAGCGAAAAGTTGATCGTCGAACACTACTCGAGATAGCGCGGAGGAAGTGGTTCGGCGTCCCGGCTCGTGGTGAGCCCGTGGGGCGCCAAAATTCCAAATTCCATTTAGAGATCATCGAACTATGCAGAACGATTGGCGAGACCTCATCAAACCCAAAGCGGTTGAATTCGAAGAAAAGGAACTTACCCCTTCCTACGGTAAGTTCTATGCCGAGCCGCTCGAGCGCGGCTACGGTATCACGATCGGCAACGCGCTGCGGCGCGTGCTGCTCTCAACCCTGCCGGGTTTTGCGATTACGGCGGTCCGGATCAAGGGCGTGCTCCACGAGTTCTCGACGCTGCCCGGAGTCAAAGAGGACGTGACTGATATCGTCCTCAACCTGAAGGAAGTCCGGCTCAAGCTCCACGAGGGTGACGAGCTGACTGCTGCGCTTAAGGTCAAAGGTGACGCCGTCGTCACGGCGCGTGATATCACGGGCGGGCCGAGCCTTGAAGTGCTCACTCCCGATCGGCATATCGCGACGCTCGACAAGGGCGCCGACCTCGACATGGAACTCGTGATCAAGCGCGGTCGCGGCTATGTGCCGGGCGAGCGCACCGATGACGAGGAGCCAATCGGGACCATTCGTCTCGATGCGATCTTCTCGCCGATTCGCAAGGTCAACTTCGTCGTGACCAACGCGCGCGTCGGCCAGCGCACAGATTACGATCGGCTTGCGATCGAAATCTGGACCGACGGTTCGATCTCTCCGCGTGACGCGATCACCTACGCGGCGCGGGTGTTGCGCGATCAGATGACGATTTTCGCGGGCGTCGAGGAAGAAGCGGCTCCGCAGGGCGCGGCGATCGAGACCGGCGAAACGCGGCCCACGATCAGCGAGCTGCTCTATCGTCCGGTCGAGGGGCTGCCGATTTCAGTGCGCGCCTTCAACGGCCTGCAGAACGCGGACATCAAGTATATCGGCGAGCTGGTGCAGCGCACCGAGCAGGACATGCTCCGCATCAAGAACTTCGGGCGCAAGTCGCTCAATGAGATCAAGGAAGTCCTCGCCGACATGGGACTCTCGCTCGGCATGCGGCTGGAAAACCTGCCGCCGCGCGGCGAGCTGGATCGGATGTGGGAGGAACAGGAGCGGCGCGAGTCGGCGTAAGCCTGCCGCCCCGGAGTGAGTCAGTAAAATGCGTCACCTCAACAAGGGACGAAAACTTAATCGTACTTCCTCGCATCGGAAGGCGCTCTTCAAGAACATGGTGCTGAGCCTGATTCGTCACGGCCGCATCAAGACCACCGATCCCAAGGCCAAAGAGCTCAGGCGCGTGGCGGATCGCATGGTCACGCTCGGCAAGAAAGGCGACCTCGCCGCACGCCGCCGCGCGTTTGACTTCATTCAGTCGCACGAGATGGTGAAGAAGCTGTTCGATGAGATCGCGCCGCGCTACAAGGATCGCAACGGCGGCTACACCCGCGTGATCAAGTTCGGCCATCGCCGCGGCGACGCTGCGATGCTCTCGATCATCGAGTTCACGGGCCAGGAAGAAACGACCCAGCAGAAGAAGCCCAAGAAGCGCGCCCGCAAGCAGGAAGGCGAGCAGACCGAAAGGCGCGCCGCCGCTGGCTGATTGCTTTCTGCCACGAGAAGAACTAACCAGGGCGGTCGATCCGGACCGCCCTTTTCATTTCAGCCAATCCAGTTTTCGATTTTTAGGTTTGGAATTCGCAGGGCAAATGCGCAATTCCTTTTCGGTTCGTTCGCCAGAACTTCAGGTTCATAGTAGGCTGCGCGAGTGGCGATGCTTTTTACTTGATGCGGATGAAGCTTGGGCGATTCACACTTGCGATTGCGGCGATCGCGATGTTCGCGGTCGCGGGATGTGGCGAGCCACCAATTTCGAATCGCGCGGTTCAGCTCGACGATCTCCAGGCTGAAACCGGCCGCGTCAAAGTCAAAGAGCAGGAATGTACGCTCAGCGCGATGAAACGCTCCGACGATTCGATCGCGGAAATCGTCAGTTCGCCGGATCTATCAATCGACATGCGAATGCAGGCCGTTGTCGACCAGCGCAACCGCGATCTCGCCAAGTGCGAGTCCGACGCTGACAACGCCAACGATCAACTAACGGAAGGCGAACGCACCGATTACCAGAACGAGACGCAGGAGCAACGCCAGCGCGTCGCCGCGATCATTCTCAGTCAGCCTTGAGCCTCGACCCGCTTCGCTTCCGCCTTAGAAGCGCGCGTTGGGGACCGGTAGTCCCGGCACGCTCGCACGCATCTTCCAGATCGTGCCCTTGCGCGCGGCGTCTTCAGTGTTGTCCGCCGTGACGACATACAAATCATTGCGATCGCGAACGCCGAAGGTGAGGCTCGTCACCATCGTGGCCGGAAACTTGATGCGCTCCTTCACGACGCCATCGTTGCCGAAGTGAACGACCTCGCCGACGCGCACCGCCGCAACCCATACGCCGCCTTCCGCGTCGACCGCGAGGCCGTCGGGCATCCCCTCGGGGAGCTTCGCGAAAACGCGTCGATCCTTCACGCCGCCGTCCGCGGTGACATCGTAAACCCATACAGCCTGCGTCGGAGAATCGGAGTGATAAAGCATCTTGCGATTCGGGCTCAGACCCAGACCGTTTGTCACTTCGATTCCGTCCCAGAGCTTGGTCGCTTTACCGGGAGGATCGATTCGAAACAGGCTGCCCGGGATCGGCTTGTTGTTGCTCAGCGGATCGAAATTGAGGTTGCCGCTGTAAACGCTGCCCTGATCGTTGGTGGTCAGATCGTTGAGGCCCATCAGCGGCTTGCCGTCCCATTCGGCGAAGAGGTCTCGGCTCTTGGCGGTCTGCTCATCGAACAGGATGAGGCTGCGTCCGGTGGTGACGATGCCGCCGCCCTGGTTGAACATCATGCCGCCAACACCGCGCCGCTTCGGGATCACGGTCTCGATGCGGCCGTCGGGATTGCGTCGATAGACGCCGCCATTAGGTACGTCACTGAAGTAGAGCCGATCCTGCTCGTCGACGCGCGGCGCTTCGATGAGCCCATAGCCGCTGGCCAGCATCTCGAACTTCATCGCGATGAACCTCCACCGCCCGTTTAGCACGGACGGCGCAGTATCGGCGAGCGCGCGATAACTCTCCTTTGCCGTGCTGCGACGAATGTGATTTTTCAGAGCTAAGCCTCGATCGGGCCTTGGGGCAGGAGTGGCAGCGGGCTGGTTGGGCGTGGGCGATTCTGATCGGCGAGGCGCAGGCGGCGATGGCAGAGGTAGATCAGCACCGGCTGCAGCACTCGGGTCAGGAGCATGATCGCTAGCGCGCCGCCGATTACGACGATCGCGAGCGGCTGCTGCGTTTGTGCGCCGATACGCGTCGAAAGCGCTGCCGGGAGCAGGCCGAACGCATCAACGAGATCGGTCATCACCGTGGCGCGCAGGCGGCGATCCGATCCCATGATGATCGACTCGACGAACGGATGACCTTCCTCGATGAGCTGGCGAATGTAAGAACTGAGCAGGATCCCGTCCATCACCGCGATGCCGAAGATCGAAATGAAGCCGACAGCCGCGGAGACGCTGAACGGCGTATGCGTGATGATGAGGCCCAGGATACCGCCGAGGCATGCGACCGGGATCTGCGCCATGATGATGAAGGTGTCGACGAGCGAAGTCGTCGCGCCGTAAAGCACGCCCGCGATCAGCAGCAACGCGAACGGCACGACGATCATGAGACGGCGATTGGCGGCCTCGAGCTCGCCGTATTCTCCCGCCCATTGCAAATGAGTTCCTTCAGGTAGCGTTACGCGGCGGGCGACTTCGTTCTTCGCCTGCGCCACTGCGCTTTTCAGGTCGCGACCGTGCACGGCGAATCGCGTAGGCACGTAACGTTCGAGCCCTTCGCGATAAATGAACGAGGCGCCTTCGGTGGTGTCGATCTTCGCAACCTGGTCGAGCGGGATCGACGCGCCAGACGGCGTGTTGACGCGAATCTGTGAAATCGAATCGAGGCTCTGGCGGAACTGCGGTTTCCATCGCACTACTAGGTCGAAGCGGCGATCGCCTTCCAGCACTTGGGTGACTGCCTGACCGCCGATCGCGGCCTGCACCACGGCTGCGACGTCGCCGACGTTCAATCCATAGCGTCCGCATGCCGCGCGGTCGGGCGTGATGCCAAGGTTGGGTTGCCCGATTGAACGGTACACTGCAGTCTCACCGATCCCGGGTATCGTATCGAGCACAGCCTTCACATTGTTCGCGACGCGCTCATCAACCTCGAGATCGGGGCCGAACACCTTGACCGAGTTCGAGCCCTTCACGCCGGAGAGCGCCTCGTTGACGTTGTCTTCGATGTTCTGTGAGTAGTCGAAACTCACGCCTGGAAAGCGCCGCGTCAGTTGCTGATCGATCTCGCGGACCAGACGCTCCTTGGTCATCCCAACGGGCCACTGCTCCTGAGGCTTGAGCTCAACTGAAAATTCACTGTTGAAGAAGCCCGTCGCATCGGTGCCGTCGTCGGGGCGACCGAGTTGCGAGACGACGGTAGTGACCTCGGGGAAACTGCGGAACACGTCGCGCATCGCGTTGGTGAGCCGGGCCGCATGCTCGATCGAAATCGTGAGCGGCATCGTGGCGCGCGCCCAGATATTTCCTTCCTCGAGCTTCGGAAGGAATTGGCCGCCCAGCAATGGAAAGGCTGAGAGAACAGCCACGATGATCGTCGCTATCGCCGCCAGCGTGAGGCGCGGCCAGCGCAGAACACGCGCGAAGAGGGAATGGTAGAAGCGGGCTATCGCTGCCCAAATCGGATTCGGCAGCGTCTTCATTCCGCGCGCGAAGAAATAACTGCAGAGCACCGGCGTCAACGAGATTGCGAGGACAATCGCGGTGCCGAGTGCGAACGCGTAAGTATGGGACATCGGTGAGAAGATCGCGCCTTCCACCCCGCGCATCGTAAACAGCGGAAGAAACGCGACCAGGAAAATGATCGTCGAGAACAGCATCGGTTGGCCGACTTCCTGCGCCGCCCGCAGGATTCTCAACCTGATGCTTTCACGCGATCGCTCGGGCGCCGTTAGATGACGCTCGATGTTTTCCATCACGATGACCGTGGTGTCGATGATGATGCCGAAGTCGATGGCGCCCAGCGAAATCAGGTTCGCCGGCGTGTCGGTGAGATGCATCAGGCTGAATGCGCCGCAGAGCGCCAGCGGGATGTTGACCGCCGCAATCAGCGCCGCACGCAGGTTGCCGAGAAAAAACACCAGCACCAGGAAAACCAGCGTCATGCCGATCGTGAGGTTCTCGAATACCGTGCGCAGGGTGGTGTCGACGAGGTTCGTGCG
>Ga0335073_10007875_pt1 | contig 14929 bp, 10 predicted proteins | sample Lox_Sample_22_FD_207093 | JGI IMG/M metagenome (GOLD analysis project Ga0335073, IMG submission 207093) | Soil microbial communities from Loxahatchee National Wildlife Refuge, Florida, United States - Lox_Sample_2.2 | ecosystem: Environmental > Terrestrial > Soil > Wetlands | place: USA... | reverse complement strand
GGACCCCGCCTTCCTACCGGACCTGCTGCAGATCGTGGAGCGGCTGAACACGATGGCCGAGGAAATCGACGTCGAGGCGCCATGGGAAGCCAAGGAAGCCGAAGAATGGGACAGCCAGACCTTCTACACGTGGATCAAGGCCAACGAGGTCAACCCTGAATTCCAGCGACTGGTTGCCACCGCGGTGGAGGCGATCTTCGGCCAGGAGTCACGCGACCTGTCGCTGCTGTACGTGCTCTTCTATCTGGCGTCCTCCGGCGACGAAACCCACCCGGGGACCTTCGAACGCAACTTCCAGACGGCCGAAGGAGCACAGGAAGAACGGTTCGTCGGCGGCAGCCAGCAGGTCTCGCTGAAGGTCGCCGCCGAACTCGGCTCCAGCGTCGTGCTGGGCGCCCACGTGCGCCAGATCATCCAGGACAGCAAGGGCGTGAAGGTGGTGCTCGACAAAGGGCACGTGTCCGCCAAGCAGGTGATCGTCGCGATGCCCCCGCCGCTGACCGCCCGCATCGACTACGAACCGCTGCTTCCGGTGCTGCGCGACCAGCTCACGCAGCGGGCCCCGATGGGCTCCTACGCCAAGGTCGACGTCGTCTACAGCGAGCCGTTCTGGCGCGAAGAAGGCCTCACCGGGCAGACCGTCAGCCTCAACGGGCCGGTCAGGGTGACCTTCGACAGCACCCCCGTCGAGGGCACCCCGGGCGTGCTGCTCGGCTTCATCGGCGGCCACGACGCGCGCACCTGGTATGCCCTGTCCGAGGAACAGCGCCGTCAGGCGGTGGTCGCGAACTTCGTGGACTACTTCGGGGAAAAGGCCGCCAAACCGCTCGAATACGTCGAGAACGCGTGGGCCGAAGAACGCTTCAGCCGCGGCGACCCCGTCGCCGGCCTCGGCCCCGGAACGCTGCTCGACTTCGGCCCGTCCCTGCGCGAGCCCGCCGGGCGCATCCATTGGGCGGGCACGGAGACCTCCGACTACTGGGTGGGCTACATGGACGGCGCAGTCCGCTCCGGAGAACGGGCGGCGGCCGAGGTGCTGGCCGAACTCCCCTAGCGGGGCCCTGGGGGCGCGACTCAGACCAGGTACTCGCTCCGCAGCCAGGCGAGCGTCGCGTCGAGGCCGGTGGGGTAGTCCACCCGTGGCTCCCAGCCGAGCAGCTCGCGGGCTCTGTGGCTGCTGAAGGTCTGGTTCCTGCCGAGCACCTGCACGGCCTGGCGGGACAGCAGCGGTTTCACCGTCAGGCCCGTCGTCCGCCGCAGCAGCCGGTAGCCGTGCTCCAGCGCGGCGCCCACCCCGTTGGCGGCCCAGTAGGGGACGCTCCATCTGACCCTCGAGTAGCCGAGGCCCTCGGCGAGGCCGTCGGTGAACTCCCTCCAGGTCACCCCCAGCCCGTCGCTGACGTTGAACGCCTGCCCCGGCGCCGCCTCGTGCTCGAGCGCCAGCACGGCGGCGTCGAGCAGGTTCTCGACGAAGCACAGTCCCGCGTCGGAGCGGCCCCCGTCGATCAGCAGCATGCTGCGGTCGCGGATCGCACGGGCGATCCCTCCCACCACCTCGCACGATCCCGGCCCGTAGACGGTGGCGGGGCGCAGGATCACGGCGTCGAAGTCCGCCGTGGCTTCCAGCCGGCGCACCTCCCCCTCGGCGGCCAGCTTCGTCTGTGCGTACCAGTTGCTGAACCGGCGCGGGGCGTAGGACTCGTCGATCGTCCCCCCGCCCGGGTGGCCGTACACGTCGGTGGTGCTGAAGTGGACGAAGCGGCGCACCGACGCCCCGGCCGCGGCCGCCACCAGGTTGCGGGTTCCGGACACGTTGGTGGCGGTGATCTCCCGGGTGGTGGCCCAGTCGGATACGAGCGCCCCGCAGTGGAAGACGAACTCGCACCCGTCCACGGCCCGCTCGAGCGAGCGACCGCTCGTGAGGTCCCCGACGGCGAGCTCCACGCCGAGCTCCTCCAGCGAGGAGGTGTTGCTGTGCTCACGCACCAGGCACCGCACCGGCCGCCCCTCCTGGGCCAGCCGCCTCGCCAGCCGTCCGCCGATGAAGCCGGTCGCGCCGGTGATCAGGAGCCGCTCGCCCGCGGAGGTACGCAGCGCCGTCCCCCGGCGCACGGGCACGGTGTCGGCCCCCGGGGACTCGTCCTCCCCCCGCCGCCGCAAGGTGGCTTTGGCGATGTCGCGGACGACTCCCCAGTTCTTGCCCGTCGAGCCCTCGCAGTCGGCCAGCACGACTGCGAACGCATCGAGGAACTGCTGCGCCTCGGCCTCCGAGAGCGTCAACGGCGGGAGCAGCTTGACGACGTCGTTTTTGCCGGCCGCCATCGTGATCACGCCGTGGTCGCGGTGCAGGGGGATCACGATCAGCTGCGGGTAGAGCCCCTCGGCCGCGGCCCTCACCAGGCGCCAGCTCAGCCGCGCGACGCTCCCCCGGGGGGCGCCGAGCTCGATTCCGATCATCAGGCCGCTGCCGCGGATCTCCTTGACGATCTCGTGGCGCTGCTGCAGCTCGACGAGCCCGTCGCGCAACATGCCCCCGACGCGGGCGGCGTGCCCGACCAGCCCGTCGCGTTCGATGACGCGGATCGCGGCCAGGCCCGCGGCCATCGACAGACGATTGCGCCCGTAGGTCGACTGGTGCACGTAGGAGCGCTCGAGCGTCCCCACCGCGCGGCGGTGGATCTCGCGCGTGGTCACCATCGCCGCCACCGGCATGTAGCCGCCGCTGAGCGCCTTGCCGACGAGCACGAAGTCGGGCTCCAGGCCCCACTCCTCCAGCGCGAACCAGCGGCCGGTGCGCCCGAGCCCCGTCTGGATCTCGTCGAGCACCAGCAGCGTGCCGTAGCGGCGGCACAGATCCTGGGCGCCCCGCAGGTAGCCTGGGGGCGCCGGCGCCACCGTGCGGCCCTGGATCGGCTCCACCACGAAGGCGGCCACGTCGCCGCGGCGCAGCTGCGCCTCGAGCCGCTCGAGGTCGCCGAACGGGACCAGCTCGCAGCCCGGCAGCAGCGGTCCGAAGCCCTCCTTGAAGAACTCGTCCCCGACCAGCGAGAGCGGGCCCAGCGTGACCCCGTGGAAGCTGCTCTGACAGGACACGAACCGCGGCCGTCCGGTGGCGGCGCGGGCGAACTTCATCGCCGCGTCCACCGCCTCGGCGCCGGCGCTGGCGAAGAACATCGCCTCCAGTCCCTGCGGCAGGCGTGCCGCCAGCGCCTCCGCGAGCATCCCCGAGAGCGCCGAGTAGTGGATCTGCACGCCGTCGAGCAGGTCCTCGCTGAGGGCCGCCTGCAGCACCCCGCGCACGTCGGGGTTGTTGTGACCGAGGCTCGCGAACCCCTCCCCGGTGTGGAAGTCGAGGTAGGCCCGCCCGCCCGCGTCGTAAAGATAGGAGCCGCGGGCCGACACGTAGTCAGCGTCGAAGCCGATGATGCGCAGCACGTCGACCAGCGACGGGTCGAGGTACCGCGCCGCCAGGGGCAGCACCTCGCCGTTGCGGGCCCTCGCCTCGGCGATGATTCCCAGCGGGTCGAGCCCCTCTGCGCCCGTCGGGGGGAGATCGGACACGGCTAGCGGTCCTCCTCCTCGTCGTCGCCGTCCTTGCCCCCGCGACGCCGCGAGAGAGCGCGGACCAGCGCGATATCGCCGGCCACCAGGCCCACGAGCACGACCGTCAGGATGATCCCGATCTCCACGCCCAGACCCTAGTCAGCGCCCGACCTGCTCCTCGCCGGCGGCGGCGGCGGACGCGGCGGAGGCGGGCGCCCCGCCCTCGGCCGGGACCGGAAGGCCACCGAGGTGGCGCCGCAGGGCGAGGTACGCGATCGCCCCGCCGATCAGGGGCACCAGCAGCGAGACGGCCTGGTACACGACGACCGCCGCCACCGCCGCGTTGCGGTGGATGCCGTACACGATCAGCATCCCGGCGATCCCGCCGACGGCTCCCACGCCGGCGGGGAGGAACGGGATCGAGCCTCCGAAGGCGCCGATTATGTAGGCCATCACCACGATCCCCAATGCCGGGAAGGGGTGGGCGTCGACCCCGACGAAGGCGGTCCACAGCACCAGCAGGTCGAACCACAGGAACGCGAGTGCCCCCAGCAGGCTCTTGATGCGAACGCCGTGGAAGATGAAGCGGTCCACATCCGAGACGGCTTCCGAGACCGTCCCCAGGGTCTCGCTGCGCTTGGTGTGGACCCCCCGCTCGCGGTCGGCGCGAAGCTGCAGCCGGCGGGCGAGCAGCAGGGCACCCGCCAGTCCGACGGCGGCCAGCGCGGCCGGGCCGAGCGTCAGCTCGAGCGTCCGCGAGCCGCTGAGGATGCCGATGGCCAGGGCGAGCCCCACGAGCAGCAGCGCGACCGCGTCCACGGCCGTGTTGAGCAGGCTGAGGCTGAGCTCCCGCTCCGCGATCCGCCACCGCGGCATGCCCAGCCGGTTCAGCAGCCACCCCCCGACTCCCAACGTCCCGAACGAGCCGGCGGGCACCAGCGTCCCGCCCCCGAGCTGGGCCCACGCGACCCGTGTCGCCATCCGGTTGCTGCCCGAGGCCTGCGCGAGCGTGTCTTCGGGGTCGATCACGGCGTGCCAGGAGAGCACGTAGCCCGCCTCCGACGCCGTCTCCAGCGCGAGCGCCGCCAGCAGCCACACCCAGCTGACGTGGGCGAGCCGCTGGACCGCTCCTTCCAGGCCGGGGAGCAGCTTCAGCACCAGCACCGCGACCACCGTCCACCCCAGCAGCTCGGCCGCGAGCTTTTTCAGGTTGCCCCGGGCAACGGCATGGGTGAGCCGGAGGTGGTGGGAGCTGGTGGTTGCGCTCAACGCCCAACAGTCTCGCTCCTGCTCGGTGACATGGCGGAGCCGGTCCCCTGGGTGAAGCTGACCGTCAGGTACCCCTGACCCGACCATGCGCCCCCGCACGGCGGCTTGCACTGTCCGGGAATGGGCGGACGGGGAGCATTGGGCGGTGGTAGGCTCGCTCGCCTTCGGGGAGTTCTAAGGGGAACAAGGGTGGCACACGCGGTCGAGCTTGAAAGCAGCCGTCCCGCCGGTATCGGCGGCACCGCCCGCGTGCGCCTGATGGTCGCGTGAGCGTCGCCGACTCGACAGTCCCGATGTACCTGTTGCGCAACGTGCCGGTGCTGGCCGGGCTGCCCGACGCGCAGCTCGAGGGGCTGGTGGAGCAGCTCACGCGGCTGCAGGTGCCGGCGGGGCGGTGGATCATGCGCGAGGGCGAAGTCGCAGACAGCGTCTACATCATCGCCAGCGGGCGCGTGGAGGTCGTCGACGAGCGCCCGCCGGAGACCCTGATCCGGATCCTGCGCCGCGGCGCGGTGCTCGGGGAGCTGGCGCTGCTGCGGGAAGGAACGCGGTCGGCCTCGGCGCGGGCGCGGCGCGACACGGAGCTGCTGGAGCTCTCCCGCGCCGGCTTCGAGAACCTGATCCAGCAGGCCCCGAGCTTCGCCCTCGGGCTCACCCGCGCGATGGGCGCGCAGCTGGCCGCCAGCCATACGCCGGTCGCCTACGCGGCGCCTCCCCACACGATCGCGGTGGTCGGGATCGACCGGGGGGCTCCCGTCGAGAAGACCGCCGCCGAGCTCGCCGCGGCGCTGTCCGCGTTCGGGTCGGTCACCACGCTGAACGGCGGCGAGCTGGCGGCGATCGACCGCGCCGAGCGGGATGCCGACCGGGTGATCCTGTGCGCCGGGGCCGACCCCGAGGACGCCTGGTCGCGGACCTGCGTGCACGACAGCGACCTCGTGATCGCGCTCACCTCGGGGACGCCCGACCACGTCTGGATGACGGAGGCACCTGCGCTGCGCGGCTGCGAGCTGATCGTGCTCGGGAGCCGGGTCGACGACGACACGCTGGCCGCGTTGCAGCCGCGGGAGGTGCAGGTGATCGGCAACAGCTCGATGCGCGGCGCGGCGCTGGAGGCGACCGCCCGCCGGCTGGCGGGCCGTTCGTTGGGGCTGGTGCTGTCGGGCGGCGGCGCGAGGGCACTGGCGCACCTGGGCGCGCTGGAGGAGCTCAGCGCGGCGGGGCTTCGCTTCGACCGCGTGGCCGGCGTGAGTCTCGGCTCGCTGGTCGGCGCCAGCGTCGCCATGGGGTTGACCGCGGCCGAGGTCGGCGAGACCTTCGAGCGCGCCTTCCAGGCGACGAACCCCACCCGCGACTTCACCCTGCCCGCCTACTCGCTGCTGCGCGGGACGCGGGCGCGGCGGCTGCTGGTGGAGGTGTTCGGCGAGCGTCGCATCGAGGAACTGCCGCTGCGGTTCTTCTGCGTGAGCTGCGACCTGATCGAGCGTGAGCCCGTCGTGCACCGCACCGGCCCGATCGTGGAAGCCGTCTACCCGAGCTTCGCGATCCCCGGCGTGTTCCCGCCCGTGGCGAGACCGGACGGGCGCCTGCTGGTGGACGGAGGGGTGCTCGACAACCTGCCCGTCGAGACGATGGCGCGCACCGGCGAGGGGCCCGTGATCGCGGTGGACGTCACAGGCGGCATGGGCCGCTTCCAGCAGAACCAGCGCCCCGGGGTGGCCCGCATCGCCAAGCCTGCGCGGCGCCTGCTCACGGGCAGCGAGGCCGAGCTCCCGAACCTCGGCGAGACGCTGGTGCGCACGCTCACGGTCGGCAGCGTCGACACCGTGGCCTCGGCGCGGCTGCACGCCGACCTCGTCATCACACCCCACGTGGACGGGATCGGGCTGATGGAATGGGGCGCGATCGACCGCGCTCGGGAGCTGGGCCGCCGGGCCGCCCGCGAAGCCCTCGCCGCGGACCCGGAGCTGCCGGCCCGGGTGGCGGCCTGAAGCGGGGATGTCCGGCTCGGCACTGGCAGGCGGGGACACCGAGCCCCTGACGCCCGCGGTCTCGGCGCGGCGGCTGGCGCCCACGCCGCGTCGGGTGCTGGCGATCGCGTCGCTGGGAGCGGCCGTCGCGTTCGTCGACGCGACGATCGTCAACATCGCGTTCCCGAGCATCGCGAAGTCCTTCAGTGGGACCTCGATCGGGTCGCTGTCGTGGGTGCTGAACGCCTACAACATCGTGTTCGCCGCGTTCCTCGTGGCGGCCGGCCGGATCGCCGACCTGCTCGGTCGGCGGCGCATCTTCGTGTTCGGGCTGGAGGTGTTCACGGTCGCCTCGCTGCTGTGCGCGATCGCCCCGTCGGCCGGCGCGCTGGTCGCCTTCCGGATCGTGCAGGCGCTCGGGGCGGCGTTCCTGGTGCCCGCCTCGCTGGCGCTCGTGCTGCAGGCCTTCCCTCCCGATCGCCGCGCCCACGGCGTCGCCCTGCTGTCGGCGGTGGCGGCGGCGGCCGCCGGCCTGGGACCGTCGCTCGGCGGGATCCTGGTGTCGCTCGCCAACTGGCGGCTGGTGTTCCTGGTCAACCTTCCGATCGGGATCGTCGCCGTGATGCTCGCCCGCCGCCAGCTGGTCGAGAGCCGGGCCCCGGGGCGACGGCGGATGCCCGACCTGCTCGGGGCGCTGGTGTTCGCGCTCGCGATCGCCTCGCTCGTGCTGGGGGTGGTGAAGGGCTCGGACTGGGGCTGGGGCAGCCCCCGCGTGATCGCAGCCTTTGCCGCCGCCGTCGTGCTGGGCGCGGTGTTCGTGTGGCGCTGCCGCTGGCACCGGTCGCCGATCATCGACCTGGGACTGCTGCGCAACCGCACGTTCAGCGTCGCCAACGGCATGACGATCGTGGCCGCGTCCGGCTTCTACGGCTACACGCTCGCGAACGTGCTGTTCCTGACGGGGGTGTGGCGCTACAGCGCCCTGCAGGCGGGCCTCGCGTTGACCCCCGGCCCGTTCGTGGCGGCCGCGGTGGCCGGCCCCTCGAGCCGTCTCACCCGCCGCATCGGCCACCGCCCGGTGCTGTTCGCCGGCGGGTTGATCTGGGGTGGGGCCGTGCTGTGGCTGGTCGAGCGCGTCGGCGTGCAGCCCGACTTCCTCGGCGAGTGGCTGCCGGGGATCGTGCTGCTCGGCATCGGCGCCGGAACCCTGTTCCCGAACCTCAGCGGCGTGGCGGTGGCGTCGGCGCCGGGAGAGAGCTTCGCCACCGCCACCGGGCTGAACTCCGTCTCACGCCAGCTCGGCGCCGCGCTCGGCGTGGCCGTGATCGTCGCGATCATCGGCACACCGTCGCCGCTGCAGGCACTGGACGTGTTCCACGACGCCTGGCGGTTCGCGGCCGCGTGCCTGTTCACGGCCGGAGTCGGGTGTTTGTTCACCGGCCGGGTCGTGACCGAGGCACCCTCGCTCGGCGACGCGGCGCGGCTGGTACTGCGCCGGCCCACCGCCGAGGCGCCCCCGCCGCCACGCCCGCGGGCCCGGCGGGCGATCAGGGTCGACGGCCCCCGGCCGGCCGGTTCCCCGGCCCCGGAGCTGCCGTCGCAGTTCCTGGCACGCTCGCCGCTGTTCGCGGACCTCACGCCGGAGCTGCGGGAGCAGCTTGCCGAGCACTCCCAGGCGTTGCGTCTGGCCGCCGGCGAGTGGCTGTTCCGCGAAGGGGACCCCGGGGACGCCATGTACCTGGTACGGGCCGGCCGCCTGGAGGTCGTGAGCGGCAGCTCCGGCGTCGTGGTCCGGGAGCTCGGACGCGGTGACGCGCTCGGGGAACTGGCGCTGCTGACGGGCTCACCGCGGTCGGCGTCGGTGCGGGCGGCCCGGGCGAGCGACCTGCTGGTGATCGACAGGCAGCACTTCGAGGAGCTGCTGCAGAGCTCCCCGGCGCTGTCGCTGTCGCTGAACCGGATCCTCGGCGAGCAGCTGCGCAGCAGCCAGGCGGCGGTCTCCTCCTCACGACCCCGCCCGGCGACCGTGGCGCTGCTGTCGCTGGACGAGCGCGTGCCGATCAACGAGCTGTCACGCGAGATCGCCGACGCGCTGGGGGGGATGCTCGACACCGAGCTGTTGAGCGACCGCGAGCACGGCCTGGCCGCCCCCGGAGAGGATCCGGCGCGGATCTTCGCGCCGCTGCTCGACGGTGCCGAGGGCGGTCACGAGCTCGTCGTGCTCGACGCCGGCGCGCTCCCCGCCGGGAGCCCGTGGTCGGAGTTCTGCCTGCAGCAGGCCGACCGCATCCTCGCGTTCACGTCGGGGGGAGCGGTCCCCGCGGGGCTACAGGCGCGAAGCGAGCTGAACGGTTGCGACCTGGTGCTGTACGACGCCGTCCCGAGCCCGCCGGGCGCCGAGTCGTGGGCGTCCGTGCTCGACGCGAGCGAGTGTCACGTGGTGCGCGAGGACGAGCGGGCGCACGACGTCGCGCGGATCGCCCGGCGGTTGAGCGGCAGGTCGGTCGGGGTGGTCCTGTCCGGGGGCGGAGCGCGCGCCTTCTCGCACATCGGCGTGCTCGAGGAACTCACCGGGGCGGGCGTGATCGTGGACCGGGTCCTCGGGGTGAGCATGGGGGCGTACGTCGGCGCCCTGTTCGCGATGGGGCTCGACATCGAGGAGATCGACGCACGCTGCTTCGAGGAGTGGGTACAGCGCCACCCGCTGGGCGACTACACGTTCCCGCGCTACTCGTTGATCCGGGGCGAGCGGGCCAAAGCGATGATGCAGCGGACCTTCGGCGAGCGGACGATCGAGGAGCTGCCGCGGAGCTTCATGTGCGGCTACACCGAGCTGCGCAGCGGCAGCTTCGTGCTCGCCCGCCACGGTGCCCTGTGGGAGAAGGTCGGCTTCAGCATGTGCCTGCCGATCATCGCCCCGCCGCAGACGCGCGGGCGCGAGCTGTTCATCGACGGGTCGCTGATCAACAACCTGCCGGTCGAGGCGATGGCCGACATGGGCGAGGGACCGGTGATCGCGGTGGACGTGAAGGCGAGCTTCGACCGCCCGGCGGAAGGTGACGGCCGCGCCGGCACCGCGGGGCCGGAGTCGAACGGGGCCTCGCGCTCGCAGCGCCGGTCGGAGCGACCTCCGAGCCTCGGTGAGACGCTCACCCGCGTCCTGCTGCTGGGCAGCGCCAACACCTCCGACGCGGCCCGGCGGCACGCCGACCTGATCATCAAACCACGCGCGGAGGGCGTGGGGCTGCTGGAGTTCACCCAGCTCGATGCCGCCCGCGAGGCTGGCCGCGCGGCGGCCCGCGAGGCGCTCGAGCAGGCCCCGGCACTGCTGTTCGGATAGCGGGAGTCACGGGCTAGCCCGATGGGGTGACTGTGAGCCACGTCACGCCGCGCCCCGGCGGGAAGTGGTTTGCTGGGCGATGTGGAGCAGCTAGCCGCCAACGCCGAGGCCACGGCAGCCTGGGACGGGCCGCTGTTCGACCGCTTCGTGCAGTTCCGCGAGGTCGTCACGACGGGGCTCGGCGCACACGGCGACGCGGGGCTCGCCGTGCTCGCTCCGCGGCCGGGCGAGCGCGTGTTGGACATCGGCTGCGGCTTCGGCGACGCCACCCAGCAGCTCTCCCGGCTGGTGGCCCCGGAGGGCGAGGCCGTCGGCGTGGACGTGTCTGCGCGCTTCATCGAGACGGCCACCCGCGAGGCCGCCGAGGCGGGCGCCGCCAACGCGAGCTTCCAGGCCCTCGACGTGGAAGTGGACGACCTCGGAGGGCCCTACGACCTCGCCTTCTCGCGCTTCGGGACGATGTTCTTCGCCGGTCCCGTACGCGCGCTGCGCAACGTCCGCGACGCGTTGAAGCCGGGAGGGCGGCTCGTGATGGTGGTGTGGCGGCGGCGGGAGGACAACGACTGGCTGTACCGCGGCCAGACGATCGTGGAAGGGATCGTCAGCCGCCCGCAGGAGTACGACGAGCCGACCTGCGGGCCGGGGCCGTTCTCGATGGCGAATGCCGATACGACAAGCGAGGTCCTGACCCACGCCGGCTTCGAGGACATCGCCCTGCAGCGTTGCGACCTGCCGATCATGCTCGGGCGGGACGTCGGTGAAGCGGTGGACATCGTGATGGCGATCGGGCCCGCGGGCGAGATCCTGCGCCTGCAGGGCGACCGCGCCGCCCACCTGCACGACGAGGTACGCGGCGCACTGGAAGCCGGCCTGCGGGAGTTCGAGGGCCCGGACGGCCTGTACGGCCCGGCGTCGACCTGGATCGTGTCGGCGACCGCTCCCTAGAGCTGGGCGGGGGCCGCCTCCCGCATCTCCTCGAGCCCGGCGGTGAGGCTCTTGACGGGCGCGTAGCCGAGCTCGCCGCGGGCCTTGTCGATCCTGATCGTGCACTCCTGGGAGGAGACCCAGTAGGCCAGGCGCGTCACCGGAGGCTGGCCGGGGAGGGGCAGGTGGCGCCAGGCGGCCTCCCCCACGGTCGCGATCGCGGCCCCGACGGCGCCGGGCAGCGTGCGGGTCGGGGCCTCGACGCCCTGGGTCTCGAGCAGTCGCGTGAGGAAGTCGCGGAACACGACCGGGTCCCCGTCGGTGACGAAGTAGGCCTCCCCCGGGTGGCCCCGCAGCGCCCCCAGCATCAGCCCCTCGACGGTGTTGTCCACGTGCGTGATCGAGGTCAGGTGGCGTCCACCGCCGATCCACGCGAAGCGCCCGGCGCGGACCAGCTCGACGATCGAGGGCAGCAGTGTCGTGTCGCCGCGGCCCCAGACGAAGCGGGGGCGCACGACGACCGTCTCGAAGCCGTCGCGGTTGGCGTCCAGCACGGCCTGCTCGGCACGGGCCTTGGTAGCGCTGTACAGCGCCGGCGAGTCGGGACGCAGGGGTGCCGTCTCATCGACGTTCACCAGCGGCTGCCCCGCCATCAGGGCCGCCTCGGTGCCGACGTGCACGAAGCGGCGCACGCCCGCGTCGGCGCACGCCCGCAGCGCGTTCTCCGTCCCCACGACGTTGCCGCGCTCGAACTCCTCGGGCGTGCCCCAGTCCCCGAGCGTGGCGGCCGCGTGGAAGGCGACCTCGCAGCCCTCCGCGCCGGTGCGGATCGCGGACTCGTCCTCGAGCGATCCCGTGACCGGCTCGGCCCCGCGCTCGGCGACCGTCCGCGCGGCGGCCTCGGAGCGGGCGAGCGCCCGCACCGAGTGGCCTTCGCCGCGCAGCCGCTCGAGCAGCCGCCCGCCGATGAAGCCGGAACCGCCGGTTACGAAGAAGCTGCCCACGGCGGGCAGCGTATTCGCTGCTCAGCCTGCCACGATGCCCTCGCCGCCCACCGCTTCGGGCACCACCAGCGAGCCGATGCCCTGGAGCGCTCCCCCGGGCTGCACTTCGAACTCGTCGAGGGTCCCTTCGGCGCCTCCTTGGACGTACAGGAAGCGGCCGCTGGAGGCGGCGTCCACGGTCCCGTGGTGGGTGCTCGTGTTGCCGATCCTGGCAAGCGCACCGCCGGGCTGCTCGGAGAAGCCCGTCAGCGAGGCGCTGCCCGCGTTGGAGGCGTAGTAGTAGCCGCCGGCGGCAGCCACCCAGCAGGTGGCGGCCTGTTCGGTGGCCACCACCGAAAGGGCAGTGAGGCGGTTGTTCCACGACAGCGAGAAGCTCGCAAGCGCGTTCGGTCCCGCCTCGGTGATCAGCAGCCGGCCGGCGGGGTCGAAGGTGAAGCCGAAGGGGACCGTACCCGCCAGCGGCGTCGTGACCGGAACCGGCGCGAGCGTGCGGGCCGTGAAGACCTCGACCGACTGCCCGGCCGCCTTGGTCGTGATCACCAGCCGGGAGCCGTCCGGCGTGAAGGCGATCTCGGCGGGCGTGTGGGTGAACTGTTCACCGCTCCCGGGAGCCGCCTGGGGCAGCGACAGCGCCCGCCGGGCGCCCGGATTCGGGTACAGCGTCGCGCCCGCCAGCACGAAGCCCCGGATCGACCCGCCCTGGCCGGCGTTGAGCACGTAGACGTAGCCCTGGTTCTCGGTCACGCTGACCGGGAAGGCGCCTCCCGACGGAAGCACCTGGCGCAGCCGCAGGGTGTCCCCGGACACCGAGAACACCGACAGCGAGTCGCTGCCGGGGTTGACCGCGAACAGCAGCCCGTCGGCGCGGTCGAGCGCCAGCGCACCCTGGGAGGCGGTGTGATCCACGACCGACCCTTCGAGCTGGCCGCCGAGGCCGCCCGTGTCGTAGACGCCCGCCTGGGTGAGGGTGCCGTCTGCGGCTCGGCTGTAGGCGATCACCTGGTTGCCCTGGGGGCGGTCGTTCATCACGAACACGGCGTTCAGCGGCGGGAAGGGGCCGCGCGGGGGCGAGGACGCGAGCGCCGGGCTCGCGGCGGCGGCCGCGAGGCAAGCGAGGCCCGCGACGGTTGTGAGACAGGTTCGGACGGTACGTCGGCGCATCGGTCCCTCCTTGGGTGTCGGGTCAGCTGGCCGGCTGCAGTCCTGCGGGCGGCGCTCGCGTTACACGCCGCGGAGAAGGTTTGCGCCTAGCTCGAACCCACCGTGTTGCCGGAGGGCGAGAGCACGAACCACTTGGCGCCGAAGGCGTTCACCCCCTGCCCGTTGGTGTCGGCGGGGCTCCTGTCCTCGACGAACAGATACAGCGGATGGCCGTTGTAGGTGACCTGCTTGGTGCCGTCGCTACGGGTGATCTGGCCGAGCTCGGAGGCCGAGACGCCGGTGCCCGCCTGGGGCTGGCCGGTCACCGGGGGCCACGCCGCCGCGCAGGCGCCGCTGCACGCCGAGCTGCCGCCCTTGTCGGCTTCGAACATGTACACGGTGAGGTGGTTGGGGCCGGTCGCGAGGATCGTTCCCAGGCTGCTCTGCTTGGCGGTGATCTGGACCGTCGCCGGCGCGGAGGAGCCGGCCGCGCTCGTCGGGCTGGCGGCCGCGCTCCCGTATGCGCCACCGCCGCCGCCGTAGGGGCCGGCGCCGGCGCCGCCGGACGCGGGAGAGGTGCTCGCGGCGTTGCTCGCGTTCGTGGTGCTGTTGCCGCTGCTGCCGCAGCCGGCGAGGACCGCCACGATCACCGCGAGCGCTGGGAGGAGACTGATTCGTTTCACTTTCACTCCATCGGGGGTCGAACTTGCTCGTAAGCCGTAGGACGCCCCCGAGCGCCCATTCCTTCCCTGCGACAATGGGCGTCGGATGTCCCGGGTACCGCCGTGTCTCGCGCTGCTCGCGGCGGCAGCCCTGCTGGGAGCGTGCGGCAAGGCCAACCCCTCCGCCTCCACGACCGCGCACCCGCGCGCGCCCTCGAGCGGCGACCGGGCCCGCGCCCGGGCGCTCGTGCGCGCGGTCAACCTGACGGCCGCCGAGGTTCCCGGGTTCTCCGTGTCGGACAAGAGGAAGGAACACGAATCGCCGGCCGAACGCCGGCTCAAAGCGAAGCTCAACGAATGCGTGCACCCGATCGCGCAGACCCCGTTGGCGGAAGCCAGCTCACCGGAGTTCAAGCGCGAAGCCGGGATCGCCAGCGCGAGCGTGCAGTCCGAAGTCACGGTGGCGGCGAACCGCGCCGTGGCGGCCAGGGAACTCGCCAAGGCCCGCAGCAGCCGCACGCGGAACTGCGTCTCGCACTACGTCGAGCTGCTAGTGCACTCGCAATCCCACCCCGGGGCCAGATTCGGCAAGGTCTCGCTCGTCCAGCGGATCCCACCGGCGCCGGGCACCGACGGGAGCTTTGCGTGGCGGATCTCCGTGCCGGTCACCGCGCACGGGCTCACGCTCGCGCTCTACTTCGACATCTTCGCCTTCGTCTCGGGAGCCAACGAGGTCACGCTGTTCGTGAGCACGGTCCCGATCCCACCTCCGGCCGGGATCGAGAGCCACCTCTTCGCGCTGCTGCTGGCGAAGGCGAAGGCAGCCGAGGGCGGACACGCCCCCGGCGGGTCGGAACCGAACCCCAACATCACCAGCAGCTAACCCTGGTCCTCACAGCTGCTCGGTGCGGGCGGGCAGGCCCAGCAGCACGCGCCCCATCAGCTCCCACGTCGGGGGGCTCACCTGGAAGTGGGCGGTGGCGGTGTTGGCGTCGCGGAAGCGCCGCTGCAGTGGCGAGCCTTCGTAGATCGCGCTGCCACCCCCGAGGTCGTACATCGACCCGGCGACCTCGGCGG
>Ga0335073_10007873_pt1 | contig 14932 bp, 13 predicted proteins | sample Lox_Sample_22_FD_207093 | JGI IMG/M metagenome (GOLD analysis project Ga0335073, IMG submission 207093) | Soil microbial communities from Loxahatchee National Wildlife Refuge, Florida, United States - Lox_Sample_2.2 | ecosystem: Environmental > Terrestrial > Soil > Wetlands | place: USA... | reverse complement strand
TAGCACGTAGTTCTCGGCGTAGTCCCAATAGTTGGGAATGTCGCTGCCGTCGTGGTAGCCCATCACGTCGATGCACTGTGACTGGCTGCCTGTCGTGCACGGGCTGCAGTTCGGATCGTTGCTGGTGCAACTCGACCCGTGCTCTGCCTGGCCGACGAAGCCGTCCATCTTGCACCCGGCGCGGGCGGCCATGTTCGTGCAGTCCATGTCGGCGGTCGCGTTGGCCGCGCCATGCGGCCCGCCGTAGTTCTTGTCGCTGGTGTCGTGGAAGGGCTTGACGCACCCGCCGTTGACCGGGTCGGGAACGCATGGCACCGTCCCGGGATTGCCCGCCACGCCGGGGATCCCGTCGGCGCCCGGGTAAGTCCCGAAGTACTGATCGAAGGACCGGTTCTCCTGCATGATGACCACGATGTGCTTGATCTTGAAAATCGGGTTCACGGTCACGATGACCGCCGGCGAGTAAGAGTCGATGTTGTGCTTAGCGCCCTGCAGGTAGGCCCGCAGCTCATAGGTGCCATCGGTGGTGAGGGCGTAGCCGAGCGAGAAGGTGGAAGCGCCGTCGAGGCTGCCCTGCGCCACCGCCTGCCAGCCGCCCGGCTCGAGCTCCTGGAGCGTCAGCTGTTCGCCGGCGTGCGAGGGAGAAACGCTCCCGGAGAAGGTCAGGAGATCGTTCGGCGCGGCTCTCGTCTCCGAGCTCGCCAGCGTGATCAGAGACGCGACGCGCTGGTGCACGGTGCGGCTGCGAAAGCGCCGGGCGGTCACGTACCACCAGCGGTTGCCGTTGAGGGCAACCGTCAGCGAGTAATCCCCCAGGCGGCCGGTCCGGGTGACGGCGGTGGGGTGAAAGCGCCTCTCGCCGGGGAGTCGGCGCCAGAGCAGGACCACGGCATGGGCGTGCCGCGGCCCGAACAGGCGACCCGCGATGGTGACCGTCTGCCCGTCGGTAGAGGGGTTGGGGGAGCTGCCGAGCGACAGGCAGCGCGACGACGGCGGCTTGCCCGCGCCTGTGGGTGGCGGGCAGCACGGCTGCGAGCGGCGATGTCGGATTGGGCATCGACTCTGAGCACCCGCAACTGAGGCTTGCGGCGTCGGGCCTGCGGCGGGAGCGGCGGCGGTCGTGGCCAGAGCAGCGGCGGGCCGGGCGGAGGAGTTCGATCCCGACACGAGCCAGCCGACGAGCGCGATGAGCAAGACCGGCCACAGCAACATGCCCATTCGGGCTCGACGTCGCATCCTGTCCTCCCTCGCGCCACGCGGGCGTGATTCGATCGCCTGCGTTAACCCCACCTCCGGGGCGGAGTTGCGCCCCGGTTTTAGAGAACCGGCGCACGCCCGCGAAGGATCTGTAACAGTGCCCGGCCGTGCGGAGAGGCCACGTCATGCGGCGTCGTGTCCATGCCATCGCGTGCTCGATCGCGGCCGTGCTCGCGGCCGGTCTGATCGCGGCGGCCGGTGCGTCGGCGGCGCCTTCGTTCAGCGCCCACGGCAGCGCCGAGCAGGTGTACGTCACCGGCCTGGCCCCGAACGTGCAGATGTCGCTGATCACATCCGGGGGTAAGACGCTGTACACGCAGAGCGCCGACTCGCTCGGCGGTCTCCTGTTCCGCAATGTGCCGCCCGGGAGCGGTTACCGGGTGCGGCTGGCCTCGGACGGGTCGGAGTCGGGGCCGATCACCGTGCACTCCGACGCGGCCAAACCGTGGGATCCGAGCATCTACAACCAGTCGATCCCGGACAGCGGCTACACGTACCTGACAACCCGCGACGGGACGGAGCTGGCGATCGATGTGCACCCGCCGACCAGTCCGGCGGGCGTGGGCGCGACGTCACTCGGCCTGCCGGTGCCGCCCGGTGTGACTCCGCCGAGCTTGCCGATCACCCTGCCCGGCCTGCCCAATCTCCCCGGCCTGCCCAGCCCGCTCGCCAAGCGCGCACACCTGAGCGCCTTCGGGGTTGCGCCGTACCCGACGCTGATCGAGTACTCGGGGTACGGCTACGCCGATCCGGCGGGACCGGTGAACGGCATCGCGGTGCTCGCCAACCTGATGGGGTTCGCGGTGGTCGACGTCAACATGCGCGGCACGGGCTGCTCGGGCGGGGCCTACGACTTCTTCGAGCCGCTGCAGAACCTCGACGCCTACGACGTGATCGAGACGATCGCCCACCAGCCGTGGGTGCTCGGGCACAAGGTGGGCATGATGGGCATCTCCTACGGCGCGATCAGTCAGCTGTTCGCCGCCCAGCTCGATCCGCCCGACCTGGAGGCGATCTCGCCGCTGTCGACGATCGACGCGACCGCGACGACTCTCTATCCGGGTGGCATCCTCAACACCGGCTTTGCCGTCGCCTGGGCTCAGCAGCGCCAGGAGGAGGCCGAGCCGGCGGGGCCGAACAGCGGGCAGCCCTACGCGTATACGCAGATCCAGGACGGCGATCAGACCTGCAAGGCCAACCAGGTGCTGCACGGCGAGGCGGCCAACCTGATGGACAAGATCGACGCGAACTCACACTACGTCGCGTCGACGGCCGATCCACTCGACCCGATCACGTTCGTCAACAAGATCAAGGTGCCAGTGTTCATGGCCTGCCAGTGGGAGGACGAGCAGACCGGCGGGCATTGCCCCGACCTCGTGCAGCACTTCACCGGCACCAAGCAGAAGTGGTTCACGTTCACCAACGGCGCCCACGTCGACTCACTCGACCCGGCCACGTTTGACCGCTGGTACGACTTCTTGGAGCTGTTCGTCGCCCACCAGGCGCCGATCGTCAACCAGGCGCTCATCCGCGCCGCCGCGCCCTACATCTACCAGCAGGCGATGGGGCTGCCGGACACCGACCTGGATACGCTCCCGCTCGATCCGATCCAGGAGGAACCGACCTACCAGTCCGCGCTGGCCGCGTTCGAGAAGCTGCCCTCGGTCAGGGTGCTGTTCGACAACGGCGCCGGCGCGTCCCCGACCGGTCAGCACACGGCCGGGGATCCGTACCCGGGGTTCGAGCAGTCGTTCTCGACGTTCCCGGTCCCCGGCACCAAGGCGCACTTCTGGTACCTCGGCGCGAACGGAGCGCTGAAGAACGCCCCGCCGGCGCGCAAGGGCATCGACTGGTACACGTCGAACGCGAAGGCCGTCCCGCTCAACGACTTCCCGCAGACCGACACGGAGGCCGGCGGCCTGTGGGGCAACGCGTCGGAGTGGCAGTGGAACTGGGCGCAGAACCCGTCGGGTACCGCGGTCTCCTACGTCTCGGCGCCGCTGAAGTCCAACACCACGGTGATCGGCGCCGGTGCGGTTCACCTGTGGGTGCGTTCGTCGACCCCCGACGTCGACCTCCAGGCGACGGTCAGCGAGGTGCGACCGGACGGTAACGAGACTTTCGTCCAGAACGGATGGCTACGAGCCAACGAGCGCAAGCTCTCGACCAACACCGACAACATCCTTCACCAGAAGAGCACGCTGCTTGAGCCGATTCCGAGCATGCTCACCTCCGACGTCGAGCCGATGCCGAAGGGCAAGTTCGTCGAGGTCGTCATCCCGCTCTACTACGAGGGCCACGTGTACCGCGCCGGCTCGCGCATCCGGGTGACGATCTCGGCCCCCAACGGCACGCAGCCCGTGTGGTCGTTTGGCCAGACCGATCCGTCCTCCGGGACGGCCAAGGTGTCGATCGAGTTCTCCAAGAGCATGCCCTCGAGCCTGATCCTCCCCGTGGTGCCGGGCGTCAACGTCCCGACCGGCCTGCCGGCATGCCCGAGCCTGCGTAACGAGCCCTGCCGGCCGGCCGCGGCGATCACCAACCAGACGGCGAGTAACTGAGACGGTCGTGCGCGGTGGCGCCGGGCTGGATGCCCGGCGGCGATAACCGTATCGGACGGGCGATACCCGGCCCCATGGATGCCGCGCAGCGGCCCATCGTCGTCAGGGCTCGAGCACGGTGAGGTCGAGCTGGGCCAGCCGTTCCGGGTCGGTGAGGATGTTGAACTCGAGGATCCTGCCGTTGCGGATAGTGAAGGCGCCGACCGAGAACGGCCGGCCGTCCTTGAGCGAGACGGTGCCAGGGGCGCCGTTGACGAGCGCGCGACGCAGGGTCAGGTCCAGACGCGAGAACGCCATGGCTCCTGTGGCCACGGTCTCGGCGCCGCGCGCCAGGCGCGACAGGCCGGCGAGCCCACCGTCGGCGCGGAGCACGACGTCCGGGTCCAGGACCGCGACCAGCGCCTCGAAGTCTCCGCTTCGCGCGGCGGCCAGGAAGGCATCGACCACCTGCCATTGGGCGTTCAAGTCGGCGTCGGGTGGCGGCGCTCCCCCGCGCACCCGCCGGCGGGCGCGGCTGGCCAGCTGACGGGTCGCCTCCGGGGAGCGCTCGACGATCGGCGCGATCTCGTCGAACGGCACCGCGAACATGTCGTGCAGGACGAACGCGAGACGCTCGGCCGGAGCCAGCGTCTCGAGTACGACGAGCAGCGCCAGTCCTATCGAGTCGGCCAGCAGCGCCTCGTGCTCCGGGTCGGTGCCGTTGGTGGAATCTACGATCGGGTCGGGGACATGTGCGTCGTCCAGCGTCTCCTCGCGGCGGGTCTTGCGCGAGCGCAGCATGTTCAGGGCGACGCGCGCCACCACCGTCGTCAGCCATCCGGATAGGTTCTCCACCTCGCTTGTGTCGGCGCGGCTCAGGCGCAGCCAGGCGTCCTGAACCGCATCGTCGGCCTCGCTCAGCGAGCCGAGCATCCGGTAGGCGACCGCCCGCAGGCGAGGCCGCTGCGCCTCGAACTCCCGGGCCAGAAGCTCTTGTCCATCTGCAGTCACGAGAAGTCCTCCGTCGAGTCGGGTCACACGGTTATGACCCGCAAGACCCGGCCGATGTGACGGGTTCGTATGCTTGCACGCTCTGATGGCGCGCACGGCGGTGGTCACCGGAGGGGCCGGCGGGATCGGGGGCGCGATCGTGCGCGCCCTGGCCGAGACCGGGCACGACGTGGCGATCCTCGATCGCTCGGGGGAATTCGCCGTCGACCTGGGCGACGAGGCGGCGGTGCGCTCGGTGGCGGCGCGTCTCGGTCCCCGCGACGTGCTCGTGCACGCTGCCGCGGCGTTTGACCGGGCGAGCTTGGCCGACCTCGACGCGGCGACCTGGCGCCGGGTCCAGGCGGTCAACGTCGAGTCGGCGCTGTGGCTCTGCCAGGAGTTGACGCCGGCGATGATCGAGCGGGGCTTTGGCCGGATCGTGTTCATCACCTCGAACACCGTGTGGCGGCCTCCGGGGCCGGATTTCCTGCCCTACGTGGCCAGCAAGGCCACGCTGGTTGGCATCGCCCGCTCGTTGTCCAAACCGTTAGGCGCCCACGGGATCACGGTCAACTGCGTCGCCCCGGGCTTGACGCGCACCCCGTTCACCGAGGCCGACCTGCCGGATCAGGCGTTCGAGGAGGCCCTGACGCGCCAGGCCGTGCCGCGTTCGCTGATGCCGGACGACACCGCTGCCGTGGTGGCTTTCCTGGCCTCGGACGGCGCGGCGACGGTGACCGGCCAGACGCTGGCAGCGGACGGTGGGTCAGTGCTCCGCTGACCCGGCGGCGGCGTTCGCCCTGGCGTGATCGACGGAGGCGGTGGCGGGAATCGCCACGTGGATCCGCTCATCTGCGAGGGTCCATTTCAACAGCTCAGTGGCTCCGAACCGTCTGGTCAGCGACCCACCGCCGAGGGGCCGCATCGCGATCACCCCTAGGTCGAGCTCGGCCGCCAGCGGCAGGATGCGCTTCGCGGCCTCGTGTTCGCTGCGGTTGTAGGGCACCTGGATCGCGTCGATGCGACCGGTGCTCATGATCTCCTCGAGCGCGTCGAATGCTCCCGCCGAATAGTGGGTGGCGCCGATGAACGCGATCCTGCCCGCGTCACGCTCCTCCTCGAGCCACTCCAGGTGCCGCGGCCAGCCGACCAGGTTGTGGATCTGCTCGAGGTCGACGCGCCCGCCGAAGAAGTCCAGCTGGTCGGCGAACTGAGCTCTCGCCTCGGCCGCTGAGCTGGTCCAGATCTTGGTGGCGACGATCGCATCCTGGCGGTGATTGTGCAGCGCCTGACCCAGGACCTCTTCGGCTCGCCCGTACATCGGCGAGGAGTCGAAGAACCGCGTTCCGGCCTCCCACACGGTGTCGAGGACGTCGTCGGCGATGTGCTGTTGGTCCCGACCCAGGTCGAACGTCCGCCAAGTGCCGAGCCCGATGACCGGGACCTCCCAACCGGTGCGTCCGAAGCGGCGAGTCTCCATGGGCTGCGCAGGCTAGTCGTTGGGCGAGAATGAGGGAGTGAGCGACGCGACAGCCAGGAGGATCACCGTGGCCGGCGAGGTGGCCGGTCTGACACTGCGCGAAAAGATCAGGGATCGGGCCCGGGGAAGGGGAGTGCGTGGTTGGGTAGCACTGATGGACGACGGCACGTTGTGCGTGCACGCGGAGGGGGCCGAGGAAGCGGTGGCGGGGCTCGATTCCTGGCTGGGCGCGGCTCCGGGAGTTGAGTCGGTGACCGAGCGGGCGGCGAAGGTGGAGCGGCACGAGCAGTTCGCGATCCGGGGAGTGCCCGCCGGCGTGTTCGTCGTCCAGGAGCACCAGGCGACCGCGCATCACTTCGACGTCCGGCTCGAGGTGGACGGAGTGATGCGCTCGTGGGCGGTGCCGAAGGGTCCGTCCCTGGACCCGACGGTCAAGCGCTTCGCGATCCAGGTGGAAGACCACAGCCTGGGCCACAACGACTTCGAGGGGCCGACCGGCAACGGCGCCGTGATCATCTGGGATCGGGGCGAATACGAGCAGGGCGGGCGGGTGCCGTGGCCTGAGGCGCTCGAGCGCGGGCACGCCGTGTTCGTGCTCCACGGCGAGAAGCTCCGGGGCGGGTTCGCCCTGCAGCGGACGAGCGGCGGCGCCAAGCCGCAGTGGCTGTTGATCAAACGCCGCGACGAGCACGCCCGTCGCGGTTCGGACATCGCCGCCGAGCGCCCCGAGTCGGTGGCGAGTGGCGCGACGCTCGCCGACCTACTGAACGACCACGGCGACGGATGAGCGCGCCGAACGCGAGCGCGTCACTCGAGCCATTCGGTCCGGAACGTCGGGCTGGCGTGGATGCAGACCATCTTCGAGCGCCCGGGGCCATCGTTGATGAACTTGTGCGGAGCGTCGGGCGGCACGATCACCACGTCGCCGGCGGTGGCCTGGAAGCGCTCCTCGCCGGACTGAAAGGTGAGGTTGCCTTCCTCGACGATCCAGGTCTCGTCGTAGGGGTGACGGTGCAGCCGCGGCCCCTCGCCGGGCTCGCTGTTGTCGAAGATGAGCGAGATCGCGGCACCGTGGTCGGCTCCTAAGAGGTTCACGCCTCCAAGCGCGCCGGCGGAGATGAGTGGCATCGCTGATCCTCCTTTGTCCGAGGTCGCTAACCGGCCGGTTTGAACTGACTGGCAGTAAACAGTGCTCCTTGAGGGTCGCGGATCAGGGCCGTCCGCGTCCACCGCGTGTCCTCGGTGCCGAGCACCTCGGCGCCCAGGTGCCGTGCCGAGTCGACTGCATCGCCCCGGTCCGCGACCGAGAACGCGACGTGCCAGTGGGGTTGCATGCCGGGCTCGAGTCCGACCACGAATGCGATCGCGTCCTCGAAGCCGGGCGGTGCGCCCCCGGACCGCTGGCGGGCGCGGATGTCGGGATCGACCGTCGCCTCGAGGTGATCGCCGTAGCCGGGGCGCCGCACCATCGTGGCGTACCCGAGATCTTCGATCGACCAGCCGAACAGTCCGGCGTAGAAGCCGGCCGTCTCCGGGTGATCGGTGTGCAGGTTGCTGAAGTTCCAGGTGCCGGCTTCGTTGACCGCCTGCGCTCCCAGACGCCGGCCGGCCTGCCACAGGCGGAATTCCGCCCCAGCCGGGTCGCGGCAGAAAGCGGTCCGGCCCGCCGGACCCGGTTCGAACGGGCCGGCGAACACCTCGCCGCCGCCCGCGGTGACGCGCGCCGCGGTGGAGTCGGCGTCGTCGACCGCGACATAGGTGTTCCAAGCCGAGGGCTGCGCATCAGCCCGCGCCAAGCCCGCTACATCACGACCATCGAGGCTGGCGATGACATACAACGGCGCGTCGGGCGGCGAGACGGTCTCAAACGTCCAACCGAGCAGCCGGTGGTAGAAGTCCTGGGCGGCCTCGGGGTCGGGCTGCTCGGTGTCGACCCAGCTTGGGACGCCGTGGGGATAGGTTCGTGTAGCGCTCATGCGAGTCACGCTCGCACGAATTGCGGACCGGTTCGGTCCGCGAATGATCAGATCCCTACTCGAGCACCCATGCGTCGTTCGAGATAACCGGCACCTCGGCGCCGTCGCTGGTGATCCCCACCACTTCGACCTCCGGCCCGCCGATCATCGCGTCCTGGTGGACGGCGGAACGGTTGAATCCGAGGGCCATCTGGGCCTCCTCGTCGTCGGGGAGATCAGGTACCGAGAACGCGTAGGCGTTCCCCCACGCGACGTGGCAGGTGGCGTTCTCGTCGATCAGGATGTCTCCGAACACCATGCCGGTGCGACCGACCGGCGATGAGCCGTCGACCAGCGCGACCTCGCCCAGCCGGCACGCGCCGGCGTCGGCGGCCATTTGGGCGCGGAGGAGGTCGGCGCCATGCGCCGCCTCGATATCCACAGCACGTCCCTGCTCGAAGTGGATGGTGAACTCCTCGACGCGGCCGCCGCCGATCAAGTTGGTGGGGCGGGTTGCGCGGACGACGCCCTCGGTTCGCCGATTGTCGGGGGTGGTGAACACCTCCTCGCTGGGCATGTTGACAACCATCGGCGTTCCCCAGCTTGTCTGGAGTCCGGCCGAAATCCAGCGGGCGCCTGCGAGCAGGCCGACCTTCAGGTCGGTGCCGGGACCCCGGAAGCGAAGCGCGGAGAACGCGTGGCGCTCGATGATCGTGGCCCGCTCGTGCAGACGGGCGACGTGCTCGCGCCACGCTGCCGCCGGGTCGTCCGCATCGAGACGCAGTATCGGCGTGATGATCTCCCAGAGGCGATCGACATCTGGCTCGCCGATCATCGCCTGGGCCACTCCTGGACAGGGACCCGGGATGAACGTCCACGAGATCGCCGCCCGCCCGACCGCGGCGAACAGCGACGGCGTGAGCGGCATGTGGTCGGCCGCGACTCGCTCGGCCGGGAGGCCGTCGAGCAGCGTGCGGTGCGGGTCGCCCCACACGATGATGAACGCCGAACGCCGCTCGACGCACTCGGCGACCATCGCCTCCCACCAGCCCGGTATCGACCCCAGCGTGTCGGCCGGCGCATGCCGCAGGCGGGCTCGCTTGACCTGCTGGTCCCAGTAGATCGCGCTGACGAGGCGTGCGCCGGCCGCGTAGGCGGCTTCGGCGACGGCACGGACGATCGGCGCTTGCTCGACGTCGAAGGCGAGGACGACGACGTCCTGACCGGGCTGGACGTTGACGCCCACCTTGACGGCAAGGTCGGCAAGGCGCTTCGCCCGGGCGTCCATTGGCGGCAGCGTAACGTGATGCAGATGTTCCAGCCACTAGATGCAGCCGTGGACCACGTGCGCGGGCCGGAGGGCGCCAGGCTGATCCTCGTGTACGGCGACTACGAGTGCCCGTACACGCGCCGGGCCTACCGGGAGATCGAGCGCATCGAGTCTGAGCATCCCGACGAGATTCGATTCGCGTTCCGTCACTTCCCCCTGACCGAGATCCATCCGCACGCACTCGCCGCGTCGCGGGCGGCTGAGGCGGCGGCCGCGCAGGGTCGCTTCTGGGAGATGCACGAGGTGCTCTTCCACCGGCAGAAGGCGCTTGAGGACGAGGATCTCCGCGGCTACGCGGGGGAGCTCGGCCTCGATCTCGTCCAGTTCGACCGTGACCGGGCCGGAGAGGCCGCGCTCGAGCGCATCGAGCGTGATTACCGCAGTGGTCTGGAGTCCGGTCAGGTGCTGGGCACCCCGACGCTGTTCATCGACGGAGTCGTGCACGACGGCGCTTTGGACGCCGACACCCTTTCGGCCGCCCTCGCCCGATGATTATGGTTTCGCCATGACCGACTCCACCTCCGCGCCCCGGCGCCGTCCCGCGATCGTCGTGGTCGACGACGAGCCGGCCGTGCTCGCCGCGGTGGCGCGCGACCTGCGCCGCGGGTTCGGCGAGCACTATCGGATCGTGCGCGCCGGCTCGGGGGAGGAAGGGCTGGAGGTGCTGCGCGAGCTCGCTCGCCGGGGCGAGCAGGTCGCGCTGCTGGTCGCCGACCAACGCATGCCGGGCCTGTCCGGGACCGATTACCTCGTGCGCGCGCGCGAGATCGTCCCGACGGCCAAACGCGTGCTGCTGACCGCGTACGCCGACACCGAGGCCGCGATCCAGGCGATCAACGAGGTCTCGCTCGACTACTACCTGCTCAAGCCGTGGGACCCGCCCGAGGAGGAGCTGTTCCCGCCGGTTCGGGATCTGCTGGGGGCGTGGGAGGCCGGCGCCGCGCTCGAGTCGGGCGGGGTGCGGCTGATCGGCCATCGCTTCTCGCGGGCGACGCACGACCTGCGCGACTTCCTCGCCCGCAATCAGATACCCGGGCGCTGGCTTGACGTGGAGCGCGACGCCGAGGCGCGCCAGCTGCTCAAGGTGGCGGACGTGGCCGAGGACCGGCTCCCGGTCGCGTTGCTCGAGGACGGAACCGTGCTCGAGCGCCCGACCGTGTTCGAGCTCGCCGAGCGACTTGGAGTGGTCGGGCAGCCGACCTCGGAGCATTACGACCTGGTGATCGTCGGCGGTGGACCGGCCGGCCTGGCCGCGGCCGTGTACGGCGCGTCGGAGGGGCTGAAGACGATCATGGTCGAGCGTGAGGCGCCGGGCGGGCAGGCGGGCCAGTCGAGCCGCATCGAGAACTACCTCGGGTTTCCGGCCGGGCTCAGCGGGTCCGAGCTGACGCGGCGGGCCACCGATCAGGCACGGCGGCTGGGCGCCGAGCTGCTGACCCTCCAGGACGCCGCGAGCCTCCGCGTCGAGGGCTCAGGCCGGATCGTCGAGTTGACGGGCGGGAGCAGCCTGAGCGCCTCGAGCGTGCTCGTCGCCTCCGGCGTGTCCTACCGGCAGCTCGACGTGCCGGGCTTCCCCGAGCTCAACGGGCAGGGCATCTACTACGGCGCGGCCCTGACCGAGGCCCGCTCGTGCTCCGATCAGCACGTGGTGGTGATCGGCGGGGCCAACTCGGCCGGGCAGGCCGCGGTCTACTTCTCGACCTACGCCAGCCGTGTCACGATGCTGGTCCGGGCAGACTCCCTGGCGAAGTCGATGTCGTACTACCTGATCGAGCAGATCGACGCGCTCCCCAACGTCGAGGTTCGTACTCGAACCCAGGCGGTTGGGGCGGAGGGAGACGGCCGACTGCGAGCGCTGCACATTCGCGACGCGGACGGCGGCGAGTCGGTCGAGGACGTCGACGCCTGTTTCGTGTTCATCGGGGCGGTGCCGCGGACCGACTGGTTGGCCGACGTGGTCGCGCGCGACGAGCGCGGCTTCATCCTGGCCGGGCTCGATGCCAAGACCGATCGCTGGCCGCTTGACCGCGACCCGTTCCCGCTCGAGACGAGCGTCCCCGGTGTGCTGGTCGCCGGCGACGTCAGGGCGCGGTCGATCAAGCGGGTGGCGAGCGCCGTGGGGGAGGGCTCGATGGCGGTGTCGCTGATCCATCAGTATCTGGCCGAGGCATGACGACCGCTCGCGACGCGCGGGTGTCGGTCGCCGATCTCCGTCCGGTCGATCTGTTCGACGACCTCGACGACGCGGCGCTGGCCGAGTTCGCCGCCGCCGCGCAGTGGCGTCACGTCGAGCCGGGCACGGTCGTGCTCGAGGCGGGCGAACCAGTCGAGGGGATGTTCTGCCTGCTCGAGGGGACGCTGCAACTCTTCCAGCGCGACGGCGACCGGTTCGAGCCGATCGGCCATCAGAACCCGCCGACCTGGATCGGCGCGATCGCCACCCTCACCGAGGGAGATTTCGTCTCCCGCATGGTGGCGGTGGGCGAGGCGAGCCTCGCCCTGATCCCTTCGGCCGACTTCCGGCGGCTCGCGCTCGCCAGTCCGGATGTGCACCGGCGGATCATGCGCCAGGTCAGGCCGATCATGACCCGCATGACCGCGATTCAGCAGAACCGCGAGCACCTGGCCGCGCTCGGCACGATGGCGGCCGGACTGGCGCACGAGCTGAACAACCCGGCGGCGGCCGCGAAGAGCGCGGCCAACGACCTGGGCGAGGCGCTCGACGTGATCGGCGCGACGATCCGCGAGTTCGTCGACGCCGGGATCGAGCGCGAGGACGCGGCCCGGATCGCGGACCTGCGCGATCAGGCACTTCGCCAGTGTGCGCAAGGCAGCTCGCTGTCGGCGCTCGACGCCGCCGACGCGGAGGACGATATGCGCGACCGGCTGGAGGCGATGGGCGTGCCCGACGCGTACCGGCTGGCCGAGCCGCTGGCCGCGGCCGGGGTCGACGACGGCTGGCTCGAGGAGCTGCGGGGGCTGGCCGGATCGGCCACGCCGGCGGCGCTGCGCTCGATCGTCGCCTCGCTGAGCGCCCAGCGGCTGGTCAGCGATCTGCGCGACTCGACCGAGCGGATGAGCTCGCTGATTGGGGCGATCAAGGCGTACGCCTACATGGACCGCGGCGGACTCATCGAAGCCGACGTCCACGAAGGCCTCGAGACGACGCTGAAGGTCCTGTCACACAAGCTCAAGCACACCCAGATCAAGCTCGTGCGGGACTATGACCGCGCGCTGCCGCCGCTGACGATGTACGGCTCGGAGGTCAATCAGGTGTGGACCAACCTGCTCGACAACGCGATCGATGCGCTCGGCGACAGTGGAACGATCACCGTCCGTACCCGGCGCGACGGCGACTGCATCCTGGTCGACATCGTCGATACCGGCCCCGGGATCCCACCCCAGGCCCGGACGCACGTTTTCGAGCCCTTCTACACCACCAAGGAGGTCGGACAGGGGACGGGTCTCGGCCTCGACGCCGTCCGGCGGATCGTCGTCGAGCGCCACGGCGGCTCGGTGACCTTCGAGACCGGAGACGGCGGCACGACGTTCCACATCTGGCTGCCCCTCCCGGCCATCACGATCCCTCGACCCACGGAGAGCGAGACATGACCACCTGCACGCACCTGGACACCATCACCGTGCTCGAGTTGCCCGAGAGCGTCCCCGGATGCGAGGACTGCCTGCGCGAGGGCGGCGTCTGGTTGCACCTGCGCATCTGCCTGGAGTGCGGCCACGTCGGCTGCTGCGATGACTCCCCCAACCGGCACGCCACCGCCCACTTCCACTCCGACGGCCACCCGCTGATCCACTCACTCGAGCCCGGGGAGGACTGGAGCTGGTGCTACGTGGACGACGTCGCGATGGTGATCCCCGACGTCAAGGGACACACTCGCATCCCGCCCTCGCCGATGCTCACCTAGGCTCGACGAGCGCAGCAGCGCGACCACGACGGTCAGCCCGCCGGCGGCGGCGACGAATACGAAGGTGGCAGCGGCACCGGCCTGCTGGGCGAGCAGGCCGCCGGCGGCTGCGCCGAGTGACGCCCCAAGGAGCGACGCGGTGAGAAGCCAGGAGAACGCCTCGGTCTCCGTGCCGGACGGTGCCGCGGAGTCGACGAGCGAATAGAGACTCGCCACCGTCGGGGCGATCGTGGCCCCGGCCAGGGTGATCGTCGCCCCCAGGGCGAGCATGTTCCCGGTGGCCATGATCAGGGCGCCGTGGGTGAGGGCGAGCGCCGCGAGCAGGAGCGTCACGCCTCGGGGAGTGCTCGCGCCACCGCCGCGCCGGGTCGCGACGATGCCGCCCACCAACGAGCCGGCTCCCCACAGGCCGAGGATCGGTCCGGCCGCCGCCATCCCTCCGTGGGCATGGGCCGCCGCGGTGACCCCGACCTCGGTGGCGCCGAACACGACCTCGATCCCGGCCACGATCAGGACGAGCGTTCGGATCGCCGGGGCGCGCAACGATCCGCCCCGGCGCCTCGGTGCGCCGGGGTCCGGCCGCCAACGGCGCGACGCCCGCCGCGTGGCGAACGCGAGCGTCCCGGCGAACAACGTCACCCCGCTCAGGATCAGGGCGGCTCCGGTCGACCAGATCGCGCCGATGGCGAGCGCGAGCGGCGGACCGGCGACGAACGTGACCTCGAGCACGGCCGACTCGAAAGCGAAGAGTGTGCGCAGGCGATCCGGATCGGGTGCGATCCCGGGGAGCAGCGTGCGTACGCACGCGTCGAGCGGCGGGGACGCGGCGCCGGCCGCGGCGGCCAGCGCGACGAGCAGGACCGGAGGGGCCGTCCTCGGCTCGAGGCCGGCCGCGACGAGGGCCACGGCGGTGACGGTCGCCCCGCCGACGAGCACAGCCGTCTGCCCGCGGCGGTCGACGAGTCCGCCCAGGAACGGGGCGGACGCGGCGCTGCCGATCGGGTAGGCCGCGCTGACCACGCCGGCGACGGCGAACGAGCCGGTCAGTTGCTGGGCGTGAACGAGCAGGGCGATGCTGAACATGGCGAGCGGCAAGCGAGCGATGATCGAGGTGGCGATCAGGGCCGGTGCGCCGCGGGTGGCGAGGAGCTTGGGAGCCTGCGGTCGAAGGGTCATGCGGCCAAGGTACGGCCAGGGCGGCTCACTGATAAGAGCCAATTCGCCCGCGAAATAGTGAGCCGCTTCGGCGCGGGAGCGCGGCCGCGGCGGCCTGCAAAAGTGCGCGCGACGTCTTGGTCGCCTCGGGGACGCGCACAAATGCATCTGCCAGATGCAGTTCCGCGCACCGCTCGGGGCGGGCGCGCGCGATGCGCGGTTCTGCAGGTCGACTCGGAGCCGGACTCGGAGCCGGACTCGGAGCCGGACTCGGAGCCGGACTCGGAGCCGTACTCGGAGCA
>Ga0335073_10007871_pt1 | contig 14934 bp, 14 predicted proteins | sample Lox_Sample_22_FD_207093 | JGI IMG/M metagenome (GOLD analysis project Ga0335073, IMG submission 207093) | Soil microbial communities from Loxahatchee National Wildlife Refuge, Florida, United States - Lox_Sample_2.2 | ecosystem: Environmental > Terrestrial > Soil > Wetlands | place: USA... | reverse complement strand
CACTTTGTCTCCTGATGGCAGATGGGTCTTGGCGCGCAGCGCAGCACTCAACCATGCCATTCTGAAGTTGCCCACCGGCGCGGGCGAGTCGGCGACGATTCCGACTGGCGATGTTCAGGTGCAATTCGCCTTCTTTTTTCCTGACGGAAAACATATTTTGGAACTCGGCAGTGTTAGTGGCAACCATGCCTTGCGATTGTGGGTCCAGGATTTGAACGGAGGGTCGCCGCGAGCGATTTCGCCTGAAGGAGCCACCGTCTCATACCGGACTTGCATCTCATCTGATGGCAACAGAGTAGCTGCACAGGACCCGGAAGGAAAAATCACTCTCTACCCGGTTAGCGGTGGCAATACTACGGTCATATCAAGTGTCCAGCCGGGCGATGTAGCTGTCGGCTGGACTCCAGACGGGAAAAGCTTGCTGGTAGGTCGCCGCGAGGTGCCCGCCCGCGTCTTCACGATCGACTTAGCATCGGGAGAACGCAAGCTGTTTAAGACCCTCTCCCCGTTAGACCCCACCGGCCTTTTCGGTAACAATCCACCGCAGTTTTCCGGCGACTTGAAAAGTTACGTATACACCTACGTACGCAACACATCGGATCTCTACGTGGTGGATGGGTTGAAGTAGAAACCAGCATTCGGTACAGCATTGCTCGCGTGGCGATCATTTGACCTATTAATACACCACGGTCCCGATCTTGAAGAATCGGCGGCCATTCGAAAATTGGAGAACCTCCCCCTTGATTCCGTGTGCGAATTGTGTGCCAGATTTCTGAGGGTAAACAGATTCTGGAAGAAGGCGCCGATCTGACTTGCGGCCGATCAGCGGGACGCTCTCTCGTCCGCAACGTGACAGCTAATCGCTGGAGTTGGCTGTGTGCGAGTTGTGTCCCGGATTTCAGATTCGGACAGTCGCAAGGCGGCACTCACCTACATCCTGATCATGAATGATAAAGGACGTTATCATTCGCAAAATATAGTGTTACTCTGCAGCTGTGAATCTCCAGGCTGAAAAACCGGCTGATAAAGACGCTGAGTACAACGTCACTTCCTGCGACCCCAAAAATCTGAGCGACGCGGATGTCGGACTTTGCTTTGCCATCATAGAAAATGGCGGGGCGGTGGATGTTCAGACCATGAAGAGGGATTTTCCGAAATCCACTGTACTAGCAATAGCTTGTAGAGGCGCGCAAATCGTCGGCGTCGGTGCAATTAAGCCTGTTCGAGAGCGACACGCAAGGAAGGTCGCCCTTAACAGCGGAGTTGATTTTCCATCGAAGACACAGGAGTTGGGTTACGTCGCGGTGGATGAACATCATCGGCAACGTGGGTTGTCATACAGACTGGTTGAAAAGCTGCTGTCGAATTATGCGAAGCGACTCTTCGCGACTACGGATGCTGAATGGATGAAGAAAGCCCTCTCGAAATATGGATTCTCCCAAAAAGGAAAAGAGTGGCAAGGCGATAGGGCAATGCTTTCGTATTGGGAGCGGCTGTAGCTATATGAGCGTCGGACGATGGAATGTTGCCCTCAAGCAACGAATGAAATCGTCTGTAAAGAATCGCTGCTATTTAGGCTTGATTCCTAACTCGATTAAAACCATTATCGCGTTAAGAAAGAGCCCGGATTTTCGCAATCAAACTCAAAAACTTCTCGTTGTCTGAGGCGCCCTTCCCGCGGTTAGCAAATTTGCAGACTATCTGCAGATTTCCTCGCTCATAGTGTGCGTTCGAATCGATTCGATCGAGAGAACAAGCAAGTTCGGTGTCACCGTCGTCACCGTCCAATGACATGCGCAAGCCAGTCAAGGCACAAGCTCCATCCTGGGCGGTCATCAGTTCGTCGATATACTTTTCCAACTCAAATTGGTCGCGAAAGCCGAGCGCTTTGTCTTTTTTGACGACCACCGAGATATCACCGCTTTGAGCGATAGTACCCATAGCGGTCATGGCCATCCGGACAATTGTTTTTCGGCGGGAATCAAAGTACGTTACTGGTGCCTTTTTTGCACTCTCCGCCTTCGCCTTCCAATCGGGTCTAGCGTGCCAGGCGGAAAGATCGTCACCAGCTATGAGCGCTTTCGCATAAGCCGCGTTGTCGTCTGAGAGCTTCTGAAAAGTACCTTCAGTGAAGAGAAACTCCTTAGCCTTTGGGTGGAGGCCGTCCCAGCCAAGAAGTGCACCCTTGCCATTACGGTCGGACCAAGCGGAACATTTCTTGTGGTAGAGATAAATCCTCGCCGGTCCGGAAATCGGTTTGGGATCATCGATGATTTTGAACTGACTGTCAGCCTTGATGGAGTTAGTCCACCAAAGCTCGTGCTTCTCTCGATGTATCCATAGATCCCCCTCTGTCGTCGCCATTATCGTGTTCAAATTGAACCAGCGGGACGCGACCGGCGTGGGGACTGGCCCCCCTGAAGAGAGGCGCAACAGCTTCTGCGCTTCCTTTATGTAGCCCTCCCGGTCATTACCTAGCCAGAATGGGTGTACGCGCACGTCATCCATTACGGCGAGAGAGCCGGTCTGCAAGCACTCAGGCCAGGCCCAATTGCCTCTGCCGAAATTTGCGATGTAAACGTTCATAGAAGTTCCATCAGCTAGCTGACGGGCGAGGAAGCGCATGTTAAAGGCCAGCAATTTCCGCTTTCGCAGCGGGATACTATAGCTCATTCCGCTACCAGAATGTGTATTCCTAACGGGAACTTAACGAGCCTTATTTTCCATAATAAAAAGTTATACGATAATCAATAGCACGAGAAGCATAGAGTCCTGAGGGCCCCGCCCGCGGCTAAATCCCCTACGTGATAAACCGGATTATCACGTACCGGGGACGAGGCCAACCGGCGGGGGGAATCGTTAAAGCGAGTTTGATGGAGTGTGCCATAGGGCAACGTACCTACCCGGCTTTAGGCCTGAGGATTTCCTGACATTTCATGCGGGTATTGAACTATAAGCATTGGTGATCCGGCCCATTCGCTTAGCCAGGCTCCTAACAACGCTGCAGACAATCAACCAGAAGATCCCTGACATTCCAATCGTCGTAGATATTCGAATGCCAGACATCGGTGCAATCGGTGTAGCACCGCGCATGGAGGTATTTCTCTTTTCCAAAGTGGGTGATCTCGTTGGGCAGGATCGAAGAATTGAGGTCCACGGATTGATCTTCGACCACGAGATCGTTCGGCATGTTGATTCGGATTCCCTTGCTTCCCAGCCAGCCGGAGATGGTCCCCGAGGCGCGCGCGAACCGGTTGCCCTTCGAGCCGGAAATTGAAATGCCAGCGCCTGCGACCGAGAAGTGCTCCAGGAAACGAAAGAGCCTGTCGGTCGTGAGATCCTTAACGGACTCCAGGTTTGTCGGAGGGAATAGGTGTGCCGCCAGCTTCAACAGGGCAGGAATTCCGCTGATTTGTCCGTGAAGCATCGCGCCAGAGTTCGGCGTGGCGAGCATGGCTATCAGGCTCGGTGTGGGCATCTTCTTTGCGTATCGGAACCCGAAATTGCCGATCTCCACGATATCGTTGCGGTTGTATCCGTGCTGACCAGCCGATGTGAGGTGGTCGAACAGGCCGGGATCTTGGAAAATGGTGTTCGCAACTCTGCAAAGCAGGCCCCCCATGCTGTGCCCGATCAACACAAGCGGCCGGTCTCCCACAATTTTCAAAATCAGATTTGCCAATCTTGCGCCGTTGACAAGCACCGAATCCCGCCAGTCGTAAGACCTGTTATCGACGATCGCATTCGGGAATTTGGACGCCAGATGCTGTTCGAGCAACTGGAAAGGCGTTTTATTGCTGCAAATCCCATGACGGATGAAAATCGCGGGATTCCACTGGAAGGCGTTCGCGCGAATTTGGCCAAAGGTTGCTTGCAGATCGATAAGTGGCATAGGTTCACTCTGCTTTGGGGATCTCGGCGGGGGTGACTCCCAGGTAAAACGAAACGTTACGGTTCAAATAGCCACGCACGAAACCGTGATCCACGCGCACGGTAAAGCTCTGGCCCCGGTGCACGAAGCCCGGCAGCGGCAGCAGGGCTGGATCTTTGCGAAATACCGCGGAACCTGTCTGCGTCAATGGTTCCACCGCGGCCACCACCGCAACTTCCGTGGCGCGGACCTGGGAGAGTGTTCTGTCGGAGCTTCCCGTCCTCCATGCGACGGTTGCAACTCCATTCTCAAAATCCCGGTAGTTGCAGCAGCTGTCCGGATTGTGGCCGTAAGAATTGATTCTTACCCAGGGAATCAAATTCTTGGTGCCTCCCAACTCCGGAAGAGGTACCGCGGAGTCTGCGAATAGTTGCGTGCTGAGTGGGGATTGCGGTCCCTCCTTATAGAGCAAGGCACCGATTCCAGTGCCACCACCGCCCAGTATGGGTCCCTCCCCCAGTGCCCTCACTATGGGAGCGGCTTCACTCCATACGCGGGGCAGCGCGGCCATGAGTGCTTTGGCGAAGTTGCTTGCGATACCCCAATTATGCGCAGTGAACAACAGGTCCAGTAATGCGACCTCCAGCCTTCTCAGATCGAAGGAATCCACCCTCGGCTTTAGCCACAAAGGCTCGACTCGCAGGAAGGCGTTCATGCTCTGAAGGACGCTGGGCAATTCAAAATCGCTCTTGACCCTCGGGAAAGCGAGAGAATATCTCGCAAGTCGGAGCATGTCGAGGATGTGCGTAAAGGGTGGACCGAGAATAGGTCTCTCCACCGCTGATCGTAAGGCGAGAGATGGGCGCTGGAGGGTTTGTTCCAGGTCGATATCAAGTCCATCGATGCGGAACTCCGTCGCCTTGCCGGTCGTGCCGTCAAACCACATCAACAGCCTGTCGGCGGCGATCGATCCGAATTGCTTCGACGTTACCCGTAGCGCGTCCTCGGCAATAACTTCCCAACGAAGAAATCCAGAATAGGGCACAGATTCAGAGATTGCCTGCGCAAGAGGCGACCAATCGTCTAGTTGTTCGAGGACGAGGTCGACGTCCGAGAAGGGATCGACGTAATCGTAAAAGGCGTCAGGCAGTTGGTCGCCGCTGGCAAGTGTCAATAGGTGATTGCGAAGTACGCCGCCGCGAAGCGCGAATCTCAATTTAAGCCGACGGGCACACGTACTTAAGCTCTGGACAAGCGGGAACTGCAGTAAAGTTTTGACGAACTCGTCCTGCGACGGCATAGAAATTTAAGGTAGTAAGAGAGAGCACGCAAGTCAACTGGTGCTTGAGATTTCGAGGTTGGTTGGTGATGGGCGAAACACTCGTTGCTCAGAGAGTCACGACCACCAAGCCCTGATGGCTTCCCACCAGCCGCGTTTCGCCGTGGTAACTTCCGGCTTGTCCGTCTCAGCCTGCGCTGAAATGTCGGCTGCGCCGAAGTAGGTCTGTTTCGCACTGCTATCGTAAAGCCGCCCTCGCTCAATTTGCTCGCGAGTCCACTTCGGAGCCCATTTGACACGGTTTTTCCGAACGTAGTAGTGGGACTGGCACGGAAAACTCCAGTTGCCGATCGAGGGATCGAGGGAGATCGTCTTGCCGTCGAACGTGAGCACCCAGTCCGTGGGGCGTATCGGAGTTACGACCTTGTTTCCGCACCCGCAGACGCAAAGATGGGAGGCGGTTGCGAAACGTATTGATACATAGACCGTGCCCTGCTCCAGGTCATCCGGAATGAACTCGACGAATTCATGTTTGAGGGCGATTTCCGGCGTCATTGCGGACGATCCTCGTTGATGAGCAGGTTGGTGTCAATGCCGAACTGGCTGTGATGCTCAGACTTGAGGTCACGGTAAAAGCCGAACAGCTTTTTCCACTTCATGACGGCAAGAGCCGCGTTCAAAGCGTTGAGGTCTGCGATCTGGATATTGCGGTTGTAGTCATCGTCGCCTGGCGCGTCCTCAAAAGACACTCTTCCGCGGAAATGGTCGCGTTTCTGCGGCGTGCTGGTCGTCACTCTTAAAATGCCCCCCAGCGAGTCGCCATCCAACTGGATGCCCATGCCTACGTCGGTAAACGGGACGTTGAACTCTTCCAGTTTCTCGACAATCAGTTTTTTGGGGCGATTCCTGTCCAGGCACACGAAAACGAAACCCATGCCGCGCAATTCCTCCACGTTGCTCGCGTCAAGATATACCGGGTGATCGATGGTCCCTCGATGCATCTTCGAATAGAGATTCTTGAAATACGTCGCTTTCGGCTGCTTTGCGCCGAGGTCGGCACCGGAGGGAGCTCCGGGGGAGCGAAAGGCATTGTGCTGGAGGAATGAGTCGCCGTCGTAAAGATGAATCTGCCTGACCGGCGTCTTTGCGACGAGATCCAACACGTAAGAGCCAGTTCCGCCTATGCCGACGATGGCGATCTTGTCGAGCACTAGCTTCCTAGTCGCGGCCACGATTCCAGCCCTGCTCGAGGCCGTGTCGATGTAGTTGAACGGCTCGTCATCGTCGGCGTCGGGGACGACGAGGGGACGGGTTTTAGCCGTCTTATCGGGATCGATTCTCTGCGCCGGACCAGACAGGATGGCGACGTAGGTCGTCACCTGGGCGTGATAATCCGGATAGGCATCATTCGGCTTGGGTTTCGCGGAGAACGTGTGCTCGATGGTGACTCCCTCGGCCAAGGACTGAGCGCCGCTTCCCGCCCGTATCTTCTCAATGGGCGTGCCGTCCTCATTGCAGGGATACTCGCCCGAGAAATAGGCGACGTGCGTGTCCGGCTTTCCGGTCTGGTCATCGGCAAGCACCAGTTTGATGACCAGAATTCCACGCTTGATCTCCTTGCGCGAGTTGACGTAGGGAACATCCTTCACCAGCAAACAGCCGGAGCGCACTTCGAGATCGTATCCCTCATTGCGCAGGTCATTCAGGTCGCGGCTACGACTTATCGGTCGCTGTGACATTGAAAATCATCCAGTTCTTCACGAAAACGCTCTGGCCTTCGGTGAGCGAGCCCTGCGGGTTCTTGCGCGGGCCATCTTCATAGGACACGGTGTACAGAATATTCGTACCTGCCGGCGGCGTCGGATACGCCAGTTTCACGATCTGGTCGAATGACACCTTCTTGGTGTCGACCACCTTCTTCTGCCCGTTCACGATAATCGTGTATTTGCGGGGCTGAGCCGGACCGCTGTGGAAATGCTCATCTTCCCGAAGATGAATCGGCTCATCGTCATTTTCCACGATGGGATCTTCCTTGTCGCCCTTCACTTCGCGGAACAGATCGAGGCCCGGCTGAACATTGCCCAGTTTGTAGAGCGCATCGCCGGTCGTCGGGTTATGCAACTCGTACGGCTTCTGATCAATGTGGATGCGAACCTCGTGCTTGTGATTTTCCATCGTTTTTCTCCATTATTCCGAATTGCGATTCATGTGATGTTAACCCCACGGGTTAATATAACTGCGATGGACAAGAGATGTCAATAGTGTTAACGTCAAGGGTGAATAACAATGGAAGAGGACGCAGCATGGATATCGACTTCTCCTCGCGCTCCCTGCAGCGGGCGTGCAATTCTGGAAAAGAGTTGATCCGGCGCTGGGGCAAGGACCGCGGGCACACCATCGGCCGCCGTCTTCAGCACCTCGCAGCCGCAGACAACCTGCTTGTCCTCAGCGCGGTGCGGCCCGCAAAGCTTCATATCCTGAAGGGAAAACGCGTGGGGCAGTTTGCCGTGGACGGCGATTATCCTTACCGCATCATCTTTGAGCCGAACGACAAGACTGTTCCCAAAAAGCCTGATGGTGGACCGGACCTACGGCGAATAACAAAGATCAAGATCATCGAGGTTGTTAACTATCATGACGATTAAGAAGAAACTAAGATACGAGCCTGATTACGCGATTCCACCGGGTGAGACGCTGGTAGAGACTCTTGAATCGCTCGAGATGACTCAGGCGGATCTGGCAACTCGAACAGGTAGGCCGCTAAAAACGATCAACGAGATTGCCAAAGGCAAGACTGCGATCACTCCAGAGACCGCGCTCCAATTCGAAAAGGTCCTACGAATTCCGGCTTCATTTTGGAATTCGTTGGAAACGAAATACCAGCAGGCGTTAGCGAAGAAGCGAGACAGGCAAACACTAAGCGGCTTTGTGAGTTGGCTCGACGAACTGCCTATTAAGGATCTCATTTCTCGCGGGTGGCTACATCCGACGCCGGATCAGGCCGACCTTGTTTCGCAAGCACTTGCTTTTTTTGGTGTTACTGAGCCGAATGTTTGGCGACAATTATGGTTGAGCCCGAAAGCTTCGTTCCACAGGTCGCGAGCATTCAAGGCATCACCAGGTGCGATAGCAGCATGGCTTAGAATTGGGGAACTAGAAGCACAGAAAGTCCGCTGCGATTCCTTCGATAGAAGCACATTCAAACATGAATTGGAGACCTTGCGAAGTCTCACGAAAGCACCTCTTGCGCAAATCAAGAAAGAGCTTGTTGATCGATGCCGAAGGGCCGGTGTTGCGGTCGTTTTCGTTGCCGAGTTGCATGGGACTCACGTTAGTGGTGCAACTCAGTGGCTGAGCGCAGACAGGGCGTTGATCCAGCTAAGCTGTCGATACAAGAGCGACGATCAGTTCTGGCACGCATTCTTCCATGAAGCCGGCCACATATTGCTTCATGGTAAACGACAGATATTCATTGATGATTCTCCGAATAATGGGACGGAAGAACAGGAGCGAGAGGCGCATGAGTTCGCGTCCGCTCTTCTTGTACCGCCTGCTAAATTACGGCATTTCTTGCGTGATTGGACCGGAGACCAGGCAACAATTGAATGCTTTGCGGATGAACTTGGGATTGCTCCGGGAATTGTGGTTGGGCAGCTTCAACATCGCAAGATTCTTGAATTTCACCAACTGAACTCCCTAAAACGCTATCAGTTTGACCTCACCGAACGAAGGTAACGTTCGGCGAGGGTAAGGACAACTCGACTACCCTGCGTATACGCACCCGCTCGTGCAGGTTTCGTGCACAACGATCGAAGACATGCCGGGAAGCACAGGTTTCAGACGATCCCAAATCCAAACTGCGATGTTCTCGCTAGTGGGGTTCGACAACCCGTCGACCTCGTTGAGCAACCGGTGATCCAACACTGCGTGAAGCGGTGCGAATGCCTTTGAGATGTCTCCGAAATCGATAACCCAGCCCGAGTCTGTGGAGGCTTCGCCCGAGACGTGTATCCCTATCTTGAAGGAGTGCCCATGAAGGCGACGACATTTGTGCCCCTCTGGGGCGTTGGGTAGAAAGTGTGCCGACTCGACCGTAAACTCTTTGAATATTTCCATGTTCAATCGCAACCCAATTCTAGAGCCAGGGGAGACTATTTGCTTCATGGATATATCAGAGGGTAATTCCGACCAAAGCCGACAGCGGCCTGACAGTTCCAACGAAGATCGCAAGCGTTACACGTTGCGATTGTAGGGGCGATTGTAGGAGCGGCCCAATTTCTGCTGGCTCGACAAGTTTCGATCTGCTGAACCGTCTGGCCGAATGATTGCAATGCCTGCTGGACCGCTGGCGCATCCAGATTAACTTCCAGAAGTGCGTTTACCGGGCGAGAAGTTGGAGCAGGATCGCCCGACAAGTCATTCAGAAAGTAAAGCACTGCCTTTGACGGTGCAACGCCCGTTTTCTGGCGATAAAGATCAGCGTACACCTGCATTTGGAACACGTAGCGCTGGTAGTCCGGGTCGCCGACCGATGGCCGACTTGCGCCTTTATAGTCCCAAATCTCGACTGCATCTGCGCTGACGTTTGAAGCGACGAGCACATCGACATTGCCATGCAAAATGTATTGCCCCTGATCGGCCTGAAGACGGCATTCTGAATCGATGATCCGAGGGTATAGGGTTGGGCCTTCGATAGAATTGAACCGCTTCAGGATATTTTTCGCTTGGTCACGCACGCTTTGCACGGCCCGGATTCGCCTTGCAATCAATGCGTTCTCTACCTCGGCGAAATAGGTGTCGATGTCGTTGTCAGTGGGCAGAGTGCCTTGGGGTACTCCCAGTTCTCCCCGATAATGTGCGTGAGCACGATCAAGCACTTGGTGGATCACGGTGCCATAGAACAACTGGACAACGAGCGCAGGCTCATATTTGCGAACGGCAAACGCTCCGTACTGAAGGGAACACTGTTGGTAGGCGAGAATATCCGCAGTGACGCTGTATCGACGCCGACTCGGAACGGGTGGGTTGAATGGTACTTGGAGAAATTGAAAATTCTGCCACATACGCTATAACCTCGGGACATTCTGCCTTACCCAAGACCCACCATTATTCCCGAACGAGGCCGTTTGCCCTCCTGTCTTGCGAAGCTGAGAATCGGATGCAATCATCGCCAAAGCGAACTTAGCCCGTGAGAATGCCACGAAGTGCTGACGAATATCATCGTGCCACTGAGCGGCGGGGATTGAGTGAGTGACAGCAGGAGGGTTCAATCGAAAGGGTCTCAAGTCTTGCTCAAGCTGGTGAGCGTCATTTGACCAGAGGCCGCCGCCGAGATTGCCGACGAAGACAAAGTCGAACTCCAGACCCTTAGCTTGATGAACCGTCATGATTGGAAAGTAGCCAACAGGACAAACGGCTTCCTCGTCCTCATCGTCGTCTAGCCCCTTCCTTTCAAGGTAGCCGCACAGCCCATAGTAAAAATTGTTGTACCACCAACCCGGTAATTGCCCGCCAAGGGAATCATCGGTCCAAAGCGCTCGTCCATATTGTGAACAGAACGCCTCAAAGAGCCTCGTGAGTTTACTCAGACGAAGGTCCATATTAGGGTTCGCTTGGTATCCCACGAATGGCTGATGCGCCAAAATCCGGTAGATGATCGTTGGCATTGCAGGAGTGATACGCTCTTTCGGCCCTTTGGCGGCGATAGCCTGTGCTCCCTGTGTGACATAAGCGGCCAACTGCGGGTGCTGTGCTGCAATGGCGTCATATTCTGCTACCCAATTTTGCACCATCTGTGCGATTGGTGGTGAAAGCAGACTCGAAACCTGAGCCAACTGCGAATCTATCAGCCGTATGAAGGCTCCGAGACATTGGGCAACTTCGGTCTGTTCTAAAAAGTCCTTAGAGCGAGGATTGTATACCGGGATATTTTGACCCTGAAGTGCGGTCACGTAGGGTCCCGCAAACATGGGAGAGTTCTTGGTGCTCCTCAGCAACAATACGCACTGAGAGTAGTCCTGAATGATTCCGTTAACCCGAAGGTCCCTGATGAGCGCAGCCATTCCCGTCGCACAAGCGCCAACGGTATTAGTCCGAATCAAGCCGACCGCCGGGTGCGTACCCGTTCGCCCCAAAGCGGAATGTAGGGGAGGCTTGTTTGGAATGCGGACGTTTGCCGCAGCCATTTGGGGGAATGAGGAGATGTAGGTGTTGCACCAGTGAACTATTTGACTATCGGAACGGTGATTTTCAGATAGGTATAAGACTGAAGGATTTATTGCCCACTGTGTTTGGCAGGCCAAGGCAAAACCTACCATGCACTCGACCGTGCCTCCCCGGAAACGGTATAGCGCTTGGTCATCATCGCCGACGACTGTGATGTTGTGGAGCGTTGCGTCGGCCAAGCGAAAGTAGATCGACTCTTGTATTGGATTCGTGTCTTGATACTCATCCACGAGCACATGCGTCAGCGGCAGGCGCACTGCGCCATCTCCAGTCAGAAATAAATTCCCCTGAGCGGTGTCCAGAAACTCCCGAAAGTATCTGAGAAGGCGGGAAAAATCACAAGCAGAGGTATTAGCGAGGGCTTGCTCATACAGACCATCAGCTTGAAGGAGAGCGGCCCACGACCCACCTGCGTGCTGGAGAGCCGTGAGATCAATCCGGTCTTCGATGAGACGATTGAATATCTTCTGAAGTGCGAGCGCCCAATCCCACCTGCTCAACTTGTCATGCGGCTTATTGCCGAAGAGGTAGCCGAACTGTGCTAAGAGCGCTGGTTGAAGTAGCTCCGTACTCTTCACGACGGATTTGTGGAGAAGCAGAGCACTCGTGACTTCGTCTAGCAGTCGGAGATTCTGATAAGCGGTGTATCGGTATTCCTGCAAGATGTCGTTGCACAACCCGTGGAGTGTGCCGATACGGAGATCAGATGGATCAATGTCTGCGAGTTGCGGATACATTCCTGCGAGGAATACAAATGCCTCCGAAAGACGATCCTCAAGACTCTTTGCCGCCTTCTCAGTGAAGGTCGTCAACATGATGGAGCCGGGGGCAACGCTGTCACAGCACATAAATTTCAAACAGCGTGCTACAAGAACCTCTGTTTTCCCCGTGCCCGGACCGGCCGCAATCAGTAGCGGCCCCGTACCGTACTGAATCGCCTGTCTCTGAGCGGGGTCCAACGGAAAACCATTTTTCGCTTCGATACCAGCGATGATCTCTTGCTCGGTGATCGGCACGACTTTCTCCGTCAGTTTGTTAGAGAGGAAATATCAGTCAACAATGTGCCTCCAGTTGACGATAGAGCTGTAGGGTGTTGTGTGCGCCCCTGCGCTTGTTTCTGTTGCACCCTCGGAAGATCAGAACGTTAACCCCAATATCCTTGCATACGTTGCAACTGCACTTTGTCCAAGGCCTGTCTTCTAACGTTTTTCGATATTTCTTGCGGAGCGAGTCACGACTGTATTCGCCACGATTCAGCAGTCGGTCGTATCGCAACACGATGTCCAGGCACGACTCGACATCTAGTTTTCCATTCCCATAACGACGGAGGGCTTTCAGCGCGTCCTTTTCAAATCGGGCGATGGTGGATTCCTTCTTCCCGGACTCTTTGAGCCTGAGCAATGTTCGCGGATCGCTCGTCGGAGGCACTCGAATTGCTGAATACCATTCGCCATCAGCCCCCAAGTAGTTTTGGTCGGATCGAAGCCAAGCCTTCCGAAAATACGTCGCGCTATCAAAGCTATTTACGCCGCATTTCCGAATTGAGTCTTGCAGCTTTGGTCGAAACACTCCGAGTAAGTGGACCCACGGTCTATCCTCGTACTCTGCGAGAGACTTATCGACCTGAGCGACGATTGTGCGGATGTCTTCGTCACTTCGAGGCACCAATCCGCCGAGAGCAATGTGGGTGTAACCCATCTCGACGTACTCGTGAACCTGCCGCGCATAGCCAGCAGCATCGATACCCTGAATAACGCCGACAGGCGTGAACTTGCAATGCTTCGCTTTCCAGGTTTGCATGAAGGCATCAGCATTATCTCGCGTCAACTTAACTCTTCTTCTTCTTTCGTACTCCGACAGCGGTGTTCGATTCCCTTCGTCATCCACAATCTCCCGCAGCGGGATGTGGTCAACACTCGCGCCCAGATCGAATTCGTACAGCTCGTAAACAGCGATTGCCTGATCGACCGAAATCGCTGGGTCGTGTTGCCCAGCGTACGAAAACGCGCCGCAGTCGCCAAATGCAAGTTGATCCGGTGACAGTGTGAAATGATCGCGCACCGACCGGGGTCGCATGAGACTTTGATCCGACGGCGGCACGCGCCGCAGCAAGCCTTTTGTACCGAGATGTTGCGCGAGACTGACGAGAATCCCGTCGCAGATGCGCTGCGGTTGCAACAGTTGAATTGTGTGGGCTTCTTTTCTGCCATCCCGCTTAGCGGTCGAAAATAAGTCCTTGTCGAAGTCGAAATCGGCATCCACAAAGTCGTCCCAATCCGGCAAGAAGTACAGCGGGCGCTGGTTTACTCCCCCGGATGGTTCAGCACTCGGACGAGGCGCGGGCGGAAAGGACGAGAGAAGATTTGAGAACTGTTGCAGCTTCACCCCAATGCCGCCCTCAACACAGTGGACGTGAGCGCGTTTATCGAGAGCGCCCGAGTCGATGGACTGAAGATAGTCTTTGCCAAGAACAAGGTGAACGTGCGTATCTTGTTTGACTAAGCCCGAGAGAGTGGTTGTCACCTGAGAGCGCAACGACGCCGCTCTGTCCGTCGTCATTCGCTGGTCATAGCTTTCGATAGGCGCCACTGAGCCGATCAGGCCGTACTTTGCAGAGAGTACTCCGATAGCTAGTTGCTGGGGCCACCTGTGGGTTCGTAGGTGAGAACGCAAAACCCGATACATTGGACCGTCGTATAAATGAACGGCAGGCACGTGTCCGGCGACCTCGAACTTGGTCGCAGAACACCCAAGGACGACAAGCGTATTCTGTAGTGGCGCCGACACTTGCATGTAAGTTACTCACATCTGGGGACTAAAGCAATCCCATTCGGGCATTCTGGCGCTCGCGGAGGTTTCTATGGATGATCCAGAGCGAAGAGACGAGTTTTTGAGGCAAATGTATTCCGAGATGTGGAACAACATCAATCGTCATCTTACCGTCACATGGCAGGCGGTCGGCGTTCTCGCAGGCGGGTTCGCCGTCTTTTTTGGATTGGCAGAACGGCAAGCAATTTCAGTCGATATGGCAGCTTCTCTGATGCTCCTGGTTGCCGCGTGGCAATTGTGCCACGTCTACGACGCCAACACCTGGTTCAATCGAAACTTGGGAATTATTTCCAACATCGAGAGGCAGTTCTTGACGAAACGCGACGAGAAAGAGATCGAATTCTATTTCACCGAGCCGCACAGAAAACCGGGCACTTTGGTCGGGCACCTCAGAGTGCAACGAGCTTTCGGTCTTGGCGTGATAGCGCTCGTTCTCGGCATTCACTTCGCAAGTCGGGTGCTCCCCGGAGTTCATTCCCCGTTCTCAAACTTTGAACCACTACGAGCCGTTCCCTATGTGACTGCTGCGATTTGTGCCTGGTGGGTTATGGCAGAACGTGCTCAACAAATTGGTCGCCAAAAGGAGTTTGTGAAGCGATCACCCGGCGCACCAGTTTCTGAAGATCGGAAAGGGTGACGAGAGCGTCGACGCGGATGTAACGGCGGTATTCGATGCGCCCTCCGCTCGGTCTTGAAACGACTGACTGTCGGTCAGTGAAATGTGGGGTTT